>Ga0075428_100002820_pt1 | contig 18923 bp, 12 predicted proteins | sample RhiMetdeltSRZDD2_FD_75291 | JGI IMG/M metagenome (GOLD analysis project Ga0075428, IMG submission 75291) | Populus rhizosphere microbial communities from Tennessee, USA - Rhizosphere MetaG P. deltoides SRZDD2 | ecosystem: Host-associated > Plants > Roots > Rhizosphere > Soil | place: USA... | reverse complement strand
CTTGAGCGACAACGCCAACTTCCTCGATCCGATCGCCGGCACATACCCGAACGAACCGAGCTTCGGCGAGTTCGACGTGTCCGAGGTCTATGGCGAGCTCATAGTCCCCATCGTTTCGGATGGCCCCGCCATAGCGAACCACTTCAACCTCGAGCTCGGCGGCCGCTATTCGGACTGGAGCATGGAGAACATGCCCACCCTCGAGACCTACAAGGCGCTCATCGATTGGGGGATCGGGAATGAGGGTCGTTACCGGATGCGCGGTGGGTTCAATCGGGCGTTCCGCGCGCCGAATCTCGGGGAGCTCTACATCGCGCGTACGCAGATATTCGGCGGCATCGGCACGCGTGATCATTGTTCGCAGAATCTCCAAGCGGATCTCGGTTATGGCGCCTCGTCGTCCAATCCGGCACAGCGGCAGCATGCGTACAACATCTGCCGGCAGCTCATGGGCACGACGGGCGCGTACGAGTACTACGATAATCGGCCGCTCTCTTCGCAGCCGACAGTCGGCAATACTGGCGTCTCGAACAGCTTCGGCAACCCCAACCTCAGGGAGGAACAAGCCGACACGTTCACTCTCGGCATGGTCATGGACTTCCATGACAACTTCACACTGACAGTCGACTGGTACGAGATCGAGATCGAAGACATGATCGCGCTCGAAAATGCCGACGCGATCTATCAACGCTGCCTTGATCTCTCGTTCAATCCCGCCGGCGATCCGAATATCGAGCCTTGCGTGCTCGTCAATCGAGATCCGGCCAACGGCGCTCCGGCGAACGTCGATCGCACGTTCACAAACCAGGGCCGTGCCAAGATGTCCGGTGTCGACCTGCAGCTCGATTGGCGTAGGGACTTGTGGGGTGGCCAGTTCGGCATGAACACCGTCGCCAACTGGGGTCTCGAGTCCATCACGCAGGAGCGCCCGGACCTGGCGCCGATCGAGAACGCCGGCTACAACAGCTGCTCGCTGCAGATTCAGTGTCAGCGGTACGAGTACCGGTTGTTCACGACCTTCAGCTACTTCAAAGGGTCGTGGAACGCCTCACTGCGGCACCAGTACTGGCCGGAGCTCGAGGACGCCAGCTGCCGCATCAACCCGCGGGCCGACGCCTGTCTCTACAGCACCTATCCGGACCAGCAATTGCTGTCGGCGACCTTCGGCTACACGTTCAATGAAAAGTACCGGCTCATCGTCGGCATCGAAAACCTGTTGGACCAGGATCCACCGTGCGTTGGCGCGGAGCCGAACCGCGCAAATTATGCGTACACCTGCGAGCATGCGTCGCAAACTCCCGGCGATCTGTACAACGCGACGTTCGACCAGCTGGGGCGGCGCTATTTCCTCAGCATGACGATGGATTTCTGATCCGCTGACGACGTCCAAGACTATCCACTGAGGTTCCCCGGCTCGGGGAACCTCACGTGGAGCAGGATCATCAGGGCGAGGATCGTGGAGTGCCACGAGGATTCGCCTGGATTGCCCGTGCCTTCGACGGGCCTTCCCCAACCGCCGTCCGCGTTGCGAAACGCAATGACGCGCCTGACGAAGCCTAAGTCGACCCGGTGCACCTGGTGCGCAAGACACAGGAACGCACCGGCTTCGAGCTTGATGTCGCTCACGGCTGTTGGATCTTCGTCGATGATCCTTGCAACCGCGCGGCACATGTCTTCGAACAATCCGGCCGGCGCCGGCAGTTGGCAGCCGTTTTCTTGAATCCAAACCCATGCCAGCAGAGCGTGGGTGGCGGCGTAGCGTCCTTGGCTGGCAGCTCGCGCCAGGACATCGGCGAACGACTCGGGTAATCCGAGGCGGTCGCAATAGAGTGCCGAGACGAGCAGACGGTCCGTTTGGAGCGTCACATGCTCCCAGTCCTCGAGTTGAATCGGATTATTGGCATCGAACATGCGGCGAAACACGCGCAGCACGGGCGCCCGGTCAGGATGCTTGGGTAGCTCGGCGTCGTAGAGCTCGAGCGCGTTGGCGAACTCTTTGACACCGAAGCGCCGGTGCATGAGCCCCATGAACAGGAGCGCATGCGGTTCGCGCGCTGATCTCAGGAAGGCAATTGCGTTCGCGACGACGGCAGCGACCTCACCTTCGGTCATCATCTGCGTCTCGCCCCCCGAGCGCGGAGTAACCCGCGCTTACTTCGGCACGCTGTCCTTGTACCGCGCCGCTTCTTTCGCGTCGCAGCCCGCCGGGTCCTGCGAGAACTCGAGGTCGGGGCGGTGGTCCCACTGCTGCGCCAACGTGGCCGTTCCCGTGAGATACGTCGGGTCTTCGACGGTGACCTCGTAACGCAGACGCGTTTTGTCCGCAGTCAGTGTCAGCCGCTCGACCGTGTGCTTGCCCGGGCTCGACGGCACGTTCATGCCGAGGCCGGACGGGTCGGGCTCGTAGGCGATCGTATCGATCACGAGCGTCTCGCCGTCCCAGCGGCCGATCGCGTGACCTTGGTGCGAGGGTTTGACGTCGGCGGGATGCGCCGCGGTCATGTGGATGACGCGCTCGACGCGGTCGCCCGTATTGTCGAACCGCATCACGACCTGGTCTTTGCCGATCTCGATCGTGCGCAGCTCGTCGAGCACCGACAAAAACGGAATGGGCTCGACGTAGCAGAGGCCATCGGCGGCTAGCTTCGTCTGAGCGGCACGGCCTTCCGGCGTGACCGGCCAGCGCGCCATGGCACCGAACCCGGCGCCCAGCGCAGATCGCGGCGGCGCCCAGTGGCCCTCGAGGCTCGTAGCGGGCGTCAACGTACGCGTGCGAGTGTTGGCCGCATAGAACGGGTGAATCTCGCCGTCCTGTGTCGTGACGTCGAGGATGCGGACTTGCTTGCCCCAGCCGCCGCGATTCGGATTGGCGCGCATGACAACCGGCGTGCCGGGCTTCAGTGCGTCGCGATCGAGGCCGTCAACGAGCGCCTGCGTAATCCCGAGGCCTTCGCCTTCGACGAGCGCGGGCTTGCCGTCCGGGCCTTTGGTCGCGACGACCAGGTACATGTGCGGATTTACCCAGTCGAACCGCGAGACTGTCCCCTCGATCAGGATCTCTTTCGTCGCGTCGAACATGGCGACGCTGTGGTGGGCGAAAGCGGGCGCCGCGAACGGCATAGCAGCGGCGAGCGCGCAAAGGGCGGTGAGACGTCGCATGTGAACCTCGGATCGACGGTTGGCCGAATGATAAAGGATAGAAGGATAACGAACATATCGCGTTCCATGTCGGGTTGAGCGCAATCAACGGCTTATCCGGGCGCGCCTGCCTGGCACAGCTGTTGCTGTAACCACCAGCCTTGGAAGGGAGTCAGAGCGATGATGGATACAGTCTGGCGCGATCTACGTTACGCCATTCGCGGCCTCACGAAGCGGCGTGGCTTTACAGCCGTCGCCGTGTTGTCGCTCGCGCTTGGAATCGGCGCGAACACGGCGATCTTCAGCGTGTTCAGCGCTGTGTTGCTGCGCGCGCTGCCATTCCACGACCCGGATCGACTCGTTGTCGTGTGGGAAGACGCGTCGTTCGCCGGCTTTCCGCAAAACACGCCGGCGCCGGCCAACTACGTCGATTGGAAAGAACAGAACGGCGTGTTCGAAGGCATGGCCGCCGTCAGGGAGCGCACGTTCAACCTGACCGGCGACGCGGAGCCGGAGAAGGTTTTGGCTCACGCCGCTACGGCGAATCTGTTTCAGTTGCTCGGTGTCGAGCCGGCCGTCGGCCGCTACTTCACGCCAACGGAAGAGAGTGGCGCGAGCAACGTTGTCGTGTTGAGCTACCGACTCTGGCAGAGCCGCTTCGGCGGTCGTGCAGACATTCTCGACCAGGACGTCCTGCTCAATGGCGTCAAGCACGCCGTGGTTGGCGTCATGCCGCGCGGGTTTCAGTTCCTCGACAACGACGTCGGCCTCTGGACGCCGCTCGGCCTCACAGCGGAAGAGCTCGCGAATCGCACGTCACACTACCTAACGGTCATCGCGCGCATGAAGCCGGACGTAACCGTCGGCCAGGCGCAGACCGAAATGGAAACGATCATGGCGCGCATTGCGCGCGACTACCCGCAAGCCGCCGACAGGCTCGGCGTGAGCGTGCTGCCGCTCCAATCCCAACTGACAGGCGACGTCCGCAGGCCGCTGATCATGCTGCAGAGTGCTGCGGCCCTGGTGCTACTCATTTGCTGCAGCAATGTTGCCAATCTGTTCCTGTCGCGCGCGACGACGCGCCGTCGCGAGATCGCCATGCGGACTTCGCTCGGAGCGAGCCGCGGCACCATCGTGCGGCAACTGCTCATCGAGAGTGCCTTGGTCGCGAGCGCCGGCGGGGCGCTGGGTATCTTGCTCGCCTGGTGGAGCTTTGCATTCCTGCATCAGCTGATTCCTTCCGCGATGAGCCTCTACACACCGTTGCAGCTGAATGCCGGCATGCTGGCATTCGCTTCGGTGATTTGCCTGCTCGTTGGAGTCGCGATCGGGCTGGTGCCCGCGCTACAGGCGTCGAGCGTCGATCTGAGCGAAGCGACGAAAGCCGACGGCGGGCACACGAATCTCGTGAAGCAAACGCGACTCCGCAACGCGATGGTCGTCGCCCAGGTGGCGCTGGCGCTGGTCGTGCTCGTCGGCGCCGGCCTGATGCTGCGAACGATCAGCGAGCTGCAAGCCCAATACTCCGGTTTGCAGGCGAATCGAGTGTTGACGTTGCGAACCGAGCTGCCGCTCAACAAGTACGACGAGCCGCAACGACGCGTGAATTTCTATGACGAGGTGCTGGGGCGCGTGGAAGCGTTGCCGGACGTCGTGTCGGCGGCCTACACGACGAGCGTGCCGCTCGAGTGGAAGGGCGGCACGACGGGCTTCTATCCCGAGGGTAAAGAAGCCTTAGCGCAATTGGCGTACGACGCCAATCATCGCCAAGTGAGCCCCGGATATTTGACGACGATGGGTATTGCGCTGCTTCGCGGCCGCCATTTCGACGCACGCGACCAGTTGCAAGCGGAGCCTGTCGCAATCGTCAACGAGGCGATGGCACGCCAGTTCTGGCCGGGAGACGAGGCGATCGGGAAGCGTTTCAAGATGGGTGGCCCTAGCTCGGACGAGCCGTGGCGACGGATCATCGGGATCGCCGGCGATGTTCGTCAGATGGGCGTCGACGCGCCGGTCAAGGCGGAGATGTACTTCCCGTACTCGCAGATGACGAGCTCTCCGTGGTACGCGCCGCGCGATCTCGTCATTCGCACGTCGAGCGATCCGACGCGGATCGTTGCGGCGGTGCGGCAAGAGATTCGCGCCGTCGATCCGGATCAGCCGGTGTCGAACATCACGACGATGGCGGGCGTCATTGATAGAGAGACAGCTCCTCGCCACATCGGAACGGTGCTATCGAGCGCATTCGCAGGTCTGGCCCTGATCCTGGCGGCCGTCGGTATCTATGGCGTCCTGTCGTACTTCGTCGTGCAGCAGACGCGGCAGATCGGCGTGCGACTCGCGCTCGGTGGTCGACCGCGCGACATCCTCTCGTTGGTGATGCGTAAAGGCGTAGCCCTCACGTCGATCGGCGTGGTCATCGGTCTCGCGGCATCGTTCGCGTTGACCAGGTTTATGCAGAACCTGCTGTTCGGTGTTCGCGCGCTCGATCCGTTGACGTTCGCCATCGTCGCAGTCGTGATCACGGCCGTCGCGCTCGCGGCTTGCGCAATCCCGGCCCGGCGCGCAGCGAGAGTGGACCCACTGGTCGCGCTGAGATACGAGTAGCAACAGGCTACCGAGTCTTAGCGTACTGCTTTCTCAGAAACTCGCGGTGGTCGATGCTGGCCGCTAGGACTTGCGCGTGTACTTCAGCGATCCTCTGGCGGATGTGCTGGACGAGGTTTGGCGAAAGGCGGTTGCGCACGTAGTCGTTCGGTTGCGGCACGTGCCGCATGCCGGCCAGGATGTAATGGAAGGACGTGTAGTGAAAGAAGCCGAAGCCGCTGGTGTTGTCGAACGCAGTCGGTGCTCGATAACGCCAGGTTTCGAGCTGCGACTTTAGCCGCGCTGGAATGTTCGGGTTGTGTTTGTTGGCGCGCCAAAACTCCGTGTCCTCCCGGTCCGTCGTGCAGTAGTGCAGCACTATGAATTCGCGGATGTGCTCGTAGAGGCGCGTCATGGCGCCGTTGTAGCTGTCGGCCAAAGGTTCAGGGCAGTCGCGCGTCGGGAAGTGAGCCCACAACTGTTCCAGGCCCTGAGTGATGAGCGCGATTCCAGTCGACTCTAACGGCTCGATGAATCCGCCCGACAGACCAATCGCGACGCAATTCTTGACCCACAACTTTCGATTGTGGCCGATCCGCATCTTCAAGAGACGCGCGTTGATGCCTTCGGCCTGTGGCCCAACGTAGTCGCGGAGCTCGCGTTCGGCCGCTTCGTCGGAGGTGAACTGGCTCGAATAGACGTAGCCCGTTCCACGGCGTCCGTGGTCGCTGTCGTCACTCCATTGCTGATGCTCGCCGATGGCGACTCTTTGGTCGCTGAGCGGGATGTCCCAGATCCAACCGTTGCTCGCGGCTGTGGCAGTCGTGAACGGGTTGATCGGTTCGTCGGCGGTCTTGTACGGAACGCGTAACGCGACTGCCCGATCGTTGAACAGCGAATCGCCAAATGGGTGAAATTCCACGCCGTAGTGCTTGTTGATCAGCAACCCGCCGAAACCCGAGCAGTCGATGAAGAGATCGCCCCGGATGTCGCCGTGCTCGAGCGTTTTCAACGCGGTGATGAATCCTCGCTCGTTGCTCTCCACGCCGACGACGTTATCGACGATGCGTTTCACGCCGCGACCGAGCGCAACTTGCCGCAGATACCGCCCGAAGAGGACGGTATCGAGGTGATAGGCATAGTTGAAAAGCCCCTCATATGGCTTGCTTTCAGCTGTTTTCGGCGCACGCAGATGGTCAGAAATGAACGCGGATGGACCGGTTAGATAGCCGTAGTCCATGTCGAAATCGTGTTCCGCGCGCATACAAGCCCATATGTCCAGGAGCCACATACCTTGGACCGTGGGAGTGTCTTCGAACGGATGATAGAAATGGTGGCGCCCCACTTTGGCGGGGTCGGCGCGCCAATTCACGAACTTGATGCCGTTCTTGAATGTGGCATTCGTGCTCGTCATGAACTCCCGCTCATCGATGCCGATGAACTGCAGAGTTCGTTTGAGATCGTTGAGCGTCGCTTCGCCGACTCCGATGATTCCGATGTCTTGCGATTCGACCAACGTTACGCTGGCGTCCGGGACTTGCAGGTTGGACAGCACGCGCTGAATGAAACACGCGCTCATCCAGCCGGACGTTCCGCCGCCCAAGATGACAACGTTCTTGACCGGCTCGTTCACGAGGCGCTTCCTATTCGAGTTCGCGGCTGGATCGAAAATATATCAATCAGCGGTGCGACGGGTCAGGGGCGGCGGCCCTGTCGATCAGTCCGAGCAGCGGGCCGGTCATCGCCGTCGTTACCAGAGCCATGATGACGAGCACGGCGAACAAGCGGTCGCCTATCAATCCGAGCTCGTAGCCTAGGTTCAGCACGATCAATTCCATCAGGCCGCGCGTATTCATTAGCGCGCCAAGTTTCCAAGCTTCCAGGTTCGCCATACCGACGCTGCGCGCGGCGCCCCAGGTGCCGAACAGTTTTCCCGCGCTGGCGACGGCAATGATCAGCACGCACAACCACAGGTCGGCGGCCTGTAACGCATCGGCGCGCATGCGCAGACCGGTCATGGCGAAAAACAGCGGTACGAGCAGAGCGATCGCGAACGGCTCGACCTTCTGGACGAGCAGCCCTCGCAGGTTTGCGTTGCCCGACACGGCTACGCCGGCCGCGAAGGCGCCGAACAACGCGTGGATACCGAGCACCTCGGTCACCAGCGCGCAGGCTAGTGCCAGAAGCAGCAGCGCGATCAGCCACCGTGCGTGATATTTCGGCGCGATGGTCTGCCGGGATATCCACGGGCGCAGCAGACCCAGTACCAACGCGGCGAATGCCAGCACCGCGAACAGGTTGAGGCCCGCCAGCTTTAGGCTCTGGGCTTGCACGCCGGAAACGATCAGTGCCAGCAGGCACCAGGCACTGGCGTCGCCCACCGCAGCGCACGCAGTGGCAATCTGGCCTAGCGATGTCGTAGTGAGCCCACGCTCCGCGAGAATTCGCAGCAATACCGGAAAGGCGGTGATGCTGAGCGAAATGCCCATGAAGAGCGCGAAGCTTGCGAACCCGACAGCGACCGGCGCGTGCTGCCGATACAGTCCCCATGCCAAAACGACGCCCAACAAGAACGGTAGTGCGATACCGGTATGACTAACCAAGAGAGTGAAACCGCGGCGGCCGCGGAGGCCGGCCAGGTTCAGCTCGGCGCCGGCCACGAACAGAAACATCAGCACTCCCAGTTGGCTGATCAGCCCGAGAGCGCCCAGCGAATCCGGTGCAAACAGCCAGCCCTGCAGCCCCGGCATCAGCGAACCCAGCAGCAAGGGACCCAGCAACAGGCCGGCGGCCATTTCGCCGACCACGGCCGGTTGGCCGAATCTGCGCAAGAGCCAGCCTGCTGCCTTCGCAGCCACTAGCACAACGAGCAGCTGCAACAGGAAATGAGCGAGGTCAGTGGTGGCCAAATGCGCGAGCGCTTCGTTCGAAGCGGATGCGGAGACCGATGTCGTTCCCGGCTCGGAGCGGCCGGCGAAATGCGCGAGCGATAGCGCGGCCGCCATCGGCAGTACGATCATCGCCAGGTATTTTGGCCACATGCGCACGAGCGGTTCGTTTCTCACCGGGCGATTCTAGACGTGTCATCGACTTTGCTACCGCGCGCGCGGTGATGCCGCCGTCGTATTCGGCGCCGACAACGTGATCGCAGACGCGTGCTCGCTTAAGAAAAATAGCGTGGCGCGATGTGTAATTGCTCATAACGATGGGACGTTTTTCATCGTAGACTCAAGGGCATAGGGAGCTGGGGGCAACATTGATGCCGGTCCTACGTCTAGGTCTGCTTGGTCTGGCAGCCCTGATTGCGGTCGAAGCGTCGGCGGCCGGGGTCAATGAGGAGTTGCGTGACGCGGCGCAGCACGGCGACCGGATCGCCGCTGCCCGTTTGCTCGACAGTGGCGCCGATGTCAGCGCTCGCGCCGACGACGGCACGACACCGCTGCACTGGGCGACACGTGCGGACAGCTTCGACACCGTGAAGTTGTTGCTCGACGCGGGCGCCGACGCGAGCGCGGCCGATGTTTACGGCGTCACGCCGCTGTACCTGGCCGCCGAGAACGGCAGCGCGCCCGTCATTTCCGCGCTGCTCGACGCAGGGGCTGACCCGAACACCGCAGCGCCGACGGGCCACACTGCTCTCATGACGGCCGCGCTCAATGGCAGAACCGACGCGATCGCCTTGCTGCTCGACCGCGGTGCCGTGCTCGACGCGCGCGATCCCGAGTACCAGCAAACCGCGCTCATGATCGCCGTCCGCGAAGGCAATTCGGACGCCGTTGCGCTGCTGATCGAGCGCGGTGCCGACGTCAATGCGCACACGCGCATCGGCGAGACGCCGGCCTTCATTCCGCCCTGCAAGCGCACGGGTTGCTTTTCCGAAGGCGCCGGCATCAATCGCGGCGGTATACCCGATCGTGGTTGGCGGCAGCCCGCGCGCGGCGGCCTGACGCCGCTGCTCTATGCGGCGCGCGATGGTCTCGTGACCCAAGTCGAGCAGCTGCTCGCCGCCGGCGCCGATGTCGAGCAGGCCGAGGCCAACGGCATTCGACCGCTGCTGATGGCGCTGATAAACGGGCATCTCCCCGTCGTGGATCTGCTGCTGAAGCACAACCCCGACGTTAACGCCGACGACTTCTGGGGTCGCACGCCGCTGTTCACCGCCGTCGAGTTCCGCAATCGCGACCTACGCAATCGCGACTTGATCTCTGCGCCGGTCGATCGCGCGGCGTTTCTCGAGGTCATCGAGCTGCTGATCGAGCGTGGCGCGAACGTCAACGCGCGCACGCGCGAATGGCCGTATAACCGGACTAGCTTCACGAGCGACTTGTCGTGGGTGGACATGACGGGGCAAACGCCGTTCCTGCGTGCTGCGCTGGCGGGCGACACGACCACGATGCGGCTGCTGCTCGCGCACGGCGCCGACCCCAGCATAGCGACGTTTGAGGGCACCACGGCGCTGATGGCTGCCGCGGGGGTCAACTGGACCGTGGCCCAGACCTACACGGAGTCTCCGCAGGCGTTGCTCGATGCGATCCAGATCTGCCTCGATCACGGCGCCGACGTCAACGCCGTGAACTCGATGGGCGTCACTGCGATGATCGGTGCTGCCAACCGCGGTTCCAACGACATCATTCGATTCCTGCATTCCAAGGGCGCGCAGCTCGAAGTCGTCGACAAGCAAGGCCGTTCGCCGTTGCGCTGGGCCGAGGGCGTGTTCCTCGCGACCACCGGCGCTGAGGTCAAGCCGGAGACGATCGCGCTGCTGCAGGAGCTCATTAAAGAGGGCGCGCATTAGCGTATGCCGCGCGTCGCATTAGTCAGTATCGGCGTTGGCGGCATCGCGGCGTTGGCCGTGGCCGTGGCCGTGTATGCGTATCAGCAGCACCGCGCACCGAGCGCCGCCGAGCAGTGGGCGATGCTCGATCGTTACTGCGAGGGTTGCCACAACGATGCCGAGCGTGCCGGCGAGCTTGCGCTAGATCGGCTCGACCCGAGCCGCATGCACGCGGACGCGGCTGTGTGGGAAAAAGTGATCCGCAAGCTGCGCGGCGGTCTGATGCCGCCACCCGGCGAGCCGCGGCCGGGTGCGGAGCGCCTCGAAGTCTTCGTCGGCTTCCTCGAGGACTCTCTCGATACCGCGGCACGCGCCGCGCCAAATCCCGGTGTGCCGGCTTTGCGCCGCTTGAATCGCACCGAGTACGCGAACGCGGTGCGTGACCTCATCGAGTTGCCTGTCGACGTGGAGGCATTGCTGCCCGGCGACGATTCGGTTGGCGGCTTCGACAACATCGGCAGCGCGCTGAGTATCTCGCCGACGTTGCTGCAAGCGTATGTGAGCGCCTCGGCCACGTTGAGCCGCCTTGCCGTGGGCGATCCGAGCGCGAGCCCCACGCTCACGACCTACCGTGCACCGCGCGACTGGCAGAGCGGCAACCATATTGACGGCCAGCCGCTTGGCACACGCGGCGGGTATCAAGTCCGGCACGTGTTCCCGCTCGACGCCGAGTACGAGATCCGCATCTCCGCCCGGAGTGAGGACGACGTGGATCTCTCGCTCGACGGCAAGCGCGTGGCATTGCTGCCGAGCAAGGGGCGAAACGCCCGCGTCGCTCCCCTCGTGGTCACGGCCGGAGCACACACGCTCGGCGTGGCGCTGATCCGCCGCCACGACACCGAGGGCGTCGACGATCTCTTCGCCGTGCATGCGGAGAGCAGCGGCATCGCCAGCTTCACGGTCAATGGCCCCTTGCACGCGACCGGCACCGGTGACACGCCGAGCCGGCGCCGGATCTTCAGCTGCTTCCCGGCTGGCCCCGCCGAGGAAACGCCGTGCGCGACCGAGATCCTCGAGGGGCTCGCAACGCACGCCTATCGGCGACCGGTTGCGGCCGACGATCCCGCGCTCGCGACGCTAATGGACTTCTATGCCGCGGGCCGAGCCGAGGGCTCGTTCGACGCCGGTATCCAGCGCGCCTTGGCGCGCTTGCTGGTTGATCCGGAGTTCATCTTTCGCATCGAAGACGAGCCGGCCGGGTTGCCCGCCGGGTCGGTCTACCGCGTGAGCGATGTCGATCTCGCGTCGCGTTTGTCGTTCTTCCTCTGGAGCAGCATCCCCGACGATGCGCTGCTCGCTGCGGCTGCCGCCGGCGAGTTACGCAAGCCCGCGGTGCTCGAGCGCGAAGTACAGCGCATGCTCGCCGACCCGAAGGCCGAGGCGCTCGTTACGAGCTTCGCGGTGCAGTGGCTACAGTTGCGGATGGTGGACGCCGTGTCGCCGGAGAACCCGAAGTTCGACGGCAATCTGCGCACGGCGCTGCGCAAGGAAACCGAGCTGTTTTTCTCGAGCGTGTTGAGCGAGGATCGCAGCGTTACCGATTTGCTCGATGCCGACTACACGTTTGTCGACGAGCGCCTCGCACGGCATTACGGATTGCCGAACATCCGCGGCAGCCGTTTCCGTCGCGTAGAGTTGCCGCCGTCGTCACCGCGTCGCGGCCTGCTTGGGCAGGGGAGTCTTCTCACCTTGACCTCGGCGCCGAACCGCACCTCGCCCGTGAAGCGCGGCCAATGGGTCCTGAATAATCTCCTCGGTTCGCCGGCGCCGCAGCCACCCGCCAACGTCGAGACCAACCTCGAGGAGACGGCGCCGGCTGGCGAGGCCACCACGATGCGGGAGCGACTCCAGCAGCACCAAGCGAACCCCAGCTGTGCGATGTGTCACAGCTTGATCGATCCGCTCGGTTTTGCGCTGGAGAACTTTGATTCCATTGGTGGGTGGCGGGATACTGAGGCCGGGCAACCCGTGAACGCGCACGGCACATTCATCGACGGCAGTGAGCTCGACGGAGTCGCGGGGTTGCGTGGCTTGTTGCTCGAGCGGCGCGTGCAGTTCGTGCAAGCGTTGACGGAGAAGCTGCTCACATACGCGCTCGGCCGCACGCTCGAGCCGTACGACATGCCGGTCGTGCGCTCGATCGTGCGAACGGCGGCGAAGGACGACTATCGGTTCTCGGCTTTGGTTCAGGGCATCGTCGCGAGCGAGCCAATGCAGTTTCGGATGAAGCTAGCGGACGAACAGCCGCAGCAGGCTCGCGTTGACTAGACAGACCGAGGTTAGCGCTATGTTTATCACGAAGAAGCATCTTTCCCGCCGCACGCTGCTCCGTGGTGCGGGTGCCGCCATTGCGTTGCCGTTGCTCGATTCGATGATTCCGGCGCGCACCGCGCTCGCGCAGACGGCAGCTATGCCGAAGACGCGCCTCGGGGGCATTTACATTCCGCACGGCGTGACGATGGACAAGTGGACCCCGGCCAAAACAGGCAAGGGCTTCGAGCTGACCGAGATCTTGAGCCCGCTCGCGCCGGTCCGCGATCAGATTTGCGTCATCACCGGCCTTACGCATGCGCCCGTTGCCCCGTGGGCCGGCGAGGATTCCGGCGGCGCGAACAATCACAATCGCGCCGGGGCCGTGTTCTTGAGCGGCGCCCACCCGGTCAAGGGCAATCGCGCCGTCTGTGGCCCGAGCATCGATCAGATTGCCGCGGCGCGCATTGGCCAAGACACGCCGATACCTTCGATCGAGCTGGCGCTCGAGCAGGGTGGTCTCAACTGCGATAGCGGCAACACTTGCGCTTACATCAACACGCTGGCGTGGAAGTCGGCGACGCTGCCATTGCCGATGGAGCACAACCCGCAGGTGGCGTTCGAGCGCTTGTTCGGGCTCGGCGTCACCGAGTCCGAGCGCGCGGTGCGACGCACCGAAGCGAGTAGCGTGCTGGACTCGGTGCTCGGACAGTCGGCGAAGTTGCAGGGCGCGTTGCCCGCGTCTGATCGGCGTGTGTTTACCGATTACCTCGAGGAAGTCCGCGAGGTCGAGCGGCGCGTCGTGCAGGTCGATCACCTGATGTCGTCCGGCGTGGAGTTGCCGGAACCCCCCGTCGGCGTGCCCGACAATCTAGAAGAGCACGCGAACCTGATGTTCGACTTGCAAGTGCTGGCGTGGAAGACCGAGATCACGCGCATCTCGACGTTCATGTACGGGCGGGAGCTCAGCAACACGATCTTTCCGAATAGCGGCGTGCGCGAATCCTGGCACCTTGCCTCGCACCATTCGAACGACCGCAAGAACATGGATCAGTACGCCGTCCTCAACACTTACCACGTCAAGCTGCTGACGTCCTTCCTCAGCAAGCTACGCGCCACACCCGACGGCGACGGCACGCTGCTCGATCACGCGATGATCCTCTACGGCAGCAGCTTGAGCGACGGCAACCAGCACAACTTCTCGCCGTTGCCCGTGCTGCTAGCCGGCGGCGCGGCGGGTCAACTCGAAGGCGGTCGCCACCTCGCTTTCAAGGAGGGCACGCCGATGTCGAACCTACTGCTCGCGATCCTGCATAAGGTCGGCGCGCCGGTCGACAGCATCGGCGATAGTACCGGGGTGCTCGAGATCTAGCGCGTCGTTGTAGCGTTCGCTCTAGCGAAGGCTAGTCGTCGTTCTCGCCTTCTGTGGCTTTTCTTCGCAGCTCCGCTGCGACGATGAGGCGTTGCACCTGCGACGGGCTCAAGTAACCGAGACGCTTTCGCTCGCGATGGAGCGCGAGCTCATCCGACGGTAATACGGCGGTGCTCGCTAGAGGATCGTGCGGGTCGCAAGATTTGGCGTTCACGATGCAGAGCGTACGCAACGCCGCTTGGGATTGCGTCGATGGGCTTCACGATTTTACGTTCGGCGAAAGCACGACCAGGTCCGGGCACATCAACTTCACGATCTGCGCCGCCGCGTTGGGTAACCCGACGATCTTCGCGTCGCGGCCCGTGCCCATGACGTCCGTGAGGATGTCCTTGCTAATGGCACTCCATCCGGCCGAGGTCGGATAGCTAACCAAGAACTCGCCCTCGATCCGGCTGTGCAAGAGCTGCATCTCGTCGCACGCGCTCGCCTTGTTCGACGCCACGGCTTGTCGGTCCGACGACAGCAAGAACGGAACAGGTAGATCCGGGATTGACGACGTCTCGAGGGAAACCTGTGGCTCATCTTCGCTCGAGACGAAGAGCCGGCCGTTCGAACCGGATTCGACTCCGCTCACGCGCTTGCGCAGCGCGTGCTCGATGCGCTCGAAAACCTCCTCGGCGAACTGCTGTGGGTACTCGAACAGTTTCACGACTTCGCGCGGAACGTGCGGCAGCTTGCGCCAGCCGCTGACCCACGCGAGCTTGTCGGTGTCTCCGCCGACGAACACGTCCTCGAGGCTGAAAGTCGTCACCGCACTCGGCTGAGTCGCCTTCAGCGCCATGTGCTCGAGGAGTCGCGATGAGAATCCGTACAGCACGCCGTACGGAGAGTACGGGTGGTCCGCCGGCCGGAAACGCACGCAGTCGTCGTGCAACGACGTCGACGTCCGCTCGAGCAACGCTGCGTATTCTTGCAGCAGCCGAAGGTGCCGCTGTCCCATCGGCGTATAGGCGGCACGCCCATCCCGATCCGCGGCGATGAAGAGATGCTCGAGCATGCTGTAAGGGCGCAGCAGGTCGAGGCGATTCAGGAACAACTCGGGGTCCGGCGACACGCCCTGACAAATCGCATCGGCCAATTCGATCCGCGTCTGGTTGTCGCCGCCGGCCGTCGCGCGTTCATAAGCCTCGAGCAGCGGCACGAGACCCTCGAGCAGCGTGGCGATATCCAGCGCATTCGATTTGCGCGTGCTCAGGATCAGACTGTGATCGTCGAGCGACACGCCCTTCTGGGAGGAAACGTGGCGAAGCTGTGAGCGAAGGTGGCCGCCGGCCATTCGCACGCCGGCTTTGAAGATTTCGAGGCGGTCCTCGTCCGGCAGCGTCGCCGCGATTTTTTCTCCGACCTCGAAATAACCGTGGAGCTCGTCGGTCGTCGGGCTCTGCGCGAGAGCAAAGAGCCAGCGCGCGTCGCGCACGAAAACGGGCTGCTCCGCCGGCGTGGTTCGCGATAGCTCGTCGAGCACGCCTTGGACCTGCGCGAGCCGTTCGCGAGCTGAGCCCGCATCCCAGAGGCGCATCGCGAGCAGCATGAGCCGCCGCAGCACATACAAGCTGAACAGCGTGTGCGCGTAGAGACTTCGGCCGTGGTGACCGGGCCAGCGCGTGCGCTGCCACATCAAGAAGGCGCGGCTCATCAATTCCGCCGGATCGATCAGGTCGTTGTGCTGTCCGGGCGTCTGTCGAGGCTTGAAGCCGCTCGCCCAGTGCGCCTCATCCAACTCGTGCTTGAGGCGAGAGTGCTCGGGGGCGAGCCCCGCGAGCGTGAAGAAGCAATCCTCGATCTGGCGCGAGAGGAGCGGAACGTCCTGTAGATAGTGAGCCGGCTTGCGTTGGGCGTTCAGCGGCCCTTCGATTCTCGCGACGATCTCCTCGCGCCGCGCCAGAAACGAGCGGAGAAGGTCTATGTGCGCCTCGAACGACACGGCTCTTTCTGGCTCGCGATTCACAAGCGAGAGCTTGCGCGATATTGGGACCGTTGGCACGCGCGTGCTGACTCTGAATTGATCAGAAGTCGACGCCGAAGCTGATCTGAAAGCGCTCGGTGCGATCGCGCAGCAGCGCGTCGCCGTTGTCGTCGTTAGGATTCAACGGAACTGCATAGCTCAAGCGCAGCGTTCCGAACCCCATCAGCACGTCCGCGGCGATACCCGCCGAGCTTCGCAGCTCGGAGGCGCTGAAGCCGTGATCGACGAGTTGTCCGCCGGCGTCGAAGAACGCGGTGCCATCGGTCGAGTAAACGTTGCCGAAGTCGAGGAAGAACCCGGTGCGCATCCGCGAAGCCCACCGCTGCGGCCACGCCGTCTTCAGCTCGAGCTGTCCCGCCACCAGCAGATTTCCGCCGTAGGGGTTGCCGAGACTGTCTTTCGGACCGAGTCCGCGATAGCCGCGAACGGTGCTCGGTCCGCCGGCGAACCAGTTGAGGTAAGGAGGGATTGCCGTCGTGTCGCCGAGGCCGTCGCCAAATCCGGCGACGCCGTGCACGCTGGCCGTCCAGCGGCCGACGGGCCAGTAGCGCGTGGCGTCGTAACGCAGAGTGAAATAGTCGACGTCGCTTGCGGGTAGCGCGGCGCGGGCATCGAGTGTTTGCTCGAGACCTAAGTCGGGAAAGTCGTCGTGGTTGCGTGTGTCGTGCCGCCAGCGAAACAGCAGGTCGAGCTCGTCGAGGTCGGTCGACAGCACGCCGTCGGTCACCCCCGGGTCGCCGTTTGCCGCGATCCAACTCGTGAGCTGAGTGCTAGCGTCAGGGCCTGCATCGAGCGACGTGTTTCGCAGCGCGAGTCCCAGCCGTACGCTCTGCCGCTCAGTAATCGCGTAGCCATACTCCAATCGGCCTTCCAATAGCTCGGCATTCATGCTCGACGTGTCCGCGGTCAGTTGGTCGACCCGCCGCGACGTCAAAGCGAGCATGCGGCTCACGCCCGCGTCGAATGCGTATGGCTTCGTGTGCGTGACCTCGGCGTTCGATCCGAGCTCACCGGCGTCCATCGATACCGAAAACCGCTGCCCGGAGCCGAAGAGATTGTCGTTGATGAAGTAGCCGTGCGCGCTCGTGCCAAGCGAGCTCGCGTACCCGCCGCCGGCGCTGTAGCGCCGAGTGGGCTCTTCGGCGATCGTCACGACGACGTCGACGACGTTGTCGGAGTCTGGAACAGGCTGGATCGCGATTGCCGCTCGCTCGACGGACGGCAAGCGCTCGAGATGAATGCGCGATGCCTCGATGGCTTCTGGATTCAGGAACGTGCCTTCGAGCTGCCGCAACTCGCGCCTCAGCACTTCGTCGTTCGTTCGCGTGACGCCGCGAAACTCGATGCGCCGGACGTAGATTCGGTCGGCGGATTCCTGCGCATCGCCCGGCGCGGGGGCGAGCTGCGGGAGTAGCGCGAGTAAGACCACACGAATGAGGCGGCATCGGGGGACGGGCGGCCTGCTTTGGTTCTCGAGCACACTCATCCGAAGACTGCGGGTGTCGTGCGACGAGGATTCGACGATGACGCACGCGAGCGGTTCCCGGCAGGCGCGTCCGTCACGGGCTTGGCGCACGCGGGGTACCGGAGCATACTGGATGAATGTCCAGTACCCACCAAACGCCGAAGTTCGGCGCCGGAGACATCAGGCCCGGCGATTGGATCAAGTACCGTTCGGAGTACTACGGCAGTGGCCGCCTCGCCGAAGTCCATGGACTCGGCTCCGACGTGCATTCGGGGGACTACGCCGTGACGAGCGAAGGGAACGTGCTGTTCGAGCGCATCCTCGAGGTTCGGCGCCGGCCCATCAACGTGCTCGTATTTCCCAGGTCGGCTGGGGGCTAGGCGTACATTTCCTGTATTGTCCCGTCGCGTGGCCGGGCGAGTCGAAGGGCTCGCCGGGCGCCGACGGCCGCGCTATGGAGGGATTCTCGATGACGAATGAGGTGCTTCCCGATCTGTCCGATCAGGTCGTGCTGATCACCGGCGCGGGGCGAGGGCTCGGACGTTCGGCCGCGCTGCACCTCGCGCGTTGCGGTGCGGTCGTCGGCGTCGTGGATATCGATGGCGCGAGCGCCGCGGAGACTGCGGCGAAGGTCCTTGCGGCGGGTGGCCGCGCCGACAGCTTCACCTGCGACGTTTCTGGTCAGCCGCCGTTTGCGGCCATGGCGGCCGAATTCGCGAAGCGCCGCGGGCGCATCGACGCCGTCATCAATAACGCGGCGCTGCTGAAGTACGAGCCGCTCGAGACGATCACCGAGGAAACCGTCGATCGCATGATCGGCGCAGGCTTCAAGTCCGCGATCTGGGGCTCGCAGGCGCTGGTGCGGCACATGCGCCCAGAGGTTGGAGCGTCGATCATCAACATGTCCTCGCCGGTCGTCGTGAAGGGCTATCCGACCACGCTCGTCTACAGCGCCATCAAGAGTGCCGTGACCTCGCTGACGCGGACGCTGGCCGCCGAGCTCGGGCCGCGCAAGATTCGCGTCAACGCGGTGGCGCCGGGCTCGGTGCCGACTCCGGGCGCCGTCGGCATCAACGACGCCGCTGAATATGAGCGGCGCGCGAAAACGATTCCGCTGCGCCGGCTCGGGCGGGAAAGCGATAACGACAAAGCGCTGGCGTTCTTGCTGAGCCGCGACGCCGACTTCATCAACGGCGCGGTGCTGCAGGTCGACGGCGGTATCGCGGCTTCGGCTTGAGCAAAGAACAAGGTG
>Ga0075428_100002819_pt1 | contig 18923 bp, 15 predicted proteins | sample RhiMetdeltSRZDD2_FD_75291 | JGI IMG/M metagenome (GOLD analysis project Ga0075428, IMG submission 75291) | Populus rhizosphere microbial communities from Tennessee, USA - Rhizosphere MetaG P. deltoides SRZDD2 | ecosystem: Host-associated > Plants > Roots > Rhizosphere > Soil | place: USA... | reverse complement strand
ATCGGGCTCGTCGCGATGGCTGCCGCATGGCTGGCCGCCGGCGTCTCGGCACTTTCGGCGCAGCCGGTCGCATCCACGCCGGCGCAAGCTGCACCGGCGGTGACGGTGCCGGGGTTCTGGGACCCCAAGCGCCGGCTGGACCGGCCCGCCCTGCTGCCGACCGTCGTCATCCGCTTTCTGACCGAGACCGACTACCCGCCGTTCAACTACGCCGGCGCGGACGGTAATCCGGCGGGTCTCAACGTCGATCTCGCCCGCCTGATCTGCGAAGAGCTCAAGGTCGCGTGCACCGTGCAGGGGCGCCGATTCGATACATTGCTCGCCGCGCTGGGCGAGAACCGCGGCGACGCGGTGATCGCCTCGCTCGCCCCGACGCCCGAGATCCGTCGCCGCGCCGATTTCACCGATCCGTATTATCGCGCGGCGGCCCGTTTCGTGGCCCGGCGCGACAGCGACATCCAAGAGGTTCTGCCGGAGCGGCTCGATGCCAAGAAGATTGGCGTCGCTGCGGGTACTGCCCACGAGGCCTATCTGCGGACCTTTTTCACCGAGGCGGACGTGCGGCCCTATCCGACCGCGGAGGCGACGCGGCAAGCGTTGCGGGAGGGCGAAATCGACCTTCTGTTCGGCGACGGAATCCAGCTGGCGTTCTGGCTCAATGGCAGCGATTCGGCCGGTTGCTGCGCGTTTCGAGGCGGGCCGTTCATCGAAAGCCGCTACTTCGGCGAGGGCATCGGCATCGCGGTCCGGCGCGGCAACGAAACCTTGCGGCAGGCCTTGAACTGGGCGTTGTTCCGGCTCTGGGAAACCGGCCAGTTCACCGACCTGTGGCTGCGCTATTTTCCGGTCAGCCCGTTTTAGGGCGTTTGGGGCATTCCGCCCCGCTCGGTTTGACCCGCTGGGCAACGATTTCTAGGGTGCGGGCCCGGAGAGACCCATGACCACCCTCGATGGCCCAGCCGCGACATTGCGCGAGATTGCCGAGCAGTCCTCGGCCTGGCCGTTCGAGGAGGCGCGCAAGATCGTCGCGCGGCTGAAGACAAGGCCGAAGGACGAGGTGATCTTCGAGACCGGTTACGGGCCGTCGGGCCTGCCGCACATCGGTACGTTCGGCGAGGTCGCGCGCACCACCATGGTCCGTCACGCCTTTCGCGTGCTCACCGACGACCGCATCAAGACGCGGCTGATTGCGTTCTCGGACGACATGGACGGGCTGCGCAAGGTTCCGGACAACGTCCCGAACAAGGAGATGCTCGCGGCACATCTCGGCAAGCCGCTGACGCGGGTGCCCGATCCATTCTCCAACGAGTACCCGTCGTTCGGCGCCGCCAACAACGCGCGCCTGCGTCGCTTTCTCGACCAGTTCGACTTCGACTACGAATTCACGAGCTCGACCGACTATTACGCCTCCGGCCGCTTCGACGCGACGCTCATCAAGATGCTGGAGGTCTACGACCGCGTGATGGCGGTCATTCTCCCGACGCTCGGTCCGGAGCGGCGGGCGACCTACTCGCCGTTCCTGCCGATCAGCCCGCGCACCGGCGTCGTGCTGCAGGTGCCGATGATCGCCCGCAACGTCGCGAAGGGAACTGTGACCTACGCCGATCCGGATACCGGCGAGGAGGTGGAGACGCTGGTGACGGGCGGCCGCGTCAAATCGCAGTGGAAGGCCGATTGGGCGCTGCGATGGGTCGCGCTCGGCGTCGACTACGAGATGGCTGGCAAGGATTTGATCGATTCCGTCAGGCTTTCGGGCGAGATCTGCAAGATACTCGGCGGGATCCCGCCGGAGGGGTTCAACTACGAGCTTTTCCTCGACGAAGGCGGACAGAAGATCTCGAAGTCCAAGGGCAACGGCCTCACCATCGACGAATGGCTGCGCTACGCCAGCCCGGAATCGCTGTCGCTGTTCATGTACCGCGAGCCGAAGGCCGCGAAGCGGCTCTATTTCGACGTCATCCCGCGCCACGTCGACGAGTACCAGCAAATGCTCGAAGGCTATCGCCGGCAGGACGCCAAGCAGCGCCTGAGCAACCCGGTCTGGCACATTCATGCCGGCGATCCGCCGCAAGCCGGGGTGCCGATCTCATTCTCGATGCTGCTCAACCTGGTCTCGGCGTCGAATGCCGAGAACGCCGAGACGCTGTGGGGGTTCATCGGACGCTATTGGCCGGGCGTGACGCGCGAGACGCATCCGAAGCTCGACGCGCTCGTGACTTACGCGATCCACTATTTCCGCGACTTCGTGCTGCCGGCGAAGAAGTTCCGCGAGCCGAGCGAGGCCGAGCGCGCCGCCCTCATGGATCTGCGTGACGCGCTTTCGCAGCTGCGCGCCGACGCCAGCGCCGAGAGCATCCAGGACGTCGTCTACGAGATCGGTCGACGCGAGCCGTTCCTCGACAAGTCGGGCAAGATCAAGACCAAGGACGGCAAGCCGGGCGTCTCGCTCGACTGGTTCAACATGCTCTACCAGGTCCTGCTCGGCCAGGAGAAAGGCCCGCGCTTCGGCTCCTTCGTCGCGGTTTACGGCGTGCAGAACACCGTCGACATGATCGACGGCGCGTTGGCGCGCTCGGGCTAAAGCTTCAGCTCCGGCGGCGCGCCCGCGTCGATGCGCGCTGCTTTTCCAGCCATTTGGGCCCCGGTCCGCGCATGTAGTGAAGCTCCGGGCGATAACGCCCCACCCACCTCGTCACGAACTTTACGCACATCGCCAAAATGGACATCGGTTGAACTCCCCTTCGTGCTGGCCGGCTTCGACCTTGCGGGGATTCACGGCGACGACCTGGGACGCCTGAGGGAAATTGTGCGGCTGCAATAAGGTATCTCGCGCACGAAATCTTGGATGTCGGGTGCGTTCCGTGCACCGCATGCCAGAGGAGTCAGGCGCGTGCGCGCTCGCCGCGCCGCGCGCCGAGCTCGACGGCGCGGTCGGGAATCGTGATCCGGAAGGTTGCCCCGATGGTTCCTTCGACCAGCCGGATGTCGCCGCCATGCCCGCGCACCAGCTCGTCGGCGATCGCCAGGCCGAGGCCGGTGCCGCCCGCGCGCGTGGAAGCGTGGAAAGCCTCGAATAGATGCGCGCGCGCCTTGTCCGATATGCCGGGGCCGGTGTCCGCGATCTCGATGACGACGACCGCGCCCTCGCGTCGGCCGGTCACGCGCACCTGATCGCGGGCGGTGTCGTTCGGCGCGCGGCTCTCGAGCACCTGCACGGCATTGCGCCCGAGATTCACCAGCACGCGGAACAGATGGTCCTGATCGGCATCGACGCGCAGGCTGCGCTCGACCGCGCTGATCCAGAGGATCGACGAGTCCGGTCCGAGGCCGAGCGTCTCCTTCACCTCCTCGACCAACGGCTCGAACGCGATCATGCGGCGCTCCGGCGGACGTTCCTGCGCCCGGCCGTAGGACAAGGTCGATTGGCAGAAGTGGATCGCGCGCTCGAGCGCATGCATCAGTTTCGGCGCGAAGCGCTGGACCTGCGGGTCCTGCAGGCTGGTCAACCGATCCGAGAACAGCTGCGCGGAGGCCAACAGATTGCGGAGGTCGTGATTGATCTTCGACACCGCCAGACCCAGCGCCGCGAGCCGGCTCTTCTGGTGCAGCATCGAGGCGATATCGGCCTGCATGGCGGCGAGCTCGCGCTCCGCCACGCCGAGCTCGTCAGCGCGTCCCGATGCCACCGTGATGCGGCCCGGGTTCTCCGGCTCCTGCCGGAACGCCACCATCTCGGCGGTGATCCTCCGCATCGGCCGCACGAACAGATAGTGCAGCGACAGGTAAACGAGCGCGGCGGTCACCGCCGAGATGAACAGCGACAGCAGCAGGACGTTGGCCGAGAACCGCAGCATTGCTTCCCGCAACGGCGTTTCCCGCAGCACGATCTCCACGAACTCGCCGCCCCTGGGCGCGGGGCCGACGACCCGCATGATGTCGTCGTCGTTCGACAGCAGCGTTTCGAACGCATCCATCACGGCGTTGTACCAGCGCATGTCGCGCAGATCGAAGTCGTGCTGGACCGGCGGCAGCGTGTCGGAGATGGCCAAGAGCCGCCGCTGGTCGCCCATTTTCATCGCGACGGTCTTGGCGCCGATGCTGGTGAGGATCTGGCGCGTGAGGCTCTCCGGCACCATTCCGCTCGGGGCGGCGTCGAGCACCAGGGCGGCCGTGCGCGCGGCGGCCAGCCGGTCGTTGAGCCAGTTCAGTCTGAAATTGGCGATCGAGGGCACGTAGACCAGCACTTCGGTGATCATCACGAACAGGATCGTGAGCACCAGGAGCTTGCCGGACAGCCCGAAGCGCGGCCGCGGCGGCGAACCCGAGTCCCGTTGCACTGGCGCTTCAGCGGTCATCGCAGAATGTGTTCCGCACGGTGCCTGGCGCTCACCCCAGACGGCGCAACCAAGAGATGAGGCGCCGCAGCCAAGGGTTGGCCAAGCTCGGGGTGTAATAGCTTATTGCGGCGCGTTTCCCAACCTCGGAGAGGGTCGGATAGGGGATCACGACCCCCAGCAGGGCGCCCACCCTCAGGCCGCGGGCAATCGCCAGGGTCCAGGTCGTGATCAATTCGCCGGCCTGGGCGCCGACGATGGTCGCGCCCAGAATGCGGCCGCGCCCATCCGTGACCACCTTGATGTGGCCGCCGGTCTCCCGCTCGGCCTGGGCACGGTCGTTCTCCCGGTAAGGCCAGCGCAACACACGGACCGTGCCGTGCCGTTGCCGGGCGTCCTGCTCGCGCAGCCCGACATGGGCAAGCTCGGGGTCCGTGAACGTGGCCCACGGAATCACGCCCTTGGTGGCATCGACCGGCAGGCGAAACAGCGCGTTCCGGATCACCAGGCCGGCGTGATAGTTGGCGACGTGGGTGAACTGCAGCCCGCCGTCGACGATGTCGCCGATGGCGTAGACCCGCCGGTTGGTGGTGCGCAGCCGCTTGTCGACTCTGATGCCGGATCGCCCGGTCGCGATCCCGCCCGCTTCCAGGCCGAGGTCGGCGAGATTGGCGCGACGTCCCGTCGCCACCAACAGGTGGGTGCCCTCGATCACCTCTTGCTTGCCCTCGCTATCCGCCAGCATGACGCGAATGCTGCCGGTCGTGCCGTCCACCCGCGCGATCCTGACGCCGGTGCGGATCGCGACCCCTTCCAGCGCCAGCTGGTCGAGCACGATCGCGGCGCACTCCGGGTCGTCCTTGGCGAGCGGCGTTGCTGCCTCCAGCACGGTCACCCGCGCACCGAGACGGCGATGGGCCTGCGCCAATTCCAGGCCGATCGGCCCGGCGCCGATGATGATCAGATGCCCCGGGCCTTCGGTAAGGTCGAAGATTGTCTCGTTGGTAAGATACGGGACCTGGTCGAGCCCGGGGATCGGCGGAATGGCGGCCCTGGAGCCGGCCGCGACCACGAAGCGTCGAGCCTTCACCTCGAAACGCCCGTCGACATCGACGGTGCGGCGATCCTTGAAGCGGGCGCCGCCCTCGATCACCTGCACGCCCAGTCCGGTAAAGCGCTCCTTCGAATCGTTGGGGGCGATCGCCGCGATGGTGTCGTGGACATGCCTGTGCACCGCGGCGAAATCGATAGTGGCTTGCCCCGCATGCAGCCCGAAACCGGCAATGGCTTCCAGCGCGTGCGCGCGCTTTGCGGCCGCCAGCAGCGCCTTCGACGGAACGCATCCGTAGTTGAGGCAATCGCCGCCCATCTTGTCGCGTTCGATCAGCACGACCGGTACGCCGAACGCCGCCGCCGCCGCCGCCACCGACAAGCCGCCCGAGCCGGCACCGATCACGCAGATGTCGGGGGTGAGCTGCTCGACCATCCTTGCTGCCGAGAGGGTCCGCCTGGCCGGGCGCTACCGGGTCGACGACGCCGCGGCAACGCCGCGGGCGCGCCAGCGTCGAACCAACGTCGGGACCAGGGCCAGCATGCCGAGCGCGCTCAGCGCGATCAGCAGCTGCGGCGTCACCGCCGCCTTGAGGTCGAAATCGAGCCGGCAGTCGGACCGCCCGGCGGCAAGGCAGGCGCGGTAGACGGCTTCCTGCGCGGCAAGGAGGCTGTCCAGGCCGGCGCCGACGAACGCGAAGGCGAACGTCGCCGGAACGATCCCGAGCGCCGTCGCCGCGACAAACGTGCCGAGCCTGACGCCAAGCAGGGCGGGTGCCAGGTTGACCAGCCAGAACGGGAACACCGGCACCAGCCGCAGGAACAGGAGATAGCTGAACGCATCCGCCTTGAAACCCTCGGCGAGCTTGACCAGCCGCGGCCCGGCCCGGCGCTGCACGTAGTCGCCGAGCGCGCTGCGGGCGATCATGAAGATGATCGTGGCGCCGATGGTTGCGCCGGCCACCGCCACCAGGCCGCCGAGCAGCCATCCGAACAGGATACCCGCACTCACGGTAAGAAACACCGCGCCGGGAATCGACAGCGCGACCGCGGCGACGTAGAGCGCCAGAAATGCCGCAAGCGCCCCGAATAGATGGCGGTCAATGAAGGCGTCCAATGCGGCGCGGTGCTTGACCAGGGCCTCGAGCGAAAGCGCCCGATGCCAGCCCATGGCTACGACCACGATGGCGAGGAGCACGATCGCCGCCAGCGGGACCAGCTTGGCGAGCGGCAAGCGTCCGGCAGTAGCCGGATCAGGTCCCGTTGTCGTCACCTCGCGCTGCGCCATGGTCGAGCTTTTCGGTCGGTGCGCCAGGGACGGTCGCCAGCGCCGGAACAGCAATATACGAATTGGCCGCTGGACGTGCCATTCACCTGCGCTTGACGGCTTGGCTCACGGCCGCTCGCGCCTGCGTGATCGTCGCGCTCGGGGCAGCCTGCGGCCATGCGGTCGCATTGACTTCGCGCGTCGGCCTCCCTTATAAGCCGCGCGGCTTACGAAGCGCCAGCAGCACCGATAAAGCGTGGCTTTTTCGCCTCATGCGGGCAGCCCTGGCTTCGTTCATTATTTGGCAACCCCCGGGGCAGGCGGAGAACGACCGTGAAGCGGACCTACCAACCGAGCAAGCTCGTGCGCAAGCGCCGCCACGGCTTTCGCGCCCGCATGGCGACCAAGGGCGGCCGCAGAGTGGTCGCTGCCCGCCGGGCGCAAGGACGCAAGCGGCTGAGCGCCTGATCGGCCGCCGGGGCCGGCCCTGTCGCATGGAAAAGTTGCGGCAAAGGGCGGATTTCCTCGCTGCCGCGGCGGAATCGAGGGTTCCGGCCGCAGCTTTCGTGCTGCAGGCGCGTCGTCGGGATGACGATGGTCCGGCGCGGTTCGGTTTCACGGCCTCGCGCAAGGTCGGTACCGCAGTCGAGCGCAATCGCGCCCGGCGGCGGCTGAAGGAAGTGGTGAGATTGTTTGCCATGGAACGCGTCAAGCCCGGCCACGACTATGTGCTGGTCGCCCGCCGCGCGGCGCTCACCCGGCCATTCGGGCAGATGGTCGAGGATCTCGACGGCGCGTTGCGCCGCGTGAGGCCGCAGCAGGAGCGCGAGAAGCGACCATTCATGGCGGTCCCCGGCGCCGACGAGGTTGTGCGATGACCGATCAGAAGAACACGCTGATCGCCATCGGTCTGTCGGCGCTGGTGCTGATCGTGTGGCAGTACTTCTTCGGCCTGCCGCAGATGGAGAAGCAGCGGCAGACGCAGCAGCAGCAGCCGCCGGCGCAGACGCAGCCGGTGCAGACACCGGACGGCCGGCCGCAGGTGCCGGGCACCGTGCCGCAAGCCCAGAGCACTGCGCCGCAGGCGCCCGGTCAGCAGCCCGCGGTCGTGCCCGGACAGCCGCTGACGCGCCAACAGGCGTTGCAGGCCTCGCCCAGGGTCGCGGTCGACACGCCGCAGATGAGGGGTTCGATCGCGCTCAGGGGCGGACGCATCGACGACCTCTCGTTGGTGCAGTATCGCGAGACCGTCGATCCGAAATCGCCGGCCATCGTGCTGCTTGCTCCCTCGGGCAGCCCGGCGCCGTTCTATGCCGAGTTCGGCTGGGTTGCGGGGGCCGGCGATCCGGTGAAAACGCCGGGCCCCGACACGCTGTGGCGGCAGGAGGGTACCGGAACGCTCGGCATCGGCCGTCCGATCACGCTGACCTGGGACAACGGCGAAGGGGCCACGTTCCGTCGAACGATCGCGGTCGACGACAAGTATCTGTTCACCGTCAAGGACGAGGTTGCCAACCGCGGCTCGGCGGCGATCACGCTCCATCCCTACGCGCTGATCTCGCGCCACGGCACGCCGAAGACGGAAGGCTTCTACATCCTGCATGAAGGCCTGATCGGGGTCCTGAACGACAAGCTGGAAGAGGTCAGCTACAGCGACATCGAGAAGAAGAAGTCGATCAGCTTCGACACCAAGAACGGCTGGCTCGGCATCACCGACAAGTACTGGGCAACGACGCTGCTGCCGGACACCAGCGCGCAGCTCAAGGCGCGCTTCATGTTCGGGACGATCGCCGCGACCAAGACCTATCAGACCGACTATCTGCTCGATCCCCAGACCATCGCGCCCGGCGAGACCGGCGGCGCCAACGCGCGGCTGTTCGCCGGCGCCAAGGAAGTCGCCGTGATCGACGGCTACGAGAAGCAGCTCGGCTTGAACAAGTTCGAGCTGCTGATCGACTGGGGCTGGTTCCATTTCATCACCAAGCCGATGTTCCTGCTGATCGACTACTTCTATCGGCTGGTGGGCAATTTCGGCGTCGCGATCCTGATCGTCACGGTGATCATCAAGATCGTGTTCTTCCCGCTCGCCAACAAGTCGTACGCCTCGATGGCCAAGATGAAGGCCGTGCAGCCGGAGATGATGGCGATCCGCGACCGCTACGCCGACGACAAGATGAAGCAGCAGCAGGCGCTGATGGAGCTTTACAAGAAGGAGAAGATCAACCCGCTTGCAGGCTGCCTCCCGATCGTGATCCAGGTGCCGGTGTTCTTTGCGCTCTACAAGGTGCTGTTCGTCACCATCGAGATGCGGCACGCGCCGTTCTTTGGCTGGATCAGGGACCTCTCGGCGCCCGACCCGACCAACATTTTCAACCTGTTCGGCCTCGTTCCGTTCGATCCGACGGTACTGCCGGTGGTCGGGGCATTCCTGCATGTCGGCGTGTGGCCGGTCATCATGGGCATCACGATGTGGGTGCAGATGAAGATGAACCCGCAGCCGCCCGACCCCACCCAGAAGATGATCTTCGACTGGATGCCGCTGATCTTCACCTTCATGCTGGCGACATTCTCGGCCGGCCTGGTGATCTACTGGGCGTGGAACAATACGCTTTCGGTGCTGCAGCAGGGCGTGATCATGCACAAGCACGGCGCCAAGATCGAGCTGTTCGACAACATCAAGGGGATTTTCGCCAAGGACAAGAAGGCGGGCGGCTGAGCGGCGCGCCGTCGGCTCTTTGGCGCTTTCCTGTCGGCAGCTATTGATCGGGTATGAAGGTCGGGACGGACGAAGTGATCATTCACTGCGTTCGTCATGGTGCGCGGCGCCATCCCCGGGAGGGAGAGTAGCGTCGTAATGCCTCAATTCACCGGCGAAGAGCTGGAATCCGGGCGCCGGCTGTTCGCCGGCGACTGGCATTTCGTCTCCGCGGCCGGCTCGACCGCGTCGCTGCCGCCGGCGCAGGGGATTGAAATCGCCTTGGCGGGGCGCTCCAATGTCGGCAAGTCGAGCCTGATCAACGCGTTGACCGGCCGCAAGGCGCTCGCCCGCACCTCGCACACGCCTGGACGCACGCAGGAGCTGATCTATTTCGGCCGCGACGGCGCGCTCACGCTGGTCGACATGCCCGGCTACGGTTTTGCCCGCGCGCCGAAGGTCAAGGTGAGGGCCTGGAACGATCTGATCCACGGCTACCTGCGCGTCCGCGGCAACCTCGCGCGCGCCTACGTGCTCATCGACGCGCGCCACGGCCTCAAGGCGGCCGACGCGCCGGTGCTCGAGATGCTGGATGAGGCGGCAGTGAGCTACGCGGTCGTGCTGACCAAGGCCGATCAGGTAAGGCCGGCCGAGCTTGCCGCGATCACCGCCGCCGTTGCGAATGCGCTGGCCAAGCGTCCGGCGGCATTCCCGGACATCCTCGCCACGTCGGCGCGCACCGGCGCGGGTATCCCTGAGCTGCGCGCCGCGATCGCGCGGCTGGCGACGGAGCGCGCCGCGCGCTAGCTGCGATCCCGGGACGCGGCGCGCGGCCGCCCGCCATAGTCAATCGCTCACTTGACCACGCCGGCTTCGACCATGAGCGGTCGCCATTTCTCCCGCTCGTCGACGACCTGGCGGCCCAGCTCCTCCGGCGTCGAGAGCCGGATCAGGTACCCGAGATTCTCCAGCTTGCTGGCGACGTCGGAGCTCTTCAGCGCGTCGTTGATCGCCTTGTTGTACGCCGCGACGACGGCCGCCGACGTCCCGGCCGGCGCGAAGAAACCGTTCCACCCGTTCTCCTCGAATCCTTTGAGCCCGAGCTCCGCGAATGTCGGGACGTCGGGGAGCGTCGGCATGCGCTGCGTGCCCGACAGCGCGACGATGCGCAGCGTCCCGGCGCGATGCTGCTCGGCGAAGTCGGCGGTTGCCGCGATTCCGACCGCGATCTGCCCACCGATGACCGCGACGGCGATCGGGGCGCCGCCGCGGAACGGCGCCATCACCATCGGCACGTTCGAGACTTTCGATAGCTGGATGCCGTAGAGGTGCGGCAGGCTTCCGGCTGCGGGCACGCCGTAGTTCGCCTTGTCGGGATTGGCCTTGAGCCAGGCAATCAGCGCAGCGAGGTCCTTCGCGCCCGTCATCGGTCCGGTGGCGAGCGGGAGCTGGAAGTCGCCCGCGCGCGCAATCGCCACAAAGTCCTTGATCGGGTCGTAGCCGACCTTCTCCTGCACCGGGTTGAGGACCATGATCGAGACGGTGGCGAGGATGATCTGCGAGCCGTCGGCCGGCACGGTTTTCATATATTCGGCGCCGATGCGCCCGCCCGCGCCGGTCTTGTTCTCGACGATCACCGAGCGGCCGAAGGTCGCCTGCATCTTGTCGGCAATCAGCCGGGCCATGGCGTCGGAGGAGCCGCCGGCGGGAAACGGACAGATGATGCGGATCGGCCCCTCGAACGGCAGCGCGACTTGCGCCCAAGCCGGTAGCGGCGCAAGCAGTGCGCCGACGACCGCCGCAATGCATCCCATCCTTGATCGCATGACGTCCTCCCCTCGCAGGCGGTGTTTAGCACTCGCGCCGCCCGGCGCATCTACCACACTCCGAACAGATATCCGCGCTCCTTGGCCTTGCCGGTACGGCGCTCGATCTCGTCGTGCGAGATGGTGACGCGGGTCTTCAAGCTTCGGAACCATGCGAACAGCCGCCCTTCCATTTCGGCGCGGACGGCATCGAAGCCGGGCGCGCGGCCGAGATCGCGGCGCTCCTGCGGGTCGGCCTCAAGATCGAACAGCTGCGGCGGGAAGTCCTCGAACAGGACGTACTTCCAGCGCGCAGTTCGCACCATGTAGCCGCGCGCCCGGTCGGGCGGCAGGTCGAGCTGCCGGCGCGCGTGGCGGAGCGCGAAGTCGCCGTCGCAGAAGGCGGCGTCGCGCCAGCCGGGCGGCGCCGCGCCCTCGATGAGGGGCCGCAGCGAACGTCCTTCGAGCCGATGCGGCGACGGCGCGCCGCCCGCCCAATCGAGGAAAGTCGGGGCGAGGTCGATCGACTCGACGAGGTCATGCGGCCGCGTGCCGCGCGTTGCCAAAGCCGCGGCGCGCGGGTCGAGGACGATCAGCGGAATGCGCACGATCTCCTCGTGGAACAGGTCCTTTTCGCCGAGCCAATGGTCGCCCAGGTAGTCGCCGTGATCGCTGGTCACGACGATGATCGTGTTGTCGGCCAGCCCCCGCCGCTGCAGATGCTCGATCACGCGTCCGACATGGCGGTCGAACTGGCTGATCAGGCCCATGTAGGTCGGGATCACGGTCTGGCGCACCTCGTCGCGCGAGAAATTGCGGCTCTCCTCGTGCGCCATGAAGGCGGCGACCACGGGGTGCGGGTCGGCGCGCTCGGCCTCGCTGCGGTTGGCGGCGATGACCTGGTCCGGACCGTACATGGCGTGATAGGGCGCCGGCGCCACGTACGGCCAATGCGGCTTGATGTAGGAAAGGTGCAGGCACCACGGCCCGGCGCCGGCCTCGTCGATGAAGGCGAGCGCGCGGTCGGTCATGTAGGCGGTTTCGGAGTGTTCCTCCTTGACCCGCGCCGGCCGGCGCGCGTGCCGCATCGACCAGCCCGACAGCACTTCGCCGCCGTCACCCTCGGCCGAGTTGGCGAAGTCGTGCCAAGGGTTGTCGCTGCGGTACCCGAGCTGGCGCAGCCAGGTGTTGTAGGCGAGGTTCGGATCGGTCGACTGGTCGGGATGGAGGCCGTCGTTGCGCTCGTAGGGCTCGAAACCGCACTGCGCGGCGAGCACGCCGGCGCTCGAGCCGGGATCGATGCCGAGCCGCGCCATCGCCTCGCGGTCGGCCGCCATGTGGGTCTTGCCGACCAGCGCCACCCGGTAGCCGAGCGGGCGCAGATAGTCGCCGATCGTCTTCTCGTCGAGCCGCAGCGGGAAATTGTTGTAGGTCGCGCCGTGGGTGACGTTGTAGCGGCCGGTATAGAACGACATGCGTGAGCCGCCGCACACCGGCGCCTGCACGAACGCCCGCAGGAAGTTGACGCCGCGCGCGGCGAGCGCGTCGATCACCGGCGTCTGGATATGCGGATGCCCGGTGCAGCCGAGATAGTCCCAGCGCAGCTGGTCGGCCATGATGAACAGGATGTTGGGCTGCATGGATGGTCGTTCCGGGACGCGAGCGCGAGCCCAAACTCCATAGTCCGTGTCTTCGGGTCATAACAAGGTCTGGCACCGGCGATTTCCGGATAACCGGTAGCCGGCTTCCGGAACGACGGCGCTTGCATTGAGCCGCATCGCATAACTCGCTAGAACGGCCGCGCCCGACAGCGCCGTTCCCAGAGGCCTCCATGACCGTCAGCCCGTTCGACCAAGCGCGCATCCTGTCCGAGGCGCTGCCGCACATGCAGCGCTACGACGAGGAGATCGTGGTGGTGAAATACGGCGGTCACGCCATGGGCGAGGAGGCGGCGGCGCGCGACTTTGCGCGCGACATCGTGCTGCTCGAGCAGACCGCCATCAACCCGGTGGTGGTGCATGGCGGCGGCCCGCAGATCGGCGACATGCTCAATCGGCTCGGCATCAAGTCGGAATTCGCGGCCGGCCTGCGGGTCACCGACGCGGCCGCGATCGAGGTGGTCGAGATGGTGCTGGCCGGCTCGATCAACAAGCAGATCGTCGGCTTCATCAATGCGGCCGGCGGCAAGGCCGTCGGGCTGTGCGGCAAGGACGGCAACATGGTGCTCGCCCGCAAGATCAACCGCACCGTGGTCGATCCCGGATCCAACATCGAGAAGGTCGTGGATCTCGGCTTCGTCGGCGAGCCCGAGAAGGTCGATACCACGGTGCTCGACCAGATGGTCGGCCGCGAGCTGATCCCGGTGCTGGCGCCGCTCGCGACCTCCGCCAACGGCGCGACCTTCAACGTCAATGCCGACACTTTCGCCGGCGCGATCGCGGGCGCGCTCAAGGCCAAGCGCCTGCTGCTGTTGACCGACGTTCCCGGGGTGCTCGACAAGTCGAAGGCCTTGATCCCGGAGCTCTCGGTCGACGCCGCGCGCCGGCTGATTGCCGACGGCACCATCTCCGGCGGCATGATCCCGAAGGTCGAGACCTGCATCTACGCGCTCGAGCAGGGCGTGGAGGGCGTCGTCATCATGGACGGCAAGGTGCCGCACGCGGTGCTGCTGGAGCTGTTCACCGACCACGGCGCCGGCACGCTGATTCATCGGTAGCACCGTCATCGCGAGGAGCGTCAGCGACGAAGCAATCCGGAAACGGCACTGCAGCCTGGATTGCTTCGCTTCTGTTCAGCCCGGGGAGATGACTAACGGGTGTTCGGGGACATGGCTGACACATCATCATTGCATGGATTCGGCTGCCGGGGAGGCGATCCATGCCGTGGCGCGAGGTGTCTGTCATGGAGCAGCGTCGAGAGTTTGTGAAGCTTGCGCAGCAGGAGGGGGTGAACCGGCGGGAGCTGTTCCGGCGGTTCGGCATCAGCCCGCCGGTTGGTTACAAGTGGCTGGCGCGCTTTGCATTCGGCGATGTGGAGCTTGCCGACCGCTCGCGCCGTCCGCATGCGAGCCCGTTGCGCAGCGCGGATGTGACCGAGGAGCTGGTGCTTTCGGTCCGCGATGCGCATCCGGTGTGGGGGGCGCGCAAGATTGCCCGTTGTCTGGCGCGCGAGGGCCACACGGTTCCGGCGGTTTCGACCGTGCATGCGATTCTGCGCCGTCACGGCCGTGTTGTGGCGCCGGCCGGGCGGCCGGGAGAGCCCTATCGGCGGTTCGAGAAGGAAGCGCCGAACCTGCTCTGGCAGATGGACTTCAAGGGTCACATGCCGCTTGCCGACGGCAGCTCCTGCCATCCGCTCACCATGGTCGACGATCATTCGCGCTTTGCGCTGTGCCTTGCGGCTTGCGGCAACGAGCAGGGCACGACGGTGCGTCGGCATCTGGAGACGGCATTCCGCCGCTACGGCCTGCCGGAAGCGGTATTCGTCGACAATGGCGGCCCATGGGGCTTTACCACCACGGAGCCCTGGACCAGGCTGGGCGTGTGGCTGTTGAAGCTCGGGGTCGGCGTGATCCACAGCCGGCCCTATCATCCGCAAAGCCGGGGCAAGAACGAGCGCTTCCACCGCACCCTCAAGGCGGAGGTGTTCGCGCTCGCCCGCTTTCGCGATCTCGCCGCCGTGCAGCGCGCACTCGATCGCTGGCGCGCCGTCTACAATCTCGAACGTCCGCACGAAGCGCTCGGCCAGGAAGTGCCGGCCAGTCGCTACCGGCCAAGCCCGCGCACAATGCCCAATGGCCTGCCGCAGATCGATTACGACGAGCACGAGATCGTGCGCACCGTCTCCACGACCAAAGCCTATGTCAGCTTCAAGGGACGGCTGTGGAAGGTGCCGCAAGCCTTCCGCGGAGAACGCCTCGCCATCCGCCCGCTCTCCACCGATGGCCGCTACGGCGTCTTCTTCGCCTCCTACCAGGTCGCAATCATCGACTTGACCAACACACAAACCGTCAGTCATGTCCCCGAACAGCTGTCAGCTATGTCCCCGGACTGAACACGAGGCATGACGTGATGTGATCACATGTCATGGATATCACCGGCACCACCAGCCGGTGTCAAGCCGGCGGCGGTTTCGCCTGGCAACCTTCCCGACTGACCGCACGGACGGATGATGGATCTTTCGACGGCCCGCTTTGGCAGCGATCACGGCGCCCTGCGCAGCGAGGACGAACCACTGGTCACCGGCGCCGGCAAGTTCGTCGATGACCTGACGGTGCCCGGTCAAGCCTACGGCGTGTTCGTGCGCGCGCCGGTGAGCCACGCGGTGATCCGCGCGGTCGACGTGAGCGCGGCGCGCGCAATGCCGGGCGTCATCGGCCTCTTCAGCGGCAAGGATGCGGCTGCCGATGGCCTCGGCGCGATCCCGCCGGTCGCCGTCCCTCCGGGGCGCGACGGGAAGCCGATGTTTGCGGCCGCGATGCCTGTACTGGCGGGCGAGCGCATCCGCTACATCGGCGAGCCGGTGGCGATCGTGGTCGCCGAGACGCTGGCGCAAGCGCAGGACGCTGCCGAAGCGATCCGCATCGACTATGACGACCTCCCGAGCGCGCCCGACATCGAGAGCGCGATGGCGAGCGGTGCGACAGCGATCCATGAGGCGCGGCCCGACAACGTCGCACTTGACTGGACTGACGGTAATGCCGCCGTGCTGGACGAGGCCTTGGCGAAGGCCGCACACGTCGAGCGCGTGCGCCTGGCGGATACGCGCCTGGCGCCGGTCTCGATGGAACCGCGCGGAGGCATCGGCTCGTTCGACCCGGAGAGCGGGCGCTATACGCTGATCGCCAGCACGCAGGGCGTCGCGGTGGTGCGAAAGCTGCTGGCCGAGGGCGTGTTTAAAGTGCCACTCAGGACGATCCGCGTGCTGACCCACGATGTCGGCGGCGGGTTCGGCATGAAGGCGCAGGCGTATCCGGAATACGGCGCCATCCTCTACGCGGCGAAGAAGTGCCGACGACCGGTGAAATGGTGCAACAGCCGCGTCGAAAGCTTCCTTTCCGACTCGGCAGGACGTGACGGCTTCCTGGAAGGCGAGCTGGCGCTCGACGCCAATGGCAGATTCCTCGGCCTGCGCATGCGCAACCTCGTCGGCATCGGCGCGTACACGACGCAGTACGCGGCGATCTTCGCGACGATGAACACAAAGAACTGCCTCTCCAGCGTCTATCGCATTCCGGCGATCTCGATCGACGTGAAGATGGTTCTGACCAACGCCGCACCGCTTGGACCTTATCGCGGTGCCGGACGCCCGGAAGCGATTTACCTGATCGAGCGGCTGATCGACGGCGCCGCGCGGAACATGGGCATCGACCGCGTCGCGCTGCGGCGGCGCAATTTCATCCCGCCGCAGGCCATGCCCTACAAGACGCCGAACGGCCCCATCTACGACTCGGGCGAATTCGAAGCCGCGATGGACAAGGCGCTCGCGCTCTCCGACTGGAGGGGCTTCAACAAGCGCCGCACGGCCTCGCGCAAGGCCGGCAAGCTGCGCGGCATCGGCATGTGCTGCTTCCTGGAGGTCGCGGGCGGCATCCTGAACGAGAAGGCCGACCTGCGCTTCGAGGACGGAAAGGCCACGATCCGGCTCGGCGTGCAGGCGATGGGCCAAGGACATCTCTCCACCCTGCCCCGCATTGTCGCCAAGCAGCTCGGCATCAAGGTGAGCGACGTGAAGCTGATCGAGGGCGACAGCGACGAGGTTCCGGACGGAACGCCGTCGGTTGCGTCGCGCTCGCTGATGATGGCGGGCAGCGCGTCTGCGATCGCGTGCGATACCGCGATCGAGAAGGGGCGGCGCATCGCATCGCAGATGTTCGAGGTCGCCGCCAGCGACATCGAATTCGCAAACGGCGTCTACAAGGTCGCCGGAACCGACTTGAACGTGCCGATCCTGGAACTCGCACAGAAGGCGCGTTCGGTCGCAAATCTGCCGGACGATCTCGAGAATGGCCTCGACTCGATGGGCGACTTCACCTCCCCGCAGATGTCGTTCCCGAACGGCTGTCATGTGTGCGAGGTCGAAATCGATCCCACGACCGGCAGGGTCGAGGTCGTCGGCTATGTGGCGGTGGACGATGTCGGAAACATCATCCACGAGGTGATCGTCGACGGGCAGACCCACGGCGGCATCGCGCAGGGCCTCGGACAGGTGCTCGGCGAACACGTCGTCTATGGGTCCGACGGGCAGCTCGTCAACGCGTCGTTCATGGATTACGCGATGCCGCGCGCGACCGACATTCCATACCTCAAGACCGCGCATCACAGCGTGCCGTGCGTCACCAACCCGCTCGGCGCAAAGGGCGCCGGCGAGTCCGGCGTCGCCGGCTCGCTGCCATCAGCCGCGAATGCGATCATCGATGCTCTGTCGGTCGCGGGCATTGATCACTTGGATATACCCGCATCGCCGGAACGCCTCTGGCAGGCGCTCAGCGCCGTCGGACGAGAGCACCACCGCGGCTCGGCCAGAGCGCCGAGGCGCTTCAAGTAACAGAAGTATAGTCGATGATGCCGCGGGGCGGACCCTACTCCACGATTTTCCAGTACGAGTCCTTGCGGGTCACCTTGCCGTTGCGAAACGTATAGAAGTCACAACCTTGGACCTCCGTTCTTGTGCCCTCGCGGGTGGTGCCGGTGAGAGTCCATTTTGAGATGCCAGTATTGGCAGTCGAATCCACAAAATGCTCATCGTTGCCGTAGTGGACATCAGGCAAGCCTGCAAAACGGGTGGCCAGCGCTTCTCGTACGTTCCTTTTGCCCTCGAAACGAGAACCCCAAGGCTTGCTTCCCCTCGGCATCTCCAGGACACAATCGTCAGAAAACAACGCCATGATGCGATCAAGGTCATGCGCGTTGAAGGCCTCGCATAGCTCCCTCAGTACCGCTCGAATGTCCATTCGCCTCGTCTCCCTTCGGCCCGCCTAAAGGTCCGGTCACTCGCCGCGTCGGCCTTCGCGCCAGCCCATCTCCCAGAAGTCGGTCTCGAGCCGGGTAGCATCCTGGAAGATCGCGATCAGCTCGGCCTCGCGGGCGGGCGTGGCGTAGAGATCGGCGAGGCGCTCCAGTTGCGCCTGCGCCTTCGCCGCGACCTGCTGGTAGGCTTCCCCGGCATACTCCGCGATCCAGAACCGATAGACATTCGTTGCGGCGAGTGCATCGGGTTGCGCAGCCAGACGCCTGGCAATTTCTGCATAACCGATTACACAAGGGGCAAGCGCCACCTGCAGCGCCAACAAATCGCCGCGCATGCCCGTATCGAGCACGTAGCGCGTATAAGCCAACGTTTCGACCGCCGGAGGCGCTTGCTCTAGATCGGCCGCCGTGAGGCCCCAGTCGGCAGATAGCTTGACGTGCAGGTTCATCTCGACGTCGAGGATGGCCATAAGGCCGGAGGCAGCTTCGCGCATGTCGGCGAGCGTGAACGCCTTGTACACCGACAGCGCATAGGCGCGCGCAAACTCGATCAGAAACAGGTAGTCCTGAATGAGGTAGTGACGAAAAGCCCGTTCGGGGAGCGAACCCGCCGCCAACGCGGTCGTGAACGGATGCTCGGTGTAGGCCCGCCATTCGGCGGCGGTCGCCGCCTTGAGACGCTCGAAGAAGCGCATCCGCCCGCTCTTGTTTCGTCAATGGCGGCTGCAATGGCCCCGCCCTCGCAACTTGCATCAGCAGGCCACGCCGACCGCCCAATGCCTTGCACTACTCTACACGAGCACG
>Ga0075428_100002816_pt1 | contig 18928 bp, 17 predicted proteins | sample RhiMetdeltSRZDD2_FD_75291 | JGI IMG/M metagenome (GOLD analysis project Ga0075428, IMG submission 75291) | Populus rhizosphere microbial communities from Tennessee, USA - Rhizosphere MetaG P. deltoides SRZDD2 | ecosystem: Host-associated > Plants > Roots > Rhizosphere > Soil | place: USA... | reverse complement strand
TCGACCTCCCGGCGGACGGCCTCGAGTTCAACGGGCATCGTTCCGGGGTCCTCCGCTTGCCATCGGTCGAGCGGCAACGGCCGCCTCCTCGAAGATGAGGCCCGGGGCGCCCTCGCCTTCCTCGGCCTCCCAGCGCTTGAGCTTGTTGAGGAGCGCCTTGTACGAGATCTTGAGCCGGGAGGCAGCCTCCTTGCGGTGCCACTTCGTCTCGGAGAGGACGCGCCGCACCAGCCTTCGCTCCGCGTCCTCCGCAGCGCGGCTCGCCACCTGCCGGAGCGAGAGGCTTTCGGCAGGGATGTCGGGCTCCTGCGGCGCGGCGACGGGCTCCTCGGGCCGCGCCGCCGGGGCCGGCTGGGCCCAGGCGCCGCTCCGCTTGAGGTCGGCGAGCGCCATCTCGATGTCGGGCAGGATCGTGAAACGCCGGACCGCGTTCTCGAGCTCGCGGACGTTGCCCGGCCAGTCGTGGCGGACGAACGCCTCCTGCAGCTCCCGGGGAAGCTGGCGGACGCGGCTGTCGTAGCGGGCGGCGTAGCTGCGCAGGAAGTGCGCGCACAGCAGCGGGATGTCCTCCCGCCGCTCGCACAGGGGCGGGATGTCGATGCGCACCACGTTGAGGCGGAAGTAGAGGTCGGCGCGGAACCGGCCCGCCCCCACCGCGTCCTCGAGCCGGATGTTGGTGGACGCGATCACCCGCGCGTTGCCCTTCACCGGATGCCTTCCGCCGAGCCGGGTGTACTGCCCGTCCTGCAGCACGTGCAGGAGCTTCGCCTGCAGATGGCTGCTCATCTCGCCGATCTCGTCCAGGAGGATCGTGCCCCGGTTGGCCACCTCGAACATCCCGGGCTTCTCGCGCAGGGCGCCCGAGAAGGCCCCGCGCTCGTAGCCGAACAGCTCCGACTCGAGGAGGTCCTGGGGGAGGGCGGCGCAGTTGACCTTGACGAAGGGCTGGTCGTGGCGGCGCGAGCACCGGTGGATGAGGCGGGCCACGACCTCCTTGCCCACTCCGGACTCCCCCAGCACCAGGACCGGGGCGTCGGTGTTGGCCACCTGGCGCGCGATCTCCTTGATGCGGATCAGCCGCGGGTTCGAGGACACGAACTCTCCCTCGCTCTCGTCCAACCGGCGCCTCAGGATGCTGACCTCCTCCTTCAGCTCCTTCTTCTCGAGCACGTTCCGGAGCGCCAGCTCCAGCTCCTGCTCCTCGAAGGGCTTGGTCAGGTAGTCGGACGCTCCCCTGCGGACCGCGTCCACCACCGTCCTGATCTCCGCCACCGTGGACTGCACGATGACGGGCAGCGTTGGCCGGGTGCGCTGGATGTGGTCGAGGACCTCCAGCCCGCTCATCCCGGGCATCAGGAGGTCGAGGAGGACTACGGCCGGCGAATCGGGTCCGGCCAGATGGGAGACGGCCTGCTCCCCGGATTCCGAGCAGTGGACCTCGTAGCCCATGGACGACAGGACCAGCGCGAGGTATCGGCGCGCGTCGTCATCATCGTCCACGACCAGGATGCTTGTTCCCATTTCGACCGCTCCTCCGGACCCGATCCGAGTGCCGGCAGCGAGGACGCTGGAAATGTAGGCCGCCGTGACATGGAGGGGTATGGCCCGAAAGGGGAGGTGCGATGGCACTCTCGGGCGCCGATGGTGCTATTGAGCCTTATGTGTTCGAGCTTTATCCGCTTCAGCTGCCGGTCGGATCCTGCCTCACGAGCAGCCCATGATGGACGGCGAACAGCGCCAGCTCGAGGCGGTTGGAGGCCCCCACCTTGTCGAAGATATTGGTCAGGTGGTGCTTGACCGTGTCCTGGCTGAGGACGAACTTCTCGGCGATCTCCTTGTTGGAGAACCCCGAAACCACCGCGGAGGTGATCTCCAGCTCGCGCGCGGTCAGGCCGAACCGCGATTTGGGCGGCGTGGGGTCGGGGTAGCTGCGCAGGGCCTGCACCAGGTCGGAAACGGCCTCGCGGCCGATCCAGTGCTGTCCGGCCATGATGCCGCGCACGCTCTTGAAGAGGAGCTCCGGCGGCGAGCTCTTGAGCACCACCCCTGCGGCGCCCAGCTGCAGGGCCTTGACGATCTCGGCCTTCTCGATGGCGGCCGTCAGCACGAGGGTCTTCAAGGAGCTGGGCGCCGTCGCGAGCTCACCCAGGGCGTCCAGGCCCGAGGCCCCTGGCATCGCCAGGTCGAGGAGCAGCACATCGGGTCGCAGGGAGCGGGAGAGGCGCACCGCCACATCGCCGTTCTCGGCCTCACCCACCACCGTGAAGCCGGGCTCGGCGCTCAGCAGGCTCTTGAGTCCCTTCCGGAACAGCGCGTGGTCGTCCGCGATGAGGATGCGGATCGTGTCAGCCTGCGCCATCGCTCCTCGTCGGAAGCGGCCGCGAGCGGACACGACTGCAGACCCGGGATCCGGGGTGCGCCTGGCGCGCTCGCCATGGACGCTTCACGTCGGAGGGATGGAACACTAATACCCTTTTTTGGGATTTCTGACAACAGCAGTTCCGGGCCCTGAGCGGGCCTCAGGCGGCGGCGTTCGTGCCGCGGACGAAGCGGTAGGCCGAGATCGTCGCGGCCAGGCCCGGGGGCGCCTGGCCTCCCTGCGGGAGTACGGTGCGCACGATGCGACCCCGGCAGACGACCTCCGGATGGGTGTCGCTGAGGGGCAGCACGAAGCTCATCTCGAGATGGGTGTCGACCTCCAGGAGTCGGTCGGTCCAGAAGAGCACGCCGCTTCGGCTGATGTTCTCGATCCGGCCCACGAGCCATTGGGCCGCTCCGATCGAGCGGTAGCGCAGCGGCAAGTGGAGTGCGAACCGCGGGGCGCGTCCGGCGTCGTGCTTCACGTCATGAAGGTAACTGCACGAAGTGCGCCCTGCCGTGAGAGCGATCACGCGACGGCGGTCCGATGCCACGAAGCGGCAACGGAATTCCTGCGCCGCCCCTGCGTGCCGCTGCGGTCGCTTGCCGCATGTGCGGCGGGCTGTGGTCGTTAGGAAGAATCGCCGCCTCGGTACACGTCTTGCTCCTTGGCGATGCGGGACTGTGATGACGAGGATGGCCTCGGACATCGACGCGCAAACGGCGCCAGGGAGAGAGGGCGCGCCGCTCAGCCTCCTGATCGCCGACGGCGACGCCGTTTTCCGGGAGCTGGTGAGACGGAGCCTGGGACGCGCGGTCGTGGTGGTGGGAGATGCCGGCGATGGGAACGAGGTCGTGCTCATGGCCCGGCGGCTCCGTCCGGACGTCGTGCTCATGCACGTGGCCATGCCCACCATCGATGGCCCGGAAGCCGCCCGGCTGATCAAGGCCGATCGTGCCGAGACCAAGGTCGTCCTGCTCACGTCCGGGCCCGAGCCGAGGGCGCTGCTTCACGCCGACGCCCTCCTCTCCAGGGAGAAAGTGCGTGCGGGGATGCTCGCCGACAGGCGCCGGATCGCGGAGAGGCGCCGGAGCGGCGAAGGACCCCGGGGCCCGAGGCGTCGCCGGGGACATCCATGAGAGCGCAACGCGGGAAGCCGCGAGGCCGATCGCCGCCCGGACGACTTACGCTCGCTGTCATCCGAGGACGTCCGAGCCTTCTCGGCCGCTGCTCCGGATCCTCCGCCCCGCCTCCCGGCGCGGAGCGTGGGGCCGAGTCGCAAAAGCTCGGACGTCCTGGGGCGACAGGGGGCCCGAGAGGAACCGCGATACCACAAATCGGCACCAGGGGCCTTCCGTTCGTCCCGCTGTCGCCGCGGCTCTCATCCCTGGTGCCCTGCGCTCCAGCCGTGGCGCGTACGCGGGGAGGCGGTACGCGCTTTGCTCACCCGGAGTGGTGGGACCGCATGTTCAAGCTGCTCTTGATATCGATCGTCATCGTGCCGGTCCTGCTGGGCATGCAGGCGGCCAGGAGGCGTCGCGGACGGCATCGCCTGGGGTTGTTCCTCGGCCTCGTGCTGACGTACGACGTGCTCTATTGGCTGATGCTGTACTACCTCCGCGTTCGATGGGTCGGCTGGGGATCCGGTTGAGCCCGGCCTGACGGGGAAGCGAAGTGCTCTGCCGGGTGATGTGCGCGGTTCTCTTCGTGGCCTGGACTGCGGAGTGGCCACTGGCAAACGACAACCTGCTGTATTGCGGCCTCTGGCGCAGCCCTTTCCAGGTCCTCGGCCCCCTGTTCGTGTCCGTGCCCGGGATCAACCTCTTCCCGTGGCAGCTGCTCCTGATGGCCCTCGCGCCCGTGTGCCTGCTCTGGCCGGGCGCCTTTCGCAAGCGCGCCTGGTCCATGGACGCGGCCATCGTGATCAGCTTCGCCAGCGTCGCGCTCACGTTCCTGTGGGGATGGACGCGCGGCGGCAGCCCCTATAACGCCTACTACCAGCTGTGGAGGTTCCTGGTCGGGCTCCTCGTCGGCCTCCTGCTCCTCTCGGTCATCCGCCGCTCGCGTGACCTGAAGGCGCTCGGCCTGACCGTCCTGCTGGCCGCGCTGGTTCGCGGGACGCTCTGCATCTACTTCTACTGGGAGGTCGTGCGCGGGAGGATCGAGCCGCCGCCGCCCTACATGACCACCCATGACGACTCGCTGCTCTTCGTGGCGGGGGTGGCGATCAGCCTGAGCTGGGCCCTCGCGCGCGGCACGGGAAGGGCCTGGCTGGCCGCCGCCCTCGTCTCGGCGCACCTCCTGTACGCCATCGTCCTGAACGACCGGCGCCTGGCCTGGATCGAGCTGCTCCTGGCGGTGGTGCTCATGTTCCTGCTTCCCCAGGGCAAGGCGCGCCGGCGGATGACCCGGTCCCTCCTCTTCGCCGCGCCGGTCCTCGTGGTCTACACCGCGGTGGGCTGGGGCCGGGAGGAGGCCGTGTTCGCGCCGCTGCAAGCCGTCGCCTCGACCAGCGGCTACGAGGACAACTCGACCCTGGCCCGCCAGGAGGAGGTCCGGAATCTCCTCTACACGATGTGGGTGGCCGGGAACCCGATACTCGGAACGGGCTGGGGCGTGCCGTACCAGAAGGTCACCAGCGTCTATGCCAACTTCGGGGCCGAGTGGTGGCAGTACGCCTATCTCCCCCACAACTCGCTCCTGGCCATGGCCGTGTTCGGCGGCCTGGTGGGGATCAGCGGCATCTGGCTCGTGGTCCCGATGGCGGCGTTTCTCGCGCTGCGCGGTTATCGCGGTGGGGCCCGGCCGGTCGATCGGGCGGCCGCCATGGCCGCGCTCTGCGTCCTGCCCGCCTACGCAGCCCAGTGCTACGGCGACATCGGCTTCCAGTCCTTGACCGGCGGCCTGATCCTCGGCGTGGCGATGGCGGTGGCGGGGAAGACCGCCGCCTGGGCCGAGGCGCTGCCGGAGGGCATACGGCGGAGGCCTCGGCGCCCGGGCTCTCCTCCCCCGGTCCGGGCGCCGCGGGCCTGGCGCGAGTGGCAGGCGCCGGCGGACGCGGCGCTGGACGGACGGCTCTAGCCATGTGCGGCATCGCGGGCGCCATACGCAGGATTCCCGGGAGCAGCGACGCGGCGCGTCCGCGCAGCGACAGGATCGGCGCGTTCGTGGAGAGGATCAGCGAGGCGCAGCACCATCGCGGTCCCGATGGTCTGGGCCTGTGGGAGTCGAGGGGACAGGAGGTCGTCTTCGGCCACCGGCGCCTCGCGATCCTGGACCTGAGCGACGCCGGCGCCCAGCCCATGGTCGACGACGACTCGGGCTGCGCGGTCACGTTCAACGGCGAGGTCTACAACTTCCCCGAGATCCGGCGCGACCTGGAGGCCCTGGGGGAGACGTTCGGCTCGTCGTGTGACACCGAGGTCGTGCTCAAGGCCCACAAGCGATGGGGCATCGACGCCGTCGAGCGCTTCCGGGGCATCTTCGCCCTGGCCCTGTGGGACCCGCGCTCCCGCGCCGTCCACCTGGTGCGGGACCCCATGGGCATCAAGCCCCTGTACTGGACCGCCATACGCGACGACGGCTCCGGCGAGGAGGTCGTGCTGTTCGCCTCCGAGGTGCGCGCCCTGCTGGCCAGCGGCGCCGTCGGCCGCCGTCTGGACCCGGCCGCGGTCGCCTCGTACCTCTGGCAGGGCTTCGTGGTGGGGCCGAACACCATCGTGGAGGGCGTCCATCTCCTGCCCGCCGCCAGCATCCTGACCCTCGATGCCGGTGATCCGGGCCAGCCGCGGAACGCGCGCCGCATTCGCCAGTACTGGCGCATGCCCTCCTCGGCGGACCGGAAGACGACCGTGGCCGAGCTGCGCGACGAGCTGGTGAGGGCGGTGGAGATGCAGCTCGTGGCCGACGTCCCCCTGGGCGTCTTCCTGTCGGGAGGCATCGACTCCAGCGCGGTGGCGGCGCTGGCCAGCGAGGCCGCACCGGGCGCCGTGCACACCTTCACCATCGGCTTCGACGTGCCGGCCTACGACGAGACGGCCCATGCCCAGCGCGTGGCCGACGCCGTCGGGAGCCGCCACACCCGCACCGTGCTCACCGAGCAGGCCTTCCAGGGACAGCTCCCCGACGCCTTCCGGGCCATCGACCAGCCCACCTTCGACGGCATCAACACGTACTTCGTCAGCCGCGCCGCCCGCGACGCCGGCATGACCGTGGCCCTGGCCGGCACCGGCGGCGACGAGGTCTTCGGCGGCTATCCCAGCTTCGTCGAGATCCCCAGGATGCTCAGCGCGAGCGCGTGGCTGCCGTTCGCGGACGAGGGCGGTGCCGCCCGGCGCGCCCTCGACGGCACCGTGACGCTGGGCGCGCGCCTCGCCAACGAGCTGTCCTGGGACCTGCTGAAGCGGGCCCCCCCGCAGACCCGCTGGGGGAAGGTGGCCGACCTGGCCCGCGCCGGCCGCGACACCGTGGGGCTGTACCAGGTGTCCTACGCGCTCTTCACCCGCGAGACCCAGGCCGTCCTGGCCGACGGCGCGGTGCGGGAGGCGCAGCGGCGGCAGCGGCACGGCCTGCCCGAGGGCGTCGCGGCGGCGTGGCGCCGGCGCATCGACGGCAGCGAGGCGCGCCACGCGGTATCGGTGCTGGAGCTGTCCAGCTTCATCGGCGAGCGCCTGCTGCGGGATACCGACGCCGCGAGCATGGCCGTGGGCCTGGAGGTCCGCGTGCCGCTCCTCGATCACGTGCTGGCGGAGACGGCCGCCGGCATCGATCCCGGTCGGCGCTTCACGCCTCCGCGCGAGAAGCGGCTGCTGCGGGAGATCGCGCTCGGCAAGCTCGACCCGGCCCTCTTCGATCGTCCCAAGTCCGGGTTCGTGCTTCCCATCGACGTATGGGCGCGGCAGCGCCTGCAGCCCCGGATGAACGCCTGCTTCGCGAACGCCGAGCTGGCGCGGCGCGCCGGGCTGCGCGGCGAGACCGTGCGGACCCTGTGGCGCTCGTTCACGGAGGGCCGTCCGGGCCTGTACTGGTCGCGCGTGTGGGCCCTCTACGTGCTGATGTCGTGGTGCCAGACCCACGACGTGTCGGTGGCCGCATGAGCGCGAGCTCGAGGCGTGCGGGCCGGCCCCGGGTGCTCTTCCTGTCCGGGCTGCAGATCCACCCCACGCTGTCCGGCGGGAACCTGCGCAGCTTCGCCCTGGCCAACGCGCTCCATCGCCATGGCCTCGAGGTCTTCGTGTACTCCCTGGTGGGCCGCAAGCCCGACTACCTGTCCCGCCGCCCGTCGGGGGTCCAGACCTGGCCGGAGGGCATCGAGGAGTACGTGGACCGCGGGCCCCTCGGGTTCGTGGCCCAGTACGGCAGCTATGCCCTCTCGCTGCCGCCGCTCTGGATCACGGCCTGGCTGCGGGCGGCCGCCGCCTCCCCCGGGGAGGCGCTGCTGCCCCGGCTGCTGCGGGAGAAGCTCGCGGAGGCCGATGTCGTCGTGGCCGACTTCCCGTTCGTGCATCCGGCCTTCCAGGCGCCGTCGGCGCGCGGCAGCCTCCGCCTCCTCAGCACCCACAACCTCGAGCACCAGCTCTACGACGAGCGGAGGTGGAGGACCCGCTGGGTGCGCCGCGCGGTGCACGCGCTCGAATGCAGGGCCGCCGCCGCCTGCGACGTCCTGGTCGCCTGCTGCGACGGCGACCGGCGGTTCTTCGAGGCCGGCGCGGGCGTGCGCCGGTCGGTCCTGGTGCCCAACGGAATCGACCCCCGCCGTTTCCGCGGCCTCGAGGCGAGCCGGGCAGAGGTGCGGCGAGCGCTGGGGATCCCGGACGACGTGCGGGTGTTCCTGTTCACGGCGAGCAAGTGGGGTCCCAATCGCGAGGCCTTCGACGACCTTTTGGCCTTCGCCCGCGGCAACGCCGCGCTGCTGGCCGACGCGCGCATCCACATCCTGGTCGTGGGCAACGTGGCGGCGGTGCCGGTCCGGCTGGCGGGCCTCACCGCCACGGGCAGGGTGGACGCCGTGGAGCCGTACTTCGCCGCGGCGGATGCGGCGCTGAACCCGATCGGCAGCGGCGGCGGCACCAACGTGAAGATGGCCGAGTTCATCGCCGCGCGCCTGCCGATCGTCAGCACGCGCTTCGGGGCCCGCGGTTTCCGCCTCGAGGACGGCGAGACGGCGTTCCTGTTCGAGAGGGACGGCCTGGGCGCGGCGCTCCTGGCGGCGCGTCGCCTCTTCGACGAAGACCCCGGCCGGCTGCGGCGGATGGCCGAGAACGCCTACGCCCGGAACGAGGGCGCCATCGACATGGACGCCTGCGTCCATGGGCTGGTGGAAGCCATAGGGGAGCACAGGAGACGGGATGGCTGCGCAAGAGCTTTCGGAGACGATCCTTCCCGCGCGGCGTGAGGGCCCGCGGGACGCCCGGCCCGCCGCTCCGGCGGCCGGAGCCGTGTCGCGGCCGGCGCCTTTGCCCGCCCTCCGCGGCCATCTCCCCGCCCTGGACGGCGTGCGCGGCCTGGCCATTCTCGTCGTGCTGCTGTTCCATTTCGTCGCCCAGACGGCGTCCACGAACCGCTTCGAGGCGGCCGTCAACGGCGTCCTCTCCTATGGCTGCCTCGGCGTCGACCTCTTCTTCGTGCTCTCCGGTTTCCTGATCACGGGGATCCTCTACGACTCTCGCGCCTCTCCCGGCTACTTCAGCGGCTTCTACATGCGGCGCGTGCTCCGGATCTTTCCCCTGTACTACGCCGTCCTGGCCGTCGTGTTCTTCGTCTTGCCCCTGGTGCCCGCCCTGCGCGGATCCGAGATCGTGGGGCTGCGGGACCGACAGGCCTGGGCCTGGCTCTACGGCGTCAACGTGTACCTCGCGATCCAGGGAGGCTGGGTGCTCTCGTACATCGAGCATTTCTGGTCGCTGGCGGTGGAGGAGCACTTCTACCTGTTCTGGCCGTTGCTCGTCTTCTGGCTCGCGAGGCGGCCCCGGGCGCTGATGGGAGCGGCCCTCGGCCTTGCCGCCGGCTCGTTCGCCGCGCGCGTGGCCGCATCCCTCTACGGGGCGAGCCCTGTCGCCACCACGGTGCTCACGCCCCTGCAGCTGGACGCGCTGTGCCTGGGCGGGTTCTTCGCCGTGTGGCTGCGCCAGCCGGGAGGGGAGGCCGCCGTCCGGCGCGTGATCCTGCCCATGGCCCTCGTGGCCGGGGCATGGCTCATTTGCGATTTCGGCCTCCAGCGGTTCGGCGACTTCGAGGCCATGCGGTCCGCGCGCGGGGGAGCGTTCCGGCTCGCGTTCGCGGCCCTTCTCCTGTGGGCCCTGTTCGCGCCGGCGCCATCCTTCACCGGCCGCTTCTTCCGGAGCGGTCCGATGGTCGCCCTCGGCAAGTACAGCTATGGGCTCTACGTCTACCATCACTTCCTGTCGTACTACCTGGTCACCCACGGCACCGAGCACGCGTTGGCCGGATTCGTGGGATCCCACACGCTCGCCGTGGCCATCCAGGCCGTCCTGGGGATGGCCGCCTCGATGGTGATCGCCTGGCTCAGCTACGAGCTCTTCGAGAAGCGCTTCCTGGAGCTGAAGCGGTTCTGGCCTTCGGGCCGGCGGCCCGCTCCCGCGGCCGAGATGCGGGGGGCGGCATGATCGGCACGGACTATTCGCACCACCGTCGCGGCAGGAAGGATGGAGCAATGGTGAAATGGGCTCAGGTGCGCGCGGTGGTCTTCGTCATGGCCGCTCTCGGCTTCGTGGCGTCCCTCGGGGGTGGAGCCGCGGCCCAGGAGGCGGAATCGAAGCCGGCGGCGCGCGGTCCGGCGGCGGTTCCGGGCTACACGATCGGCCTCGGCGACACCCTGCGGGTCGCGGTGTGGAAGGAGCCGGAGCTGACCCTGGACGTCACGGTCAGGCCCGACGGCATGATCACCATGCCGCTGCTGGGCGACGTGGAGGCGGCCGGGCGCTCTCCCGGCCAGCTTGCGAGCCGCCTGACGGCGGAGCTCGAGCGCCTGGTCGAGCACCCGCGGGTCACCGTCAGCATCACCCAGGCCAACAGCGCCCGTATCTACGTCGTCGGCCAGATGCTGAGGCCGGGTGAGTTCCCCCTGACGGGCCGCATGACCGTGCTCAAGGCCCTGGCCCTGGCCGGCGGGTTCAAGGAGTTCGCCCGGCCGGACAGCATCGTCATCGTCCGGGAGGACCAGACCGTGATCCCCTTCAACTACAAGCGCGTCGCCGAAGGCAAGGACGTGTCCCAGAACATCCTGCTGGCGGCGGGCGACACGATCGTCGTGCCATGAGCGAGGAGAGGCGCATGGACATCACACCGGCCTCCGACGCGGGCGATCTCGAGGACGCGGGCGAGGATTCGGTACGCTGGTCCCAGGTCCGCCACTTCCTCTACGCGCCGGTGAGGCGCCCCCTGCTCGTCGTGCTGCCCTGGATAGGGGTCCTGCTCCTGTCGGCCGCGGCCCTCTTCGTCCTTCCGAAGAAATACATGTCGTCCGCGCTCGTCCTCGTCGAGTCGGAGAAGGTGCCCGAGTCCTTCATCCCCAAGGTCGCCACGCGGGATCCGGCGCAGCGCCTGGAGGCGGTCCGGCCGGAGATCCTGAGCCGCACGCGCCTGGAGAGGGTGCTGGAAGAGACGAAGCCCTACCCGGACATCGCCTCCAAGACGCGGGCCGTGGACAAGATGCGGGAGTCGATCGTCATCTACGTCAGCGGCAACGACGGCTTCAACATCCAGTTCTACCACCGCGATCCCTTGAAGGCGCAGGAGGTGACCGACCGGCTGGCCAGGCTCTTCATCGACGAGACGATCAAGTCGCGGGCGCAGCAGGTCGAGGGGGCGGTCGACTTCCTGGTCACCCAGGTCAAGGACGCGCGCGCCGAGCTGGAGAGCAAGGACGCGGCCCTGCGGCGCTACAAGGAAGAGCGGATGGGGAAGCTGCCCGAGCAGCTGGACGCGAACCTCGCCACCATGCAGATGCTCCAGCGCGAGATGCAGATGGTCGAGGAGAACCTGATGTTCGCCCGCGAGAAGCAGGACGCGCTGGCGCGGGGCGTCGAGCGGTCCTCCGCGCGCGTGCTTCCGGCCGCCAGCGCGCCCGCGGGGACGGCCGAGCTGGCCGAGCTGAATCGAACGCTCGCCGAGCTCCGGACCCGCTACAAGGACACGCACCCCGACGTGGAGACGATGAGGTCGCGCGTCTCGCGCCTGGAGGCGCGCCTGGCGGAGGCTCGGGCGGCCGAGGCCCCCGCCGGCGAGGCCCCGGCCCAGGCCGACCCGGCGAGCAGCCTCACCCGCGAGCAGCTCGAGAGCGCCCGGCTGGAGGTAAGGAAGCTCGAGGAGAGGCGGCGCGACCTCGAGGGCCGGATCGCCGCCCTGCGGGTCAACGTGGAGGAGACGCCGCGCACGGAGCAGGAGCTGGCCACCCTGACCCGCGACTACAAGAAGCTCGACGAGAACTACACGGCGCTCCTCAGCAAGCAGCTCGAGGCCCAGATGTCGGGGCGCCTGGAGCAGCGCTGGAAGGGCGAGCGCTTCCGGATGCTCGATCCCGCCAGCCTGCCCGAGAAGCCGGTCTTTCCGAAGCCGTCGCTGTTCCTCGGTCTCGGCGCCGTCCTCGGCCTCTTCGTGGGGCTGGGAGCGGCCCTGACGGCCGAGTACCTGGATCCCACCGTCAAGGACAGCGAGGTCCTGCAAGCGGTGCAGGGCTATCCGGTGCTGGCGTCCGTACCGCATCTCCCCGACCTCGGGGCGGTGATGAGGCCGCATCTCCACAGCGTCGGCGGAGCCCCCGGGGACCCGGAGGGCCGCCGGCGCGCGGCGGGCGAGAACGCGCTGGGAGAAGCCCTGCCCGGCGAGGTGGCCTTCCGTGACGAGGGCATCGTCACCCTGAGGAAGCTGGTCCCGATCATCGAGAGCCTGGAGGACCACAACTCGGTCGTCGGGGAAGAGATGCGGTTCTTCGCGGCGAACCTGCTCGAGACCTGCCGGCGCCTCAAGGTGACGTGCCTGGCCTTGACCAGCGCCTTGCCCGGCGAGGGGAAGAGCACCCTGAGCGTCGGCCTGGCCGGCGCGCTGAGCCGCGAGCCGGGCCGGCGGATATTGCTGATCGAGGCGGACCTGCGGCGGCCCTCGTTCACGAAGGCGCTGGGCCTGCCCCCGGCTCACGGCTTGAGCGAGTGGCTGAACGGCACCCTCGACTACGTTCCCGTCCGGTTCCTCGAGCCCGGCGGCTTCTTCCTGGTGACGGCCGGCGAGACCGGGCTCAAGCGGCCGGAGCTCCTGGGATCGCCCCGGATGGACGCGGTCCTGCGGGCTGGACGGCGGGTCTTCGACCTCGTGATCCTCGATGTGGTCCCGGTGCTTCCGGTCTCCGACACCATCCTGATGCAGGATCTGGTCGACGGGTTCCAGCTCGTGGTGCGCTCGCGGAAGACCCCGCGCCACGCCATCCACGACACCCTCGCGAAGCTCCGCTCCGACAAGGTGATCGGCGTCGTGTTCAACGGCCACCGCGAGTACCGCGGCTCCTACAAGGACTACGGCTACCGGCGGTACGGCATGGCCTACGGCTCGCCGGAATCAGCGGGCCTGCGGGCGAGGCTGTCGGCGCTGTTCAAGAGGTGGCGGGCGTCCTAGAAGCCCGCGTGCGGGAAGGGGACTCCGGAAGGGCCGAGGAGGGTCACGAACAGGCCGGCACGGAAGGCATCGATGGCCGGGAAGGCCCCGGCCGCGCCCCGTCCGCGGTAGCGAACCTCACCCGACAACTCGACATGCCTTCCCAGGCGCCGGCCCAGGGTCACGAAGGCGTCGTCGCTTCTGGCATGGGCCAGATCGGTGTCCCCGGCGCCGTCGGGCTGGACGTGGACGGCCAGCATGCGCAGCTCCCACTCACGCCCCATCGAGATGCCGGCCCGCACCCCCGCGCGCAACTGCAAGCGGCTGACGCCGGTTCCGAAGGCGGGGGCCACCTCGCGGCGGACGAAGAGCGTGAGGCTCGAGCGCCTCATCTGCCGCGTGAAGCTGGCCCCGCCGAAGAAGCTCCGCTCGTGGTCGAGGCCGGCCTGCGCCGCATCGGGCGTATGGCTGGCCCCGGCCTCGAGGAGGAGGGCGCTCCTCTGGGAGAGGACGCGCGTCCACTGGACGGAGCCGAAGTGCGTCAGGTGAGAGGTGCCGGGCGTGTCCGGCCGGACATACTCCAGCGAGTACTCGACCACCGCCGTGCTCCGGCTGCCGAGCGGGCGTTCGAGGCCGACGGTGCCCCGGACGCTCGACCCGTCGATCAGGGCCGCTGAGTCGAACTCGGTCCGGTAGAAGCGCCCGTCGACGCGCAGGGATCCGCCGGCTCCGGCCCTCCGGGAGACGCCCATGGCGCCTGCGATGGAGCGGGTCTTCACCACGGGCAGTGACACCCCCTGCTGCTGCAGGATCGTGGACGAGTCGCTGAAGCCGAGACCGTACGACGCGCTCCCGCGCCAGTGCGTGCTCGGCGACCGATCGTAGCGGCCCTCCAGGCTGACGTCGGCGTCGTACCGGTGCAGCTCGTTCTGGCCCGGGTAACCCGTCCAGGATCCGGCCGCGGACGCGCGCAGCCGGCCGCGCGGGCTCGAGAAGATGCGGGCCAGCCCGCCGCGGGGAGCCAGCCCGAGGCCGCTCGGCCCGTCGGGCACGAGGAAGTCGATGTTGCTGTCCCACCCGAGGCCAGCCCCCAGCGCGTATTCCCACGGCCGGGGGCGCGTCGTGTCCGGGACGGCCTCCGGCACGGGCGGGGGCGGCAGGGTGGGCACGGGCAGGGTCTGGGCCGGGAGCGTGGTGGCCAGGGCCAGCAGGCCCAGCGCGCCGGAAAGCTGCGCCCCTGGGGACATCAGGAGATCGGGTGGCGCGCCACGTCGAACGCCAGCTTCTGAAGCTCCACGATCCCGGTCCGGAGCCCCTCGCGGGAGCCCCACCACCGGTCGGGATCGAACTGCGAGTAGCGGGAGGCACGGACGCCGACGCGGGTCTCGTGGCCCTGCATGGAGCGGCGCAAGAGGCGCCGGAGGCGCCGCGAGTGGTCCCAGGTCGTGACCACCAGGACGGAGCGGAACCGGCGCTTCTGGCACCACTCGGGAAGGGCGCGTCCCTCGTCCTCCGACCCCGCGACGGCCCGCGGGATCTCCTCGATGGCGGTGGCCTCGACGCCGAGCGACCGGAGCTGCCTGACGGAGCGCGCGGCCGCGTTCTCGTAGGGGGCGCCGCGGCGAAGGAACTCCCGGTCCACCACGGGGTCGGGAGGATCGGAGAAGACCGCGACGCGCGGGGCCACGCCCCGCTCCAGGAGGTCGGCCGCCTCGAGGACGCCGGCGCCGTCGGCGCCCGTGGCCACGACAACGATGTCCGCCGGTACCACGGGATCCTCGGCCACGAGGGCTCCACCGACGGCGTGCAGCACGGGCCCTTCGAGCGAAGGCGCCGCCAGGCAGGCCACGGCCAGCAGGGCGGCGGCCGGCAGGGCCCCGCGCATCCATCGCCGCCGCGAAGAGGGGCTGGCGAGGGAGTGCGACGAGACCGCCGCCGCGTCGCTCAAAAGCTGGCCTTGCGGCAATAGAAGGCCTCGGCAACGGCCTGCGGCGCGGCCGACTCCATGCCACGAATGCGGGCGACCGCCCGGAACAGGTCCCCGGCGAACCAGGCCCTGCCCTTCTGGGACGGGAAGTGCTCCAGCAGCAGGCCGACCTTGCGGTCCAGGGTCGTCGCGGGCAGCAGCGAGAAGAAGTTCGGCGAGCCGAAGTCGCCGTCGTACTTCGGGATCTCGTACTCCAGGATGAAATGGTCGCGCCACGTGTTCCAGGTCAGGTCGGAGACGAGGCGGTGGTCCTGGTGGCGGTCCTGCCGGTAGTGGGTGAACACGAGGTCCGGGGCGAACTCGCGCTTGAGCGCCTCGAACTCGTCCTTCACCGCCGCGCCGGAGTACGGAAGGAAGCCGTCGCGGTAGTCCCGGACCACGACCTGCGCGCTCGGGACGCCTTCGAGAAAAGCGCGTGCCGAGGCGCGCGCCTCGGCCGCGCGCTCCGGCGTCGCGCAGAAGACGACCCACAGCACCTCCAGGCTCCGGACCTCGGCCACCAGACGCAGGATGGTGCCCCCGCACCCGATCTCGATGTCGTCGGGATGGGCGCCGAGGGCGAGGATCCGCTTCGGGCCGGTCCCGTCCCGGAGGATGGAGAGCGTGTTCACCGCGCCGCCACGGCCTGCGGCTTCCACACCTCCCAGCAGACCTGGCCCCGGGTGTAGATGTCGTCGAGCAGCTGCTTGTCCTTGAAGGTGTCCATGCAGGCCCAGAAGCCGTCGTAGGGGTAGGCGACGAGCTTCCCGGCGGTGGCCAGGCGCTGGAAGGGCGCCTCCACCAGCTCCTCGCCGTCGCGAATCCAGTCGAAGATCCCGGCGCGGAAGGCGAAGAAACCGCCGTTCACCCGCATCCCGACGTCCTTCACGTGCCGGATGGCGTTCACGCGGCCGCCGTCCTCCATGCTCACCAGGTGGAAGCTCTGGGTGGGGCGGATGCCGAGGAAGCAGGCCATCGCCTCGCGTCCGCGGAAGTAGTCGATCATGGCCGGCAGCGGAAGGTCGGACAGGCCGTCGCTGTAGTTGGCCAGGAACATCTCCTCGCCCTCCAGGTAGGGCTGCACGGCCTTGAGCCGCATCCCGATGTTGGAGTGGAGGCCGGTGTCGACGAAGGTGATCTTCCAGTCCTGGATGTCGCTGGCCAGCAGGTCGACCTTGCGGCCACCTTCGCTCATGACGAAGTCGTTGGAGATGGTCTCGTCGTACTTGAGGAAGTATTGCTTGATGCAGTCCGCCCGATAGCCGAGGCAGAGGATGAATTCCTTGTGGCCGAAGTGAGCGTAGTACCGCATCAGGTGCCAGAGGATCGGCCGGTAGCCGACGGGCACCATGGGCTTGGGGACGGCCTCGGAGTAGTCGCGCAGCCGCATGCCGAGGCCGCCGCAGAACAGGACCACCTTCATGACGCGTCTCCCTTCGCATTGGCCAGGGCCTCGGACGCGGCGGCGCCGTGCCGCCGGTACCAGTCCACCGTCCGCGCGAGCCCGTCTTCCAGGGACGTCCGGGCCCGCCAGCGCAGGCACGTCGCCGCCTTCGCCACGCCGGCCACGCGCACCTGCTCCATGGGCCGCTCGGGCAAGGCCCCGAAACGCGGCGCAACATCCGACTCGACCAGGGCGGCGATCCGCTCCACGACCTCGCGCACCGTGACCAGCTCGCCGGACCCCACGTCGAGGGTTCGGCCCACGGCGGCGTCGCTGACCGCCGCGGCCAACAGGGCCTGCACCACGTCGTCCACGTAGACCCAGTCCACGGGCCGCGTCCCGCTCGACAGGGCCGGGGCTTCGCCGCGGAGCAGCGACAGCGTGACGTAGGGGACGAGCTTGCTCAGGTCGGGCTGCGCGGGCCCGTACACCATGAACAGGCGGAGACAGACGGCCGGGGTTCCGTACAGGGCATGGCACATGCGCGCGTAGGCCCCGGCGCCGAGCTTCGCCGCCGCGTAGGGCGAGGCGGGCACGGGCCAGCGCGAGCCCGGCTGCGGCTCTTCGAGGGACCCGGCGAGGACGAGGCGCGCGACGGGGCGCTCGGTCGTGGCCACGAGGAGGTTCACGGTAGCCAGCAGGTTCGCGTGGAGCATGGGGAGGACCATCTCCACCCCGCGAGCGCCCGACACCAGGGCCGCCAGGTGGAACACGACGTCCGGCTGGACGGCGGCGACCAGCGCGCGCACGTCCTCGATGTCGGTGACGTCGGTCCGCCACCAGCGGTTGCAGGCGCCGTTCTCGGGCTGGGCCCGGCGGGACACGCCGTGGACGATCGCCCCGGCCTCCCGCAGGGCGCGTGCCGTGGCGGCGCCGATGAACCCGCTCGCGCCCGTAACCAGGGCCGTCTTTCCCGAGAGGGCGCTCATGTCCCGGCCGGCCCTTCCTGCAGGGCCAGGAGCCCCGCGTCCTCGAGGGCTCGCGCCGCCCGCTGCACTTCGGGGAAGGGGAGCTTCGACCGCTCCGCCACGTCCAGGAGAGGGCGGCTGCCATCGCAGAGGCTCAGCACCCAGAGCAACGCCATCTGGCTGGCCACCGCATGGCTGCGGCCACCCACCGCGCCGTAGAGGCCGCGCTTGCCGAGCTGCGGCTCGCCCTTCGGGGACAGGTTCCGGTAGGTGACGTTCCCTTCCAGGACCTCGAACACCTCGAGGTAGCGCCGCAGCGAGTCAAAGAGCCGGTCCGCCCGGACGAGGTCGGGCGTGTCGCCGGAGGTGTGGTACTCCGGGTACTCCGCGTGGGGCGTGCGGGTGAGGGATCCCACCGCGAGGTTGAAGCCCGGCGAGCAGTACTGCCGCTCGTCGTAGCCGTAGGGAGCGAAGTCCCGGATCTCGTAATCCTCGCCGCTGTGGGCGAGGACATGGGCCACGGCCCGGTCGATCTCGGCGTTCCCGCGCCGGCTGCGCTTGTAGGTGAGCCGGCCCGCGTCGCCGACGCAGGCCGCCACCAGGCCGTGGACGATCCGCTCTGCCCGGTCCTCGTTCAGGGACAGCCAGGTGATGGAGCCGATGGTCCCGGGTACGAAGACGAAGCGGTACGTGTAGCGAAGCTCGGCTCCCCGGAGCAAGCGCGCCAGGGTCGCCGCCAGCACCATGCCGGAGACGTTGTCGTTGGCGAGCGACGGATGACAGCAGTGGGTGGACACGAGCACCTCGTCGGCCGTCTCCCCGCGCAGCACGACCTCCCCGTAGGTCAGGGAGCCGTCGGCCAGGCTCGTGTCGATGAGCACGTCGTACTCGCCCGGCCGGAGCCGCGCCCGCTGCTCGTGGCTCAGGCAGAACCCCCAGTCCTCCTTGTAGTAGCTGGTCCGGTAGGGAATGAGGGACGGCTGATCCGGAAGCGAATGGAGGTGACTGTCGAGCTCCTCGAGAGAGACCTTGCCGCGGAAGGGCACGCTATAGCCCAGCACATGGAGGTTGGAGCGTTCGGCGTCCACGACGACCTCACCATCCGGCCCCACGAGCCGCGCAGCCCTCAGGTTCCATTCCCGCGGGATCACCCAGTCCAGCACCGGCGTGCCGGTGGGGACCTCGTGAAGCGTGAGGGGGGCGATTGCCTGGAGGATGCGCAACGACCGCCTGAGGCCGTCGCCAGTGATGCTGCGAGGGATGGGATAGAGCTCCCGGACGGTGGCGTGCATCTCCGCCCCGACGGCCTCCGCGTCCAGCCGCTCGATCAGGCCGCGGACCTGCGCCGCTCCGGTCACGACACTAGAGGCCACGGAGCTCCTGGAGCAGCGCGGCATCCACATCGGGGTAGTCCCGGTCACGTGGGGCGATGAGCTCCACGGGCCCCGGCCACCGGGCGCCGTGGAACGGATCGTTCCAGCGCACGCCCCGCGCGGCCTCGGGCGCGAACGGAGCCGACATCTGATAGGCCACCTCGGTGGCGTCGTGCAGGGCGTAGAACCCATGGGCAAAGCCGCGAGGGATGTAGAGGGCGCGCCCGTCGTTCTCCGTCAGGTCGACGCCGATCCAGCCCCGGAACGTCGGGG
>Ga0075428_100002814_pt1 | contig 18940 bp, 23 predicted proteins | sample RhiMetdeltSRZDD2_FD_75291 | JGI IMG/M metagenome (GOLD analysis project Ga0075428, IMG submission 75291) | Populus rhizosphere microbial communities from Tennessee, USA - Rhizosphere MetaG P. deltoides SRZDD2 | ecosystem: Host-associated > Plants > Roots > Rhizosphere > Soil | place: USA... | reverse complement strand
CGCGAACAGATCGCTCCTCCCGTCCACGTCCTCGCCGCGGAGCTGCTCCGGGGACATGTGGAGCAGCGTCCCCACCCGGCGGTCCTCGCCGGTCAGCCGCTCGGCGTCCGGCACGGAGACCGAAGGATGAAAGACGTGAAGGGCCACACCGAAGTCCATCACCTTGATGTGGCCGTCGATCGAGAGCATCACGTTTCCCGGCTTCAGGTCGCGGTGGACGATCCGCGCGTGGTGGATCGCCTCGAGCGCCTCCGCGACCTCCGCCCCGAGCGCCGCGACGCGGCGCCTGGGCATCGCCCCCTCGTCGAGCATGGCGTCGAGCGTGCGGCCACGGATCCACTCCATGACCAGGACGACGCGCGCGTCCTGCTCGATGACGTCGTAGACGGTGGCCACGTAGGGGTGGGAGACGAGGCAGGCGAGCTTGGCCTCCTGCTGAAACCGCCGGCTCGCCGATTCGTCGGCGGACAATTCCGGCGGGAGGAACTTGAGCGCGGCCGAGCGGTCGAGCTTGGGATGATAGGCGCGGTAGACCAGTCCCATCCCGCCGCGCCCGATAAACGTCTCGATGCGGTAGGGGCCGATCGCGGTCCCGATCATCGGGTCGTCGTCCACCTTGGTCGGGGCGTCGGCGGAGGACGCGCCCGTCGAGCCGGAGGACCGGATCGCGATCGCGAGCCGGTCGAGCGACGCCAGCGCCTCGACGAGCCGCAGCTCCCCGGGATTCCGCGCGCGCGCCCGCTCCGCCGCCCAGTCCACCGACTCCCCGTCAGAAACGCGGGAGGCCAGCTCCTCGATCCGAAGAGGCTCACCCACGGCTGGCCATCTCCTCGGCGAGCCGCACCAGGGCGCGGCTCACCGCCATGCGCGCCCCGTCCGGCGAGCGGCGACCGGTCGATTCGGCGATCTGGGCGTAGCCCATCTCCAGCTCCAGCCGCGCAATCACCAACCCACGGTCCGCCGGCGTGAGCGCGGCGAGCGAGGCCTCGTACCGCGCGAACGTCTCACGTCCGATCGCCTGCTCCAGGGGAGAGGGGCCGTCGTCGATCTCGTCCTCCGGCAGCGAGGCGGCCGCCGGACGCCGGCGCGCCCTCCGCATCTCGTCCTTGAGACGGTTGCCGAGCGCGACGCGGAGGTACGCTTCCATCGCCCCCGACTCTTCGATGTCGATCCCCGGGATGCGCCGCGTCAGCCCGAGAAGGGTCTCCTGGACCAGGTCCTCGGTCGCCATACGCTCGCGCGCCCAGGCGGGGAGGCGGCCGTGGGCCCACTTCAGCAAGCGCGCGCGGTAGCGGACGCAGAGGGTCTCCAGCGCAGCCGAGTCCCCGTTGCGCACGCGCACGGCGAGCTCGCCGGAGGAGCCGGATGCCGGTCCTCCGGGGCCCGCGTGATCGAACTCGATCCCGCTCAAACCCGACCCCCACCGCCGGATCAGCGCTCCGGCGATCATAGACCGGGTCCCCCGGACCGAGTTCCACCCCACTCGAATTCCCTCATGGAGAGTAAGAACGTCGCATCCCGGGAAACCGAACGGCCCGGGCGTACAATGCGCGGCCAAACGAGAGGGGGGGCCATGAAAACACTCGCTGCTTTGTCCGTCGTCGTCCTGGTCTCGGCCTGCGGGCAGAAGCCGGCCGCGCCCCCGGCCGAGCCGGCGCCGACCCAATCGTCCGCGCCGGCCGCCGGCGGGCCGGGGTCCGTCGCGCCTCCCGGCGGCGGGGACATCGGGGTCGATCCGAACGGTTGGTCGCAGGCCGGGACCGCGCTCGCGGTCACGCAGACGACCGACGTGTGGATCCCCTCGTCGTTCACCGGGAGCATGAGCGAGATCAAATTCCGGTCCGGGGCGACCTCGTCGAGCACGAGCTCCGTCCAGATCAACTTCCCCAGCGGCGCGGCGCTCAAGGTGACTCCCGGCTCGCCGGCAACCTGGGAATGCCAGGCCGTCGGGTCGACGAGCTTCGCGACCTGCTCGACCTCGACGACGACGAGCGTGCCGTCCACCCTCTCGCCGTCGGTCAACGGGACCAACGCGACGCTCACGCTCGCCAACGGCACGACCGTCATCCTGTCGCCGAACGTGTCGCTGACCTTCCGGTAGAGTGGCGCTCCGCGCCGCGACGCTCGCCGCCGCCGTCGCGATCCTCGCGGCCTGCGCGGGGCGCGATCCCGTGCCCGCGCTCCTGGCGAAGCTCGCCGCCTCGCCGGGGACGGCCCCCGACCCGCTCCGCGAAGGCGAGTCCGCCGTCCTCGTCGCTCTCGCGATCGACGGAACGGACGTGGTCATCCCCGACCCGCCGATCCTCCAGCCGGGGGCGAAGCTCCGCCTCGAGCGCGCGCTCCTCGAGCGCCGCACGAATCCGCCGACCTGCTGGGTCGTCGTGACCTCGCCGAACGGGAGGACGATCCGTTACTGGTGCGCCACCGCCGACGAGGCCGCGATCCGCGGCACCCTCCCCGATCGCGGTGGCAAGGGGCACCGGAGCGTCTGGCACCGTGCCCGCGGGAGCCTGACCTCCGTGCGCGTGCCGTTCGTTCCGAGCGGGCGGATCCTCGTCTACACCTCCTCCGGCAGCCGGATCGGCGCCTTCCGCTTCGGGCCCGAGCCGGAGGCACGGGTGGCGAAAGAGCCGTGATGCCGATCGCCGCCTCCCTGCTCGCGGCGGCGGCCGCGGCCTTGTACGGAGCGAGAGCGGTCCCCGCCGCGAGCGTCTCCGCCTGTCCCGAGGTCTACCGCCTCGGGGGCGGGGACCCTTCGTCGGAGACCCTCGACATCCTCGTCCTTCCCGACGGCTTCACCGCGGAGCAGCTCCCGGTCTTCCGCTGCGCGGTCAGCCGGATGTTCGACGGCCTCGGGGCGATGGAGCCTTTCCGGAGGATCGCTTCCAGCCTCCGCATCTACCGGATCGACCAGGCCGCCCCGTCGGAAGGGATCGAGGTGCCCGCGGGGTGTCCCGCGAGCGCGACCGGGGACTTCACCCCGTTCACGAGGACGCCGGAGGCGGCGCCGTTCCTCGCGGCCTGCGCCGGCGTGCCCACCGGCGAGCCGGTCTTCGCCGAGGGGGCGTATTGCGCGACGTGCACGAACGCCGACCTGCGCTTCTTCCACGACCCCGCGATCTCCCCCGACTGCCGCGTGCTGTGGACCGACGGCGAGGGGCTCCGCCGGATCTGGCGGTACACGCGCTGCGCGCCCGACGTCGACGCGATCGTCGTCGTGGCCAACTCGATCGCCCACGCGGGCGGAGGGACGGCCGACGCGCATCCTCCCGTCTCGGTCGTCACGCTCTCCGAGATCACGAGCCCCAGCACGGCCGGGCGGCTGCTCGGACACGAGTTCGGGCACGCGCTCGGCCTTCTCGACGAGTACGCTCTCGGGACCGGAGAGGTCCCGGAGTTCCAGTCGGGGAGGAACGTCGTGAAGAAGCTCCCCGACGGCACGATCGAGACGCCGCCGTGGGCCGACCGGTGCGAGAACCTCGACGGCTCGAAGGCGTCGTCGTGCATCACGATCCAGGGGACGACCTGCACGGCCAACCCGCCGCCGGTCCAGACGATGCCCAAGGTCGGGTTGTTCGAGGGGGCGTTCTACCAGGCGTGCGGCTACTTCAAGGCGTCGGACCGCTGCCTGCTCGACCAGGAGGCGAAGTACTGCGCGGGGTGCCGCGTGTACCTGGAGAAGCTGTTCCGGGACCTGGGCCTGCCGTCAGCTCCTTGAACGCGGGGTCCGCCCGGTACTTCGCGAACGCCTCGTCCTTCATCAACGTCCCCCGCGGCTCCCCGAGCGCGACCGCGGCCGACAGCTCCGACAGCGCGTCCTCGCGGCGGTCGCGCCGCGCCGCGATCGTCGCGAGCTGGCGGTGCGCGAGACCCCGGTAGGCGGATCCGCTCCGGTCGTAGACCGCCAGCGCCTGCTCGAGCTTCGACTCCGCGCCGGCCAGGTCGCCCGAGGCGAGCAGCAGCTCGCCGAACGAGTGGACGTAGGTCGCGCCGTCGGCCGAGTCGGGACCGAGAACGCGGGCGGAGCGCGCGACCAACCCCTCGAAGAGCGCGCGCGCCTCGTCGAAGCGTCCGCGGCCGGTCAGGAAGATCCCGAGGCCGTTCTCCGCCTCGAGCGTCTCCGGATGATCGGGACCGCGGAGGCGGCGGCGCAGATCGACGACCCGTCGATGAAGGGTCTCCGCCTCGTCGAACCGGCCGCGCCGCTCGGCGACGCGAGCCAGGTTCCGGATCGTCCGGATCGTCGAGGGGTGGGCCTCCCCCAGCACGCGCGACGAGCGCTCGAACGCGTCCCGGAACAGACGATCGGCCTCGTCCACCCGTCCGAGCGAGAGCTCGACGTCGGCGAGGTTGTTCAGCGCGGTGATCGCTCGCGGGTGGTCGGGACCCTGGACCCTTCGGCGGCGCTCGAGCACCCCCTCGTAGAGCGGCGCGGCCTCGGGAGCGCGCCCGAGACGCACGAGGGTGGCGGCGTGCGCGGTCATCGTGTCGAGCGTCCGTGGATCGTCCTCGCCGAAGACCCTCCGCTCGCGCGGAAGCACGTCGCCGAGGATCGACCGTGCGGCGTCGTACCGGCCGCGTCGCCAGTGGAGAGCGCCGAGCGAGGCCGAGGCCTCGAGCGCGGCCGGGTCGTCGGGGCCGGCGGCACGCCGCCTCTCCTCGACCACTCCTTCGAAAAGAGCCGCGGCATCGTCCATCTTTCCGAGATCCATCAGGACGCTTCCGAGCAGCGTTCGCGCGCGGGCCGAGGCTTCCGCGTCGCCGGCTCGCAGCGCAACCGCGCGGCGGGCGTGCGGCTCGGCTTGCGCCGGCATCCCGAGCGCCCGATACGTCTGCGCGAGCGTCTCCAGCAATCGCGCCGCGATCTCCGGCCGCGCCGCGAACTCGCGGGAAGCAGCCTCCGCGGCGGGGGAGAGCACGTCCTCGTGGAGCACCCGGCGGGCGACGTCGGTCGTGTTCGCGCCCGCGACGGCGGCGTCGAGGCCGGCGAGCGCCGCCTCGACCTCCGCCGCGGGCCGGCCTCGGGAGCGCAGAGCGTCGGCGAGCACGTCATGGAGGGCGCGCGCGATCCCCTGCCCCGTCGCCTCGGGGCTGACCTGCGCGAGCATCCGCCCCTGGAACTCGGCCACGGTCTCGAGGTCCGCCCGCGCGCGCTCCGCCGCCCGGCGCTGCGCGGCCTCCCTGACCCCGAGCACGGTCGAGGCGATCCCCCCCGCGACGATCGCGAGCAGCGTCGCCGCGGCCCCCGCGACCAGCGCCCGGTTCCGACCGGCGAATTTGCGGGCCTGGTACCAGGCCGACGGCGGGCGGGCCTGGATCGGCTGGGAGGTCAGGTAGCGCTCGAGGTCGTCCGCGAGCGCGGCCACGCTGTCGTACCGGCGCTCCGGGTCCTTCTCGATCGCCTTGTGGACGATCGTCTCGAGATCCGGGTCGAGGCGGTGATCTCCCCGCCAGCGCTCACGGAGCGGACGGGGGGTGCGGTCGATGACCTGCCGGAGCGCGTCGAGCAGGCTCTTCGCGTCGAGGTCGATCGGCCCCCGCCCCGCGAGCAGCTCGTAGAGGATCAGTCCGAGGGAGTACACGTCCGTCCGGAGGTCGATCTCCGCCGGGTCGCCCCTCGCCTGCTCCGGGCTCATGTACGCGAGGGTCCCGCGCACGGTACCCAGCTCCGTCGCGGTCGCCTGGGTCTCCGCGTCGGTGACGCGGGCGATCCCGAAGTCGAGGATCTTCACCTCCGAGCCCGCGTCGTCCACGATCACGTTCTCCGGCTTGAGGTCGCGATGGACGACGCCGCGCTGGTGCGCGTAGTGGACCGCATCGCAGATCTTCCGGAAGAGGCGGAGACGATCGCGGACGGCCGTGCGGCCGAGCGGCCAGGGCCCCCGCTCGAGGCGCGCCCCCAGGGTCTCGCCGTGAACGCGCTCCATCGCGAAGTAGGTGCGGCCGTCCTCGGTCGTCCCCGCATCGTAGATCGCCGCGATCCCGGGATGCTTCAGCCGCCCGAGGCTCTCCGCCTCCCGCAGGAACAGGCGGATGTCGTGCTCGTCCACGAACCGCCCGCCCCTGAGGACCTTGACCGCGACCTCCCGGCGCGGAGAAGGCTGCTCGGCGAGGTAGACGATCCCCATCCCCCCGGACCCGAGCTGTCCGAGGACCCTGTAGCGCCCGATCGCTTCGGGGAGGGGGGCCGGTTGCGACTCCGAGCGTCCGCTCAGGTCGAAGGTGGGGTCCCCTCCGTCACCCATGACGCGATTCTGACCGAGTCCTAGCTCTCGTCCTTGCCTTTTTCCCGGGTCGCCTGCGTGATCCGCTGCGGACCGGTGTTGCGGGGGTGCGACTTCACCTCGAGCTGGCCGTCCTTGTCGAACTTGACGCTCGCGGCGCCCAGGATGAACCCCGTTCCCGGCTTCCCCGGGGGGAAGACCAGCTCCACCACGCCGATCGGATAGTCGAGCGAGACGAACCCCCGCATCGACTCGACGAAGCCGATCGGCCGGTTCGTCGCGACGCGGATCAGCTCCCCCTTGGGCGTCTGCGCCTTGATCGCGTAGGCGATCGGATAGCGAAGGTTCTGCTCGACCTGGATGGATCCGACGTCGAGCTTCTCCATCGCCGAGGCGAGCGCCGAGCTTCCGCCCGACTTGATCGCCTCGACGTACGCCTTCCGCTCCTCCGGGGTGGACCATCGGTCGATCGTCAGCCGGATCCGGACCATCCCGCTCGCCGGGGCGTTCGTGACCATCACGATGCAGTCGTAGCGCTCGAGCGGCTTCTCGCCCGCGTCGGTCGCGCCGGCCACGAGAAGCGCCGCCAGGGTGATCCATGCTCGCATGTGCATGCGCGCACTCTACGCCAGGCTCGCCCATCCCGGCGTGATAAGCTCCGCGCGCTCTTACGCTCCGCGAGCGACGAAAGGAGAGCGCCGATGAGACGTCTGAGCTTCGCCGCGGTCCTGGTGCTCGCCGCCGGCCTCGCGCGCGCCGAGATGCCGGGGGACGTGCCGGACAAGGTCCGGCTCAGCTTCGGGGGGATGTTCGCGGACGCCTACACGGACGCCGGACTCGGCTCGACCACCGCCGGCATCGGCGCGAGCATCAACTTCGAGGACACCTTCGGCCTCGACGAGAACAAGAGCGTCTTCCGGTTCGAGGCGAACTGGCACGTCACGAAGCGTCAGTTCCTGGACTTCGGATACCTCCGCCTGAACCGCAGCGGCTCACGGATCATCAGTCAGGACGTCGAGTGGGGGGACTTCATCTACGAAGCCGGCGCGAACGTGAGGGCAGGTTTCCAGTCCCAGTTCCCCTACGCGGCCTGGCGCTGGGCCTTCCTCGATCTCCCGCAGGTCCGGATCTCGGGATCGGCCGGAATCGACTACCTGACGATCAAGGCCGACCTGACCGCAAACGGCAACGTCACCGACCAGAACGGCACGCCGGTCACCGGCGAGGTCAAGGCGGACGTCAGCGTGAGCGCGCCGGTCCCGCAGTTCGGCCTGCAGCTCGACTGGGCCCTGACGAAGCGGATGGCGATGCTGCTCTACGTGCGCCAGATCTACATCAGCGACATCGCCGGGATCGACGGCGGGATCGGCGAGTCGTCCGTCCGATTCCGGTGGTGGTACGCCAAGCACGCCGGCGTCAGCGCCGGGCTCGACAAGGAGAGCATCGACCTCAAGTCGTACGAGTCGGGGAACAAAAAGGCCCGATTCCGGTACGAGGTCCGCGGCTTCTCGCTGTACTTCGACTTCGCGTTCTAGTCTCCCGCCGTCAGGGTCATCTCCGAGGGGACCAGGTCGGAGCCCTGCTTCTTTCGCTTGACCGGGCCCGGGTCCTTCGCGCGGACCCGGGAGGCGTCGAGGCCGGGCGCCTGGGTCAGCGCGGCGACGATCGCCGCGGACCGGGTGCTCGCCAGCGTCTTCAGCTCGTCCTCCCCGACCTGGTCCGCGTCGAGGAGCTGCGTGCGCAGGCTGTCGTAGAACCCCGCGGCGTCGAAGCCGGTGGGAGGAGGGGGCGGCGGGGCCGCGGGCCGCTTCGTCTTGCGGCTCTTCTTCTTCGGCGCGGGCTCGGCGGCCGGCGCGGCCGACGGCTGGAACCGCGCCCGGGTCGCCTCGAGCTTCTCCGCGGAGAAGCTCTCGACGTACAGGGCCTCGAGGATCCCTTCGAGGCTGTCCACGCTCGCGCGCTTCCCGTCGATCCGCTGCTCGAGCCGCGCGCGCCGGATCGCGGCCACGTCGGCCACCGGATCGAAGCGCCCCTCGACCTCCACGGTCAGCTCCGGCCGCTTCGCCAGCTCCTCCGCCAGCTTCGCGAGGGTCTCGGCTTCCGGAGGGAGAAGGTCGCTCCGCCCCGACGCGAAGCCGACGAGATCGATGTCCTCATCGTCCCGGCCGAAGAGACGGCCGATCGCCCGGAAGGGCGCGGCCGCCACGTTGCCGAGGATCTTCCGGACCGCTTGCCAGAAGATCTTCCGGTAGTTGAATTCGGGGGAGTCCACGGTCCCCTCGATCGGGACCGCGAGATCGATCCGTCCGTCCTTGTCCTTGAGGAGCGCGATCGCGAGCCGCACCGGAAGCGGCGGCGCCTTGCTCCCCTCGACCTTCTCCCCGAGGACGAGGTTCTTGGCGACCACGCGGTGATCGCCGACGAGGCGCCGGTTCTGGATCCGGTAGTGGATGTCCAGGTCGAGGCTGCCGTCCTTCACCGCGTAGCCGGCGAACTGCGCGACGTAGGGGGTCAGCTTCGGCATGCTCACGTCACGGAAGGTCACGGTGACCTCGCTCGCGGCGAACGGGTCCGCCACCCGGAGCGTGCCGTCCGCCTTGACGTAGCCGGTGTCCGCCACGCGCCCTTCGAGGGCGAGGCGCGCCGGGGCGTGCGATCTCGTGGAGAAGTCCTTGATCGATCCGTTGGCGTCGTGGATGTCGGTGCCGAACGGGAGGATGAGGCTCTCGTCGGTGTAGTCGATCTTCGCGTTCCGGAGGGCGATGCGCCGGATGTCCACCGCCGGCAGCTCGGCGCGCGTCGGGGTCGCCTCCCGGTCCACGCGGAGCCGCGTAAGGTTGAGCTTCCCCTCGGTGTCGATGACGACCTTGAGGAACGCTCGATCGACGTCGATGTCGCCGATCCGCGTCCGGTTCGGCGCGACGGTGACGTCGATCGCTTGCGCGCGCGCCCGCTCCCACGAGACGACGCGGGCCCCCGTGTTGTCGGCGAGATCGACGCCGTCGAGCGAGCCCTCCCCCTGGAACCGGAACCGCGGGGATCCCGGATCGATGCGGAGCTTGCCTTTCCCCGTGGCGGCCGCGGCGAGCGGCTTCGCGTTCGCGAAGGGGACGTAGACGGCGTACGGCATCAGGTCCACGCCCTCCGCGGCGACGTCGAGATCCGCCCGCAGCGGGTCGAGCGTGACGCTTCCCGAGCAGCGCGCCTTGCCGTTGTCCCCGACCGTCGCCGACGCCTCACCGGTCACGGGCTTCGTCAGGTCGCTCGAGAGCGAGGCGAGCCGGACGCCGACGTTCGACGCGCGAAGCTCGGCGGGAGGCGTGACCGACCGGTCCTCCACGCGAGCGACGCCCCGCTCGATCTCGGCGGCGGCGACCGTGATCGTCCAGGGCCTCGCCGTCGTCGCGGCCTCCCGCGGAGCGGGCTTCATCCGCTCCAGGGCGTCCATCCATCCGAAGCGTCCGTCGGGCTCGATCCAGGCCCGCGCGCTCGGCTCGGTGACCTTCACCGAGGCGACCTGGAGCGCGGACTCCGGCCACGTGACGCGGATGCCGTCCACCGCAATGGACGAGACGGCGAGCCAGTCGTCCGAGCCGTCCTTGGGACCGATCGCCAGATCGCGGACCGCGATCGAGCCGTCGGAGATCGTCAGAGCCACGCCGCCGGCGCCGGCCTGCGAGACGTCGTAGGAGCAGGAGATGTCCGCCGCCCCTCGCCGGAGCGCGAGGGGAGCGTCGCGGACCGCATAGATCCACGGACGCTCGAGCGCGATCTCCGTGACGGCGAGCTGACCCTCGAGGTGCAATGGCTGGACCGATTGCCGCCCCGACCACTTCAGGCGCGTCTTGTCGCCGATGCCGAGCGTGACCGCGTGCCCTCCGCTCTCGTTGGGGATCGTCGTCAGGTCCCGCACGTCGATCTCCAGCGGCGTGAGCGCTTGCGTGAACGCGGGGGTGCGCGACTCGTCCAGGAAGTCGAGGCGGCCTCCGGTCATCGTGAACCGGTCGATCCGCACGCGGCGAAGCGATCCGCCCTCCTTCGGCGGCTTCGAAGGGTCGGGCTCGAAGAGGTCGGCGACGCTCGGCCGTCCGTCGGCGAGGATGTGGGCCGCGAGCTTGGGCCGGTCGATCGCGATCTCGCGAAACCGCCACGCGCGGAGGAAGATCCCCGAGAGCTGGAAGTTGGCCTTCAGGCGGCCGACGCCGACGAGCTCGGCGCCGTCCCGATCGCGCAGATCGAACCCTTCGACGACGCCCGTGAAGGTGAACGGGTTGAACCGCACGCGCGCGACGGTGGATTCGCGATGAAGGATCTCCCGCGTGAGCTTGGGGATCCTGACGCGCGCGATCCACGGGACGACGAAGAACCCGACCAGCGCGTAGACCGCGACCGCCGCGAGCGCGAGGACGACCCGTCTTCGCCACCCGGACAGGCGGAGGCGTGGCCGGCTCATCGGACGCAGCGAAAGCCGAGATGGTCGGTGCCCGTGGAGACTTCTCCTTTCCCGCGCGTTCCGACCATATACCGCGTGCAGTACTGGCCGGTGCACAGATACGAGCCGCCGCGGTGGACGCGTTTCTTTTCCTCCGGCTCGCCGGGGTCGAACGGCGTCTCGGGCCCCTTCGGATTGCGGAGCACGACGCCGGCGGGAGCGAGGCTCGAGTACGTGTCCGGCCGGTACCAGTCGCTGCACCACTCCCAGACGTTGCCGGCCATGTCGAAGAGGCCGTAGCCGTTGGGGGGGAACTGCGCGACGGGGGCGATTCCGGCGAATCCGTCCTCGGCGGTGTCCTCGGTTGGGAAACGTCCCTCGTGGATGTTCGCCATCCACCGGCCCCCCGGCCTCAGCTCGTCCCCCCACGGATAGAGCTTCCCGGTCAACCCGCCGCGCGCGGCGAACTCCCACTCGGCTTCCGTCGGGAGCCGCTTCCCTGCCCAGGCGGCGTACGCGGCCGCGTCTTCGTAGGCGACCTGGACGACCGGCAGCCGCCCGCGCAGCCTGATGCCGCTCTTCGGCCCGCTCGGGTGCCGCCAATCGGCGCCGTGCACGAAGCTCCACCAACGGTAGTGGTCCGTGAGCGGGACCGGCGAGCCGGGCGGCGTGAAGACGACGGCGCCGGCGACGAGGTTCTCTTTCGGGGCTCCGGGGAAGTCTTCCGCGCGGGGGGTGCGCTCGGCGACGGTCACGTACCCGGTGGCCTGGACGAAGGCAGCGAACTGATCGTTGGTGACCTCGGTCGCGTCCATCCAGAAGCCGTCCACGTAGACGCGGTGGATCGGCTGCGCGTCTTGCGTCAGCCCCGGCATCGCGCAGAGCGCATCGCCGGACGCGTCGCTCCCCATCGAGAACTCACCGCCGGGGATCCAGACCATGCCGCCGGGGGCGGGCCCCGGAGGGCCGGAGGTCGCCGGAATCGTCGGGAGGAACCCGGGCGCGACCGGAGCGGCCGCGATCGTGGGAGCCTCCGCTCGCCGCGAGAGCGCCACCCACGCGACGACGCCCGCCGCTACGGCGAGCGCGACGATCAGGAGGATGGCGGGCCGGCGGGTCACTTCGACGGGTAGACCTGCTTCCAGTCCTTCTTCATGTCGACGACCGTCCACCCGCGCTTGGTCGCTTCGTCCCATGCGACGTCCAGCTTCCCGATGTGCGATTGGCGGTCGTAAGCGTACTCCCGCTCGGCGTCCGTGTGGTGGACGATGAGGCAGAAGCGCGGGCCCGGACCGGCGGCCGTCCACTGCAACATCTGGAGATCGCCGTCGGAGTTCCCGAACGCCGCAATCGGGCGGCGTCCGATCCGGCTCTGGATCCCGACCGGTTTTCCGGCCTTGTCGTCGATCAGGTCCACTTCCGGCAGCTTGACCAGCACCGGCGTGCCGCCGCGCGGCTCGTACTCGAGCTTCAAGCTGCTCCCGATGACCTGCTCCGGCGGGATGCCGTATACGCGCTCCGCCCACGGGCGCATGAACTCGATCCCGCCCCCCGAGACGATGAACGTCTTGAAGCCGTTGGCGCGGAGGTAGCTCAACAGCTCGACCATCGGCTGGTAGACCATCTCCGTGTAGAGCCGCCCGGTCTTGGGGTGCTTCGCGGTCGCGATCCAGTCGGTCACGGTCGTCGTGAACTCCTCCGTGGTCATGCCGGCGTGCGTGGCGGCGAGGATCTGCATGAGGCCACGCTCTCCCGAGGCGGCCACGGCTTTCATGTCCTTCTTCAGCAGGGACACGAACGGCTCCTGCGTCTGCCATTCGGGGTGCTTCGGCGCGAGCGCAGCGACCCGGTCGAAGGCGAAGGCGAGCTGGACGTAGGCCGGCTGCTCCCCCCAGAGCGTGCCGTCGTTGTCGAAGACCGCGATCCGCTCCTCGGGGCGAACGAAGCTCGGAGAGCCCGCCTTGGCGACCTTCCCGACGAACGCGACGATCGCCTGCTTGCTCGCGCCGTCATTCCAGGACGCGAGCGGATCGGCCGCCGCGAGCGACGAAACCCGACCGAGGACGGCCACGGTCAGGAGAAGCGATAGCCTCCGCATGTCCGCGGCCCCCGTCCCTCGCCTCGGACTCTACGCGCGCGGTTCGGCGGCGGTCAACCTGGAACCCTGGGCCTCGTCGCACACACGTCACACGCCCGTGACCGGATCCGAAGCTCGAGGACCCAGGCTGCTCTCCGCACAAGGGGAGGACGGAATGGAGACAATCGCCAGGGAGGAGGAGCTCGCGATCGCCAGGCGCGCCCGCGTCGGCGATCGCGCCGCGATCGACAGGCTGGTCCAGGCGCACGTCCGGTTCGTCGCTCACGTGGCGAAAGAGTTCCGGAACCGCGGGGTGCCGTTCGAGGACCTGGTGGCGGAGGGGTCCGTCGGCCTCCTGAAGGCGGTCGGCCGTTTCGACCCCGACGCCGGGACGCGGTTCATGACCTTCGCGAGCTTCTGGGTGCGGAAAGCGATCCTCCAGGCGCTCGTGGATCAGCCGCGAGTGGTCCGCATCACCCGCTACGCCCGCGACCGCCGGCAGGCCTCGCCGCGTGAGGTCTGGATCGAGGGGCTCCCGGAAGCCGCGACCGCGCGCACCGAGCGAACCGCGACCGACCGCCTCATCGCGAAACAGGAGCGGCAGCGTCTGCGGCGGCACATCCTGTCGCTGTCCCCCCGGGAGCAGGCGGTGCTCGCGTCGCGGTACGGCCTGCTCGGCGAGCCGGCGCTGACGCTCGGGCAGGTCGGGGCGCGGCTGGGACTTTCGCGGGAGAGGGTGCGGCAGATCGAGGCGGCCGCGATCGAGCTCCTCCGCCGGCGGATGACCACTCCACGGTGGCCGCAAGCTTGTTGACGACGCAGGGTCAAGTCATTCCAGGAGCAGCGTTTGCCCGCGATCCCGACCATCCGCCCGGCCGGTGCGTGAGCGTGCGACGGCGGAGCGGCTGAAAGCCCGTCCCGGCAGACTCCCCGTCAACAAGCTTGCGGCCACCGTGGGGATGGGCACAATGCCCCGCATGCTCGGCATCGCAGCGATCCTCCTCGCGGCCTCCACGGGCCCCGCGACCCACACACCGGCTACGCTCCAGACCGCGACGCTGGGCGGGGGCTGCTTCTGGTGCCTCGAGGCGTTCTACGAGCGGATCGACGGGATCGAGGACGTCACGTCCGGCTATTCCGGCGGGAAGGTCCCGAACCCGAGCTACGAGCAGGTCTCCACGCACACGACCGGGCACGCGGAGGTCGTCCAGCTCCGGTTCGACCCGGCGAAGATCAGCTACAGGGAGATCCTCCAGATCTTCTTCACGATGCACGATCCCACGACGCTCAATCGGCAGGGGGCGGACGAAGGGACGCAGTACCGGTCGATCATCCTGTACAGGGACGCGGCGCAGAAGGCGGAGGCGGAGCGGCTGATCCGGGAGCTGACGGCCGAGAAGGTCTACTCCGCACCGATCGTGACCCAGGTCGTTCCGTTCGAGGCGTTCTACAAGGCGGAGATCTCGCACCAGGACTACTACGCCCGCAACCCGGACGCCGGTTACTGCCGCGCGGTCATCTCCCCCAAGCTCGCGAAGCTGCGCCACAGCTTCGCCGAGCGTCTCAAGCCGGAGTACCGGTAGGCGCTAGCTACACTTGCAGATGCGGATCGGACAGTTGCTGTGGACGCACTTCCCTTGTCCGACACCGCAGATGGCGTCGCAGTCCGCGTTCACCGAGCACTGCGGGCGCATCCGGCAGGCGGCGTAGGCATCCGTGTAGACCGCGAGCGAGCCCGCCGCGAGAACTCCCCCGATCGCGAGCGCGAAAAGCCACCGTAGACGTGTCTTCATCTCGACCTCCTTTCGGATCCGTCGATTGTACGCCGAGACGGACAGGCGTAGGATCGCCTCCCGAGGTTCGCCTACCTGAGGAGGAACGATGAGAACGTTCAAGAGACTGATGTGCGCTTCGGTTCTGGTCTTCGCCGCCGGCGCCGCCGTGGCCGGCACGCTTGCGCTGAGAAGCGCCGAGATCCGCTATTGCTGCACGCCCCAGCAGGTCCAGGCCTGTGCGGCGACGGGCGGAACGACGACCTGTCGCACGGGCGTCTGTCTCTGTCAGTTCTGATCGCGCTCGACTCGCTCGCATTCCGGGGGAAGACCATGAAGACATCGCTGATGGGGCTCGTCCTCGTCGTCGCGGCGGTTCTTTGCGTGGCGCCCGCGCGCGCCGACGACCTCACGGGCGCCAACCAGCTCCTGTGCACCGCCGCCCAGGCGACGCGCTGCGCGGAGGACGGCGACTGCGTGATCGGCGTCCCGTGGAATTGGAACATCCCGCAGTTCATCGAGGTCGATCTCGCGGCGAAGATGCTGCGCACCACCAAGGCGAGCGGCGAGAACCGCTCCACGCCGATCAAGTACCTCGAGCGCGCGGCCGGGCAGATCGTCGTGCAGGGCGTGGAGGGCGGACGCGCCTTCAGCTTCGTCATCGAGGAGGCGACGGGCCTCCTCACCGCCGCCGTCGCGCGCGAAGGCGTCGGCGTCACCGTCTTCGGCGCCTGCACGCCTCGTCCCTGAGAGGAGCACATGCGATGACACGAGCACAGGTCATGGGAATCGCGGCGGCCGTGATCGCTCTCTCGATCGGCGTCGCGTCGGCGCAGCAGCCGGCGCCTCCGTCGGGGCAGAAATCGCTCGCGGCGACCCTGAACGTCTACGTCTTCCCGTCGAACGGTCAGAAGCCCGAACAGCAATCGAAGGACGAGTCGGATTGCTACGCGTGGGCGGTCCAGAACACGGGGTCGGATCCGTTCGCGCTCTCCAAGCAATCCGAGCAGCAAGCGGCGCAGGCCGAGCAGGCCAAGCAACAGGCGAAGCAGGCGGGAAAGGGCGCCGGCGCCAAAGGGGCGATCGGCGGCGCGGCCGCGGGGGCGCTGATCGGCGAGATCGCGAGCGACGATGCCGGAGAGGGCGCGGCCATCGGGGCCGCGGCCGGCGTGGTCCACGGACGCAGAAAAGCCCGGAAGGCGGAGGCGGCGGCGACCCAGCAGGTCGAAGCCCAGTCGCAGCAGGTGCAGCAGGCGACGGCCGAGCAGATCGCCAATTTCAAGAAAGCGTTCAGCGTCTGCCTGGAGAGCAAGAAGTACATGGTGAAGTTCTGAGACGCCTCCGTGACGATTGCGTGACGATCGGCCGGCGTCTCCGGTTCCGTCGTAGGATTCCCTGCCGCTACGGGGTCGGTCGGCGCCACATGTGGGGGACACCATGACGCTTCGGGCAGGCGAGTCCGTTTGGATTCCGTGCGAAGTCGCTCCCGGCCCGTTCCCCGATGAGAGGAAGGTGCGCGTCGAATCCCCGGCCGGCTGCTGGGTCGGGTTCGTGGACTCCAAGCTGCTGCGAGACGACGTCTCGGAGGGGCGTACCGCGCTCCTCGCGACGGTGGTCTCGACGGGCGAGCGGATCTCGGCGCGACTCCCCGGCCAGACCCCGCACTCGGGGTACCTCACCTGCTCGGCCTCGTGGTTCCAGACCCTGGGCTAGAATCCGTACGCCATGCGGAAGGCTCTTCTGAGCATCCTGGCCGTTTCGAGGATGGCCCTCGGCCTCGCGCCCGCCGTCGCCGCGGAGCTGAAGCCCGGCGACCCCGCCCCGCCGTTCAAGCTCCAAGGGTCCGACGGCAAGGTGCACGACCTGGCGGACCTCAAAGGGACCACCGTCGTGCTCGCCTGGTTCCCCAAGGCGTTCACCGGAGGCTGAACCGCGGAGTGCAAGTCGCTCCGTGAGAGCGGCGCCGCGATCCGGAAGTTCGACGTCGCGTACTTCGCCGCCTCGACCGACGACGCCCCGACCAACACGAAGTTCGCCCACTCGCTGGAGTGCGACTACCCGATCCTCGCCGACCCGGACAAGTCGGTCGCGCGCGCCTACGGTGTCCTGATGCCGCTCGGGTTCGCGAACCGCTGGACCTACTACATCGGCCCCGACGGCAAGCTGCTCGCGATCGACAAGAAGGTCAGCCCGTCTACCGCCGGCCAGGACCTCGCGGCGAAGCTCGAGGCTCTGGGGGTGCCGAAGCGGCGGGAAGCCACCACTCCGTAGCAATCGTGACCTCCCCGTAACATTCGGCGGCCGCTCACCGCAGTAGCGTCGTCCTCTTCCATGGCCGAGGTCAGGCTCGTCGAGGCGTCGCAGGTGCTCACGCACGTGGCCGTGAGCGGGCGGCTGGATGCGGCCGGCGTCGGGCAGGTGGACCTCAAGCTGAGCAGCCTCACGGTCGCCCTGCGCCGCCCCGCGGTCATCGATCTCTCCGAGGTGACGCTGCTCACCTCGCTCGGCATCGGAATGCTGGCGACCGTCGCGAAGGCGATGCGGAGCCACGGCCTCAAGGTCGCGGTGGTGGCGGCCGATCCGCAGGTCACCCGGGTCCTCGAGATGGCTTCGGTCGCGACGCTGCTCCCGGTGGCTCCGACGCGCGAGGACGCGCTCCGGGCGCTCGCCTGACCTCGCCCTCGCGCTGGGAGTTCGACGGCGGCGGCCTGGCGCTCCGCCTGCGCGCGGCGGGGGACGAGCTGGACGAGAGGCTCGCGGTTGCCGGCGCCTCGGATCGCGCGAGGTTCGCCGCGCGCCTGGTGGCCGAGGAGCTCGTCCTCAACGCCTTCGAGCACGGCGGCGCCCGCTCGGTCATCATGCAGGCGGATGCGCCCGACGATCCCCTGCAAGTGATCTTCGAGGACGACGGCGCGTCGTTCGATCCGTCGGCGCCGGTGGCCGAGACGGCGCGGGCGTCGCATGCGCGGGGGCTCGGCCTGAACCTGGTGCGCGCGTACACTCGGTCGATCGCGCACGAGCGGATCGGAGATCGCAACCGGGTCGTCGTGCTATTGGTGGAATGAGCGATGCCGTCCCTTCCTTTCGAAGGCGAGCGCACGGTCCGCGCGCGGGCGCTGTGCGTCGGGGCGCGGATCGACCTCCGCGCGCTCGAGACGACGCGGCGGCTCGCGGTGGCCCCGGTGGTGCTCCCCGCGGGGGCCGGCGGGTGCATGGTCCTCTTCCGGTACGGCGTCGTCGTGCTCGTCAACGTGGCGCCGAGCGAGGAGCCGGCCTCGATCGCGACGATCCGGCCGTTCGTGCACCAGCCGTTGGCCGATCCGCAGAGCGAGGAGCTGGTGCTCCACGTCGCGCGAGGCGCCGAGGACGTGGACAACGGCCAGGTCACGCTGCACGCCCTCGACGTTCCGCGCGTCCAGATCGTCTCGGAGGTGCTCGCCAAGAGCGTCGTGCTCGCGCACCACGAGGCGGGGATCGCCGCCGCGTTCGACCGGATCGAGCCGCTCGCCGAGTCGTTGAGCCATGAGGGGCGGACGAGCCCGCGCGGGGGCGACCTCCTCCGGCATCTCGGGACCATGCTGCTCGTGCAGCACCGCATGGTGGGGCGCGTGGAGGTCGCGGAGAAGCCCGAGGCCCTGTGGGAGCGCCCCGAGCTCGAGCGGTTGTTCGCGCGCCTGACCGACGAGTACGAGATCCGCGACCGCGGCACCGCCCTCGAGCGGAAGCTCGATCTCGTCTCGCGGACCGCGGAGACGCTGCTCGAGCTCTCCCAGCAGAAGCGAAGCCTGAGGGTGGAGTGGTACATCGTGCTCTTGATCGTGGTGGAGATCCTGTTGACGGTCTACACGATCGTCGTGCGCGCGTGAGCGCGCTTCGGGAGGAGGCATGGCCGAACGTGTCTTCATCGGCGTCCACGGGACGGTGGTGGCCCTCGACGTGTCCAGCGGCACCGAGCTGTGGAGGACCCCTTTGAAGGGGGGCGACTTCGTCACGGTGGCCGAGCTCGACCGCGCGGTCGTCGCGGCGACGAAGGGGGAAGTCTTCGCGCTCGACCCGTCGTCAGGGGCCGTGATCTGGCACAACAAGCTGAAGGGGCTCGGGCTGGGGTTCGTCACGATCGCCGGCGGGGGGCAGGCTTCGGGCGCCGCGGCGAGCCAGAGACGCAGGCAGCAGGCGTCGTCCTAGCGGAGCGCGGCGATCAAGGGGCCGCGCCCTCCATCCGGGGGCGCCGCCGCCAGTCGCGGTTCCTGAAGATCTGGTCGGCCTCCTGGATGTACTGGCGGGCGAAGCCGAAGCTCGCCGTCGGCTTGTACGTGGCCTCCGGCGTCGAGAGCATCCGCATCATCAGCGCGAAGTTCGCGTCCTGCGCCGCCTCGTTTCTGGGAATCTGCTCGACGAGCAGGCCCTTGAACCGTTTGAGCCACTCGGGATAGGC
>Ga0075428_100002809_pt1 | contig 18955 bp, 11 predicted proteins | sample RhiMetdeltSRZDD2_FD_75291 | JGI IMG/M metagenome (GOLD analysis project Ga0075428, IMG submission 75291) | Populus rhizosphere microbial communities from Tennessee, USA - Rhizosphere MetaG P. deltoides SRZDD2 | ecosystem: Host-associated > Plants > Roots > Rhizosphere > Soil | place: USA... | reverse complement strand
CCTCCAGACAAAGACAAGAACTGTCCAGCGTTTAGCGATCCGCCCAAGCTTCCACCGCGAGACGTGAGTCATGCGCGCCGCCGACAAAACCGCCGTCCTTGCGAGGGGAGGGCGGTTTTTGCTTGTGCCGAGAACTAGGTTGGTTCAATGAAAGAGCTTGCTGCGCTGGCTGTCCTCACCATGCCGCTGTTGGCGTTCCTGTGCATTGGAGGATTAGCTGGCTTTGCAGGATGGGCTGCGGCGCGGCGAGTGAGTGGCGCACTGAGGAAGTGGACTACTAGTGTAATTGCTATATCGGCAGTACTGCTCGTTTTTGCGTGGGATGAAATCGCCGGGCGCGTATATTTCCACTACCTTTGCGCAACAGAGGGTGGCGCAAGGATTCAACGGCAAATCAGGTTGCCAGCGGAATATTGGGATGTCCAAGGAAATCCAATATTTCTAGATGCCAATGGAAACAAAGTGGCTTCGAAATTGGATGAAGGATACCTTTTTCGAAGCGAGAGTGACGAAAATTTCTCCGTGATGTTTCGGATCAGAAAATATGTACACCTCGTGCTCGACAGACATTCTGGCGAACTTATCGCAACACATACTTCCTTTGCGTTTTTCGGAGGATGGCTCGAGGCTCATACGAGTTTGAATGAGAGTGGTGTGGGTTGTCGCACAGAGCGCAACTACTACGTCAAGTTTCTGCGGATGATTTTCAACCCTTAGTCTGACTGTAGGGGAATCAAAGATGCCTACTGTTAAGGACTTTTCCCTAGAGGCCCAACTGTCCATTGCTGCCTATGCGGATTTAGCTAGGGGTATGGCGAGTTCCGACTATGTCGCCGCACTAACACGCGTCGGGAGAATGAGCGATTTCCAGGCCAAGGAGTTTGTTGGACTGGATGCAAATGGCAACCTCGTTCCAGGGAAGGGTTATGAGATCGTCGACCAGCTTCCCAACACAGACTCGGGACTCTCGGCAACTGTCTTCAAACGGAATGATCAATATTTTCTTGCGATTCGGGGCTCCGACGCTTCTTTCTTTTCAGGTTTGAATGACTGGCTTACCACCAATGGAAGAGAAATTGGCGCAAATGGAGTTGCTATCCGCCAGGCGCTCGACCTATATAACTATTTCCAGCGTTTGACCGCGCGCGCGGGAGATACCGTATATCACTATTCGTACAGCCTTCTCGGACAGATCAATCATGACGAGATCGCTGTCTCTTCAACGGGCGCGCTTTTCGGAAAGGCCTTCACGGTAACTGGACATTCCCTCGGTGGGCATCTGGCGCTCATCATGAGTAGGCTAGCGCCCAGTCTCGTTGGCTCGGTTTACACCTACAACGCGCCTGGGTTTCATAACGCAATTGGGTTGGGAGCGAATGCTTTTTTCGCGGCCCTACGAAATGCGGAGCTTTCCGCGCGAGGCAGCTCATCAATATCGGTAGGACCCTGGGATGACGTAAATCTCCACAACATCGTAGTGGCCGAAGATGTGGTTCATCGCTTCGCCACGGTGCCTGGCAAACAGCTGGCTCAATTCAGTGAGCTAGGTGCTGTCGGTCACGCTTTGGACAGCCATCGCGTGAGTCCAATGGCGGACGCTCTAGCTGTCTATCGTCTGCTTTCGCTCATTGACTCCGGTAAGACTGATGAGCAGATATTGGATGTTGGGACGAGCCTTCTAAAGGCTGCATCCAACTTCTCGAACGCCAGTCTGGAAGGGGTAGTCAACGCTCTTGGGAGCCTGTTTCGCGTAGGCACCAAGGTCACGGTTGATAACCGTGATCAACTCTACCAGCGCCTGCTTGCTCTCGATCTGGCGCTGATTGATTCCACTTCTGGGTTCCTGAAGCCACAGTATCAGGGACTCGTGCTGTCGAGCTTAGCCGGGTCGCCCGCCTCACAGATAGTCGAGGCCGCACGAAATCCAAGTGCCGGCAACGCTGATCTCGCCGTCCGCTACGCCCTGAAGGAACTCAATCCATTCGCAGTGATCGGTCCAGCCGCGTTCTACGCTTCGTACAATGCAAACGGCCGACTGAACCTGTACGACTCACAGACGGGACGGGGAATTACCCAAGAGTACTTGCTCGATCGCGCAGCATTCCTCGCCCGAAAAATCGAGCGAAACAACGCCGATGTGACCGGCGTGCTGCGGGACTCCAAGGTCCTCGGTAGTCTGAATTACCAGGACCGGCATACCGGCGATTCGATAAGAATCATAGGTCCCGCGGGCAGCGAGCGCTTCTTTATCTTCGGCAGAGATAGCGTCAACGAAACCATCACCGGCCAGAGCGGCGCGGATCGCCTCTACGGAGGGGACGGCCGCGACACGATCAGCGGCGGTGATGGAGAAGACTATCTGGAAGGAGGAGTCGGCCGGGACAATCTGCACGGCGGGGACCGCAACGACACGCTGGCCGGCGGCGCAGATGACGATATTCTGGACGGAGGTGCAGGGAACGATACATTGATCGGAGGGCCGGGCAGCGACCTCTACCTTTACACCTCCGGTGAAGGCGCCGACACCATCCTGGACCGCGATGGCCTGGGGACCATACGCGTCTTCACGAATTCGGGCGTGTTCGAACTGCGCGGTGGCGCCCGCGCCGGGCCCGACCTGTGGGATGACGGAACGTTCCGCTATTCCCTGCTACGCGAGGAGGCCAGCGCCACGCTCGAAATAACCCGCGGCTCCGATCGTCTCTTTGTTACGAACTTCACTTCGGGTGACCTGGGTATCACGCTCGAAGCTGCTACTCAATCCGCGCCGCCTTCGGACATACAGGACCAGACCGGAGGCAACGATTTCTACGTCAGGCAGGCCATTGCTGCCGGTGCCCACATTCGAGGTCTCGCCGGGAACGATTTCCTCATCGTCGAGCCTGTCGCCGCCGGTCCCCAGGGAGGCAGTCTCGTCGAAGGCGGTACCGGCAGCGACGCTTTAAGCGGCGGCAGCGGCGCAGATCGCCTTTTCTCCGAATTTCAGGATGACCTGCAGGGGTTCCTGGAGGGCAATGCGAGCACGGTGCCCGGAATCAACCGTGAGGTCGTGCTCGGGAACAGGGGCGATGACCTCGTCGTTGGTGGCAGGGGTAATGACTGGCTGGGCGGCGGCCTGGGCAAGGACACAATCTACGGTGGCGCCGGCGATGACGTTATCTCGGGGAGCGGTGACGCCTATTTCGAGAACGTGAACGCCTCCCTGCCGCAACAGGCCCTCGTATTCAACGTGCACGATACGGTTCTTTCCGGGCCGGTCCTCGCCCCCCAACTGGCGGCCGCCGCTGCAAGCGACCGCATCATTCGCCAGGGACTCGACGATCAAAGCTCACTGGATGACGGAGATATTGTCTTTGCCGGAGCAGGCGATGACGAAGTATGGGGCGACTACGGCGACGATGAGTTGCTGGGTGAGGGGGGTGTCGACAAGATCCGCGGCGAGGCCGGCAACGACATCGTGTTCGGCGGAGACAATGCGGACGTGCTGTACGGCGACGGCGAGCAGGTGCCCGCCCACCTCCACGGAAATGATTACGTCGATGGTGGTGCGGGCGAGGACGTGCTGTATGGAAGCGGGGGAGATGATTTCCTGTATGGCGGAGAAGACCGCGACGTGTTGCAAGGTGATTCCGGACGCGACTATCTCTATGGTGAGACCGGAAACGATGATCTTTTCGGCGGCTCGGGAGAAGACACACTCTCCGGCGGACCCGGCGATGATCTGCTCATGGGTGGCCCCGACGACGACACGTACATCCTGGAAATCAACGGGGGTAAGGACACCGTTCGCGACGACGAAGGCGTAAACCGCTTCTTGTTCGGTGGAGGCATCACGGCCGCCGCCTTGATTATCAGCCGCTCCGCTGCGACCAACAGTCTCACCATCAAATACGGGTCGGCTAGCGATTTGCTGACCATCGAGGGAGGCTATCTCGCCGCAGGCCAGACGTTCAGCTTTGCCGATGGATCGACGTATGACCTTCGGCAGATTCTCAACGTGGGGACGACTGGCGCGATTACCCTGGCCGGGGCCGGCAGCGGCAAGCTGCTTCTCGGCGGCAGCGGCAACGATCTTCTTACCGCGGGGAACAACGCCGTGCTCGACGGCGGCGGTGGGGACGACACGCTGATACTTGGCGGGACATTCGTCACCCTCAGGTTTGCCCGCGGCGATGGCAACGACGCTGTCATCGGCGCCGCGCGCGGCACGAACTTCCATTTCGACGACACGATAGACCTGGAAACGGCCGTCCTGAGCCGGGTTGCAACCGACGATCCGCGGGCGACCTCTCCGCGCGATCTTGTTCTCAGCTACGGCGACACCGGCGACTCGATCCTCATCCCCGACTCGCCCCACATCACCGGCTACCGCTACAGTTTCGACCCGAGCGGATTCCTCGAGCACGCCCGGCTCCTCGAACGCTCGGGCCTGGCGCTGAACTGGCTCGGCTCCGATGAGGATGAGACCGTGTCGGGAACGAAGTTCGCCGATCATCTGGCCGGCCTGGGCGGGCAGGACTCGCTCACTGGTCTCGCCGGGGACGACCTGCTGGAGGGCGGTGATCAGGGCGACACGCTCGACGGCGGTGCGGGTAACGATGTCCTCACAGGCGGCACGGGAAGCGATCGACTGGCCGGCGGCGACGGTGAGGATCGCTACGTCTTCGGCCCCGGCGATGGCGTGGACCTCGTCGAGGACAAGATCGGCGCGGATACAATCGAGATTGGCGGAAATCTCGACGACGTGACTGCCGAGCTCGTCAACGGCACCGACGGCAACATCTATCTCGCGGTGGACTACCGTGCAGGTGATACCGTCCTCGTGCGCCAGAATTTCGATACAGGTACGGCTGGCGGCACGATGAACTTCCATTTTGCGAGCGGTGAGACCCTGAGCAGCAGCGAGCTCTCAAGCCTCAAGTTTCCTGCACCGCTCAATTTCCAGGGTGCGAACCAGGCGGTGCGTATCACCGGCAGCCGCTTCGACGACACCCTGATCGGCGGCAGCCTGGACGACCGTCTTGAGGGAGCCGACGGTAACGACCAGATCGCAGGCGACGCGGGAAATGATTTCCTGGCCGGTGGACCGGGCGATGACCTGCTGGCCGGGAACGCAGGCGACGACACGCTCGACGGCGGCGTCGGCGCGGACACCTATCGTTTCCACCGCGGCATGGGCCACGACCTCATCCTCGAGCAAGCTGGCGGCCTCAACACCCTGAGACTGTCGCCCGACCTCAACGTGGGCGAGAACCTGACTGAACTGCGCGTTGCCGACGACCTGCATCTGTTGATCAGGAACAGCCGCGAAGGTCTGGTGATTCCGGGCTACTTCGTTGCGGGCACGACGAATGCTGCGCAGAACTGGCAAGTCGAGACCACTCCCGGCAGTTTCATGTCGCTGCAGGCGCTGGTTGGCACGCTGGATGCGCCAGCCCGGTCCACAACGGTGAGAGATCTCATCGAGGAGTTCAAAGTCCGCGCGCGCACGGTACGCGAGGCGATGCTTGTCGGCGAGGGCTATTCCCTCCAGGGCGACGGTAGCTACCGGCTCGAGGAGACGTTCGACGACAACGTCAATAGCTCCCATACCGTCACCACTTACACGTTTGCGAACTACACGCAGGTGGACGATGGTCTCTCCATCACGCTCGATCACGCTCCGGTAGAGCAGATGGGCAGTAGCTTCCAGCAGACGCAGACGCAGCGCACTTACCGGAGGCTCGTTCCGGGTTCCAGCACCTTCGTGCCGTTCACTTCCGGGGGCAATCGTCCGGCCGCAGGGGACAGCGGTGCAAGCCGGTTTTTTGCTTTCGGCAGCGAGTATTCCGGTGTTCAGTATCCGCTCGGCTCGACGGTGGAGATAAACGATGGCGGCTTGGTCATACATCCGCTCACCGGAGTGTCCGCGCCGCGCACGCTCGGATTCAGGCGCTACACCACGCCGCCGACGACGGAAGAGGTTACCGTCACGCATACGCACTCGGAAAGGGCGTTCCACCATCAGGTCAACATCGCCGAAGTCACAGCTGGCGCGTCCGCGAATGAGATTTTCGCGGCCGGTTTCGCCACGGTGGATGGCGGCGCAGGCAACGACACGATGTACGTAGAGACGCCGGGGCGAGTTCCGTCGACCGGAACAGGGCCTGCCGGCATGCCCGGGGTGCTCTTCTACGGCAACGACGGTAACGACACGCTCGAGGGCGGCTACGATGACGACGTCCTGATCGGCGGAGCTGGAAATGACTACCTGAACGGCGGCCCCGGCGATGATACGTACGCGCTGTTCGCGGGTGACGGACAGGACGATATCTTCGAAGCCGGCGCGAGCCGGCCCGGCGTCGCCCGCCGCAACATCCTGCGGCTGCCGGACGGCGTGGGGCTGGAAGACTTGAGCTACGAGTGGGTGGCGGGAGGGGAACTGCGCACGGCCCCCTTCTCGGAGCCCGGCTACGACCTGACGTTCGGCCTTTCCGCCTTTCAATACTACGTGCAATCGCCGTACGCGACGCTACGCGTTTCGTACGGAGCCGACGCGGTGGACATCTCGCTTCCTCACCCCGATCAGAGTGCCGGCACCGGGATCGACTTCGTCGAACTGGGCGACGGCCAGTTGATACCGTTCAGCGTGCTGCTTGGAGCGGCTCCCACGACACCGACCCTCAGCCCGCAGGACCTCGATAACGTCCTCGCCGGGGCCGGCAGGATATACGGCGGATCCGGCAACGACACCATTCAGGCCAATTTCGCGTTCGGTGGAGCGGGGGCGGATACGCTCATCGGAACCACTGGCGCGGACACGCTCTTCGGTGGATTGCCGTTCTCCCTGGGGACGGACGTGGTATGGGGGACGTTCTGGGACGAAGGAAATACCTACCGCGGCGGCGAGGGCGACGACAAGATCTGGGCCACATCCGGATCGGATACTTTCGAGTTCAACCAGGGTGACGGCTTCGACGAGGTGTCCGATTTCCAGCACGACCCTCTGTCTTACACCGAATACGGGGGGTTGCTGGACTATTTTCCAGAGGGCCTCGACGTGCAGGGCGCCGATCCGGCGCACCGCGCCGTCTTGCTGGGCAATACAGACACGCTGAAGTTCGGCGCGGAAATCGCTCCCGGGGAAGTTGAAGTCTATCGAAGGGAGGGTTTGATAGGCGATTCCCTGGTGTTCTCCCACGAGTACGACGCTCCTTTTACCATTCCCGGGTTTCCTCCAGGCTTTGAGCCTTTCGTCGTAACGATCCGTGTCGTCGAGGAGGTCTCGTTCGCGAACTGGTACCTGATCCCGACGTCTCCCGACACTCCATCTCCCGTCAACCAGCTCGCGCGCGTCGAATTCGTGGACGACAACACGATATGGGACCGGGCGACGATAGACACTCTGGCGGCCAATGCCCTGCGCAGGAGTATCGGCACTGCGTTAAACGACAACCTGCAGGGCTCCAGCGTTGGGGACCTGCTCAGCGGGATGGATGGATCGGATCTTCTTGCAGGTCGCGGTGGCAACGATGTCCTGGACGGAGGCGCGGGCGACGATACCTACTACTTCGAGCCGGGAGACGGGACAGACCGGATACAGGAATCCGGTGTTGGAACTTTCGACGTGCTCTCGTTCGGGTCCGGCATTACGCCGGATGACGTCACGCTCGGCGTGGGTTCGCTGCTCATACGAATTGGGGATGAAGGCGATGCGATCCACATCGACGGCTTCGATCCGGACGATGCGCTCAATTCCGGGTCGATCGAGCAATTCGTGTTCCAGGGTCCCGCAGCCGTCACTTACACCTACACCCAGCTCCTCGCACGCGGCTTCGACATTCGCGGCACATTTGCCGGTGAGACGCTGACGGGGACCAGCGTCGTGGACCGTATCGACGGCCTCGGAGGGGACGATACGCTGCGGGGTGGGGCGGGGAATGACGAGTATTCCTTCGGTCCAGGCTCGGGGATGGATTTCATCGAGGATAGCGGCGGCGATCTGGACGTCGTGGTCATGGGCGAAGGTATCGATCCGGGCGGGGTCCACGTCTTTCGCAGCGGGAGCTCAATCGTATTCTCCGTCGATGGCACCCCGGATCAACTGACATTCCGACAAGAGGCCGGCGCGGGGTTCCTCGTCGAGGAGGTCAGATTCCACGGTGGCGCCGCGTGGGACGCGGCTACCATCGAAGCGCAGGCGCTGGTGGCTCCCAGCAACCCTCCTGTGATTCCCACACCGATTGACGACGGGCACTCCGACCCCGGCCCCCAGCAGCCACCCGTATTTCAGGTCCCCGTCGGGGACGGGAATGGAGTTCGCGGCATCGGGAGCGGATCAGGCTCGGGCAACGGCGATCCGGTTGGAGCCCTGGACGAGCACAACGCGGCCGAAGGCGGGATCGGTGTGCCGCTGCTCGAACGGCTTCTGGAAGGCCCGGCCTCTGTGGCTGGCGGGGCCACACCCGATGCAAGCGCCATGTCCACGTCCCCGGACCTGGCGGCTGACACCATTGCGGTTCGCGAGGCCGATGATCCGGGAGTAGGTGACCGCGTTGCCGGAGTTCGTCCGACCGGAGATGACCAGCGCGATTCTGTCATCGATCCGCTGGGAGTCTTTCTGGGCCTGACCGCACATGATCCCTTCGAACTCGCTGCACGTGAGCTGGAGCGCGCCGGCCGGCGGGAAACGAGCATGAGCGCGACGGAGATCGCCCGCCGCTGGGACGCGGTGGCGCGCTATGGCGACTGGCTCGCCAACCACCACGACGAGGACGCCGCGCACGGCGCGGCGCTCGACTGGCATCTCGAGCGCGCGCTGCTCGGCGCGGCGGATCTCGGTCCCGCCGCCGGGCCCGCGGGCATTGCAGGCGTGGGGCAGGGCGCGGCGAACCTGCAGGTGCTACGAGGGCTCGCGGAGGGGTTTCAGCAACTGCGGGCCTGACGGCAGGATTCAGCATTCAGGATTCGGGATTCAGGGAGGCGTCGATTCGGGAGCTGCGGACGTTTCCCCTGTTGTTCGACCAGCACCGTGATCGTGTCGCCGTCGGAGATCCCGATGACGCGGCCGGTGAGGGTTTCGGCGTGGGCGGGCGACTGCGCACTTCCGAGCTTGCGTGAATCGTGGTGTACTCCAATCAAATGTTCAAACTGTGGAAAATCCGCTTCCGAGAAAAAGGGATATTGGAGATTGACACCATCCGAGACAGCGATCCGTTTTCAGGCAGTCCTGCGCCAAAGCGCGCTCTGTTCGCTTTCGTAAACAATCGTCTCGCCCTGGGTAAACTTGAAGCGGTAGCGACAGACAAGGTTGCCGGACAGGCGCCTGGTCTGGAGGCACTGCCCTTCGAGGACCAGCGGCCGCCCAAGCGTCCCCATCGCCCGAAACCGCGCGCTGTGGATGTGGGTGCCGAACCCGACCCAGCCGTTTGAATGGCGCAGATCGAGAACGTAATAGGCGTGGACGAACCCCAAGATAGCGGTCGCGTGAACCATCAACGCGCCCGATACATGCGGCGGGTGAAGGCGCGGGTCACCCCGCTGCTCTGACGTCAGCGGCAGCGTTGGCGGCGTCGGCATGCGCGCACGCACCATCCCGGCCGCGCGATCGATCGAGAGGATCTCGTCGATGAGCACCGCGCCAGGGCCGTAGAGGCATTCCGCGAGGAAATCGGGGTCGAGCGGCATGCACGGAATATTAACGTCGCATCAACTACCGAGGCCAGTTATAGAGTGGAGGGCCGCTTCTGGCCGGCTACTGCCCGGTGCGATCCGCCTTCAATTTTCCGGTCATCGGCCATTCGCCGAGTGAGCTGTCAAACCCACCGTACGCCGTCCCGACCAGGATCTTTTATAGGCCGGAGGGCCGGACCCAGACCCAAAGACTGCCTTCAGTCCGATGCGATCCGCGCGCCCAGATTGTTCAGAAGTCCAGATTGCAATCCGCGAACACCAGGCCGTCGACTGTACATTCCGAAGGCAGTAATTCAGGCTCCATGATGCCGTTTTCCATCGCGGCCGGAGCATCGACCTCCTCCCCCACCCGGAGCGAGATCGCATAGCCCATTCCCGTGCTCAGCACGAGGATGAGCGGCAGAGCGTGGCGGAAGAAGCCAGCTGTTGCGCTGCGGGAATTTCTGGCTGTCGACATTGCATTCTCCCTCGTCGTTGTCGACATCGGTTGGCTTGATTCGACTCTACGGGACTCGCAGGCCGTGCGATGTGCGGATACGCACCGGATTCAAGCGGAACAATTGGGTACATGTGACCTCCGGCACAGAAGCGGCCGCAGGCGTCCGTGGAGCTCGCAGTCCTGGCCGCCTTCGTAGCCATCACGGCCTTCTGCCGTGGACTGGCATTGGGCAGGACATCCAAAGTCGGGGGACCGCCCTCGCTGGCAGGACGGGACGGACCCAAGCATCGAGCGACCGGTTGTGGCCGGATCACGCCGGATGCGGCCGGGCCCTAGGTTTCCAGTTAGCCGCCGTTCGCGACGAAGAAAATCAGCCCACCCGAAAGCTGCCGGTGCCAGGCGGCAGAGTGCGGACCCTTAGCAGCCGGCGGGCCTTACGATAAGCGGCCGCTCAACGTCTTGGTGAACGGCGGGCCGGCGCGGACGGTTGATGTAGCGCGGCGCTCGCGGCCCGTCCGTTCCACCTTGAGTTAGCGCGTGCAGCTTGCACAATATTGCGTACCGTCCGCTATTGGGGGCTCGGCTTTCCGGCAGGCGCTACCTGAACCCCTCGCAAGCCCGCATCCTCGATCATTTTCTTCACTAATCCTGACGCCTTCGCCTCTTCGATAAACTCGCTGACGTAGGCAAGGCGCCCGGCGTGCCCCTTCGGCACCAACGCCGCGGACGAGCTGACAGCAAAGCCGTCAGCTAGAACTCGAAGGCCGGGCAACTTGACGGATTCTGCTAGCAGTACCGGGCGGGGCCCGGCTCGTGCGTGGGCACCTCCGGTGCGCACCAGTTCCACAGCGGCGGAAAGACTGTCGGTGCGAACCAATTCAGCCTTCTTCAGCAGGCGCGTCAATCTAAGATCCACCCCATCTCCACGCGGCACTGCGATGTGAATGCCGGGCTGGTCCGCATCCCCAACCTTGTGGATCGAGGAGCCAGCCAGCACCAGATACGTGAAATCGCTTTGCGTATGGGGCGGCGCAAAATCAACTTCTTTGGCTCGCTCGGGGTCAACCACGAGAAACGCCACGTCCCACGCATTGGTGTGCAAGCCTTCGAGAATCGCACCGGGTCTCGGATACTCGACGGCCACGAAATCCACTCCGATCCGAGCTGCGAGTGCGCGCCCTACGTCTACTGCCAGTCCTAGGTCTACTGCCAGTCCGCGGCTAATTCCGACCCGTAGCTTCCCGGTTCGGACGAGGTCCGCGACGCGGGGATCTTTTGATTGTTGGGCATACGCCGTCTGTGTTTCGGTAGCACCTACACCGATCCCCAGTGCCAATACCAGAGCAAGTATTGGAGTCACTTGTTTCACAGCAGCCTTCTCCTGTTAAGTGGTACGCGCTAACTTCGATATGGGAAGACAGATTTGCGCCATAACTTGGCTGGCTGTCTCCCTAACTCGGCACCATGCGTCATGCATAAATTCTTGTGCCGGTGCGTCCCTCTTGCTTCCCCATTTAGTAACTGACTCGAAGGTGGCCGCGTGCTACTTCCAGTCAATTTCAATTGCGTCGTATGTCGTAGCCCCGATATTTTCCAGCGACTGGGCAGTAGCTCCCTCATGCCAGCGATAGTCTCCAGGTTTAGTCTCTACTGTTTCGGAGTCCTTCCCGGCCTCTTTCACTGCGATAGTGCTTTGCGACACCGATATGCGTAGCCATGGCAGAGTGCGTGCCCGGATTCCGGTTGACTGTTTGGGATCGATGGATACGCGATAGACTTTCACGCGATCGTTTTCCACTATCAACTTATGACCAGAAACAGTCTCCAGGGTCGCCGGAACTCCCGGGGATTCCGAGGGAGTTTTTATCTCGGCGACGACGAATCGAAGCGGGGTAGCGCCAATGTTCCCGACACGGTGAGTGTAGGGAGCGTTCGTAGCCCTGGCGAAACTTGCATTGCCCGTGACGGGTCCGGTCTGTATCGGCGCTTTACCCAGGATTTCATTTGTGCCGTTTCCACCGCTTACGACAACGGCAACATTGTCAACCGAGTGCGTGTGGAAAAGTGACAAGTCTCCCGGAGGAATAAGAGCATCGTAAATCCGCACATTCTTGTTCTCGAAGACGATTCGGTGGCGAGGTTCCTGTTCGATTGGTACGCCCGTCTGACTATCCTGGGCGGAAAGCTGTTGCGACATCAACAGAACAGATAGACAGCCCGCGAACCAAAACGGACTCCTGGAAAGATAGGAAAACCACGAGGAATTGCGCTGGAGACTGATCATACCCGCAGCCCTTTCGTAAGAGGCGCACCGGGTTGCGCCCCAGAACCGGAGCCTAGGAGGCCGGTGCGACGTGTGTCTGTGCGTTACCGAACATGCGGTCTTCGGCATCCAAACGCCCCATCCGTGATCGATAGGTTACATAGGCGCCGGCCCTGAGTGACCGGAATTGGCCGAACCCGGTCCGATGAGGCTGGATCTCAGATTTCCAGATACCTGCCCGTCGTGAACTGCAGCAGTCGACCCGAATCTGACGTTCAGAAATTGAGCCTGGCCCCGAGTCTGACCAACGTAAGTGTCTTGACTATGGCCGAGCTACTGCGATCTGACCCTCGATCGGGAACGACAAGCCGTCATCGTTCACGTAGGGTTGCATAGCTGCGGTTACTTCGCGGATTAGTCGCTCACGCGTCGCATCATCGACGGCAGCGACATGCGTGGCCAGAGGCGAGCCCTCGACTTGGTTCCGAACGAATGCCTCAGGTGATTCAAAGCGTACCATTCGGACGTCTGCACCGACACGCACTGTCCTGAATCCTGCCTGTGTCAGCAAACCGCGAAGTCCGTCGGCGCTGTCACCAAAGACAAATGGTGCCCGCATTACGGCTGCAGCTGCGGGGCTCACGTTTCGCTCTAGGGCCGCCGTGAGAGCAGCAAAGCCTGGACTATGGTCAAGCGCTCGCCAGACTAGTGCTACCAGACGTCCAGTGGGCTTGAGTACGCGCAACATTTCGCGCGCAGCCTGCTGACGGTCTGGGAAATACTGGAACCCAAGCTGACAGAAGACCGCGTCGAAGGTGCTCACGTCAAACGGTAGTGCGCCGGCATCCCCTTCTCGCCAATCGATGGCGGCGCCCTCCGGGGGCTGCCCGGCGCGGGCTCGAGCGAGCATGGCTGGATTGAGGTCAAGACCTACCACATGACCTCTCGGTCCCACCTGCGGTGCGACCAGGCGTGTAACCACTCCAGTCCCGCATGCGACGTCGAGGACTCCCTCGCCCGCACGAAGCGCCGCTTGAGCTACGAGCAGAGGTGCCCATGGCCCGAAGAGGGCGGGTACCAGCTGCGTCTCGTACACCTCTGGAGCACTACCGCCGAGTTGCCATCTTTCCGCTTGGCTCATGTGCGTCCCCCTTCATGCCTTTGCGGCCCTGGAATGCTTTCGAGAAAGGCGCCGAGTTGCACCTAACGACTGGATTCTAGGAAGCCGGTGGGACGAATGTCCGTGCGATACCGTACGTAGTGGGGAATAGCGTTGGCAGCGCCTTTATCCGTGGTCGGCCTTGGCGAGTTACGGCCGCTTTTGGCCGAACCCGGTCCGATGAGGCTGGATCTCAGATTTCCAGATACCTGCCCGTCGTGAACTGCAGCAGTCGACCCCAAGCAGTCATAGTTGATTCGGAAAAGCCGCCATTCGCGACCTGTCAAATTGAGCAAACTAATGAACAGCACCGCCTAGATTTACTTCCCCACACGCGGCGCGCTTTGGAGAAAATCGGCGAGTTGCTGTTTCCAGTGTTTCGCCTGCCCCGTTGTGCCGTGGCCTGCGGTGTTTTCGCTGGCGGGAATCAGATAAATGCGTCCATTCTTGACGCGCTTGATTTCGCGTTCGAGCACGCCGTTCTCGGGCGGATTGCGCTCGTCGTCGGCCGAGTTGATGGCGAGCAGATGCGCTTGGATTTTTTCCAGTCCGGCCGAGGGATTAAAGTCACCCGAAGACTCCCATTGATAGAGTGTGTCGTTGGCGTCTGCGGTAAAGCGTGCGGCAAGGCGTGCGTCGAGCAGTTTGTCGGCTTGCGCGCGTGTCGGTGCAGCTTTCAACAACGCCTGATTGCCGCCATTGGTCGCGAGTCCGAAGAACACCGAGGCGAACTGCACACTCTTCGGTTGTTGCGTGTAGTTCCCGTTGTTCCATGCCGGGTCGTTGCGGATCGAGTCGATGATGAGGCGGCGCAGCATCCAGTTGCGGCTCGACATCTCGGACGGCAGCGAGGCCATCGGCACCAGCGCGTCCATCATGTCCGGATAGCGCGCCCCCCAAATCCAAGTTTCCATGCCACCCATCGAATTGCCAATGACAAGGCGCAGGCGTTTGATGTTCAGATGTTCGGTCAGAAGCCGGTGCGTCGCGTAGACCATATCGTTGTAGTTATAGCGTGGAAACCTGGTGCGCAGGCCGTCGGAGGGTTTGCTCGATTTGCCGTGGCCGATGACGTCCGGGAGGATGATGAAATATTTACCAGCGTCGAGGGGTTGCCCTGGGCCGAACAGTTCACCGCCGAACGCCGGGCCGAGCAGGCCAGTCCCGGATCCGGTAGTGCCGTGCAGCACAAGTACTGCTTCGTTTTCGAGTGAGCCGAGCGTGGTGTAGTGCAGGCGCAGCTCGGGCAGCACTTCTCCAGTGTGGAAGCGGAAGTCCTTGACCAGCCAACTACCTTCTTTCGGCGCAACCGCCGGACCAGCAGCGTTTTGCGCCCAGCCGGTCACTGCTATCAATGCCAGCAGCAGACTGGATGCAGTGTGCAGAAGTATTTTCGAGAGTTTCATTTCGACCTCCTCCAATCGATAGGGGTTTTGGGCATTCCTACCTTATTTGAATCGCAGCAACGGTGGTTTGGTACACGTGCGAATGCGCACACAAGACGCGCGTTGCAGACTGTCCATACCCGCAGTCTCCCAACTGTCATGCTAGGTGCTTTGCAAGGGCGGCGCAACTTGAAGGCCGAACGGCGGTGGTGTGGCCATTCGGGAGGACGTGTTGACCGGCCGCTTCTGGCCGAACCATGCCGGATGAGTGTGGGCTCCCGATTTCCGGATAGCCGCCGGTCGCGACGAAGAAACTCAGCCTGCCCGAAAGCTGCCGGTGCCGGGCGGCAGAGTGCGACCCCTTCCGGACATTCGTCTTTCCGAAAAGCGGCCGTTCAACAGTCTTGATAAGACGCGGGCAAGCGTTGGCATGTGAATTCGCACGAAGCTTCCGGCCCGGCCCCCCCAGAAGCTGGAGCTAGCCACGCGCGAAAACGTCCTGCTTCCACTTTTGTCAGACCCGTCCCTTACTTAATAGCCGCCCTCAGCGCCTCGAAGGTGCCGGGGAAATAAGTGACATTGTGCCAAGGGCGCTTGCTGAGTGCGTCGGCGAGTGCGCGCGCTTGAGCAGAATCGCGTCCGAATAGCACAATGCGCGTATTGAAATCGTCTCTTGGTAGTGGGACTTTCTGCAACCCATCATCTGTCGCGAGTTTGTCGGCTGTAACGTTATGTGCACCGAGAACGCTTCCTTTCGCAAATTCCTCGGCGGATCGAGCATCGAAGAACACCGCCGTCTGGTCGACTTTGTAGATTCGGAGTATCCCTTCCAACTCGATCTCGGTCGGCCCGCCGAGTGCACGCCAAATCGGGATGCCGAGCTGGTATCGCCGTACATTGGTGAACCCCGCGGCGACCAACTGCGCACTAAGTAGCCTGCTCGCCTGGCAGAACCCGCCGTTGCAGTAAAGCACCAGTGCTTTGTTCTTGTCCCCACTCACCAAACGCTCAACGGCGGCGACGGACGCGGATGGCGCGGCGTCAAGGTTCCGTGCCCCCGGGATGTGGCCTGCCACGTATTCGGAGCGTTTCCGCGTATCGAGGACGATGGCGCTGCCGTCTACCAAGATGCGCCGCACTTGCTCCGTACTGACTTCCTGTGTTTTCTCATCAGGCTCCGCCAGCGTTGCTTGGTATACGTTGCCGCCTTGCGTGGTTGTACATCCCGTCAGCACCAACCCAAATATCGCAGTCACAATCCATTGGTTCGTTCGCATTGCCTCCTCCCATTGACGTAATGCATGACGCACCGGGATACGCCAAAGGAGCGAAGATTGGAGAGCCGGCGTGACGTTGTCTGTGCGCTGTCGCACACAATACTTCGGCATCTACGTTCCATCCATGGGCGGCGCTACTGACCGTCCGGAATTGGCCGAACCCGGTCCGATGAGGCTGGATCTCAGATTTCCAGATACCTGCCCGTCGTGAACTGCAGCAGTCGACCGAGACTGTGTGAAAACGCATTTTTCGACGAATTCCGGAGGTCGTCTTACCCTTCTCCGAGTGCTGATCGTCGATCCTGGAGCTTCTAATAGCCTCGGCAATTTTCGCGAAGCATCGTCTTTCGCGTTTTCACACAGCCTCGACCCGCAGCAGTCAGTCGAGTACGCCGCGTGCATCAATGGTCGGCCGCTCCAATCAAAGTGAGTATCACACCCTTCCGGCACCAGTTCGTCGATGCCGTATGTACGCCAGAGCACAGACCGCCCAATCCAGGAGCGACACTGTTATCGAATCGGCACTACGGACCAGCCTGATCATAAGTGCGGCTGAGCGGTGCGCGCCGACAACGACGCACTATGAGGAGGTATACCAGATGCGCATCACATATTCAGGCCGGCTCATCGCGTGCGCCGCGCTAACTAGCATTGTCTTGATGGTCTTGTCGATTTCGTCTGCTCAGGCACAGGCGCGTACCATCGCTGTACTCCCGCCTTTACTTCCCCCGACGCACATTATCGATCTAATGACAGCGGAGGGAATCACGGCATTCGGAGGTCAGTGGAAAACCATGGAAGCCAGGATCGTCGAAGGCCCTGCGTTACCGAAAGCGTTGCCCAGCTACAAAACGTCCTACGAGGTCCAACCGCGTGCCGGCGAGCGCACCTTCGATGATTCCGCTTGGCCGGTAATCGAAGGCAAGGATCTAGCAGTGCCGCGCGGCGGCGGCAGAACATCCTTCATCTGGTTCCGCACGAATCTGACGATTCCGGCGAGGCTCGGGACCTTCGATACGTCGGGTGCTACTGCGGTCCTTAGAGTCTGGGTGGACGACTATGCAGAGGTTTGGATCAATGGCGAACTGCCGCGCTTTGCCGGCAGGCTGAGCCCAGGCACGATTCAGGGCTACAACGCCGTTAACCGCGTGCTGCTTTCCGACGGAATCAAGACCGGTGATACTTTCCAGATCGCAGTATTCGCCATCAATGGGCCGATTTCAGCGGCACCACCGAACTTCCTGTATGTCCGGGAGGCGAAGATAGAGTTCTACAAATGACTTTCAAGCTTTAAGAAGTCGCTCCTCTGAATGCCTGCTCTTGGCCGGCTACTGCCCGATGCGTTCAGCTTTCAGATGTCCCGCTAGCCGGCATCCGCGGAATCAAAGGCGGACGGTCGAGTGCGAGGCACCACATTAGCGGGCAAGTGTGAGGGCGGCGCCGTCCTATCAGTCGGCTCGGATCCCGGCGTCGCGGATGATCGGTCCCCAAAACGCGTGCTCGCGTTTGATGAACGCCGCGAATTCGTCCGGCGTGTCTCCCACCGGTTCGCCACCCTGCTCGGCGAACCATTCACGCGCCTCGGCGGTCTTCAGTATCTTCACCATCACGGCATTCAACCGACCCACGATCTCACGTGGCGTCCCCGCCGGCGCGGCAAGCCCCATCCAACCCATGTATTCGTACTGCGGCAAGCCCGATTCCGCGATGGTCGGAATCTCGGGCAGAGTCGCAACGCGTTTTGCGCTGGTAACGCCAAGCGCCCGGATTCTGCCCGCTTTCGCATGCGGCGCCTGCAGGGCAAGCCCCTCGATGGTATAGGTGAGCCTGCCGCCCGCGAGATCGCTGAGCGCCGCGGCGCCGGCCTTGTAGGGAATATGTGTTACCTCAATTTTCGCCATGCGCTTGAAAAGCTCCGCAGCGAGATGGGGTGGGGTGCCGCTTCCGGGTGAACCGTAGTTGTACTGACCGGGTTTCTTCCTCGCGAGGTCGATCAAGTCGCCAGCCGTCTTGGCCGGGAAGGCCGGATGCACGGCAAGCATCAGCGCGCCGACGACGAAACGTGTGATCGGCGTGAAATCCGCTATGGGGTCGTACCCCACGCGCTTGTAGATATGCGGATTCAAGACAAGCGTACCCTGATGCACGATGATGAGCGTATAGCCATCCTTGGGACTCTTTGCAGCCAGCTCCATGCCGATGTTGCCGCCTGCTCCGCCGCGGTTGTCGATCACGATTGTCTTGCCGAGCGCAGTGTTCAATCGTTCGGCTACCCAGCGCGCGCGGATATCGGAAACGCCGCCTGCCGGCCCCGCGATGAGCCGGATCGGACGGCTAGGATAGTCTTGCGCAAACGACTGATACGGCGCGAACGCAGCCAGCGGAAGCAACACCACAAGGGAACACGCGGTTCGTCGAAAACCAATCGTCATATCAGCACCCCCCTTGCTCAATCTTGATATGAGGGCCCGAGCTGCTGTACAACCTTGGGCAGCTGCTTGGATAGCATACGCTCATAGCGTCAGAGCGTGTGGTCTGGAGGATGGTTTCAGTGACCGCTTCTGACCCTCGAACGACTGACCGGTTTTGGCCGGCTCCCGCCCGATGCAGTCGCGCCTCAGATTCTTCGATACCGGCCGCTCGCGACCAGGCGCAATCGACCCGTAGGTGGTGGTCAACCTGTGTAGCGTCCCGGCGGGTTCTTGAGGAGATCAATCCACCTGTTTTATGTTCGCTTCCTTAATCACCTTGGCAAAGCGC
>Ga0075428_100002807_pt1 | contig 18961 bp, 19 predicted proteins | sample RhiMetdeltSRZDD2_FD_75291 | JGI IMG/M metagenome (GOLD analysis project Ga0075428, IMG submission 75291) | Populus rhizosphere microbial communities from Tennessee, USA - Rhizosphere MetaG P. deltoides SRZDD2 | ecosystem: Host-associated > Plants > Roots > Rhizosphere > Soil | place: USA... | reverse complement strand
ACCTCCGACAGCGGCGAGTTGTACACCTCGAACGACGCCCTGCCTTCGGTCAGGTTCTGGACGGGTGCGTAGCGCTCTCCGGTCTCGGCGTCGTGCAGGACGAGGTGCCGGTGCGAGAACGTCCCTCTTTCCGTGTCCTGGCCCGTGAGTCGGATCGGGATGCCGTCGACGAGCAGCGTGGCGAAGGCGAGCGCCTCGGCCTGGCCCCAGTCGATCGCGCCTTCTTCCAGCGCCGCCGTGCGCCGCTCGAGCTGGCGGGCCAGCTTGGGATGGACCGTGAAACCCTCGGGCACGCGGAGAAGCTCGCCGTTCAGCGAGCGCAGCTGCTCCTCGGGAACGTCGGTGACGATCTCCGCCGGGACCTCGGCGGGCGCCGCGTGATCCTCGTCGTCCTCTTGGCCAAAGCTCTCCTTCAGCGCTTCGTGCGCGCGGCGCAGTTCGTCCACGACCGCCTTCGTCTCCGCCTCGACCTCCTCCTGGCTGAGCAGGCCCTCCTGCACGAGCCGGCCCGCGAACTTCGCACGGACTGAAGGCTGGTTTGCGATCCGCTCCGCCATCAGCGGCTGCGTGTAGGCGGGCTCGTCCTGCTCGTTGTGGCCGTAGCGGCGGTAGCCGACCAGGTCGACGACGATGTCCTTGCCGAAGCGGCTGCGGTACGCGAGCGCGAGGCGGATCGCCGAGATGGCCGCCTCCGCGTCGTCGGCGTTCACGTGGACGATCGGGATGTCGAACCCCTTGGCGAGGTCGCTCGAGTAGCGCGTCGAGCGGCCCTCCTGCGGGTCGGTGGTGAAGCCGATCTGGTTGTTGGCGATGATGTGGAGCGTGCCGCCAGTCGAGTAGCCGGCGAGGTCCTGGAGGTTGAGCGTCTCCGCGACGACGCCCTGGCCGGGGAACGACGCGTCGCCGTGGATCAGGACCGGGAGTGCGACCCGCGGGTCGTGGATCCCTGGGCCGGAGCTGCGGTCGGTCTGCTCGGCGCGCGTGCGACCTTCGACGATCGGGTCGACGGCTTCGAGATGGCTCGGGTTCGCCGCAAGGGTGACTGTGATCTCCCCCGCATCCGTCTGGCGGGTGCCCTCCGCGCCGTGGTGGTACTTCACGTCCCCGCTGCCGCGCTCTCGTTCGGCGGCAACCGCCTCGGTCGTCCGCTCGCCCTCGAACTCGCGCAGGATCTCCTCGTAGTGAACTCCGATCGTGTGCGCGAGGACGTTCAGCCGTCCACGATGTGCCATCCCGATCACGACCTCGTGAGCGCCGGCCTCGGCCGCGAGGTCGATCGTCTCGTCCAGCATCGGAACCAGAACGTCGAGCCCCTCGATCGAGAACTGCTTCTGGCCGAGAAACGTTCGGTGGAGATACTGCTCCAGACCCTCGGTCTGGATCAGGCGCGCAAGCAGCTTCCGCTTCTCCTCGGGCGAGAGCGGCGTGCGATACCGGCCGGATTCGATGGCTTTCCGCAGCCACACGCGTTCCTCGTGATTGGAGATGTGCTCGATCTCGTACGCCATCGTCCCCGAGTAGGTCTCCTTCAGATGCGGGAGGACCTCGGCGAGGTCGTCGCCGGCGACGTGCACGCGGACGACGGAGGCGGGGATCCGCCGCATCAACTCCGGCGTGAGGTTCAGGCTCGAGGGCTCGAGCGCAGGGTCTCCGACCGGCTCGGAGCCGAGCGGATCGAGGTGGGCGGCCAGGTGGCCGTGCGTCCTCAGCGCCTTGACAAGTGCGGTTCCGGCCGCGACCGCGTCGAGCAGCTGCCGATCGGGCTCGGTGGGAGGCGCGGTCTCTCGAACGGCGGGAGTAGGAGCGGCGGTCTCGACGGCGGCCGGCGCCCCGTTCTCCTCGGCGCGCAGCCGCTCCAGGAGGCGGGCGAGCCCCGGATGCGTAGCGACCACGTCGCTGTCTCCGCTCTCGAAGAGCGTGCGCCACTCCTCCGGAACGGCGTCTGGGTTTTCGAGGTATTGCTCGAGCAGAAGCCGTGCGTAGCCGGAGTTCAGTCCATCGACCTCGCGCGTGGTCATTGCTCTTGTTGTAGCAAGCGCCCTAGAACAGCGGCTTCTCGGTGACGATCGCGATGATCATCCCGAGGATGAAACACACGCTGGCCGTCGCCACCGCGACGGCCGCCAGCCGCGCGTGCCGCCCCCCGATTCCGGCGGCGATGAGCGCGAGCACGATCGCGAAGGGGTCGAGACGGATCGGCCGATACGCAAGCGACAGGAGCGCGGCGGCGATCGCGACCGCGGCCAGGAAGCCGGCTACGGTCTCGGCGGGCCGATTCTGCTCGACTGGTTGGGCGTTCATGCGCCTGCGCGGGCTCGTCGTGCGACGCGGGCGTAACGGCGGCCCGGCGAGCCATGCGGCCCGAGACTGCGGCGACCGCCAGGTCGGCGCGTCCACGGCGGTCTGGGCTCGATGTCCGGCCGCGCGACCAAGCGGGCGGCCTCGGCTGGGCCCTGCTCTCCCCTGATAGCCCAGTACACAACCACGCAGAGGTAGATGACCGGGATCTTGAGGATGACCATCAGGAAGATGAACTCCCAGACCATCACCCGGAGCGTACCACCTCAATCCTGAGGCAACACCTCCGCCAAAAGCGCGATCGTGACGAGGGGGATCGCTCCCAGGACGCTCAACAGCACGAAAGGCCTGACGGAATCGCGGCGTAGTCCGAGATACGCGCCGATTGCGGGCGCAATCGCGGCCCACAGCCATGAGCCGATCACCAGTGCGCCCATCAAGTTGCCGCCCGTTCCGCGGCAGAGGTCGTGGCGGAGCGTGCCCGGCCGCCCCGTGTCGGGCGTGAACGAACCGCAATAGCCAACGCTCCACAGTCCCAGGGTCACGACCAGTCCCAGGATGGCGAATCCGATCCCCAGGACGAAGCCCGCGACTTTCACGACCCCTTCGCCATTCCGTGCAGCCAGGACGGCAGATTCATGTCTGCCCGGATGAGCGCGCCGCGGAGTGCGCGAGCCCAGCGTTGTTGCAAGTACGTGGCGCTGCGAAAGAAGGGTTCGATCCGTCCTTGGGCAGCGAGAACCTCCTCCGGATGTCTCGTGAAGATTGCGGCGGCCTGGATTCGGATCGCCTCCGCGAAGAGCTCGAACACCCGGCCCATTCCGTGGTGACGCAGGCGGAGCCCGCCTGTGGCTCGGATATCGCTCCACCGAGCGTTGAGCCGCTCGAATCGGTCGGCCAGCGCGTACCGGTCTTCCACGAATGGATCGACGTTGACGTGCGGCGGCTCTGCGTAGAGCTGCTCGAACCGCCTCAGCAGCCCTCCGTATGACCGAATCTGTCCATCGACCTTGGCGACGTAGCCGTGGAGCGCCGGGTCCTGCAGCGCAGACTTCGCCGCCGCGCCCGCCGCCGCGATCAGGGCTGCGGCGGCGAGCGCGATCGCGATTCGTGTCATTTGCGGGTGGATCCTACGACCCCCGCGGCTCGTAGCTCGTCCTGCGCGGTTGGTAGTGACTACCCCCGGCGATTCGCAGAGCCACGTACCAGTCGCCCGCATCGGAGTAACACCAGTACCGCATCGGAAGCCACCAGGCGTGATTCGCCTTACACGCGTCGATCGCTTCCTTCCAGAAGTTCACGTCGCAGTAGAGACGACCCTTCTGCGAGCCGTAGCAGACGTCGTGGTTGTAGCAGGCCAGCTGCCACTCGCCCTCGAACATCGTCCATGCCCACTCGGGGTTGCTGCAGTAGTCGCGGCCGTATACGTACGGCGCCGGAGGCGGAATGCCGACGTTGTCGTCGATGGTGAACCCGCCGCCGAGGTCGCCCCTGAATGCGGCTCCCTGGGCCCCTGGATAGACCCAATTCGGATTGATCCCATCGGGCGTATAGAAGGTCGTGCGATCCGGAGTACAGCGGTACGTGATCCCGCGATCCGGGTCGTACTCGTCGCAGCCGTTCGCGAGGTAGTACGCCGACGCCTTGGGGACGCCCGCTGAAAGCGACACGACGACGGCCGCCAGAAGAGCGAGCAGCAGCGCCACCATCGGAGCCGGCAGCGCGTGGATCCTTTTCATTGTTGCCTCCTTTCTCGTTTTCTCTTGAGGCAACGTAAGGATCAAAATCGCACGCATGGGACACGCGCCCGTGCCGAAATTGCGCCGGCGGACTACGCTCCACTCCGATGCCCTTCTTCCTGCTCGCTCGCCACGGCCAGTCCACGCTCAACGTCGAGCAGCGGGTCAACGGCGATCCCGGCGTCCCGGTCGACCTGACCGAGGACGGACGCGCGAACGCGCAGGCGCTCGGGCAACAGATCGCAAACATCCCGATCGGGCTGTGCATCCACACGCGCTTCGCGCGTACGCGCCAGACGGCGGAGATCGCGCTTACCGGACGGGACGTACCCTTCGAGGTCGAGCCACTGCTCGACGACGTGGACGTCGGCGACCTCGAGGGCGAGACGATCTACGACTACCGGCTCTGGAAGCAGGCGCATACGCGCGCCGACGCTTTCCCCGGTGGCGAAAGCCTCGACGACGCGGCGCGCCGCTATGCGGCTGCGTTCCGAAGGCTACTCGAGCGTGAGACGCCGGACGTCGTGCTGGTCGTGTGCCACGAGATCCCGCTGCGGTATGCGCTCAACGCGGCGGTCGGCTCCAAGGACCCCGACGGTCCGACGCGCGAGATCCGCAATGCGACGCCGTACCTCTTCGACGAGTCCTCGCTTCGACGGGCGACCGAGCAGATCGAGCAGATGGCCGGATAGGCTGCCGCCATGGGACGAGGTTCACGCGCCGTGAAGCGCTGGAGGAACGACCGTCAGCGCAAGAAGAAGGAACGCGAGAAGCGCAAGGCCACCGCCGCTATACGGCGTCCTCGGTCCTAGCTTCCAGCCAGTCGTAGAGCGGCCCCTCGGCAAACTCGAGGAACCGAGGCTCGATCTCGTTCCCGGCGGCCACCAGTAACTCGGCGACCGCGACGTAATCCCCTCGGTTGCCCCCATACGCGGAGCCGTGCACCGCGACCGCAAGCGGCGTCGCGAACTCGGCCTCCGCATTGGCGGCCGGATCGGCTCCCGCCTCTAAGAGACGGCGTACGACCTCCGGGTCGCCGACCCAGGCCGCGTGACCGAGGAGCGGGCCCTTGGGCGATCCGCCGACGACCCCTGCGTAGTCCGGCCCGACAGCGTCGAGCACGACGTCGAGATGCCCTTCCAGCGCAGCCACCACGATCACCTCCTGCGCGTCGGGATCGTCCGGTAAGGCGCCGGTCGCATGCCGGCCGCTGGCAAGGGCGGCGAGCTGGAGATCCTCCGGTGCGACCGACGTGTCGGCACCGAGCTCAGCAAGCGTGGCCGCGACCTCCTCGCGGCCACGAATGACAGCGTGCTGATAGGGCGTGCGCAGCGGCACGTCGCCGCGCCACGTCTCGCCGCCCGGGCTGTTCACGTCCGCTCCCTGCTCGACGAGGATGCGGATGAACTCCGCACCACGTCCACGCCTCACGGCGTGGGCGACGTACGCCGCATCGGAGACGTCCGCTCCGTGGTCGAGCAGAAGGCGGAGATGTTCCATCCGCTCGTTGTCGAGCGCGTGCGCGACCGCATTGGTGCCGTCGATGGCCGCGCTGTGCTCGAGCAGCAGTCGAAGGCAGTCGGTGCTCTCGTCTTCGAGCGAGTGGTAGACGGACTCGCCGTCGTCTGGATCCGCGCCGGCCTCGAGCAGAATCCGCGTCAGCTCGGAGTTGTGGGCTACTCCGGCTGCGCCGTACAGCGCGGACATCTCGCCGTATTCGTTCGTGAAGGTCGCATTGGGATCGGCGCCGCGCTCCAGCAACTCGCGCGCAAGGCCGGGCGAAGCGAAGCAGGAATGGCAGACGTAGAGGATCGGTGCCCAATTGCGCGGTCCGCCGGGCTCGTTCGGGTCGCCCTCCCACCCGTCGCCGAGCACGAGTTGCACCCATGGATCGCGCTCGAGCTCGGGCCGCGCCGCCAGCATCCGCTCCGCGCGCGTGCAGTGGTGGTCGGTGGCCGCGAGGACAAATGCTTCGGCGTCGGCTTCGACGGCGGCGACGAGTGCCGGCCAGCTCGCATGGCCGTGCTCGCGTGCGAGCACGAGTTGTGCGCGCGCGAGGATCGGCTCGCGGCCGCCGAGCCGCTCGAGGGCCGCCGGGTCGCCGGCGCGCGCGGCCCGCACGAGCTCCTTGGCCTGCTTGCGGAGTTGCTCCACGTTCATCTCGACCTCCCTCCATCAGGCCCGCGTCCGCGTCTCGGGCGGAGAAGAGATCGGTTGGTGGAGCTGCGATTCGGTGAGGTGGGCTCAGCCCTGCCCGCGGACCGGATGCGCCCTCGCGCGCCGCCGCAGTCTAGCGCGTCGCCGTGCACATCATTCCCGCATCGCGGAACTCGTGCGCGCCTACTGAAGTGGAGCCAGCCGGAAGTAGCAAGGTCACGGCGCACGCGAGCCTCCAGGCCCCGTTCGCCACTCGTTGAACGTCGTCTCCGTCCGGTGTTACCCAATCGCTACCCAGGAGCCCGTTCGCCGCCTGCGCAGACAACCCCCGAAACAAGAGAAAACCCGCCGTTTCCAGCGGGTTTCTAAGTGGAGCCAGCCGGGCTCGAACCGGCGACCTCTTGCATGCCATGCAAGCGCTCTCCCAGCTGAGCTATGGCCCCAGAGCCGCCAAGTGTAGCCTCGAACGAACTAGACCGAGACGGCCTCGACCGTCTCTGAAGGCACGTCGCTCCAGAGATCCTCGAGCCGGTAGTACTGCCGCGCCTCCGGCGTGAAGACGTGCAGCACGACGTCGAGGTAGTCGCCAACGACCCAGCTCGCCTCCCGCTCACCGTCCACGGACACCGGCAGCGCGCCCTCCTGCTTCATCTGGAAATGCACTTCGTCCCAGATCGCCTTGGCCTGGCGCGGGTTGGTCCCGTGACAGATGACGAAGTAGTCGGTGAACGCGCAGACGGGCCGCATGTCGAGGATGACGACGTCCTTCGCCAGCTTCTCCTGCGCCAGGCCGGCGATGCGGCGGGCTTGTTCGAGTGAGGTCAGAGGCTCTTCAGATCCCTTCTGCAGTCGGCACCAGTGTAGCCCGGCTCAGAGACGGTAAACGTCGAGCTTGGCGATCAACTCCGCGACGACAGACGGGACGAGGTCGTCGATTGGCTCTCCCGCGGCAACCCGGCGGCGAACCTCGCTGGACGACACGTGTACGGGAGGGATTTCGAACACCTCGACCCGGCCACGAGGCGCGAGGAGGTAGCCGGGCCGCGTCGCTACGCCCAGCCGCGCGAGCTCGAGCATGGCCTCCGGCTCCTTCCAAGAGTGGAACGCCGCGAGCTGGTCGGCGCCGACGAGGAAGATCGGATCGTCCCAATCCCGCGCGCGCAGCATGTCGACCGTGCGCGGGTAGGGATCGAGCTCGACGTCGAGACCCGGAAAGGCGGCACGGGTGAGCTGCATCCGGACGTCGGCAGAGGCATGCGTTGGCTTGTGATCGGGGTTCTCCACGACGAGGATGACGAGCCGATCGAAGGCGAAGTGACGGCGGGCGGCCTCCACCAGCGCGACGTGCCCGTTGTGCGGCGGGTCGAACGCGCCGCCGTAGAGCCCCGTCATGCGACTTCGAAGACCTCGTCGCCGATCTCCACCTCGGCCCCCCTGCGCGCCCCGGCAGCGCGCAGGGCCTCATCCAGCTCCTCGCCCTGGGGCGGCGTCCCGGTGATGCGGTAGCCGCGATCGGTGCGGAAGATGCGGTACGGCCTCGTCTTTGGCTTCGGACGGTAGACCAGGTACTCGGCGACAACGGCCTGCTCTTCTTCGGACGGCTCGACAGCCGGGACGAGCTCGAAGAGCGCGCGCCGGAACTCCTCCACCCCTTCCCCGGACGCGCATGACACCGCGAAGACGCGCACGACGCGCGGATCGTCGAGCTCGAACGAGGGCGACTCGGACAGGAGGTCGATCTTGTTCAGCACCACGATCTGCGGAAGCCGGTCGAGCGCCGCACCGTAGGCAGACAGCTCCCGGTTGACGACCTGGAACTGCTCCGCGGGATTCCCCGCGGCCGCGTCGATCACGTGGACGAGCATGCGTGCGCGCTCCAGGTGCGCGAGAAACTCGTGGCCGAGCCCGACTCCCTCGCTCGCGCCCTCGATCAGCCCGGGAACGTCGGCGACTGTCACCTGACGGCCGTCGGGCGCATCCACCGTCCCGAGCACGGGCTCGAGCGTCGTGAACGGGTAGTCGGCGACCTTCGGGCGCGCGTTGGAGATGCGCCGGAGAAGCGATGACTTGCCGGCGTTCGGAAGCCCGGCCAGCGCGGCGTCCGCGAGCAGCTTGAGCCGAAGCTCGAGCGTGCGTTCCTCGCCGGGCAGCCCCGTCTCGGCGAAGCGTGGCGTCTGCCGGGTGGGCGATGCGAAGCGTTTGTTCCCGCGGCCGCCGGCGCCGCCTTCGGCGACCACGGCCCGCGAGCGCGGTCCAGCCAGGTCGGCGAGGATCGTGCCCTCGCCGTCGAACACCTGCGTGCCGACCGGGACGTGCAGCTCGACGGACTCGCCGGCCGCTCCGCTCTTGTTCGCGCCGCGCCCGGGCTCACCGCGGCCGGCGCGGAACCGGCGACCTCGCTGGAAGGCGCTCAGGTCACGCAGGTCGGGATCCGCAACGAGCACGACGTTTCCGCCGGGCCCGCCGTCGCCGCCGTCCGGACCGCCTTTGGGTACGCGGTATTCGCGGCGGAACGACAAGCTGCCGTCGCCGCCGCGGCCCGCCGCCACATGGATGCGGGCGCGATCGTTGAACACGGGTTACTCCGTGACGGAAACGGAGCGGCGCTCGCCGCTCGTACGGAACTCGACCGTGCCGTCGCGCTTGGCGAAGATCGTGTGGTCGGTTCCGATGCCCGTGCCCGGGCCGGGGCGAAAGCGCGTCCCGCGCTGGCGCACGAGGATCATCCCGGCCTTGACGTCCTGGCCGGCGAAGATCTTGACGCCGAGCATCTTCGGGTTCGAGTCGCGCCCGTTTCGGGACGAGCCGAGTCCTTTCTTATGAGCCATTGCTCTCCGTCTCCTTCTCGGCCGCCGCAGGCTTGCGTGCGGCCGGCTTGCGTGCGGCGGCGGGCTTCTTCTCCGCCGCCGGCTTCTCTTCGGCCTGCGCTGCCGGCTTCCTCGCCGCGCGCTTGGCCACCTTCTGGATCTCCACCTCGGACAGCCGGCTGCGATGCCCGGTGTGCTTGCGGTACCCGGTCTTGGGCCGGTACTTGCCCACGCGTACCTTGTCGCCGAGCGTGTGCGACACGACCTTCGCCGTCACCTGCACGCCCTTGGGGGCGAACTCGGTCTTGCCGTTGTCGGCGAAGAGCAGGACGTCAGGATGGAAGGTCTTCCCCTCGTCCTGACCGAGCCGGTCGACGAGGATCCGATCCCCTTCCTGGACGCGGTACTGCTTGCCCGCCAGTCTGATGATTACGTAGCTCATTTCACGTAGGAACGCGGGCTAGGACGCCCGCGGCGCGACAATTCTAGCTGTCGGATGCCTTTTCGGCGGTCGCGCCGGGCTTCTTGCGCCGGTTACGGCCTCCACGCGAGCCGCGGCGGGTGCGCTTGCGCGGCTTCGGCGCCTCTTCCCCCTCCGCGCCGTTCTGGCCGCTTTCGGCCTCGGCGACGGGGTCGGGCTGGCCGAGATCCGGCTGAGGCACGTGGATCCGCGCCTCCACCTGGCCATTCCCGCTGCCGTCCGCGTCCGCCGACGCAGCGGCGGCCGCCGTCGTCGTGGCCGACTTCTTCCGCCGCCGGCCGCCGCGCGAGCCGCGTCTAGTCTTTCTCTTCGGCTTTTCCGGCTCCGCCTCGGCCGCCATCTCCTCCGGCTTCTCGGTCTCGGCCTCGGCCTCCGGCTCGGCATCCGGCTCCTTCGCAGCCTCCGCCGCCTTCGGCTTCCGCTTCCGCGGCTGGCGCGTCGGCTTGACCGCCTCGATCTCGGCGGTCACGGGTGCGGCCGGAGCGGCTTGCTTGCCCGCCTGGGTGAGGAGCGATGCGTAGGCGACTCCGTCCAGGACACGCTCGATCCGCACCTTGACCTTCTTGCCGACCAGCTTGGCCGCATCGCCGACGACGATCGCGTGCCCGTTCAACCGGCCGACGCCGGCGTCCGGATCGTAGAGCCCGACCTCGCCCAGCTCGATCCGCACCTCGGCGCCCTCCTCGAGGCCGTTCGCCGGCGCGAGCTTCGAGCGCGAGCCCTGTGCGAGCACCTCGAAGTGCTCGACCTCGGCGTCCTTGCGCGGGACGAGCCAGAAGCGGCGCTTGACCTGCTCCTCGATCGTCCGCAGCCTCGACGCCGCCGGCCCGACGAGCACGGCCGCGACGCGCGCGTTCAGCTCGACGCGAAATGCCTGGCTGCGCGATTGCCGCGCGAGCCCGCGCAGCTTCCGTTCGACCTCGATCGCGGCGGTCGCCTCGGAGATCAGTACCCCCTCGCCGTGGCACAGCGTGCAGCGCGTGGTGAGGATCTCCCGCGGCCCGTCGGTCACGTTCTGCCTGGTCATCTCGACCAGCCCGAGCGGCGAGATCTCCACGACGTACGTCTTCGTCCGATCACGCTCGAGCTCGCTGCGGAGCGCCTCCTCGACCAGCGCGCGGTTCTTGGGATTCGCCATGTCGATGAAGTCGATGACGATGATCCCGCCGATGTCCCGCAGGCGGAGCTGGCGGACGACCTCCTTCACCGCCTCGAGGTTGTTCTTGGTGATCGTGTCCTCGAGCTTCGCGCTCGATGATTTCGAGCGGGAGCCCGTGAACCGACCCGTATTGACGTCGATGACGGTGAAGGCCTCCGCGTAGTCGAAGATCAGGTAGCCGCCGGAGGGGAGATCGACGCGCCGCGACAACGTAGAGCGGATTTCGCGATCGACGCCGAAGCGCTCGAACAGCGGCGCCTTCTCGCGGTCGCGGACGACCCGCTCGACCATGTGGGGCGAGGTCTTCTTCAGGTAGCCGACAATGCGCTTGTACGTCGCCTCGTCGTCGATCATCGCCCGCTCGAAGTCCTCGGTGAAGAGGTCGCGGACGACGCGCAGCGGCAGCTCCGATTCCTCGTAGACGAGCGCCGGTGCGCTCACCTCCCGGTCGTGCTTCTGGATCGAGTCCCAGAGGCGCTGCAGGAAGACGAGGTCGCGCTCGATGTCCTCGGGCGTGGCGCCCTCGGCAGCGGTGCGGACGATGACGCCGCCCCGCGGCAGGTCGAGCTTCTTGAGGATCTCGCGCAAGCGCGTGCGCTCCTCGTCCTCGAGCCGACGCGAGACACCCAGTCCCTCGCCGCTCGGGACGAACACGACAAAACGTCCCGGGAGCGAGATCTCGGTCGTCAGCCGCGCTCCCTTCGACTTCATGGGGTCCTTGACCGCCTGGACGAGAAGCTGCTGCCCGCGCGTCAGGAGGTCCTGGATCTTGCGCTGGCTCCGGCCCTCGAGCTCCGGGCCGACGATCTCGTCGACGAACAGGAACCCGTTCTTCTCGAGGCCGATGTCGACGAAAGCGGCCTCCATGCCGGGAAGAACGTTGTCGACCTTCCCCTTGTAGATGTTGCCGGCAATCGACCGGCGCTCCGGACGCTCCAGGTAGACCTCGGCGACCTGGCCGTCCTCGAGGACGGCCACCCGCTGCTCGCCCACGTCGGCGGAGATGACCAGCTCGCGCTTCGCGGGCGGAAGCGGCGCGCGCTTGGTCGCAACGCGGCGGCGCTGCGCGCCGGAGCGTGAGCCACCGCGGTCCGGCTTGCGCTCGGGCTTATCGGATTTGGGGCGCTCGGCGCGGGCCTCCGGCTTCTCGGCCTCCGGCACCTGTGCCGTCTGCGACGGCTTCCGCCGGTTGCGGCCTCCGCGGCTCCCGCGCTTACGCCTCTTCTTTGTCGGTGTGTCTTCGCCCGTCGTGGCGGGCGGCTCTGTTACTGCGTCAGGTGCTTCTTCTACTGGAGCGGCGGCCTGTTCGGGCTGCGGCTCCTTCTTCTTCCTCCATCGGAACCAGGGCAAACGAAATCTCCTTGTCGTGCGCGCGCGCGTGCGTCGCCCTGGAAGAAGGGCGGAACGCGCGCTGCGTCTTTACGGTTGAAAACATCTTGAGTACTACCGTAGCAAGCGTCTCGGCGCCCTCGGCCGCGGGCTTGCCGTCCGGACCCGGTCCTACCATGCGCGGCATCAACGAGCGGGAGGTGCCGGCAGTGCCTGAGACGCGCGAAGCATTCGAGCTGCTGCTCATCGAAGAAGCCGACGCCTGGTTCGAGTACCTCGAGGCCACGCGCGGCCAGACCGAGACGAGATACAAGGAGGTCGAGCCGTGGGCCTGGGCCCGGCTGCGTCAGCGGCTCCGCGCCGTGAAGGCGAGACGGGCGAAGCTGAGACCGGCCGCCGCGTAGACGTCCATCACCGCCGCACGGGCCGCGGTCTCGAGCGCGCTCGCGCTCCGATCGCGAGGAGCACGCCCATCGCCGCCAGGTTCGTGAGCATGGAGGAGCCGCCGACACTCACGAACGGCAATGGGATCCCGGTGATCGGAGCGAGCCCGATCGTCATCCCCACGTTCACGAAGACCTGGAAGAGGAACGCGATGACGATCGTGCCGGCCGCGATGGCAGAGAAGGCATCGCGCGCGATCGTGACGATCCTCAGCCCGCGCCAGACGACCAGCAGGTAGAGCCCCAGCAGGAGGGCGCCGCCCGCGAAGCCACGCTGCTCGGCGAAGGAGGCGAAGGCGAAATCGGTCGCATGCTCGGGCAGGTAGTTGTAGTTCGTCTGCGTCGAGCCACTCACACCACGGCCGGTCAGCCCGCCGGCGCCCACGCTGATCTTCGACTGGATGATGTTGAAGGTCGAGCCGCTCGGGTCGCTGTTGGGATGCAGGAAGCCGGTGAGACGAGCCTCCTGATAGGGCTTGAGCACGTGGATCCCCCCCGCGGGCAGGAACCAGAGGACCGCGGTCACGAAAAGCGCTGCGGCAAGCCCGATCCCGGCCAGGTGCAGCCACGGCGATCCGGCGAGGAAGAGGGCACCGACGATCGCGATCGAGTAGACGAGTGCGGTGCCGATGTCGGGCTGCAGGAAGACGAGCAGCAGCGGGATCAGGCCGAGGCCGATGGTCGCGCCCGTCGTCTTCCACTCGTTCAGGCGCTTCCCCCGGTCGGCGAGGAACGCCGCCAGGAAGAGGATGAAGAGGAGCTTCCCGAACTCGGAGGGCTGGAACCGGAAGAACCCCAGATCGACCCACCGCCGCGAGCCGCGCGCGGCCTCGCCGACGAGGATGACGAAGATCATCCCGCCGGTCATCACGCCGTAGACCCACCACTTGTACCGCCGGTACACGTCCGGATCGACAAAGAGGGCCACCAGGAATGCGACCCCCCCGAGCAGGCCGAAGATCCCCTGGCGGATGAGGTAGTAGTTGGGATCGCCGTCTACGTCATGGCTCGTGATGCCGGCGATCGCCCACAGGCCCACCCCGACGAGCGCGGCCACGGCACCGACCAGCAGCCAGTCCAGGTCGCGCGGCGACCAGGCGAGCCCCTCCGCCTCCTGGCGGGCGCGAACGCCGACCCTGGTGACGTACTCCACCATCAGTGGCCCGCCCGGTGACGGTGCTGAGCTTCTGGCGAGCGAAAAGCACGCCAGACTAGGACGCAGGGAGCGTGCGTACCCGGAGGGTACGGACGCGACCGAGGACGACGTATGGCGCCGCGTTGCAGCCGCCAGAAGCCAGAGGATGTTGCCGGGCGGGCCACTCTAGTCGGTCGACCCCGGGAGCGCGTACTGCGCCGACTTGACGTGGAAGAACTGCTGGAAGACCTGGAGCGCGGCCGGCGCCGCCGCCGTGCCGCCGTGGCCGCCGTTCTCGATCAGGGCACACACGACCAGCTCGGGGCTCTCGATCGGCCCGTACCCGCACCACCAGGACTGGTCGACCGTGTCCGGATTCGTCCAGCCGGGCAACGTCACGACCTTCTCCGCCGTCCCCGTCTTGCCGGCGATATGTGCGGGGAAGCTTCCGAAGACCGCGGTCGCGGTTCCGCTGGTGCCGTGCGTCGCCCGGTAGAGACCATCGCGGACGGCGGTGAGTGCCGTCGGGTCGACCCCGACGGGCTGTGGATGCCGCGCGGGATACCGCCAGCGCACGACCGGCTGGTTATCGTTCGTCAACTGCTCGACGTCGTTCGCGACGTGCGGCGTGACGAGCTTGCCACCGTTCGCGATCATCGCGTAGACCCGAGCGAGCTGCAGCGGCGTGAGCTGCAGGTCGCCCTGGCCGATGGAGAGCTGGATCGAGTTACCGGGCTTCCAGAGCCGGTCGACCTCCCAGCAGCAGCGGTCGGTCTTCCGCGTGAAGCTGCGCTTCCGCCATTCCGGCGTTGGCAGGAGCCCCTTCTGCTCGCCGGGGACGTCGATTCCCGTCGGGCGGCCGATTCCGAACCGGCGGGCCCAGTCCTGGAGGGGATGGCCGCGGTCCGGGGGCAGGTCGAAGAACCGTTTCCCCAGTTCGTAGAAGTAGGTGTCGCACGAGGCCTCGAGGGCGGTCATGAGGTCCATCGGCTGGTTGACGCCTGGATCCCAGTTCTTGAACGTGCCGCCCAGCACCGGCCGCCCCTGCGCATCGCGAACGTAGTAGACGCCGGTGCAGGGGAGCGTGTCGTACGGTGTGATGACGCGCTCCTGCATGGCGGCGAGCGCCGTGATCGGCTTGAAGGTCGAGCCAGCGGGGTAGAGCCCCGAGATCGCGCGGTCGAGCGCGGGGTAGTTGTCCTTCTTCGCGGTCTGCGTGGTGAGACCCTGCGCGGCGAGCTTCTTCGCGTCGACGCGACCCACGTACACGCTCGGCTTGTACGTCGGGTAGGAGGCGAGCGCGCGAACCGCACCGTTTCTCGGATCAAGGGCCACGATCGCGCCGCCGTTCGAGGCCCAGCAGCCGAAGCAGCGGTCGGCCTTGGCAAATTTGATTCCTGATTGGATCGCGCGCTCGGCGGCCTGCTGGAGCTGGAGGTCGATGGTGAGCCGAAGGGTGTCCCCCGCTTGCGGTTGCATGCGCGGCCTGAAGACTCCCCGCGGCCGTCCCCTGGCGTCCACCCGGAGCTGAGCCAGGCCCGCCTTCCCGCGCAGGAAGCTGTCGTACACACTCTCGACGCCGCCTTGTCCGATGCGGTCGCCCGCGCGGTAATCGCCGTGCTGGTACTGCTTCTCCTTCAGCTGCTGGGGCGAGATCTCGCCGACGTGGCCGAGGACGTGGGCGGCCAGCGCCTGATGCGGATAGTGGCGGAGCGTGGTCGCGTGGACGTCCACGCCGCGGAACTCGTCTTGGTGCTCGAGGATGTAGCTCGCCTGCACCCGGTGCACGCCGCTCTTGATCGTCACCGGCGTCAGCGGATCGGAGACTCTGCCCTTGAGCAGGGCGACGATCTGACGCGGATACATGTCGAGCACCGGGGCGAGGCGGCGGAACTCGGCGAGCTGCTGCCCCCACGTCTTCGGCAGGTCCTGCGGCCAGATCCGGACGACGGTCCCGGGCGTGTTGTTCACCAGCGGGCGCCCCTTGATGTCGACGATCGCCCCACGCGGCGCCTCGATGCGCACGCTTCGGATCTGGTTGTTCTGCGCCTCGGTCAGGTAGTGCGTCCCCGAGAGCACCTGGAGCGCCCACAGCCTGAAGAGCAACACGGCGAAGACCGCGACCGCCAGCAGGCCGAGGATTCCGACCCGGAGCGCGAGCTTCGGCGTGAAGCGATAGGGGACCTCGACCCGCTCGTCTGGCGGTAGGAACTCTGCTCGGCGCAGCCGGCGGAGCGGCGGTCGTGCTCGGGTCGTGCTACTCAATCAAGCGCACCTCCCGAACCGGCTCCCTAGCGGGGCCGAGCGAGAGTACCCACCGGCAGAACCAGTAGACCGGGAGCGCGAGCAGGAGGTTGAAGAGCAGGCTCGGCGGCAGGGCGTCCAGCAGCACGCGCTCGGGTGATCCGCCCTGTCCGAGCATGAACCGGACGAGCAGGGCCGCAAACGCGTACAGGATGGTTACGACGCCGACCGAGAGGACCGGCGCGTACTGACGCCTGCGCCCGGTCGTCTCGCCGTAGCGGCCGATCCAGTAGCCCGTGAGCGTGAAGAGGAGCGCGGTCACGCCCATGGTGTCGAGCGTTGCCGTATCCACGACGAGGCCGGCGAAGAAGCCGCCGACGGCGCCGAAGATGGAGCCACGCAGCAGGGCCACGGCGCACAAGGTGACGAGGAGGAAATCCGGCGTGCCGCCGAGCACGGTAACGGAGTTCAGGATCGAAACCTGGATCACCGCCGCAACGAACAGGAGCGCCCCCGCCTTCAGTCCGTCGAGCGCCATTACCGCTTCTTCGCGACGAGGACGACGACGGAGTCGAGTGACGAGAAGTCCACGTACGGCGTGATCTGGACGCTCGCGTACAGGTCGGTGCTCGGGAAGCTCGCGCTCGAGACGATGCCGATCGGGATTCCCTTCGGGTAGATCGAGCTCAGCTTGCCCTGGTGCCAGCCGGCGGTGACGATCCGGTTGTTCAGCGCCACGTGCTCGGACTTCGGCACCTTGTCGAGGAAGAGCGTGGTTCCAGGCCCGTGGCCGTGCCGCACCATCCCCTCGGCCCGCGTGTCGATGTCGACCGCGGAGACGGCGGTGTCCTCGTCGGTGAGGAGCATCACCTGGGCCTGGTGCGACGCCACTTTCGAGACCTTCCCGACGAGCCCGTCTGCGGTGACGACGGGATCATCCTCGTGGATCCCGTTCGCGCTTCCGGCGGCGATGACCACGCGCTGCTGGAACTGGCTCGGCAGCTTGGAGATGATCTCGGTCGTCACCGGACGATAGTCCCTGGGGAAGCTCGGTCCGGAGACGTACTTGAGTGAGGACTGCAGCGTCTTATTCTGCTGGGCGGCGAACTGGAGCTTGATCAGCCGCTTCCGCGTGCGATCGAGCTCGGCCTGCAGCCGGTCGCGCTCGGATTTCGCGTTCACGAGCCCGCGGAGGTAGTTGTAGAGATCCTGGAACGGATGGGCGATGCGTGTGGCGGCGATCTCGAACGGCCGCAAGACGGTCGAGCCGGCGCTCTGGATGTTGTGGAGCGCGCCGCCGCCGGACTCGCGGAAGTACACGGTGATGAGGATGAGCGAGAGAACGACGAGCACGCCGAGGACGATCCGGCGCTTGACCGGGCCGCTGAACCGCCCGCTCATTCGCGGGGGGTACGAGGCCGACGTCGACCGTTGCGATGACCCCAGCACCGCCAGCCGTGCAGATCGATTGCGAGGCACGGGAAGCGACCTAGTTTAGGGGAGGAAGCGGAGGAGTTAGCGCCTGTACCCGTTGCGCCGTTTGGCGCTACTCCGGGCGCTGCGGTGGATCGCCTCGAACTCCTCCAGGCTGCGCCCGGAGCCGACTGCGACACAGGTCAGCGGCGACTCGGCCAGGTGCACCGGCATCTGCGTCTCGCGGCGCAGGCGCTCGTCCAGACCGGACAGGAGCGCGCCGCCCCCGGCGAGGACGATGCCACGATCCATGATGTCGGCCGCGAGCTCGGGAGGCGTCTTGTCCAGCGTGGACTTGATCGCGTCGATGATCTGCGTCACGGGCTCCTCGAGCGCGCGCCGCACCTCCTCCGAGGAGAGGATGATCGTCTTCGGCAGGCCGGTGAGCATGTCGCGTCCGCGCACCTCCGCCTGCACCTCGTCCTTCATGTCGAAGGCGGATCCGATCTCGAGCTTGATTTCCTCCGCGGTCTGCTGGCCGATCAGGAGCTTGTACTCGCGCTTGATGTGATTGACGATCGCCTCGTCCATCTCGTCGCCGCCGACCCGGAGGCTCTGCGAGACGACGATGCCTCCGAGCGAGATGACGGCGACCTCGCTCGTGCCGCCGCCGACGTCCACGATCATGTTCCCGGTGGGCTCCGCGACGGGCAACCCGGCCCCGATCGCGGCCGCCATCGGCTCCTCGATCAGGTAGGCCTGGCGCGCGCCCGCCGTGAGGGTCGCCTCCTCGACCGCACGCTTCTCGACGCCGGTCACGCCCGACGGGACGCAGACGACGACGCGCGGATGCGCGAAACGGTGCTGGTGCACCTTCTGGATGAAGTGTCGGAGCATCTGCTCGGTCACCTCGAAATCGGCGATGACGCCGTCCTTGAGCGGACGGATGGCGGAGATCGTCCCCGGCGTCCGTCCCAGCATCCGCTTGGCCTCGACACCGACCGCGTGCACCTCACCGGTGCGCTGGTCGATGGCCACGACCGATGGCTCGGAAAGGACGATGCCGCGTCCGCGGACGTAGACGAGAGTGTTGGCCGTTCCCAGGTCAACGGCCATGTCACGGCCGCCGAAGCCGTTGAAGTAGCTCATGAGCCCCATGCGGAGCAACGAGTGTACCCACCTTCCGGAATAAAGTCCTGGAATGGCGCGGGTTCGACTCGTTTCGTGGAACGAGGACGATGCGGCCGCCCGTTCCGCACTGCTGCGGTCGCTCGGACACGAGGTGGATGCCGATGACGTGACGAGTGGGACGATCCGGGAGCTCCCCCGTTCGGGCGCCCAGGCCTTCGTGATCGATCTCGATCGGCTGCCCTCTCAGGGGCGGGACGTAGGCGTCACCCTGCGGCGCGCTAAGGCAACTCGGCACGTGCCGATCGTGTTCGCCGGCGGCGCTCCTGACAAGGTGGCGCGAGTGCGGGAGACGCTTCCGGACGCCGTTTTCGCCGAGTGGGACGGGATCGGCGAGGCGCTCGAACGCGGGCTCGCCTCTCCCCTCTCCGATCCCGTCGTACCGGATTCGAACCTCGCCGGCTACTCCTCCTCGCCGCTCCCGCGAAAGCTCGGGATCAAGGAGGGCTCGGTCGTCTGTTTGGTCGGAGCACCGGGCGGGTTCGACCTGGGCGAGCTGCCCCAGGGCGCGACGGTGCGCCGGCGCGGAGCACGCGACCTGACGATGGTGTGGGTGCGGAGCGCATCA
>Ga0075428_100002805_pt1 | contig 18965 bp, 18 predicted proteins | sample RhiMetdeltSRZDD2_FD_75291 | JGI IMG/M metagenome (GOLD analysis project Ga0075428, IMG submission 75291) | Populus rhizosphere microbial communities from Tennessee, USA - Rhizosphere MetaG P. deltoides SRZDD2 | ecosystem: Host-associated > Plants > Roots > Rhizosphere > Soil | place: USA... | reverse complement strand
TGCGGCGACGCCCGCGCCGTGCATGATCGGTCCGACGAACCAGGCAGCCACCCAGCCGAGCAGGATGTAGAGCGGCACACCGAACCAGCGCGGCGCCGACGGCCAGAACATCTTCAGCAGCACCCCGGCGATCGCCCCGCCCCAGACGATCCAGAACAGCACCCAACCGCTGCGCTCGGGCAGCGCCAGCAGGGCGAACGGCGTGTAGCTGCCCGCGATGAAGATGAAGATCATCGAGTGGTCGGCCCGTTTCATCCACTTGCGGGCGGACGCCGACTTCCAAGTGACCCGGTGATAGGTGCCGCTGACCGTGAACATCGCGACGATCGTCAAGGTGTACAGCAGCGTGGCCAGCCCGGCGCGGGTCGATTGCAGCGACCACGAGACCGACACCAGCGCCGCGCCGGCGATACAGGCCACGATCGCTGCGTAGACGTGGATCCAGCCGCGGAGCCGGGGTTTTCCGATGAAATGGGCGACGCCGTCGACGACGGCTTCGGGGAAGTCTTCGGCGTACACGCGCGGCGGCTGTTGCTGGGCTTCGTCGGCGGTATCGATCTGGGCCATGTCACCTCCATCAATGGCATGGGGACTTCCGACCGTCACAGTAGTCTGGATCTCCGTGGACATCATTCCTCCTCGACTCAAGGAGCCGATGTACCGCCTCTACGAGATGCGGCTACGTCAGGGACTGGCGTCCTCGAAATCTGAACTGCCCCGCCACATCGCGGTGCTATGCGACGGTAACCGACGGTGGGCACGTGATGCCGGTCACGATGACGTCAGCTACGGCTACCGGATGGGTGCCCGCAAGATCGCCGAGATGCTGCGCTGGTGCCAGGAGGCCGGCATCGAAATGGCGACCGTCTACCTGCTGTCCACCGAAAACCTGCAGCGTGACGCGGGCGAGCTGGCGTCGCTCATCGAGATCATCACCGACGTCACCGAGGAGATTTGCGCACCCGCCAACCGGTGGAGCGTGCGCACGGTTGGTGACCTAGAACTCATCGGCGAGGAACCGGCCCGGCGCCTGCGCGAGGCCGTCGAGTCGACCAACGGCAACGGCAGCGGCTTTCACGTCAACCTCGCCGTGGGTTACGGCGGACGACAGGAGATCGTCGACGCGGTCCGGGCGCTGCTCGGCAAGGAACTGGCCGACGGCGCGACCGGCGACCAGTTGATCGAGGCCGTCAGCATCGACGCGATCTCGGAAAACCTTTACACCTCCGGCCAACCCGACCCCGATCTGGTGATCCGCACGTCGGGGGAGCAGCGGCTGTCCGGCTTCCTGCTGTGGCAGAGCGCCTACTCGGAGATGTGGTTCACGGAGGCCTACTGGCCGGAGTTCCGGCGGGTCGACTTCCTGCGCGCGCTGCGCGATTACACCGCGCGCCACCGTCGTTACGGCATGTAGTGCCAAACTAGGACTATGGCTGCGCTGTCAGCGGTGGTCTTCTCGCTCAGCTGGTGGTTGGGCCTGTACCTGCTGGCCCGTGACCCACGCAAACCCGTACTGGTCCTGGCCGCGATCGGGCTGACCAGTTTCGCGTCGGTGGTGGCGCTGGACGCGGTCCGCGTGCTGAGCGGTTCGGACGCGCTGAGCAGCGTCGAGGTCTATCTGGTCACCGTGCCCGGCATCGCCTGGTTCGCCGTACTGCTCGAGATGTCGCGGCCGAGCGACACCTGGCGCAGCCGGGCGGGCGAGGTCGCGCTCGTCGCCGCAGTCGCGGCGGTCGCACTGTTCGGCGCGGCAATGGCGGGCAACGTCGACGGCCCGCTGCGGATGGGCCACTGGGTGATGTTCGGCGCGATCTCGCTGTCTTCATTGGGCGCGATGCTGCGAGCCGTATTCGGTCCGTGGCAGCCGAGACCCGTCGTCGGCTACGTCGTGGTCGCCACGCTGTTCTTCGCGCTGGGCAACGCGATCCTGATCATCCCGCTCGGTCTGGTGCCGAGCTGGTTGGCATTGGCGTCCACCGGATGCGACGTCGCATTGCTCGGGGTGGCCGTGGCGATGTGGGATGCGTTCGACGAAGGCCAGGCGCTGCGAGCCGACATGTTGCGATCGTTCGCGGCGACGGCCGTGGTGGCACTGCTGTTCGGCGGTCAGCTGTTGATCGGCCTGGCAGTGACCGGTCAGGAGACAGCGCTGACGGTGCTGCTGTTCACCAGCCTTGGCATCGCGATCGCGATCAACGTGCTCGCCGACCCGCTGGCCGGGCTGCTCGACCGGGTGACGTTCTCGCGCTCGCCCGCGCTGCGGGCCGACCGTGCCGCGCTGCGGGATGCGGAGGCCGCGCTGCCGAGGCGGTCGACCAGTCCGCTTGACGGCGTCGACGACAAGACCTTCGCCCGACTGACCCGCCGCGCGCTCGGTCACTACGGCGACTTGTCCAAGCTCGTCGCCAGCCCGCTCACCGCGCTGCCGATCATCGACGAACGGCTGGCCGCCCGCGGCGCCCCCGATGCACCGTTGGAGCGGGCCAACGAACTCAAGGCCCTGCTGGCCGACCGCATCGCCCGGCTCAAGCCGCGCGACGGGGGCGACTTCGGCACCACCGAGCAGTGGCGCCACTACAACTCGCTGTACTTCCCGTACGTCGTCGGCGTACGCGCCTACGCGCAGAACGCCACCGCCGCCGGCCTGGACCCGGTCGCGCGTCAGGCCTGGCAGTGGTTCGTCACCGAGGTGCCGCAACGGTCGCTGCACAACTGGCAGAACGCGGCGGCCCGGCTGATCGCCGCCGATCTGCGCGGCAATCTGGTGACAGCCCAAGATTAAGGACGCTCTGGCTCTGCCCAATTGGTCAGCTCCTTCTCGGGCTCGTTCCTCGCCCGCATCGTCGCTGACCTGCGGTTGGCAGTAGCTGGCAGCTTCTGGCGTCGATCTGGCAGTGGGTTCTGAGCAATCTCAGTGTCATGACCGCAATCAACACCCGCCCGGTCCGGGAAAGTACCGACTCACTACTGCGCTTCGCCCTTCGCGCCGACGCCACACTGTGCGCCGGCCTGGGGCTGCTCGTCGCGATGACGGCCGATCCGCTGTCGCGCCTGTCCGGTCTGTCGTCGACCTCGGAGTGGATCGGCGGCGCCGCGTTGGTGATCTACGGCGCGGCGCTGTACATGGCCGCCGGTCTGCCGGACGTCCGACGCGTCGGCGTCGGTGTGCTCGCCGGGAACATCGCGTTCGCGATCCTCGTCACCGTTGTGCTCATCGCCGGTTGGCTACCGCTGACCGAATTCGGCGTGGTCGCCACCGCCGCGTTCACCCTCGCCACCCTCGGCTTCGCCTACGCCCAGTACCTCGGAGTGCGCCGTCTTGCGTGACTCCCTCATGACTGGTCCGGAGCCGCCGTCGTCAGAGGTTGCGGCGTCGGCTCCGGAACCGGTAACCACCCACCGAGAAAGGAAAACCATGTCCGCCATCACAATTGACCGCACCGGCACCCGCGACGGGTTGCTTCGACTGGCGATGCGTGCCGACGCCGTCCTCACCGGCCTCGCTGGTGTGGCCGGCATCCCGCTGGCCGGTTGGCTCGCGGAGACATCGGGCACCACCAGAGCGTTCGAGTACGGCATGGCCGCGTTCTTCATCGCGTACGGCGTGATCGTGTTCGGGCTCGCCGCATTGCCGTCGGTGCGCCGGGCCGGCATGGCCGTGATCGTCGCCAACCTGCTGTACACCGTCGCCGCGGTCGTTCTGGTCCTCGCAGACGTCTTCCCGTTGACCGCCACGGGCGTCGTGCTGACTTTGGCGTCAGGCGTCTACACGCTGGTGTTCGCCGAGCTGCAGTACCAGGGCTGGCGTCGCGCCAAGGCGTAAGCCGTTGCCGCTCAAGCCCGCTCGGCCGACAGTCGGGCGGGTTTAGAGCTTGCGCAGCCGCAACCGGTTGATGGAGTGGTCGGCGTCCTTGCGCAACACCAGCGTCGCGCGTGGCCGCGTCGGCAGGATGTTCTCAATCAGGTTGGGCCGGTTGATCGAATGCCAGATGTCGCGGGCGGCGAACACCGCGGCCTCATCTGTCAGCGTGGCGTAGTGGTGGAAGTGCGACGCGGGATCGGCGAATGCGGTCGTGCGAAGGCCGAGGAACCGGTTGATGTACCACTGCTCGATGTCCTCGATGCGGGCGTCGACGTACACCGAGAAGTCGAACAGGTCCGACACCATCAGCGCCGGACCCGTCTGTAATACGTTGAGGCCCTCCAGAATCAGGATGTCTGGATGCTTGATGATCTGCTTTTCGCCCGGCACGATGTCGTAGAGCAGGTGCGAGTACACGGGCGCACAGACTTTGTCAGCGCCCGACTTCACTGCCGTGACGAACCGCATCAGCGCGCGCCGATCGTAGCTCTCCGGAAAACCTTTGCGGTGCATCAGGTTTCGACGGCTCAGCTCGGCGTTGGGGTAGAGGAAACCGTCGGTGGTGACCAGGTCGACCTGCGGGTGGTTTCCGAAGCGGGCCAGCAGAGCCTGCAGCACACGGGCGGTCGTGGACTTGCCGACGGCGACGCTTCCCGCGACGCCGATGACGAACGGCACCGGCCGGTCCGGATTCTGCTGTGGCTCACCGAGGAACTCGGCGGTGGTGGCGAACAACCGCTGACGGGCTGCGACCTGAAGGTGGATCAACCGGGCCAGCGGCAGGTAGACCTCTTCGACCTCGAGCAGGTCGAGCTTCTCGCCAAGACCCCGCAGCTGTAGCACCTCATCTTCGGTCAGCTTCATCGGCGTCGACATGCGCAGCGCGCGCCATTGACTCCGGTCGAACTCCACGTAGGGGCTCGGCTCGCTCAGCCGCGGCATGCGCTCAGTCTTGCAGTTAGCGTGGTCGCCATGGAGCCCGGCACCCTCATCCGCGAGTATCTGCTGCTCGGTTTGCGCTTCGACCGGATCGAGGAAGGCTACGTCGACTCCTTCACCGGAGACCCCGCCCTGCGCCAGCAGGTGCAGAACGAGCCCGTGCCCGATCCCGCCGACCTGGCCATCCAGGCCGACCGGCTGGCCACCGAACTGCCCGGTGGCCTCGATCCCGCCCGCGCCGACTATGTCAGCGCCCACCTGCGCGCGCTGACGTGCGCAGGCCGGAAGTTCGCAGGCCAGGACGTCGGCTTCGTCGACGAGGTGCACGCCTATTTCGACGTTCACATCGCCAAAGGCGATCCCGAAACGTACCGGCAGGCCCACCGCAAGCTCGATGACGCATTACCCGGCAGCGGAACGCTCGTCGAGCGCATGCAGGCCTACCGCGCGTCCGAAGAGGTGCCGCCCGAGAAGCTCGAGGAAGCCATCCACGCGTTCTCCAGCGCGCTGCGCGACCGGGTGCGGGCCGAGTACCCGCTGCCCGACACCGAGACCATCACCTACGAAGTGGTGACCGACAAGCCGTGGTCGGGGTTCAATTACTACCTCGGTGACTACCGCTCCACGGTCGCTGTCAACGCCGATCTCAAGCAGCAGATGTCCAACCTGCCTCGGCTCGTCGCACACGAGTCGTATCCCGGCCACCACACCGAGCACTGTCGTAAGGAAGCCGGGCTGGTCGAGGGCAAGGGCCAGGCCGAGCAGACGATCTTCCTGGTGAACACGCCACAGTGCCTGATGGCCGAGGGTCTGGCCGACCTGGCGCTGCACGCCGTGATCGGGCCCGGCTGGGGAGCCTGGGCCGCCGAAATCTATGCGGACCTCGGGCTGCGGTTCGACGGCGAACGCGCCGAGACGGTGTCGGAAGCGGCTGCGGCGCTGGCCGACGTGCGACAGGACGCCGCGCTGATGCTGCACGACGAGCACCGCGACGTCGACGACGTGGTCGACTTCCTCAAGCGCTGGCTGCTGGTCAACGACGAGCGCGCCCGACAGATGCTGCGCTTCTTGTCCTCGCCGCTGTGGCGCGCCTACACCAGCACCTACGTCGAGGGCTACCGGTTGCTGCGGAGCTGGCTAGAGGCCAGGCCCGGCGGCGTCAGCCTCACCGAACGGTTCGGTCGGCTGCTCGACGAGCCGCTGATCCCGTCGTCGCTGCGGGACGTAGGCTGAACTGCATGACCGCAGACTCGACCGCGACCACCACCACCGCTCCCGGTGCCGAGTACGCCGATACCGCGAGCGCCGCCTACCGCTCGATCCTGCAGATCATCGAATCCGTCGAGCCCCGCATAGCCGCGGCGACCCGCAAAGAGCTTGCCGATCAACGTGATTCGCTCAAGCTGATCGCCAGCGAGAATTACGCGTCCCCCGCGGCGTTGCTGACGATGGGTAACTGGCTGTCCGACAAGTACGCGGAAGGCACCATCGGACACCGGTTTTACGCCGGCTGCCAGAACGTCGACACCGTCGAGACCGTCGCCGCCGAACACGCCCGCGAGCTGTTCGGCTCGCCCTACGCCTACGTGCAGCCGCACTCGGGTATCGACGCCAACCTCGTTGCGTACTGGGCGATCCTGGCCACCCGTGTCGAGGCGCCCACGCTGGCCGAACACGGCGTCAAGAACGTCAACGACCTCTCGGAAGCGGATTGGGAGAAGCTGCGCAACAAGCTCGGAAACCAGCGGCTGCTCGGCATGTCGCTGGACGCGGGCGGGCACCTCACCCACGGCTTCCGGCCCAACATCTCGGGCAAGATGTTCCACCAGCGCAGCTACGGCACCGACCCGGAGACCGGTCTGCTCGACTACGACGCGCTCGCCAAGTCCGCGCGTGAGTTCAAGCCGCTGATCCTCGTCGGCGGCTACTCGGCCTACCCGCGCAGGATCAATTTCGCCAAGCTGCGCGAGATCGCCGACGAGGTGGGCGCGACCCTGATGGTCGACATGGCGCACTTCGCCGGTCTGGTCGCGGGCAAGGTGTTCACCGGCGACGAGGACCCCGTGCCGCACGCCCACCTCACCACGACCACCACACACAAGTCGCTGCGAGGGCCGCGCGGCGGTCTGGTGCTGGCGACCGCCGACTACTCCGACGCGGTCGACAAGGGCTGCCCAATGGTGTTGGGGGGACCGCTTTCTCACGTGATGGCGGCCAAGGCCGTCGCGCTCGCCGAGGCGCGCCAGCCCAGCTTCCAGGCCTACGCGCAGCGCGTCGCCGACAACGCCAAGGCACTAGCCGAGGGCTTCCTCAAGCGCGACGCGCGCCTGGTCACCGGCGGCACCGACAACCACATCGTGCTGCTCGACGTGACGTCGTTCGGGCTCACTGGCAGGCAGGCCGAATCGGCGCTGCTGGACTCCGGCGTCGTCACCAACCGCAACTCGATCCCGGCCGACCCCAACGGCGCCTGGTACACCAGCGGCATCCGGTTGGGCACCCCGGCGCTAACCACCCGCGGGTTCGGGCCGCACGACTTCGACCGCGTCGCCGAGTTGATGATCGACGTGCTGTCCAACACGCAACCGGAGGGCACCTCGAAGGCCAAGTACAAGCTGGCCGACGGCACCGCCGAACGTGTGCATGCGGGCGCCGCCGAACTGCTGGCAGCCAACCCGTTGTATCCGGGTTTGTCGCTGTAGTTCCCAGCGATCTCTCAGCGGCCGTCCAGGGTAGGCCCCCATACCCCGTGCGGGTATGCCAGACTCGCCGCCGTGACCGCGACAGCTGACCTTGCCACGTCCGCGATGTCCGCCCCGCTGGCCGACGTTGGACAAGGAGCTGGGCCGCCAGCGCGACATGCTGGAGATGATCGCGTCGGAGAACTTCGCACCGCGCTCGGTGCTGCAGTTGCAGGGCAGCGTGCTCACCAACAAGTACGCCGAGGGACTGCCGGGTCGCCGGTACTACGGCGGATGCAAGCACGTCGACGCCATCGAGAACATCGCCCGCGACCGTGCCAAGGCCTTGTTCAACGCCGAATTCGTTAATGTGCAACCGCATTCCGGCGCCCAGGCCAACGCTGCCGTGCTAGCGGCGCTGATGTCGCCGGGGGAGCGGCTGCTCGGTCTCGACCTCGCCAACGGCGGTCACCTGACGCATGGCATGAAGCTGAACTTCTCCGGGAGAATCTACGAATCCGGTTGCTATGGAGTCGATTCCGTAACCGGACTCATCGACATGGACGCCGTGCGGGCCAAGGCCATCCAGTTTCGGCCCGGGGTTCTGGTCGCGGGGTGGTCGGCGTATCCGCGCACGCTCGACTTTGCGGCATTCCGCGACATCGCCGACGAGGTCGGGGCGCACCTGTGGGTGGACATGGCGCACTTCGCTGGTCTGGTGGCCGCGGACCTGCATCCGTCGCCGGTCCCGCACGCCGATCTGGTGTCGACGACTGTGCACAAGACGTTGGGCGGCGCCCGTTCCGGATTGATCCTGGGCAGGCGGGAATTCGCGAAGGCCGTCAACTCGGCGGTGTTTGCGGGCACGCAAGGCGGTCCGGCGATGCAAGTGGTCGCGGCAAAGGCGGTGACGTTCAGGATCGCGGCGACGCCGGAATTCGCCGACCGGCAACGCCGCAAGCTTTCGGGCGCCCGCGTCATCGCCGACCGACTGCTGGGCGCCGACGTCAAACGGGCGGGCGTCAGCGTCGTCACCGGCGGCACGGACGTCCACCTGGTGCTCGCCGATCTTCGCGATTCCCCGCTGGACGGCAAGGCCGCCGAGGATCTGCTGGGTGACATCGGCATCACGGTCAACCGCAACGCCGTGCCGAACGATCCGCGGCCACCGATGGTCACGTCGGGCCTGCGGATCGGCACGTCCGCGTTGGCCACCCGCGGCTTCGGCGACGTGGAGTTCGCCGAGGTTGCCGATGTCATCGCGATGGCGTTGACGCAAGCGGCCGACGTGTCGGCGCTGGGCGCTCGGGTGCGCCGCCTGGCCCGCGAGTTTCCGCTGTACGACGGCCTAGAAGAGTGGGAGCTGCACGGCCGCGTCTGACACGCCTTACCCAATTTCAGAAAATGTGTGAACTCGGGTTACAGTTACTTTCATGGCACAGAAACCTGTACCTGATGCGCTGATTCTCGAGCTCGAGCCGGTCGTGCAGCAGGAGCTGCGTCGCCACATCGACACCGAAGACCTCTGGTACGCCCACGACTACGTGCCGTTCGACCAGGGCGAGAACTTCGCCTTCCTCGGCGGCAACGACTGGGACCCGTCGCAGGTGACGCTGCCCAGGACCGTCACCGACGCCCTGGAGATCCTGCTGATCATCAAGGACAACCTCGCCGGCTACCACCGCGAGTTCGTGTTCAGCTTCATCCTCGAGGAGAAGTGGGGCCGCTGGATCGGCCGCTGGACCGCCGAGGAGCACCTGCACGCGATCGCACTGCGCAACTACCTTGTGGTCACCCGCGAGATCGACCCGGCCGCCAACGAGGACGTGCGCGTCGAACACGTGATGAAGGGCTACCGCGCCGACACGTACAGCCAGGTCGAGCGGCTGGTGTTCATGGCTTTCTTCGAGCGCAAGCACGCCGTCTTCTGCCGCAACCTCGCAGCGCAGACCGCCGAGCCGACCCTCAAGGGCTTGATCGACCGGATTGCCCGCGATGAAGAGCGCCACGAGGAGTTCTTCGCCAACCTCGTCAACCACCTGCTCGCGTCCGCCCGCGACGAGACGATCGATGCGATCGCACGCCGCGCCGGCGACCTTCAAGTGGTGGGCGCCGACATCGACGCTTACCAGGACAAGGTGGCTGCCATGGCCGAGGCGGGCATCTTCGGACCGGAACAGCTGCGCCAGGTGATCGCCGATCGCATCACCGCGTGGGGTCTGGCCGACGAGCCTCGGCTGAAGCAGTACGTGTGACGCCTAGTTAGCCACGGCGCGTCTGCACGGCGCGAAGCGCTCACCGAGAGTAGCGTCGTTTCTCGATGGCTAGCGACATGCTCTGCTATCCGGGCGGTCCCGATGATTTCGATCATGAGAGGACCGGCCCCGGTCCTGGTACCGCAGTGTCCGCCGAGAAGTTCGTGCGGGGCCGCATGAACTCGCGCAGCCTCAAGGAGTGCTACGTGACCGAAAATCCTGTCCGGACTTATGTGCTCGACACTTCCGTGCTGCTGTCCGATCCCTGGGCGGCCACGAGGTTTGCCGAACACGAAGTCGTGGTCCCGTTGGTGGTCATCAGCGAGCTGGAGGCCAAACGGCATCACCACGAGCTTGGCTGGTTCGCCCGGCAGGCCCTGCGGATGTTCGACGATCTGCGGCTCGAACACGGACGGCTGGATCAGCCGATTCCCGTTGGGACGCAAGGCGGCACGCTGCATGTCGAGCTCAACCACAGCGATCCGACGGTGCTTCCCGCGGGCTTCCGCACCGAGACGAACGACGCGCGGATCCTCACCTGCGCGGCCAACCTCGCCGCGGAAGGCAAGCGAGTCACGTTGGTCAGCAAGGACATTCCGCTGCGGGTGAAGGCGGGTGCCGTCGGTCTGGCCGCCGACGAGTACCACGCCCAGGACGTCATCACGTCCGGCTGGACCGGGATGGACGAGATCGAGGCTACGTCCGACGACATCGACAGGCTGTACGCCGACGGCGAGATCGACCTGGAAGCGGCGCGAAACCTGCCGTGCCACACCGGTATTCGGCTGCTCGGCGGCAGTTCCCACGCCCTCGGCCGGGTCAACCCGGAAAAGCGCGTGCAGCTGGTGCGCGGCGATCGCGAGGTGTTCGGGTTGCGCGGCCGCTCCGCCGAACAGCGGGTGGCGCTGGATCTGCTGCTCGACGAGTCGATCGGCATCGTCTCGTTGGGCGGCAAGGCCGGGACCGGTAAGTCGGCGCTCGCGCTGTGCGCGGGCCTGGAGGCGGTGCTGGAGCGTCGCACCCATCGCAAGGTCGTCGTATTCCGGCCGCTGTACGCGGTCGGCGGACAGGACCTCGGCTACCTGCCCGGCAGCGAGAGCGAAAAGATGGGCCCGTGGGCGCAGGCCGTGTTCGACACGCTCGAAGGTCTGGCCAGCCCCGCGGTACTGGAAGAAGTGCTATCCCGCGGCATGCTCGAGGTGCTGCCGCTCACCCATATCCGCGGCCGCTCGCTGCACGACTCCTTCGTCGTCGTCGACGAGGCGCAATCGCTGGAACGCAACGTGCTGCTGACCGTGCTGTCCCGGCTGGGCGCCGGTTCGCGGGTGGTGCTCACCCACGATGTCGCCCAGCGCGACAACCTCCGCGTCGGCCGCCACGACGGTGTGGCGGCGGTGATCGAGAAGCTCAAGGGCCACCCGCTGTTCGCCCACATCACGCTGCTGCGCAGCGAGCGCTCGCCCATCGCGGCGCTGGTGACCGAGATGCTCGAGGAGATCAGCCCCGGCGCGTTGCCCTGAGCAATCTCGGCTATGAGTGCAGCTGTGGCAGGTACTGCGGGCAGTAGGCCGTCATCGATGCGACGATCATCGCCCTGTCCTGCTCTCTGGTGGCGAATACGTGCTTCGCGACGAACGCCGCGAGCACCCGGTCGGGGGTAGTAGTACCCTCGTCGAGGTTTCGGCACACGGCATGGCCTGCCGAGATTTCAAGCTCCGGTGCGATCTGCGGGATGCCCGCCTGGGCCAGGCTGGCCACGTAGGTGTCGTCAACAGCGTCGGCGTTGGCCGCGCCGGCGCCGACGATCGCGGCGATCCCGAGCGTTCCGGCTGCGAGCACAGTGCTCGCGATTGACTTGGTGAAGCGGTTGGTGAACATCGTGTTGGGGTCCTATCCGGTAGCGCCGGCCGTGTTGCCGGGCATGTCAAGGCTGCGGTGGACACCTCGCGCGACTCTCAAGCGATTCTTGGCGACTTCTTGTGATCGGCTTCTGGCCGGTAAACCGTCGCGCGGTTCGGCCGCGGGGGAGATACTGCGTGCGTATGCCATGGAAATCTCAGGAAACGAAAGGAAGTGCGGTGGACTCGCGCGTCGGAACGACGTTCGGCAAGTACAACGTCACGCGGCTGCTCGGCAAGGGCGGGATGGGTGAGGTGTACGAGGCCTACGACACCGACAAGGGCCGAACCGTCGCACTGAAGATACTCGCCCACGAGTTTTCGGACGACGTCGCATTTCGCACGCGGTTTCAGCGCGAGTCCCAGGCGGCGGCGATTCTGCAAGAGCCGCACGTCATTCCGATTCACGATTGGGGTGAGTTCGACGGCAGACTCTACATCGACATGCGCCTGGTGCAGGGCCAGACGCTGCTTGACCTGCTCGAGAAGGGCCCGCTGGAACCGTCCCGCGCGGTCAACATCATCAGTCAGGTCGCCGCTGCCCTGGATGCGGCCCACGCCGAGGGCTTGATCCATCGCGATATCAAGCCGCAGAACATCCTTGTCACCCCTGCCGATTTCGCGTACCTGGTCGACTTCGGAATCGCCGAGGCCAGCGGCAAAACGCGGCTAACGACGGCTGGAACTCAGATCGGCACGTTGGATTACATGGCGCCAGAACGATTTGGAGATCAAACCAGTACGCCCGCGGTCGATGTCTACTCGCTGGCATGTGTGTTGTACGAGTCTCTGACTGGTGAAATCCCGTTTACGCGCGACGGTTTAGAAATTTTGGTCGCGGCCCATATAGCCTGGCCACCGCCGCGGCCGAGCGAGGCCAATCCTCGCGTTCCGGTCGCCTTCGACGATGTAATTGCTCGCGGCATGGCCAAGGAGCCCGACGACCGGTACGGAACGGCAGGCGCTCTGGGCCGCGCGGCGCAGCGCGCCCTGCAGACCGTCCCCGGCGCCAACGCCGCGTCAGCGCCTGGTGGCTCCACCGTGGGGACATACGCGGGAGTCACCGTTACCCGACCATCCGACGGCGCGACAACCAAGCCCACGGCACCGGAGGCTCGTGACCTCGACACCGGCGCGCGCCGTCGGGGATGGGTGATGCCGACCGTGATTGCCGTGGCGGCGGTGGCGATTCTGGGCGGCATCGGTGTGGTGATCGGCCTACTTGCCAGTCGCGACTCCGGGCAGGCCGGGCCGGAGGAGCCCACCGCTGCGCTACCCCCGGTGGTCACGGGACCGGATCTCAGCGTCCGGCATCAGTCCTGCGATCAAGGCTTTTCGTTGCCGACGGCCACCGGCTTCGGCACTCACGCCGGACGCGGGACACCCGAAACCTCGTGTCTTTTCGCGGAGAGTGTGCTGACGTCGTATTGGGCCGCTTACGGCAATGCCAGCCCGCTGCCGAGGGCGGTGTCGGCGCCGGGCGCTGTTGATTGCCAGACCGTGCCCGGCGCCTTGTGCAACGGCGCGAACTTCCTCATGCACTGCCAGAACGAGCCGGGAGACAGCTGGATCACGTGCGTCGGCGGAAACAACGCGCGTGTCTACTTGTGGTGAGTGCTTCGACAGTCAGGAATCGCAGTGGCCGGCCGGCAGCGCCGACAAGTGATCCGTCAGCCACCTGGCCATCGCTGTGAGCGCGGCGATCCCGTCGTCGAACTTCCCTGAGTCGGGCTGTGCGGCCAATGCGACGGCAATCATTCCTGCCGGACCGACCAGCACGCCCATCTGCCGAACCAGATAGCTTCCGGTGGGTAGCGGCCCCCAGCCGCCTTTGAATCGGCTGTCCGCAAGCGTGCCGATACCCCACCTCTGGTCGGATTGAACCTCTCCCATCAGTGCGAAGACCGGTTCATTTGTCTTGTCACACACGGCAATTGACAGGAACTGCACCTGATCGGTCAGCGACCAGTCGGTCTGGCCGAACGCGGAGAACTCTGGGCGTACTCGTTGCGACTGCACCGTCGTCGGATCACCGGTTTCTCTCAGCACGTCGTCGACCTTGTGCGCGGCTGTGACGGGATCACCCATGCTCGCCCAGATCGATTCGGCGGCCGCGGTGTCAGATTCGGTGATTGCGGCTACCATCGCGTCGGTCACCTTGGGCGGCTGCTCCTCACGAAGCGCCGCGATGATCAGCGGCACCTTGATCGTCGACCAGGCGGGCCCACTTCGCCACTGTCCCAGCGTCATCGGGGCATGCCCGTCGCCCACGGCGCTGACCGCGATGCCCGCCACCGCGTGCAGCTGTGTCTGCAGGCGGGTGAAGTCGACCGCCAACGCTTCCGACACCGGCGGCTCTGATGCCGTCTTTCGATTGCCGAGACGGAGCCCGATGATCACGCCCGCTACCAGCGCCACCGTTGCGAGCACAGCGGCACCGGCGATGAGCCACACACGCCCTCGGTTACGCATTGCTGTCCGTGAGACTACGGGACGGGCCACAATGGGTATCGACGCACCGCCGAACCGAAAGGGTTGCTGCCGCGATGGCCAACAGCGCTCTCCAGTTCGGGGTGCTCGGACCGTTGCAGATGAGCGCCGACGGCTCCGACGTGGCCTTGGGTGCGGCTAAACAGCGAGCGGTGCTGGCCCTGTTGCTGGTCAATCGAAACCGCCCCGTCGCAATCGATTCATTGTTGGACGCGGCATGGCGAGGCAGCCCACCGCCGGAGGCTCGAGCCAGCCTGCATACCTACGTCTCCAACCTTCGCCGACTGTTGTCCGGGGCAGGTGCCGATCCAGCCGGGGCTCTGGTCAGCGCGCGGCCAGGGTATCGACTGAACGTCGCCGACCGGGCGTGCGATAGCGGCCGCTTCAACATCGGACTCGCAGCCGGAATGCAGGCCGCGGCGGGCGGCCGGTTCGAACAGGCCAGCGGCCATCTGTCGGCAGCGTTAGCCGAGTGGCGCGGGCCGGTCCTCGACGATCTGCGCGACTTCGAGTTCGTTGAGCCTTACGCCGCCGCATTGGCGGAGGACAAACTGGTGGCACAGACGTTGCGAGCGGAAGCCGAGATAGCGTGCGGCAGAAGTCATTCCATTATCTCTGAGCTTGAAGCCCTTACCGCCGAGCAGCCCTTCCGCGAGCTGTTGTGGGCCCAGTTGATCACCGCGTACTACCTGACCGAGCGGCAATACGATGCGCTCGAGGCGTATCGGCGGTTGAAGGCTACGCTCGCAGACGAATTGGGCATCGACCCGGGGCCAACGTTGCGGGCCCTGCACGAGCGGGTCCTTCGCCAAGAGCCGCTGGAAGTCAAACAGATAGCCCGTGCGACGGCGAAACGTGCTGTTGCGACGCTCGAACGGCGCACCAGGGCCTCCCAGCAGTCTGATGCCGCCGCCCAACTACGCAAGGCCGACGGGCGTACCTATCCGCTGCGAGGAGCCGCCACCCGAATCGGGCGCCTCCCCGACAACGACATCGTCATCGACGATGCCATGGTCAGCCGTTACCATGCGATGATCGTCGACACCGGTGCAAGCTTTGTCATCACCGACCTTCGATCAGCCAACGGGGTCGAGCTGGAGGACAAGAAGATTCGTGGCAGCGCGACGCTGGGCGATGGCGACCGCATCCGCATCAGCGACCATGAATTCACCTTTGAGTTTGGGGGCGACGGCTAAGCCAGCACTGACGCCAGCTCAGCGCGGGACACCGAGACTTGCCGTGGCCCAGCAACTTCCGGCAGCCACATGCCCTGGCCGATGAAGAAGATCACCGCGTCGTCAGTGATGGCGAAATTCTGGTAGACCTTGGCGCCGACGATGTTGTCGTCCACCGCGCCGTAGTCGTCCGTGAACTTCTCCCATTTACGGCGGACAATCGGGTCCAACACCTCCTCCGGTTGAGTGCCCGGTTTGAACAACGTGTCGAGGGTGATCGGGGCGCCCTTGCCCAGGTCGTAATTGAAGGCCTGGTAGCCGGTTACCGGATGGGCGCCCCCTGATTCGCTGTATTCCTCGAACACCAGGCTTTCGGTGCCCGAGCTCGCCGTTCCGGATCGGAACATTTCCGCTTTGGCGTCGAGCTCATACGGAAAGTCACGCGGGGGCCGCTCAGCAACGAAGCTGATGAATTGCTCTCGCCGCTGCGTCAGGTGGTCGACGAGCGCCTGCTGGTCGGGGTAGTCGACCGGGAAGGTGAAGGTGACCTTGTAACCCGAGTCGGCGGTGTGGACCTGGCAGATCCGGTTGGTGTCGACGGTTCCGCCGAGATCGGCGCACGCCGAGGGCGGGCTCGCCACAGCAGGGATAGAGGCCGTCGCGGCGGTGATGACCGCGGCGACGCTGAGCGTGATGATCTGGCGCGCAATGCGATTCATGGCCTAGCCCTCTTCCTGGAACAGGATCGCCTCTGCGACGCCGCCGCCGTTGACGGGCGGGCCAAGCAGCACAGTGGAGGTGTTGGCCGCCGGGTCGTAGCTCACCAGAGACGTGGCACCGCCACAGTCCAAGTGGCCCTGCAGCACCAACTTGTCACCGGTCGCCCCGGTGACGAACACGCTCTCGGACATGCCGGGAACATCCACGCGTGTGGTGTGGCCGTCTGGGGTCAAGCGAGACAGGAACGCGGTGCCGCAGGCTCCCGCGGACTGAAGGAACGTGCCGCTCGGCAGCTTCCAGGCGATCCCATCGCCGAGATCCGCGCCGAACCCGGGATCATCGCCCTGGCCTGAGTTGACGGCCGTGAGCGCGGTGGGCGCCTCACCGTCGATAGGCACTGTCCAAAGCTGGTGTGCCGAGCCGTGCTCCGCACTGCAGTCGGCGAGGACCACGGTGGGTGCCCACCACCGCACCGGAGAGCAGTCGGCGTCGGGCATCGGTGTCGGCAGTGTGCGAATGATCTTTCCGTCGTTGCCCATCACCACCAGGCTGTCGTCGCTGCGCGGCACAAGCGCGTTTCCGAGGTTGGCGGTGCTGAGAACGAGCTGCGTCCCGTCGGGCGACGCAAGATAGCCACCGCTGAACTGGCCCGCGCCGCCGAGATCCTCGGTCGGGTAGCGCAGCTGCGCGTTGCCGTCGAGGTCGATCCGCGTCAGCGTTCCTGGCTCATTGCCGTTGAAGTGTGTGGAAACCAACAGTGCCTTGCCGTCGGGCCGCGTGAAGCGGGGATAGCCCTGGACGGGAATCGTGGTCCGGTCGCCCGTGTGCAGGTCGACCGAGATGACCTTGGAGGGCTCGGGGTATTCCGAGTCCACGAATAGGGCCTTGCTCCCGTCGCCTGACCAGTCGGTCAAATAGAGCCGCGCGTCATCACCCGAGAAGGTGGTGATTGCATAGCGGTTACCCAACGGGTCGACGAGGTACAGCGTCGTGGCAGCCGTCTCGGGGTCCGCCTCGCCCGGGGCCGGTTTTTCGCCCGGTCGGTGGGCGGTGACGGGTGTCCAGGTGGCGAGCGTCCAGCCCGGGCCGACCTTCGACCATGGCACCTCGTTGATGGTGGCCTCGACACCGCGAGCCGCGGCAGGGGTCGCGGGTGCGGACGTCGCCGCGGATGTGGCCGGTTTGTTCGATGACTCGTGTGCCGCAGGGGAATTGGTCGGCGATGAGCAGCCCACCGCCATCAGGGCGGCGATCGCGAAGACGCCTACCCCGCCGAGCAATCTGCGGTTCATAATGAAGCCCTTTCCGTGGAACGTGTTGTCGGTTGTTGTCATGACTAGGTTGCTGTTGCTGGCTCGACGGTTTCTCAAGTGAATCTTGGCGTCATCACTGCGCAGGCAGCTTGAAAACGCGGAAGTTGCCGTCGCCAATGATGTAGACGTTGCTCGCGGGGTCGACCGCCACAGCGGTGGGCTCCTTGAGGCCGGTGAACGGCAGCACTGTTGGAGTACTCGCACCGACCGCCAGCTTCAACACGCGGTCGGTGCCGAAGTCGGTGACGTAGATGTTGCCCGCGGGGTCGGCCGCCACGCCGAAAGGTATTTCTAAATCGTTGAACGGCAGCACGGTTGGGCTGCTGGCATCCGCCGCCAATTTCAACACCCGGTCAGCGCCGAGGTCGGTGACGTAGACATTGCCTGCGGTATCGGCCGCCACACTGCCGGGTCGAATGCCGGTGAACGGCAACACGGTCGCGGTGCTTGCCCCGTCAGCCAGCTTCATCACCCGGTTGTTGCCAAAGTCGGTGACGTAGAGGGTGCCTGCCGCATCCACCGCGACCTTGCCGGGACGAATATCGTTGAACGGCAGCACAATTGGCTCCGTGGATCCGGGCACCAACTTCAGAACCCGGTTGTTGAGTCCATCGACGACATAGAGGGCGCCCTCTGCGTCGACCGCCACCTCAACGGGTCGGCCGAGGTCAGTGAACGGCAGCGTGGTGAGGTGAGTCGCGCCTGGCGACTGCTTCCACACTTGGCCGTAGTAGAGGTCGAGGACGTACGCGTTGCCCGCGGCGTCTACCGCCAGCCCGGACATGTGATTGATGTAGTCACCGAACGGCAGCTCGACCTGAGGCGAATATGTCGTGGCTCTCGGTGATTGCGTGGACGTCGCAGTGGGCGCCGGCACCGGGAGTGGCGTGCCTTGGCTATTGACCGAACACCCCGCGGTCGACACCGCCGCGGCAGCGATCCCCACCGTCACCACAAGAGAGACGAAAATCCGAGACTTCATGGCCGAGGTCACCCGAGCTCGTAGGAGTCGCGGGAGACGCGGAAGAAGTGGCCGGTACTGGTGTCGGTGCACGTCACACCCGAGACCTCACTGGCACACGTCATCACGCCGACGGACTTCGTCTGCCCGTAGTCGAGCGTCGTATGGGTGCGCAAGCCCTCGCGCGTGCCGGGCGGGCTGTCGGAGCAATTCACTGACGCCGGCTCGCCCTCCGAGAGCCAGAACGTGCTCGGCCATTCATCCGAGCTGCAATCGGATGGCCGTTGCCGTTCCGAATACGTGTAGTCGACGATCCCGCAGGTGGCTGCGTTCTCTGCGATCCAGCACATGATGTTGCCCGACGGTGTTTGAAATGACGGGGGCACGCCCGCCTGCGCGGTCGCCGGGAGCGCGATGGTTGCGGCGATCGTCGCTGCGGTGATCAGCGTGAGCTTCGTCGAAGTTTTCATGTCTGAAAGGCTGCGGCGGACGCCTCGTGCGGTTCTCAAATGATTCTTGGCAACTCCTTGGCCTCGCGATTTCGGTGCGCTTACCGCCGCTGAGCGTGGTGTCCTGTTTCGGGACATCGCTGACAGTTGTATGTCTCGGGACATCGCTGACACCTGAGTAGGGCCGCGACCAGGATGGTCCATGGCCCAGAAGGTGACGGC
>Ga0075428_100002804_pt1 | contig 18967 bp, 23 predicted proteins | sample RhiMetdeltSRZDD2_FD_75291 | JGI IMG/M metagenome (GOLD analysis project Ga0075428, IMG submission 75291) | Populus rhizosphere microbial communities from Tennessee, USA - Rhizosphere MetaG P. deltoides SRZDD2 | ecosystem: Host-associated > Plants > Roots > Rhizosphere > Soil | place: USA... | reverse complement strand
CCCGCCGGAGACGGCCTAATAGTCAGGCGAAATAGTCGCGTGTTTGCTCTAGATCTAATTTTGAGCGGTTACGCTCCCAACAAGTCACTCGCCAAGCCGAACGGTTGGCTGAGTTCGTACCAGATCGGTCATCAGCGAAACCATTTCCGGTTCGCTGCACAACAAGTCCTTTAACGTAGTCCTGGTCAGCACCTGGTCCACTGCAGTCTGTAAGGCTTGCCAGAGCGAACGAATGGAACAATCAATCGAATGGGTACAAAGACTCTCCGCGCCGGAGTGACGTTCACAGAAGTCAGACTCAAACAAGCGTCCACCGAGCACAGTGAGCGCCTCGCCCGCGGTGATCTGCGCCGTCGGGCGCGTAAGCGTGTAGCCCCCGGTCGCCCCGCGAGCGCTGGTGACCAGCCCTCCTTGCCGCAGGATGCGCATCAACTTAGCGACATATTCGGGTGAGATTCCTTCGGTCCGGCTGATCTCGGGGATGGTTAGACTCCCGCCGTCGCCCTCCGCTCCGAGACGCAGCAAACAACGAAGCCCGTATTCTTCTTGTGCGCTCAGTTTCATTTATCAACCTCCTTGGGGCTGGTCAGGTTCAGGTTTCTTGGTTCAGGTTTCGGGGTTCAGGGTTCGGAGTTCCGGGTTCAGGGTTCTGGGTTCTGGGTTCTAGGTTCTGGATTGGACGTTCGCGCTTCAACGTCAAACTCCCGGAAACTCTGAACTCGGAACTCTAAACCAGAACTCTGAACCCTGAACTCTGAACCCTGAACCCTGAACCCTGAATCCGAACCCGGAACTCCGAACCCGGAACCCTGAACTCTGAACCCGAAACCTAAAACATTCCAAGCTGAAGCTTTGCCGCTTCGGACATATTTTCCATGCACCACGGTGGATCCCACACCAATTCAACCGTCGCCGAAGTCACACCGGGAACCGCCTCGACTTTTGCCTCGACTTCACCCGGAAGGCTGCCCGCTACAGGGCAACCCGGCGACGTGAGTGTCATTTTGATATTCACGTCGCCTGAAGGCTGAATATCTATCCCGTAGATCAATCCGAGTTCGTAGATATCCACGGGTATCTCGGGGTCAAAGCAGGTGTGTAACGCCGCGATGATAGGTCCTTCAAGACCAGCGGCCGCTTCGATGGTGCCCCCATCTTGCGCGGTGGCTTCCAGTTCTTGGACCTCTTGCTCCTTAACCTCTTCCTCGCGAACCTCTTGCTCGCCTACTTCCACTTCCCTAACTTGTTGCTCGCTCATCTCAAATCCTCTTCAACTAGAAACCATAAACCACAAACCAGAAACCAATGCACTACTCAGTCGAAACGACGTCGCCCTGACCATTCAGCGCCGCGCGTAGCGTATGCCACGACAACGTCGCGCACTTAACGCGAATCGGGAACTCGCTAACGCCTGAAAATACTTCCAACTTTCCCAACTCCGGCGCGTCGACCTTTGCTTTCTGGCCCGTCACCAAATCGTGGAATGTCTGAAAGAGTTCTTCAGCATCGGCACGCGTCTTCCCTTTCAAGGTTTCGGTCATGATCGACGCCGATGCGGTCGAGATCGCGCAGCCGGTTCCTTCGAAACTTATGTCTCTGACAACATCGCCGTCCATCTTGACGTAAATCTTCACCTTGTCACCGCAGAGCGGGTTGTAGCCCTCCGCGCTTCGGGTGGCGTCATTGAGGGCCCTGAAGTTTCTCGGCCGTCTCCCGTGATCGAGAATCAACTCCTGATAGAGATCCTGGAGTTCGGTCATCAGCCAAAGACCTCCTTGACCTTGTGAATTCCCTCCACCAACTTGTCGATCTCATCCCTGGTGTTGTAGAACGCCAGCGATGCGCGCGCCGTCGCAGGTATTCCGAAACGAGCCATCAACGGCATCGCACAGTGATGACCGGTCCGAATGGCAATCCCTTCGCGATCGAGAATGGTGCCCACATCATGCGGGTGTACGCTATCGAGCACGAACGAGAGCACGCCGGCTTTGTCGTTCGCGGTCCCGATTAATCGCAGCCCTGCGATCCCGGATAGCGCCTGGGTCCCATACTCCAACAGCTCGTGTTCGTGCCTGGCGATTCTCTCGATTCCAACCTGGTCCACATAATCGATCGCAGCACCGAGCCCGATCGTCCCTGCGATATTCGGCGTGCCTGCTTCAAACTTATATGGCAGCGTGTTGTAAGTCGTCTTCTCAAACGTGACTGAAGCGATCATATCGCCCCCGCCTTGATACGGCGGCATCGCATCAAGCAAGTCCGCCTTGCCGTAGAGCACTCCAATTCCGGTCGGTCCGTAGACTTTATGACCGGAGAACGCATAGAAGTCGCAGTCGAGCTCCTGCACATCCAGTTTTACGTGGGGCGCGGCTTGCGCACCGTCGATCAACACGCGAGCACCGTGGCGGTGAGCGATCTCTACGATCGCGCGAATCGGGTTGATGGTGCCCAGCGCGTTGGAGACATGCACCACCGAAACGAGCTTTGTCTTCTCGCTCACGAGCTTCTCGAACTCCTCGAGGATAAGCTCTCCGTCATCGTTGATCGGGGCAACCCGAAGGCGCGCGCCTTTCTCGTCGCAAAGAATCTGCCACGGCACGATGTTCGAGTGATGTTCCATCGCGCTGATCAGAACTTCATCTCCCGTTTTTACGTTGGCGCGGCCGTAGCTGTTTGCTACAAGGTTAATGGCTTCAGTGGTCCCGCGAGTGAAGATGATTTCTTTTGTCTCGGCGGCGTTGATAAAACGCCGGACTTTCTCACGTGTCTCTTCGTACGCTTTGGTGGCGCGCTCGCTAAGAAGATGAACCCCGCGATGGATATTCGAATTGTCCATCGAGTAGTAGTTCGCCATCGCATCTATTACTGCCTGGGGTTTTTGGCTTGTCGCCGCATTGTCCAGGTAAACGAGTGGCTTTCCGTACACGGTCTGCTTCAGTATCGGAAAGTCCCCGCGGACAGTTTCGGGATCGAGCGAGAGGCGCCTCGTCGGTTGCTCTGATGCCAATATGCCTGGCGACTTCATGATTCCTCCTGATGAGTGAGTTCGTGTTACCGGGTTCATTTAAGCCCGAACCAGACTTAGTCTTTCATTGTTCCTCCGCCTGGACTTGAGCGTGTCCGCCTGACAGACGCGCCAGTAGAGCACACTCGAGTCGCACACGAACAGCATCAACTTTCATCCGGTTGAGCACGTCATTGGCAAATCCATATGTGAGAACCGTTCTCGCCTCGGTTAAACCGATTCCTCGCGACCGCAGATAATAGATCGAGTCTTCATCCAGATGCCCTATGGTAGTACCGTGAGCGCATTTTACGTCGTCGGCATTGATTTCGAGTTGAGGCTTGCTGTTTATCGTCGCGCCCTCCGATAAGAGCAGGTTCTTGTTGCTCTGTCGAGCATCTGTCTTCTGCGCATCTTTGCGCACGATAATGCTGCCGTTGAACACCGCTGACGACTGATCATCCAGGATGCCCTTGTAAAGCTCTCGGCTATTGCAGTGAGGCATTCTATGGTCGATTACCGTGTGATTGTCGACGTGCTGATGATTGTCCGATACGTAAAGCCCGTTGAGCGTTGTTTCCGCCCCTTCACCGTTGAGCGCAACATTAACGTCGTTACGAACCAACGCACCTCCAAACGATACGGAGTGAGACGTGAAGACGCTTCCCCGCGACTGGCTCGCCATTACAGTGGATATATGAAACGCGTCTTCGTTTTCAGCCTGGAGTTTATAGTGCTCGATTACGCTGTTTTCCCCGGCGACTATTTCGGTGACAGCGTTGGTAAGATAAATTCCCTCAGCCAACCCGATGTGCTCCTCGACCACGGCCGCGTGGCTATTGTTCCCGGCGATGATCAAGCTGCGCGGGTGTGAGGCGATCGGCTCGTCCGAAGTCGAAACAAACAGGACGTAAATCGCCGCGTCCAACGTTACTCCGCTCGGGATTTCGATGAATGCGCCGTCTTCCAAAAACGCTGTGTTGAGAGCGACGAACGCTTGCTGCTGATATTCGGCATGCCTCGCGAGGTGTTCCTTCACCCTCGACGGATCTTGCTTAATTGCTGAGGCGATACTCCCCACTCTTAAGCCCCTGGGAAGATCGGATGAGGACAATTGAGGGCTGTAGTGACCGTTGAGAAACACGATCCTGCAACAGCATTCGCTAAACGCGGAATGAGCGAGAGGCAGTTCTGCCAGACGCTCCTCGGTCAACCCGTCCCATCTGAACTCGGCGGCTTGAAACGGAATCCTTGCGATGGGCGCCACGCTCGTATATTTCCAGTCTTCAAGTCTGGTAGTTGGAAAGCCAAGCGCCGCAAACCGCCCGATCGCATCTCTTCGTATCTCGCGAAGCCAGGAGTCTTCACTTCGCCCCGGTTTTTCGTCCAGCCGGGCAAAGTGTGAGAGAAAGAGCTCTCGCGTTTCCTTGACTGCGGTCATGGTACTGATACTCCTGACTTCAACGAATCGGCGCTCTCCTCGAGCCAGGCATAACCCTTTTGTTCTAGTTCCTGCGCCAGGTCCTTTCCTCCTGACCTGACAATACGGCCGTCCGCCAATACGTGCACAAAATCCGGAACGACGTAGCTCAGCAGCCGCTGATAGTGGGTAACAAGGACGATCGTGCGCTCGGGGCTGCGCAGCCTGTTGATGCCGTCCGACACTGTTCGGAGCGCATCGATATCAAGACCGGAGTCCGTCTCGTCGAGTATGGCAAGTTTTGGTTCGAGCACCGCCATCTGAAATATCTCGTTGCGCTTTTTCTCGCCGCCCGAAAAACCTTCGTTCACCGGACGATTCATTAACGTCTCGTCCATATCCAGCAGCTTCATCTTCTCGCGCACTACCTTAAGAAAGTCCATCGCATCAAGCTCGTCGAGGCCGCGGTGTTTCCGAATTGCGTTGAGCGCGGCTCTGAGGAAATAGGTGTTGCTCACGCCGGCAATCTCAACCGGGTATTGAAAGGCCAGAAACACGCCTTCGCGGGCGCGTTCTTCTGGAAGCATCGCGAGCAGATCCTTGCCCTCATAGAGCACCTGGCCCTGAGTTACCAGATAGCCCTCACGGCCGGCGAGAATATGAGCAAGAGTGCTTTTGCCGGATCCGTTAGGGCCCATAATCGCGTGCACCTCACCGGCATTCACCGTCAGATCGATGCCTCTCAGGATTTGGTTGCCTTCAACGCTTGCGTGTAGATTCTTTATTTCGAGCATTATCCCCCCAACAGATTGGCGATTGCCGATTTGCAACTCACCGATGTGCTCTCGACACACGACAATCGCCAATCGGGCAATCGGAAATCACCCAACGCTTCCTTCAAGACTGACGCCGAGTAGTTTCTGAGCTTCCACCGCAAATTCCATCGGTAGTTCCCGGAAGACCTGTTTGCAGAAACCGTTTACGATCATGCTGACGGCATCTTCGCTCGACAGCCCTCGCTGGCGGAAGTAGAAGATCTGATCTTCGCCTATCTTTGAAGTGGTCGCCTCGTGCTCGACCTGCGCCGTGGAGTTCTTGACCTCGAGATAGGGAAAGGTATGCGCGCCGCACTTATCGCCTAGTAGCAAAGAATCACATTGGGAATAGTTACGCGCGCCGGTTGCAGATTTGAGAATCTTTACCATCCCCCGATAGCTGTTCTGTCCGTGCCCGGCTGAGATTCCTTTTGACACGATCGTGCTTCGAGTGTTCTTGCCTATGTGAATCATCTTGGTCCCGGTGTCAGCCTGCTGATAGTTGTTTGTCAGCGCGACTGAGTAAAACTCACCGATCGAATTGTCTCCCTGCAGGATGCAACTCGGGTACTTCCAGGTTATCGCCGACCCGGTCTCAACCTGCGTCCACGAGATTTTTGAATTCTTGCCAAGACACTTGCCTCGCTTTGTCACGAAGTTATAGATGCCGCCCTTTCCTTCCTTATCGCCCGGATACCAGTTCTGTACCGTCGAGTACTTGATCGTCGCATCGTCGTGCGCGATCAACTCAACCACCGCGGCGTGCAGTTGATTCTCGTCACGCATTGGGGCGGTGCATCCTTCGAGGTAGCTTACATGGCTCCCTTCGTCGGCGATGATCAAGGTTCGCTCGAACTGGCCGGTGTTCTTGGCGTTGATGCGGAAGTACGTAGACAGCTCCATCGGACAGCGAACGCCCTTGGGTATGTAACAGAACGAACCATCAGTGAAGACCGCCGAATTCAGGGCCGCAAAAAAGTTGTCGGTGTACGGCACCACCGATCCGAGATACTTCTTGATCAGATCGGGATGCTCTCGTACTGCCTCGGAAAACGAGCAGAAGATTATCCCGAGCTCCCCGAGTTTCTCTCTAAAGGTGGTCGCGACTGACACGCTATCAAACACAGCATCGACCGCGACTCCGCTCAGGATTTCACGTTCCAGAAGCGGGATACCGAGCTTCTCGTAGGTTCGCAGCAGTTCAGGATCGACCTCGTCCAGACTCTTCGGACCGTCCTTCTTTGCCTTCGGCGCCGAGTAGTACACGATAGACTGGTAGTCGATGGGAGGATAATGAACGTTGGCCCAGGTCGGTTCCGCTTCCGATTGCTCGAGCGTCAACCAATGCCGATATGCGTTAAGGCGCCATTCAAGCATGAACTCCGGCTCACTCTTCTTTGCCGATATCAGCCGGATCGTGTCTTCGTTAAGCCCGCTTGGAACGTCATCGGCCTCGATATCGGTCACAAACCCCCACTTGTATTCGCGGTTTACCAGCGTTTCGAGGGTGTCCGTTTTAGTACTCATTCTTTGTCTCCGTACGTGCCCGTTAGCCTTCTCCGTTTAAAACGCCCGTTCCCATACTAGGCAATCTATACTTAGCCGTCAAGATTGAGAGACCTACGGGTTCCGGCTGTAAGGCTTATCATTTTGCGAGTTAGTGCGGAAAGCGCTTACATGAGTGAAACAGTCAACAATCCAACTTGACTTAATTAGTCGGGTATCCTAAAGTCTCAATCGGCTTTCGCAGGTTTGAGTGGCTGGTGGTGGTTTTAGATATGCAGGTTTCTTCAAAAGGAAAATATTCGGTGCGCGCGGTCCTCGACATCGCTCAGCATTCTGAAGGCTCACCGGTGCCCCTCGCAGCGATATCGCAGCGAGAAGGAATATCGCTCCTGTTCCTCGAGCAACTGTTTCAGCAACTGCGCAAGGGAAACATAGTCAGGAGCGTGCGCGGGTCGCACGGCGGATACGTTCTGGCTCGGGATCCTTCCGAAATCACCATAGGCGAAATCGTGAGACTTATCGAATCTCCGATCTACACGAACTCCTGTTTCAGCAAGGCCGAATCCGTTGACGACTGCAGGATATCCAGTAGTTGCGTCAGCGGCGCGATCTGGAAACAGCTGGCCGAGCACGTAGACAACTTTTTGGATTCGATTACCGTCGCCGATCTGTCCAACAAAGCTAAGCCGGAGATCGTCTACGGTCTAAGAGTTAAATCGAAGCGAATCCTGGCAGATCGAGGAATAACCGCCGAGCACCCAGAACCGGAAACAGCTGAGGTTGCTTAAAGAAGGTAGCGCAGACTGTCCAGTCTGCGCACGCCTGTTGGGGTTTGTTGAGTAGTGCGCAGACTGGACAGTCTACGCTACCTGTTACGAGGAGAATAGAATGTCATTGAAGCTCCCGATTTATATGGACTACCACGCGACGACGCCCTGTGATCCACGGGTATTCGAAGCGATGCGTCCTTACTTCACCGAGGTATTCGGAAACGCCGCGAGCCGCAATCATCAGTTTGGATGGGAAGCGGAAGAAGCAATCGAGAACGCGAGGAAACAAGTAGCCGATCTGATTGGCTCTTCCGCGAAGGAGATCGTCTTTACCAGCGGCGCGACCGAGTCTGACAACCTCGCGATAAAGGGCGTCGCCGACATGTACTACGAGCGTGGCGACCACATCATAACCGCGGTCACAGAGCACAAAGCGGTGCTCGACAGTTGTAAGAAGCTCGAAAAACGCGGGTTCAAGGTTACCTATCTGCCGGTTGGAAGCGATGGATTGATCACTCCCGATGACATCCGAAACGCGATCACCGATAAGACGATCCTGGTCACAATAATGATGGCCAACAATGAGATCGGGGTGATCCAACCGATCGCCGCGATCGGCAAGGTGTGTAAAGAGAAAGGCGTACTGTTTCACACCGACGCGACTCAAGCAATCGGCAAAATACCGTTTAACGTGAGCGAGTTGAACGTCGATCTCGCATCGTTCTCAGCGCATAAGATCTACGGACCGAAGGGCGTCGGCGGCTTGTACGTTCGGCGCAAGAACCCGCGCGTAGTGCTGGTGCCGATGATGGACGGCGGCGGCCACGAACGCGGGATGCGAAGCGGAACTCTGAACGTTACCGGGATAGTAGGGCTTGGAAAAGCGTGCGAACTGGCAAAGAACGAAATGCCCGCCGAAAACGAACGAGTCTTCGGACTGCGAGAGAAGTTGCGCAAGGGTTTGATGGATGAGCTGCCGGACGTCTACGTAAACGGTCATTCAACCGAGCGCCTCCCAGGCAACCTCAACATGTCGTTCGCATATGTCGAAGGCGAATCACTTCTGATGGGCATCAACGACATCGCCGTGTCGTCAGGCTCGGCGTGCACTTCGGCGAGTCTCGAGCCTAGTTACGTGTTGAAGGCGCTTGGTGTTGGCGAAGAGCTCGCGCACAGTTCGATTCGGTTTGGGCTGGGGCGATTCAACACCGAAGAAGAAGTCGACTACACAATCGGACGGGTCAACGAAGCAGTAAACAGATTGCGAGAGCTCTCACCGCTTTGGGAGATGGTCCAGGAAGGCGTCGATCTGAGCAAGGTTCAATGGGCGGGCGAATAGAAGAAACCTAAATCAGCACGAGAGAACGGAGAACCAATGGCATATTCAGACAAAGTTGTTGATCACTACAACAATCCGCGCAACGTTGGAAGCCTCGATAAGAAAGACCCAAGCGTGGGGACGGGGCTTGTCGGTGCGCCCGAGTGCGGCGACGTGATGAAACTTCAGATCAAAATCAACCCCGAAACGCAGATAATCGAGGATGCGAAGTTCAAGACGTTTGGCTGCGGTTCGGCTATCGCGAGCTCGAGCCTTGCCACTGAGTGGCTCAAGGGACGCTCGGTGGATGATGCGTTGGCAATCAAAAACACTGCCATCGTACAGGAACTGAATCTCCCTCCGGTAAAAATTCATTGTTCGGTTCTCGCTGAAGACGCGATCAAAGCGGCGGTGCGCGATTATCAGCAGAAGCAAGCGAACGAGGAACCGAAAGCAGAGGAAGCCGCGGTCAACGCGTGAGCGATATGATTGAATTAACTACAAAAGCTGTCGAGAAGGTCCGCGAGATCATGCACGATCAGGGGATCACCGAGGGCGGTCTACGAGTAGGCGTGAAGGGCGGGGGCTGTTCGGGTATGAGCTACAACCTGGCGATTGATACCGAAGAGCGGCCGGGCGATAAGGTTTTCGAGAAGGACGGCGTAAAGGTCTTCGTCGACATGAAGAGCTTTCTGTTCCTCGACGGCTCGACCCTTGACTACAAGGAAGAGGGTTTAATGCAAAGAGGATTCACCTTTCTCAACCCCAAGTCTTCAGGCACCTGCGGCTGCGGCGAATCATTCGCTGTGTAGGGGGTAGGATAGACTTTAGTCTGTGCCAATTCTTGGTAGAGATGAATGGTTGGGCGCCCTGCGACTCAACCATTTTTTCTTGGCGGGGACAGGCCGAAACTCAACAACGGAGGAGACCCAAATTCGAATGGCTGATTTTGCAACCAACACTGTGACGTCCTCTACAGGTGTTTGCCCGCACTGCGGTTCTCAAACAGCCGGTGCGCATTTTTGCGCCGAGTGTAGAAAAATCCAGCTGGTCTCCGGCTCTGATTATTTCCAATTCTTCGGTTTGCCGCGAAAGCTCCTTATCGATGTGTCGGATCTCGAAAAGTCCTTCTATGAGCTAAGCCGCCAGTTTCATCCCGATTACTTCATGAGAGCGAGCAATGCTGAACAGCAAGCCAGTATCGAGCGGTCGTCGATGCTAAACGATGGGTACCGCACGTTGCGAGACCGAGTCGCGCGGGTCAGTTATTTACTAGCGCTCGAAGGCTACAAGGAAGCTGAAAAAAAAGCGCCCCCTGACCTACTGGAAGAAGTTTTTGAGTTGAACATGCAGATTGAGGAACTGAAAGCTGCCAAAAAGGCCGGCGATGAAAACGACGTCGCTGAGGCCCAATCGGCGCTCGAAGAGGCGATGATGGGCTTGAGAGAAAAGTTGGCCGGCATCGACGACCGGCTGCTCGCTAAGTTTGGGGATTGGGATTCAGCACTGGATCGTAGCGCCCCTACTTCCGAGAAGAGCGCTTTGCTCGATCAAATGAGCGAATTGCTTTCGCATCGATCATACATTGGTCATCTCGTTCATAGCATCCAGGAGGAACTCTGAATAAATGCCGGTGATTGAACTCAGCTTGAGCGGCCGACCTAAGTCAGCTCGCGTAGTCGGCATCGATCTTGGAACGACCAACAGCCTGGTCGCCTACATCGGCGATAACGGCCCCGAGGTTATTCGCGACCGGTCGGGCAACGGGCTGGTGCCGTCAATCGTTTACTACGATCAGGAACAAGACCGGCTGCTCGTCGGCGAGGAGGCGCGCGACCGGCTCGTCACCGAGCCGCGTAAGGCAATCTATTCAGTGAAACGATTCATGGGAAAGGGTAGCGAAGACGTTCAGGAAGATCTCAGCCTGGTTCCGTTTCAGATCGCGCCCGGCAGCGAGCAAGTGATCGGCTTTCAGATGGGTGATCGGGTTTTTACTCCGCCTGAGATCTCCGCATTCATACTTCGCGATCTAAAAAAGCGCGCGTCGCAGTTTTTCGGAGAGGAGGTCTCTCAAGCGGTCATAACGGTGCCGGCTTACTTTAACGACGCTCAGCGCCAGGCTACAAAGGATGCCGGACACCTCGCGGGGCTTGAGGTTCTGCGGATCGTCAACGAGCCTACCGCGGCTTCGCTTGCATACGGAATTGACAGAAAGGAAGAAGCAATCGTTGCCGTTTACGATCTTGGAGGCGGGACATTCGACATCTCGATACTGAAACTCAAAGATGGGATCTTCGAGGTTCTTTCGACAAACGGGGATACCCACCTTGGCGGTGACGATCTGGATAATCGACTCATCACGCTGGTGATCGATGAGATGGGAAAAGAAGCTGGCGAGGGAATCGCGCAAGACCCGGCCGTTTTTCAGACGATAAGAAAAGCTATCATCAAAGCCAAGCACGACCTCTCGGACTCCGACAGCGCGATTGTGGAAATCGATCCTGGGGTTCAGCGCCCCGCATATCGCCGCACGCTCACCCGTGACGATTTCGACCGCTTAATCGATGACTTAGTCGAACGGACGCTTGGCCCGTGCGCCCAGGCACTCAAAGACGCAAATCTCAAACCTGAACAGATTGATGAAGTCGTAATGGTTGGAGGTTCAACGCGCATTCCGCTTGTCCGAGCAAAAGTCAAAGAGCTCTTCAAGCGCGAGCCGCACATAGAGCTCAATCCGGACGAGGTTGTAGCACTGGGTGCCGCTATTCAAGCCGATGTGCTTGCAGGCGGGCGCCGAGACTTGCTCCTGCTCGACGTTACTCCGTTGAGTCTCGGCATTGAAACGATGGGCGGGGTGGTTGCCAAGATAATCAATCGCAATTCGACGATCCCCGCTTCGGCGGCAGAGATGTTCACAACCTGGGTGGACAATCAAACCGGCATAGACGTTCACGTGCTCCAGGGAGAACGTGAGATGGTTGAAGACTGCCGGAGCCTTGCGAGGTTCACGTTGAAGGGCATTCCGCCCCAGCCTGCCGGGCTTCCTCGAATCGAAGTCAAGTTCCTGATCGACGCAAACGGGATCCTGACCGTCAGCGCCCGCGATTTGCGGACTCAACAGGAGCACTCGATCGAGGTCAAGCCGTCATACGGGTTGAGCGATGAGCAAATCGAGAAGATGTTGCTCGACTCGTTCGAATTTGCCGAAGAAGACATCCGCAAGCGTCAGCTGGTCGAAGCTCGCAACGAAGCCGAAACGGTCATGCGAGCCGCGGAAAAAGCTCTTGCCGATCACCCGAGGGAGTTGATCGACGCCGACGAGCGATCCGCAATCGTGTCGGCTCTGGATGATCTGCGCCAGGCAGCGGGTGGTGACGACCATCAGTTGATACGAGACAAGATCAGGATCCTGGACGACGCCTCTCAGCATCTGGCTGAAATTATCATGGATAGTGCGCTGGTTGCGGCGCTCAAGAATCGAAAGGCATCCGAGGTTGCAAAGGGGTGAGCATGGAAGTGAGAGAGGCAGGCAGCAGCGTGATTGCCGAAGACGAAAGCGCGGCTGCGACGACAAAGATCTGCAGAGTTACTTTCCTCCGGTCGAACAGCGAACCGGTAACGGTTGAGTACGAGCCGGGAGTAACTCCCTACCACGAACATGGAAAGGAAGGATCATTGCTGGACATCGCGCTCAACTTCGGCGTGAACCTCGAGCATTCTTGCGGAGGCAACTGTGCGTGCACCACCTGCCACGTTATCGTCAAGCAGGGAGAAGAGAATCTCACTGAAATGGACGAAGACGAAGAGGATCGACTCTACATGGCCGATGGTTTGACGCTCCATTCGAGACTTGGCTGTCAATGCGTCGTGACAGGCGATGTAACCGTCGAGATACCCGACGTGCTCGACTTCATTCGCCACGGATAACAAGGAGATGTTTATGAGTTCAATGTTTTGCCCACGATGCGCCACGCCGCAGCCGATGAACCGCTCGACCTGCGAGCAGGATATCACCGGTCCAAACTCGGAGAAGATCAAGCTGGTGATTCGTACATGCCACTGCGCTACGTGTAATACATTTGTAAGGAGCGAGAGCATTCACGAGCGACGATGACGTCGCAGCTTACCATCGTTCACGGATGATGCAAACGAGGCGAGGATCGATTATGACTGAGATCGGTTGGACGGACACTGAAGAGATAGGAATCAGGCTGCTTGAAGCGCATCCGGATGTTGATCCTCTGACAATACGCTTCACCGATTTGCATCGATGGGTGATGGAGCTGGATGGATTTGCAGGTGACGCCAAGGATTCTAACGAGAAAAAACTCGAGGCGATTCAAATGGCGTGGTACGAAGAATGGCAGGAGGAACAATAAGCTCAGGGTTCAGAGCTTCTGGTTTCTGGTTTCTAGTTTATGGTTCGTAGAGTGCGGAAATACGAGATCCCGAAACTGTAAACCTCACACCAGAAACCAGAAACGAGAAACCAGAAACTCTGAACTCTGAACTCTGAACCTTTTATGAAAGTCTATCTCGACAACAGCGCGACGACAGCGATGGCTGCCGAAGTAATCGAAGCGATGTTGCCGTATTTCTCCGACGAGATGGGCAACGCACAGTCCGTCCATTCATTTGGGCAGCGCGCGAAGGCCGCCGTAGAAAAAGCTCGCCGCGAAGTTGCCGCTCTAATCAATGCCGCGCCGCTCGAAATTGTCTTCGTCTCGGGCGGGACTGAGGCAGACAATCTCGCCATCCGAGGAATAGCCGAAGCTCACCGGGATCACGGCCGGCACATCATCACCACTAAGATCGAACATCCGGCCGTGCTTGCCACCTGCGAGGCCCTCGAGGCATCAGGATATCGAGTCACATATCTTCCAGTATCGCGGACCGGGATCGTCAGCGCAGATGATGTTCGACAGGCTATCGGCGACGAAACGATTTTGATCTCGGTGATGCTGGCCAATAACGAGACCGGCACGATCCAGCCGATCGAGGAGATCTCGGCGCTGGTAAACCAGGCTCGCTCGCGAGGTCTCAAGCATCTGCACCTTCATACCGACGCAGTTCAGGCGGTTGGCAAGGTCGCGGTCGACGTTGACCGGCTGGGCGTTGATCTGCTCTCGCTTTCCGGACACAAGATTCATGGTCCTAAGGGTATCGGTGCGCTATACGTTCGTAAGGGCACGCGCCTAGCGAAGCTGCTTTACGGCGGGCATCACGAGCGCGATCGAAGGGCGGGAACCGAGAATGTTCCCGGGATTGCCGGACTTGGGCGAGCGGCCGAGTTGGCGCGCACCCAGCTCGACGAACGAATCAACCGAATGCGCGCGTTGAGGGACTATCTCGAGCAGCAGTTACTTTCCCGCTTCAACGGTGTTCGAATCAACGGCGATATACAACAGCGTGTGCCTAACGTCTCGAACCTGAGCTTCGCCGGCATTGATGGCGAGAGCCTGCTGATTGCGCTGGACCTGAAGGGCATCGCGGTATCGACGGGATCGGCTTGCGCTTCTGGATCGCTCGAACCGAGCCACGTTCTTCAAGCGATCGGGCTCTCCCGCGATGAAGTTCGCGGAAGCCTGCGGTTCAGCCTGGGCGCTTACACCACCCGGGAAGAAATTGATTATGCGATTTCGGTGCTGGTAGACACGGTCTCGCGGCTCCGCGATATGATTCCAACCGATGAACCGGACGAGGCGAAGGCGGCTCTCCAGTAACAAGCTTACGCTATGTACAGCCCTCAACTCGCCGAACACATTGCGCACCCGCGAAACGTTGGGGAGATAAACAACCCTTCGGGGATCGGTGACGTCACGAACGAAGTATGCCTTGACCGGATCAAACTGACGGTGCTGGTTGAAGGGGATCTGCTGATCGACGCAAAGGTCAAGGCTTCAGGCTGTCCGCCGACGATCGCTGCCGCATCTGTCCTGACCGAGTTGATCATCGGGCGGTCGGTTGAACAAGTTAGGTCTGTCACGCGAACCGACGTCGCGAATGCCCTGGGCCATCTACCGCCCGCTAAAGCACACTGCACTGCACTGGCAATCGATGCGCTGCGTGCTGCAGTCGAAAGCCTAACCCATAAACTCTAACCGGATTTATTACCGTTACGCGGGCACCAGGGATCCACACCACGGACAGAAAATCTCACCTTCTTCGATTCGCTGATCACATTCACCGCACGTTGGGTTAGCTGGAAGAGTCGATCCAATCTCGTCGATAAAGACCCCACACGTCACACAAAACAGATCATCGGCTCCGGATTCGGCGCCGCAGGCGAGGCAAACACCAGGCGACAGTGCACCCGTGTAAACAATCTCCGGAGGCAAGTTGAAGCCCGACAACGGACCGCTGGGTCTGACAAACGGCGTTCGAACGTCATCTGTGTCGACAGAATTTACCGACACCTCGTAGTGCTGAACCGAATCTTCTTCAGTCGCCGTGTCGACAGATTCTACCGCGTAGTCTTGAACCAAGTGTTCGGCAGTCGCCGGCGTTAGCACGTCATCTGTTTCGACAGATCTTACCTCGTAGTCTTGAACCGAACCTTCCGCGGGCGCCGGCGCTCGAACGTCATCAGTATCGACAGACTCTAACAGCGCCTCGTAGTCTTGAACCGAATCTTCTTCAGACGCCGGCTTGCCTGACTCTATTGGTTCGAACGGCGAGTATGTTACAGGCGGTTCGGACGACGTCTGTTCTTCAGTATTGAGTTGTCTGGATAAGGCAAGGCTTTCGAACTCTTCCGCCTGCGCCGGCTCGGGCAGTTCGATATTTGAAAGCGCTGTAGCCGACTCGTCCAGCACTTGATTGTGGACTTGTTCAGAGAATCCAAGGCCCTCAGTACTATCCGCAGACGTCGGTTCTGGTTGGCTTATTTGCTCTACAACCCGCAACTGCTCTTCAGGCGGCAGTTCGGCGAACGCAATCAGCTCATGGTAGAGATCTATCTCTGATTCGCTGATTGTAGTGTCGTGCGGCCCGATAGAGTTGAGGCGGACCGCCGCGTTGTCTTTGATGAGCTCCATCCAGTCTTTCTTTCGCAGGGTTTAGTGAGGAGGCAGGGCGGATTCATTCTACAATACGTAGGATGCGGTTGCTATAGAATTGTGGGACATCGAATTGTGGGACTGGCGTAATCAGTTTAAAGCTGCAAGACCACCTGGCTTTGAGATTGAGTCTGGTGTACGCCACGTCGCAACCACGTCAGTGGCTGAATTGTTCGCGTGCAGCGGCGATGCTACGATTCAAACATCATTATGCCTCGTGAATCCGACATAATCGCCGGGTTAAAGAAACGCCCAAGCGTCAAACGTGATGTGTTGTTGGGAATCGGCGACGACGCGGCAGTTATAAAAACAGGAGAGGGACGAGAACTCCTTGCATGCTGCGACTTGATGGTCGAAGGCGTGCATTTCCGCACCGATTGGAGTCCCGCCGGTCTCCTTGGCCGCAAAGCCCTCGCGGTCAATCTCAGCGATATCGCTGCGATGGGGGGCGTACCGAAATTTGCCATGCTCAGCCTGGCGCTGCCGGAATGGTGTTCTGACGATTTCATCGCCGAGCTATTTGACGGAGTATTTAAGCTTGCGGAGGCCACCGGTGTTTCGATCATTGGCGGTGATACTTCAAGCTCGCGTGACTCGTTGTTCATCGATGTCAGCGTGATCGGTGAGTGCGAAACCGGGAAGGCTGTAACTCGCCGAGGCGCAAAGGTCGGCGATACAATCTACGTCAGCGGTTCGCTTGGCGCATCTGCGCTTGGCCTCTCATTGCTTGAAAAAGGGTTCAGACTCGACGATTCGCAAGACCCAAACGATGCGAGGCCGCAGGCTGTTCGAAAGCACCTGGTACCCGAGCCTCGGTTAGAACTGGGCCGCGCTCTCGGACACGCGGAGCTCGCAACGGCAATGATCGATATCAGCGATGGTTTGAGCACAGACTTATGGCACATCCTCGATGAGAGCGGGGTCGGCGCCGTTATTCACGCCAGCGCGATACCCGTTGCCGAATGCGTAACCGCCATTGCCTTGGAAGGTAACACCATAGATCATTTAATGTTGGCGCTAAACGGCGGCGAGGAGTACGAGCTTCTGTTTACAGCCTCTCCTGGAAAGACGCAGGAGATCGAAAAGTTATCCGACCTGCCTGGAGTAAAGATATACGGGATTGGAGAGATCGTTGCGAGAAGAGACCTGCTGCTTGCGCGAAACGACGCGTTCGAGTCACTTTCACCAACAGGGTTTGAGCACCGGATCTGAAACCTGTTACACCCGTCAATATAGGACACCCCCAGACCTTGGCACATTGTTACACTTGAGGAATCGTCACAATGGCGCTTGTTGTGTCTAGTCTTTGAGACCACACTGTCCAAGAGATAAGCACTCGCACAAAGGAATAGACGATATGCCGAAAACAATTCAAAGAAGTACCGCGGTCGTGTTCTTGCTGGCAGTAATATTAGCCAATTCAATTCCTGCTCGAGCTCAGGAACCGACGACCCCGGTAATTGGGAGTTGGGATGCCATTAAAGCTCTCCCTTCAAGAGACGAACTGTCCGTCACTCTCAAAGACGGAAGCAGCCAAAAAGGCAAGCTCACCGACGCCACCGATACGTTGCTGACATTGTCTCAAGGTAAGAAAATCAATGAGATACGTCGAGAGGCGATATTCCAGATTTATCGCGCGGTTCCAAAGTCGCGCAGCAGGGCCACCGGGACCGGAGCTGCGGTAGGCGCCGGGTTGGGATTGATGACTGCCGCTTTCGGAGATGGATCGAGTGGGCACGGCTCAAGTGCTGGAACTGCTATCGTCGGCGTCCTATTCACGGCAGGCCTCGGCGCATTGATCGGCCGGGGAATCGCCGGCGGTCACGAGCGCGTATTGATTTACGAAGCGAGAAGGTGATTTCGTTAGGCCTGACCGTCGAATACCTGGTCTTCATAAAAGAACGCCGGACCGCAGACAAGGATCAGTTTGATCGTCTCCGTGCCGGTGTTCTGAAGCGTGTGCCGGTGACCTCGGGGGACGTAAACGGCGTCGCCGGCATTAACCTCCTGAATCTCATCGCCGACAGTCATAAGGCCCCGACCCGAAACCAAATAATAGATCTCCTCGATATCGCGATGATAATGAGGCGTGACGGCGCATCCGGGCGGGAGCATTTCTTCAGCCAGGCTGCATTGAGTTACATTCGACGTGGTCCTATCAATAAGGGGCCGAATCTCGGAGCCATGAGCTGTGTTGATGATGCCCGCGTGCTTGCGATTCACAATAATCATTGAGGTTCTCCTCGATCCCAGCTATATAGTGTTTAGTCCCAGTGATTTGTTGGAACTCGTTGCGATGATTCTACTTGATCTCGCCGCCCGAAAGGCATAAGATTTTTTCCGCAACGCACAGCCCTCACAAGCGTTGAATAAATCATCAACTGGGAGCCCTCGACTGGTGAAAACTGATAGGAAACCAGCAACCTTGGCGATCTGTTTACTACTGGCGCTGAGTCTTGTAGTAGCGCAGGGCAGCGACCATCGAACCAGGCTCTCACAGGGGCGCAGCGTAGCGCTGCCCTCTTCGTCCATACTCGACAAACACGCTCAGCCTCTAATTTCATCGAGCGGCAAGATCGGCTTCGTCGCATCGGTTACCGGCGGATCGCTGATCTCGTTCAGCCTGACTTCGGGCAAGATTCTCTCAACCGTTGCATTGGGGGAAACGCTTGGCGCTATTTCGATGATCGAGGTAGGGGGGCGCAGGCTGATCGCCGTCCCAGCGGCAAATGATCCGGCAGGGGGTACCCCTGCGACAGTCAGCATCATCGATGCAACCAGCGCTAAAAGGCTTGAGCTAAAATCGCTGCTGGTGCTTCCGCGTGATGCGGTTATCACACCCGCTACCAGCGCAACGTTGACGCGCGACGGTCGCTTTTGCTTGATCGCTTCGAGCTTCGATGTGCCGACGCTTTATTCGTTTGACGTAGAGTCCGGTCAGTTAGCATCTCACCTTGCCCTTATCGGGCGGCCTTCCGACGTAGCGCTTTTTGATGACGGCGGCCGGCGGATGCTGGCAGTCGCCAGCGCCGCGGGGAACAACCTTTCGGTTATTAAAATCGATGAACTGGGGGGG
>Ga0075428_100002802_pt1 | contig 18977 bp, 15 predicted proteins | sample RhiMetdeltSRZDD2_FD_75291 | JGI IMG/M metagenome (GOLD analysis project Ga0075428, IMG submission 75291) | Populus rhizosphere microbial communities from Tennessee, USA - Rhizosphere MetaG P. deltoides SRZDD2 | ecosystem: Host-associated > Plants > Roots > Rhizosphere > Soil | place: USA... | reverse complement strand
ACCCCGAGACCGGCGACTCCGGTGCGCCGTCGGCCGACCGTGCCGCCACCAGCCCCGCCTCCGCCGACGCCTCCACCACCGACCCCGACCTCGCCACCGGCCCCGCCCCCGACTCCCGCCGCGACCGCCGCCGGGCCTGGATCGTCATCGCCCTCGGCTTCCTCGCCGCCCGCGTCGTCCTGTGGACCAGCGGCACCCGCTTCTCCACCGCCCTGCTGCGCTACCCGTCGCTCTGGCACCTGCTCGACGAGGAGTACCTGCGCCACCATCCCTTCGGTGCCCTGTGGGACCAGCACACCCAGCCCCCGCTGTTCAACGTCCTGATCGGCGTGGTGCTGCGCTGGTCGCCGGCTCCGGACGGCATCTCGTTCCAGGTCGTCTGGGCCGCCTTCGCCCTCGTCGCCGCCCTCGCCCTGTACGAGGTGCTGCGAGGGTTCGGCTGCCGCTGGTGGGTAGCCGTCGCGACCACGGTGTTCGTGTTCAGCGATCCCGGGCTGATCGAGTACGAGCACACCCTGACCTACGAGTGCGCCGAGCTCGCCCTGATCCTCGGCACCGTCTGGGCGTGCCAGCGCTACGCCCACCAGCCCACGCTCAAGCGCCTCGCCGTCTTCGCCGGCGTTGGCACGACCCTGGTGCTCACCCGGGCGCTGTTCCACCCGCTGTGGCTGGCCATGGCCCTGGGGCTCGTCCTCGCCATCCGGCCACCCCGGGCCGACTGGCGCAGGACCGCGCTGGTCCTGTGCGTCCCGCTCATCCTGGTGGTCGGCCTGATGGCCAAGAACCAGGTCCGCTTCGACACCTTCGCCCTGAGCTCGTGGTTCGGGATGAACCTCGAGCGGGCGGCGGTGAACAGCCTCCCGCCCGAGGACGTCCAGCAGCTGATCGACGACGGCACGCTGTCACCGCAGGCCGTGCTGCCGGCCTTCAGCTCCTACGACCACTACGTGCCCTACGCCGAGCCCTGCGACCCGCACTACGGCTCGACGGTGCTCGACGACGCCGACAAGAGCGAGGGCACCATGAACCCCAACTACGCCTGCTACCTGCCGCTCTACGACCAGGCGCAGAAGGATGCGATCGCGGCGATCCGGGCCCGGCCGGGGGAGTACCTCACGACGCTGCGGGGCAACACGCTCACCTTCTTCCACGATCCGATGGTCATCCGGGTCCGGCTGTACACGCTGGGCAACGTCCTGACCCGGACCCATGCCATCGTCGGGCTCGAGGTTCCGGCCACGGCGCACTTCAACTACTTCGACGTGGACCTCCGGATCCGCCTCACAGCGGTCATCGCCGTGCTGGGCCTGATCGGGGCCGGGATCGTGGCCGCCGTGCGAGCCCTCCGCGGCCAGCGCACGCCCGCCGTGGCGACCACGTTGTTCGTTGGCTTCACCATCCTCTTCGCCTCGCTCAGCGCGATCCTCTTCGACATCTTCGAGACGGCGCGGTTCCGGGTACCGCTGGATCCGATCCTCTACGGCGCGGTCCTGGCCTTCCTCCTGGAAGCCGTGGCCCGGGGGATCGCCCGGGCCAGGCTCACCAGAGCTGGTCGCAGTACCGGTCCGTCCCCGGAACCGTCGGGATGAAGGCCCCGGCCCAGCGGACGACCGCACCGTCGCCGGCCTCCCGACGGGCGTCGGCGTAGGCCTGCACCGCCGGCCACCACTCGCGGGGCTCGGAGTCGGCGAACCAGAGCTGCATCTCGCGCCGCTCGATGCCCTCGGTGCCGGGCTGGGTGACCGGGGCGTTCGCCGGCAGCGGGATCCCCTGGAACGAGAGCACCAGCGCGATCGGCGAATCCGGCGCGAGCGGCCAGTGGGGTGGGGTCGCTGCGGCCTCGGCGCGGCCGCCGGGACGGTCGACCACCACGGCGGCCAACCCCGGGAACGGATGGTCCAGCGCCAGCTCGGGCGGCACGCCGTCGGGATCCCGGGGGTCGGCGCCCCGGTACCGGTACAGCAGGGTGTGGACGTGGTCGCGCTCGGGGAACATCCGCCCGTTGCGGTGCAGCCAGTGGACCTGCCGGGTCGCCCAGTCGGTGTTCTCCCGGTGGCGCCCGGCCAGCACCCAGTAGATGGACAGGTAGGAGCCGGCCCGGTCGTCGCCGAACAACGGCCCAGCGTGGCCGTCGCCATCGCCGTCGCCATCGCCCGACGCCGCCGCGCCGATGCGCAGGTCCTTGAGGTCCCGGGTCGCGACCCAGCGGCGACCCGCGAAGTACCAGGGCCCGATCATGCAGCCGGCGTAGAAGTGGTCCCGCTCGTACCAGCGGTGGTAGGCGACCTCGTGGCCCCGGTGCGGCTCGACCAGGGTGAACAGCATGCTGCCGAGGGCCACCTCCCCGCCCAGATCCCAGTCGTCGGCCGGGGTGGCCTCCTCGCCGGACCCGGCGGCAGGGGCAGGGGCCGGCACCCCGTCCTCGACGGTCATGACGTGATCCCGAAGCGCTCGAGGCCGAAGGCCCGGATGGCGTTGCCCCGCAGCAGCTTGTAGGTCTCGGTCTCGTCCAGCCCGGCACCGACGCAGATGTCGGTCGCCACCTTCTTGCTGTGCGGGAAGGTCGAGTCGGCGTGGGGGTAGTCAGTCTCGAAGCAGATCTGGTCGATGCCGATGGCGTCCCGGTTCCGCAGGCCGGTCTCGTCGTCGAAGACGCAGCCGTAGACCCGGTCGGCGATGTAGCTCGACGGCTTGTGGGGCAGCGATGTGCCGAAGCTGTTGTCGCTGCGCTCGGCCCACAGCTTGTCGGCCCGCTCGAGGACGTAGGGCATCCACCCGACCTGGCCCTCGGAGTAGGCGATGCGCAGCCTCGGGAACCGCTCAAGCGTCCCCGAGAAGATGAAGTCGAGCAGGGAGCCCATCGCGTTCTGGAAGGTGAGGGTCGAGCTGACGATGAACGGCGCATCGGGCGAGGTGGCCGGCATGCGGGACGACGACCCGATGTGCATGCACACCACGGTCTCGGTCTCCTGGCAGGCGGTGAAGAGCGGATCCCACTCGCCGGAGTGGATCGACGGCAGGCCCAGCGGGTGCGGGTTCTCGGAGAAGGCCACGGCATGGCTGCCCTTCGCGGCGCAGCGGTGGATCTCGGCGGCGGCGAGGTCGACGTCCCAGAGGGGGATCATGGTCAGTGGGATGAGCCGGCCCTGGCCCTCGCCGCCGCACCACTCGTCGATCATCCAGTCGTTGTAGGCCTGCACGCAGAGCGCCGCGAGCTCCGGGTCGCCGTTCTCGTTCTTCACCCCCTGCTCGTAGAAGGTCTGGCCGCAGAACCGGGGCAGCGTGTTGGGGAAGCAGATGGAGGCCTCGACGTGGTTGGCCTCCATGTCGGCCAGCCGGTCGGGCTGCTTCCAGCACCCGGGGCGGATCTCGTCGAAGGTGGTGGGTGTGACGTCGAGGTCGTCGAAGCCGACGGCGGCCGAGAGCTTGGGGAACGGGTAGACCAGGCCGTCGTACAGCCACCAGTCGCCCCACTCGCCGTCCTCGCCGCCCTTCTCGTAGCTGAAGCGCCCGCCCTTGAAGCCGAACTTGGCCCGGTCGCGCTCGACCCGGGGGCCGCGGTCCTTGTACCTCTCCGGCAGGCGCGAGGTCCAGAGGTCCGGCGGCTCCACCACGTGGTCGTCCACCGAGATGATCCGGGGGATGTCGGGTGCCGCGGTCTCGGTCGTCTCGGTCATGGATGACCCCCTCGTGCCGAACTAGAACGCGTTCTAATCCTAGGAGCCGGCACCGATCGGCACCAGACGCCCGGATACCCGACGCCTTGCCCGAAACTAGAACGTGTTCTAATCTTGGCCGGCGTGACGGGGGACTACCAGATGCTCATCGCCGGCGATCGGGCCGGCGGCGACCGTGGGTCCTACGCCGTCGTCAACCCCGCCACCGAGGACGTCGTGGGCGAAGCACCGGAGGCATCGCCCGACCAGGTCCGGGCCGCCGCCGCCAGCGCAGCAGCCGCGTTCGGCGCCTGGTCACGGACCCGGCCCGAGCAGCGGGCGGAGCTGATCGGCCGCCTCGCCGAGCTCCTCACCGCCCAGGTCGAGGACTACGTCCCGCTGGTCCAGGCCGAGACCGGCGCGACCCAGCGCGTGACCCGGACCATGCAGGTCCCGCAGGCCATCGAGCGGTTCAAGCGCTACGCGCAGACGGCGGCCGACGTGGAGTCCATCCCCCTGGCCCCGAAGGTGATGGCCGCCACCCCGCTCTCCCCCAGCGTCCTATTGGGCGCCACCGTGGTCCGCCAGCCGGTCGGCGTCGTCGCCTGCATCACGCCGTACAACTTCCCGCTGGTGAACATGGCCGGGAAGATCGGCCCGGCGCTGGCCATGGGCAACACCGTGGTCGTCAAGCCCGCGCCGCAGGACCCGCTCGCGGTGCTGCGCTTCGGCGAGCTCGCCACCGCAGCCGGCTTCCCGCCCGGCGTGGTCAACATCGTGACGGGGAGCGGCGCCGAGGCCGGCGAGGCCCTGGTCGCCTCGCCCGACGTCGACATGATCAGCTTCACCGGCTCGACCGCCGTCGGGCAGCGCATCGGCGAGGTCGCCGGCCGGGACATGAAGCGGCTGCTCCTGGAGCTGGGGGGCAAGGGTGCCGCTGTGGTGTTCGACGACGCGGACCTGCCGACCGCCATCGGCGCCATCGCCAGTGTGTGGGCCTTCCACTCGGGCCAGATCTGCACCGCGCCGACCCGGGTCATCGCCCAACGGGGCATCGTCGACCACCTGGTCGGCGGACTGGTGCAGGCCAGCCAGCGGCTGCCGGTGGGGGATCCGCTGGACGAGCGGACCGTCGTCGGGCCCGTGATCTCGGCGGCACAGCGCGACCGGATCGAAGCCATGGTCCAGAGTGGTGTCGACGAGGGAGGGTCGGTCGTAGCCGGGGGCGAGCGGCCCTCGCTCGACCGGGGGTTCTACGTGGCGCCGACCCTCGTCGCCGACTGCAAGGCCGAGATGTCGGTGGTCCAGCAGGAGATCTTCGGCCCGGTGGTGGTCGTGGTGCCCTTCGACCACGAGGACGAGGGCGTGGCCCTGGCCAACGGGACCGACTACGGCCTCAACGACTACGTGTTCACCGGGGACAGCGCCCGCGGCATGCGGGTGGCCCGCCAGCTCCGCTCGGGGTCGGTGGCCATCAACACCGCGCAGCAGCACCCGGAGGCGCCGTTCGGCGGGTTCAAGCTCTCCGGCGTCGGCCGGGACCGGGGTGTGTTCGGGCTCCACGCGTACAGCGAGCTCCAGTCGATCGTGTGGCCGGGGTGAAGGCCGGGACGAGGGACGGAGGCCGAGGCCGATGAAGGGGATCGTGTGGACCGGGCAGCTGGAGGTCCGGGACGACGTCGAGGTCCGGGGCCCCGAGCCGCACGAGGTCCGGGTCCGGATCGTCAACGCCGGGCTGTGCCACAGCGACGTCTCGGTCATCGACGGGACCATCCCCTTCCCGACCCCGGTCGTGCTGGGCCACGAGGGCGCCGGCGTGGTCGAAGAGGTCGGCGCCGCCGTCACCAAGGTGCGCGTGGGCGACCACGTCGTGCTCACCACCCTGGGCAACTGCGGGCGCTGCGCAGCCTGCGACCGGGGCCAGCCGACCCACTGCCGCGACACCATGGGCAAGCTGCCCCGACCCTTCACCGTCGGCGGCGAGCGGGCCTTCCAGTTCGCCAACACCGGGGTGTTCACCGAAGCGGTGGTGGTCACCGAGACCCAGGCCATCGTCATCGATCCCGAGGTGCCGCTCCAGGTGGCCTGCCTGATCGGCTGCGGCGTGCTGACCGGCGCCGGCGCGGTGCTCAACCGGGCCAAGGTGCAGCCGGGCCAGACGGTGGTGGTGATCGGCGCGGGCGGCATCGGGCAGTCGGTCATCCAGGCCGCGAGGATCGCCGCGGCGGGTCGGATCGTGGCCGTCGACGCCAACCCGGCCAAGGAGCAGGTGGCCCGGCTGTTCGGCGCCACCGACTTCGTGGACGCCAGCGCGAGCGACGACCCGGTCGCCGCCGTCAAGGACCTCGGCCTGCCCACCGGCGTCGACCACGTCTTCGAGTGCGTAGGCCACCCGGCCCTCATCCGCAACGCGATCGCCCTGCTCGACTGGGGCGGCACCGCGACCCTCCTCGGGGTCCCGAAGCTCGGCACCGAGGCCAGCTTCGTGGTGAACGACCTCTACAACGACAAGGCCATCCTCGGGTGCCGCTACGGGTCGGCCCGGCCGCACCACGACATCCCCCTGCTGGTCGGCCTGTACCAGGACGGCCGGCTGCTCCTCGACGAGATGGTCAGCCAGGTCTATCCCCTCGACCAGATCAGCCAAGCCCTCGACGACCTGCACCACGGCAAGCTCAACCGGGGCGTGCTCACGGTCGCGGAGTCGTAGCGGGGCCAGGAGACAGGAGAGAGCCTCCCCATGGAGTTCGGCGTCTTCGCCCAGCTGTTCGTCCCCCGCTTCGAGCGGGACCGGGACCCGCAGGCCGAGCACAAGCGCATCTTCCGCAACGTCGAGATCGCCAAGGCTGCCGACCAGCACGGCTTCAAGTACGTGTGGTGCCCGCAGCACCACTTCCTGGACGAGTACAGCCACATGCCCGGGCCCGAGGCGTTCCTGTCGTTCTGCGCCGCCCAGACCAGCCGGGTCCACCTCGGCTCGGCGATCTTCAACATCACCCCGCCGGTCAACAAGCCCCAGCGGGTGGCCGAGAACGTCGCCCTGCTCGACCACCTGACCAACAACCGCTTCGAGTTCGGGACCGGCCGGGGGTCGTCCACCACCGAGGTCCACGGCTTCGACATCGCCAACATCGACGAGACCAAGGAGATGTGGCGCGAGGCCATCCACGAGATCCCCAAGATGTGGAAGGACGCGCCCTACAGCTACGACGGCACCTACTTCCGGATGCCGGAGCGCAGGGTCTTCCCCAAGCCCCACGGCCCCCTGCATCCGGCCATCTGGGTGGCGGCGGGGAGCCCCGGCACCTTCGTCGAGGCCGGCGAGCTGGGCCTCGGGGCCTTCTGCTTCTCGATCGGGCGGCCCCAGCAGATGGAGCCGCTGGTCCGCGGCTACAAGCAGGGCATCGAGAACGCCACGCCGGTCGGCGACTACGTCAACGACAACATCATGGGCGTGACCAACATGCTGTGCATGGAGGACCGGCGCAAGGCCTTCGAGGTCGCGTCCAACATGTCGATGAACTACTACTCGACCCTCGTCTACCACTGGCTCGACAACGTGCCCCGGCCCAAGCACGTGCCGCCGTGGCCCGAGCGGATCCCGGAGCCGACGCCGGAGCAGGTGGAGCAGCTCTCGGCCGACGGCTACGCGGTGATCGGCGATCCCGACGACTGTGCCCGGTCGGTCCAGAGGTGGGTCGACATGGGCTTCGACCAGCTCACCTTCAGCCCCACGACCAACACCCTGCCCACCGAGGTCGTGATCGGCTCGATGGAGGTCTTCGGGCGGGAGGTCATCCCGCAGTTCGACCTCGACCCCGAGCACTCGACCACCCGCTACCGCCGGTTGGCCGCCGACGCGCTGAGCGGCTAACACGTCGGGGCCGTGGGGACCACGCGGGGGACGCCGGGCAGCTTCAACTTCGCCGACATCTGGGAGATGGTCGCCGACGCGGTGCCCGAGCGCGAGGCGCTGGTGGTGGGGACGCAGCGGCGGACCTACGCGGAGCTCGAGGAGCGGGCGAACCGCCTGGCGCACCACCTCGCCGGCCTGGGCGTCGGGCCGGACGACCACGTCGGCCTGTACCTCGAGAACTGCGCCGAGTACGTCGAGGCGATGCTGGCGCTGTTCAAGCTGCGGGCGGTGCCGATCAACGTCAACCACCGCTACGTGGCCGGCGAGCTGCGCTACCTCCTGGACAACAGCGACAGCGTCGGTGTCCTGACCCAGCCGCCGCTGCGGCCGGTGGTCGACGCGGTGCTCGGCACCGACCTGCCCCGGGTCGCGTTCGTGCTGACCACCGGCGACGACTACGAGGCGGCGCTCGCGGCGGCTGCGGCCGATCGAACGGCGGTCGAGCGGTCCGGCGACGACCGGTACGTGATGTACACCGGCGGGACCACGGGGCTGCCGAAGGGCGTCAACTGGCGACAGGAGGACGCCTTCTACACCTGCATCGGCGGGGGCGATCCCATGCGCTTGGGCGGCGCGGTGGAGCGGCCGGACGAGCTGCGCGAGCGCATCACCGAGCATCCGATCTGCTACCTGCCGGTGGCGCCGCTGATGCACGCCGCTGCCCAGTGGACCACGCTGATGCAGCTGTTCGCGGGCTGCAAGGTGGTGCTGATGACGGGTTCGCTGGATCCGGCGGCCGTCTGGCGGACCGTGGCGGCCGAGCGGGTCAACGCCATGACCGTCGTCGGCGACGCCGTGGCCCGCCCGCTGCTCGACGAGTGGGACCGGGCGCAGGACGCGGGGGAGCCCTACGACGCCAGCTCGCTGCTGGGGTTCAGCAACGGGGGCGCGCCGCTGTCCATCGCCGGGAAGCAGCGGGTGCTGGCCACGCTGCCCGGCGTGGTCATGACCGACGGCTTCGGGTCGTCCGAGGCGGGGACGCAGGGCGCCTCCCGGGTCAGCGCCGCCGACCTGGACGGGGCGAGCTCGTCCCGGCTGGTCAGCTTCGACCGGCCGGCCAAGCCGACCATCGTCGTGGGGCCCGACGGCGCCGAGGTGACGCCGGGGTCAGGGGTCGTGGGCCAGGTGATGGCCGGCGGCCGCCTGCCGCTCGGCTACTACAACGACCCCGAGCGGACCGTGGCGACCTTCGTCGAGCGCGACGGCGAGCGCTGGCTGATCACCGGCGACATGGCCACCGTCGATGCCGGCGGCGCGATCGTGCTGCTGGGCCGGGGGTCCGGCGCGATCAACACCGGCGGCGAGAAGGTCTTCCCGGAGGAGGTGGAGGCGGCGCTCAGGACCCATCCCGGGGTCTACGACTGCCTGGTGGTCGGAGTGGACGACGACCGTTGGGGCAGCGCGGTCGCCGCCGTCGTCCAGCGACCCCCGGGCGGTGGCCCGGAGGTGACCCTCGCCGAGCTGGCCGCCCACTGCAAGCAGCGCCTGGCGGGCTACAAGGCGCCGAAGCGGCTGGTCGTGGTGGACCGGGTCCAACGGTCGCCGTCGGGCAAGGCCGACTACCGGTGGGCCCGCGAGGTCGCCATGGCCGGCGCTGTGGGTCAGATCGCCCGGTAGCAGAGGGCACGCCACTCGCCGGTGCGGGGGATGGGGCACAGCGCCCCCGTGGCCCGCAGCAGCCAGTCGAGCACGCTGTCGAGCTCGGCCTGGTCGGTGGTCGCCGGCACGGCGCAGACCAGGCCCCGCTTCGGGTGGTCCTGCAGGATCCGCCAGCCGTCGGGCAGCGCGAGCCCCTCGGACGCCAGCCGCTGGACGACCTTGGGACCCCGGCCGTGGTGGATGCCGACCGTCGACGGGTCGCGGTCGTTCCTGGTCGGCGCCGCCCAGGTCCCGAGGGGGACGTCGGGGCCGCGCGCCCCGAAGATGTTGGCGAGGGTCGAGCGGGTCGGTGGCGGGACATCGACGTCCAGCCCAGGTGTCAGGTTGACCCAGCCTTGGCGGTTGCCGGCCATGAGCGTCATGCGGGCGACCACGGGATCGCGGTAGCGCTCGTCGAACTCGATCACCAGCGGCTCGGCCACCATCTTCGGCACCGTAGACCGACCCGGGAGGGGAGGTCAGTTTGGCGTGAGATGGTGCCCGGTTGGGTAGGCACCTGCCGTAGTGTGCGCGGCCATGGACTTGAGCGAGGCACTTCGGGAGGCCCTCGAAGCCCAGGTGCTCGATCACGAGCCCGCTCAGGCCGCGCTCGTGCTGCGGGGAGCGGTCGAGCGGGTGGGACCGACCGAGGTGGCCGACGGGCTGCTCGACTCCGCCGCCGTCGCGCTCCGTCGCCTGGTCGCCGAGACCGACCGGGCCCTACCCCTCGACGAGCTGGTCGAACGGCTGACGCTGGACGGTGCCGTTCCCGGCGACAGCGCCTCACTGCTGTCGCACATGCTGACGCTGGCCGCCGCGACCGCGGGCGGGGTGCGCCCGAGCACGCGGGCCATCGTCGACGAGATCGGGCCCGAGCGGGCGCTGTCCGGGGCCTGGCTGGCGACGCTGGCCGCCATCCGGGTCGTCGCGATCAGCCTCGAGCGCACCGAGGCCGACATCGTCGAGGACATCCTGCGGGCCCTCGACTCGTTCTGAATTCGGGCCGGTGGCCGGCCCGACCGTAGAATCTGACGGTACGTCAGATTCGGGGAGGGACATGGGTCTGCTCGACGGGAAGGTGGCCATCGTGACCGGGGCGGGCCATGGCATCGGCCGGGGGCACGCCCTGGAGCTGGCCAAGCACGGGGCGAAGGTCGTGGTCAACGACCTCGGGACGTCGGTGACCGGCGAAGGGTCGGCGCCCGATGCCGACCTCACGGTCAAGCTGATCGAGGACCGGAGCGGCGAGGCCGTCGCCAACTACGAGGACGTCGCCGACTACGACGGCGCGGGTCGCATGGTCGCCCAGGCCGTCGACACGTGGGGGCGGCTCGACATCCTGGTCAACAACGCGGGCATCGTGCGTGACCAGGCCATCTGGAACATGTCCGAGGCCGACTTCGACGCCGTGATCCGGGTCCACCTCAAGGGGACCTGGGCGCCATGCCACTGGGCGGCACGCCACTGGCGGGAGCGCTCGAAGGCCGGCGAGACCTTCACCGGGCGGATCATCAACACCACCTCGGGGGCCGGGCTGGTCGGGAACTTCGGCCAGAGCAACTACGCCACCGCCAAGGCGGGCATCGCGGGGCTGACCCAGACGCTCAGCCTGGAGCTCTACCGCCTCGGGATCACCGTCAACGCCGTGGGGCCCGCGGCGGCGACGCGCATCACCGGCACCATGCCGGGGGCGCCGCCGGTGATCGAGCCCGACGACGTGCCCGAGGACGAGTGGAACCGCATGGACCCCGCCGTGTCCTCGCCGCTGGTGGCCTGGCTGGCCTCCGACCAGTCACAGCACGTGACCGGCCAGGTGATCCGCGCCGTGGCCGAGGACATCGTCTGGATGAAGGGCTGGAGCGACGGGCCCCGCATCCACAACGGCGGCAAGCGGTGGGACGCCGCCACGCTGGGGACCCAGGTCAACACCGACCTGTTCGGGACCCGCGCCCCCGGCCTCCGGTACTGAGGCCGAGCCCGGGTGACGCGACGAGGGCGGCGCCCCAGCTGCGCCGCCCAGGTCGATCTTCAGGCTCGAGCTACGAGCCGTCTGTCACGCGTGGTGGCTCAGCGCCAGCCCAGCGACCGGGTGCAGGCCGGCCAATTGGCCCAGCCGCCGCTCTCGTAGAGGCGGATGCCCATCGTGATCTGGGTCTCGCGGCTGGCCTCGCTCGGGAGGCCGGTGCCGCCGACGCCCTGCCAGCTCCCGAGTGAGAACTGCAGGCCGCCGTAGTAGCCGTTGCCGGTGTTGATCGACCAGTTGCCGCCGGACTCGCACTGGGCCAACTGGTCCCAGGTGGCGTAGCTGTAGGGGTCCGGAGCCGAACCGCCGCTGTCGGGTGCGGGATCCACCGGGGCCGGAGCCTCGGTGGTCGTGGTCTCGGGCGGCGCGGTGGTGGTCGTGGTGGGCGGCGCGGTGGTGGTCGTCGTCGGTGGCGGCGGCGGAGCCGTCGTCGTGGTCGTCATGACCGAGCCGAGAGACGCGGCGCGGGCGGCATCGGTCCGGTTGGCTTCGGACCGGTCCCGCAGCGCACTGATGGCCGCGCTCGAGATCTCGGCGTCGGCGCTGTCGTCGTTGCCGACCAGCGTGTTGGCCAACACGATCGGCGTGGCCAGCATGGCGATGCCGGCCAGTCCTCCGACGACCGCCCGCCGCAGGTCTTTTCGTCGCTTGCGCTGTTCTTCGGCCTCTACGTCGCCCAGCACGTCGTCGTGCTGACCGACCTCGTGCTGACCGACCTCGTCGAGGTCCAGCTCGATGTGGTCGTGGTTGGTTGGCTTCGTCTGCTCGCTCATCGCAGATTGCCCTCCCCATGGCTCGGGACGCGCGGCCGCCCGCCGAGATTTGGAGGGGGGAGGCGGGAGGTCGGAGGGGAACTAACGAGGCCCCAGCGCGCGTCGTCCTGTCCTGAGTGCAAGCAGTCTGACACGATCGCAACGTTTTTGCAACATTGGCCGACGTACCGGACGCGGAACTGCCCCCGTTCGGGTCCTCAGCGGGACGGGGACGGGGGCAGGTCAGGGACCGATTCTAGGGAGCGCGACGTCAGCGCCAACCCAGCTCGCGGGTGCAGGCCGGCCAGGCCGCCCAGCTCGAGCTCTCGTAGAGCCGGATGCCCATGGCGATCTGCTCTTCCCGGGAGTGGTCGCTCGGGAGGCCGGTGCCGCCGAGGCCCTGCCAGGTCGACAGGGAGAACTGGAGGCCGCCGTAGTAGCCGTTGCCGGTGTTGATCGACCAGTTGCCACCGGACTCGCACTCGGCCAGCTGGTCCCAGGTGGCGTAGCTGTAGGGGTCCGGAGCCGAACCGCCGCTATCGGGGACGGTCGTGATCGGTGACGGAGGCTCGGTCGTGGTGGTGGTGGTCGTCGTGGTCGTGGTGGTGGTCGTCGTGGGTGGCGCCGTGGTGGTCGTCGTGGTCCGGATCGAGGCCGCGGCACTGGCGCGGGCTGCGTCGGCCTGGCTGGCCTCGCTCTGGCCCCGCAGCGCGTTGATCGCGGAGCTGGCGACCTCGCCGTCTGCCTCGACGTCGCTGCTCGCGCCAGCAGGAACGACGGCGTTGGCGAGGACGATGGGCGCCACCAGCATGGTGACACCGGCAACCCCTCCGAGGACCGCCCGGCGCAGGTCTTTTCGGCGCTTGCGCCGTTCTTCGGCCTCCAGCTCGTCGTCGTCGACCCACCCCTGCATCGCGTGCATCGCGGCGAACTCCCCCTGGCTCGGGACTCGCGCCGCCCTCACGCGGAATTCGAGGGTGGAAGTCGGCGGACCAAACGTTGGCCCCGGCGCGCGTCGTCCTGTCCGGCTGTGCAAGGAGTTTGTCATGATCGCAACGTGTTTGCAGCGCGCCAGCGCGGCATTGTGCGCGCTCCCTGGCTGCCCGTGAGCCCCCCGGGTCTCCCTCTGTTCCCTGCCCCCTGGCTCAGCGACTTCGGGGAAGACCTAGACCCCGTTGAGAGATGATCTCTCGCTGAACCTCACTCGACCCACCGTAGATGGTTGTGACCATCGCGTGTCGGTATGCATGCTCGACCAAGCCGCCGAGCACCATAGTCCCCTCGCGGGGGCGGGTGAGCCCTTCCGGGCCCAAGAGATCCAACAGGTCACTGGAAGCGGCCACGAAGGCCTCGGGCAGCCACAGCTGGGCCATCGAGCCCTCGACGTGGGGGAGGGCTCCGGACGCCGCCATCCACGCCGCTCGGTACAGCAGCAGGCGGCCCACCTCGACCAACGTGTCCCAGCGGGCCAGCCGTTCCTGGGTCCCCGGGTCGTCGAGCGGACGACGGCCGTCGGCATCCCGGGTCGCGGCCCACTCGGCCACCGAGGCCACCAGGTGCGCCGGCTCGCCCCAGTTCGAGCTGTTCCGCTCGTACACCAGCGCGGCGTGCATCACCGACCAGCCGTCGTCGACCTCGCCGACCCGGCACGAGTCGGGAACCCGGACGTCGGTGTAGAAGGTGATGTTGGTGCGCTCGCCGCCCACCGTCTCGACCGGGGTGATCTCGATGCCGGGCGAGGCCATCGGGACCAGGAACATCGTGAGCCCCTGGTGCTTCGGCACGTCGGGGTTGGTGCGGGTCAGCAGGAAGACGTACTCGGCCTCGTGGGCCATGGTCGTGAACATCTTCTGGCCGTTGACGACCCAGGCCGCGCCGTCGCGCACCGCGCGGGTCTGCACCGCCGCGACGTCGGACCCCGCGTCCGGTTCGCTGTAGCCCAGGCAGCACAGGACCTCGCCGGCCAGGATGCGCGGCAGGACCTCCTGCTGCTGGGTCTCGGTGCCCCGGAGCAGGAGGGTGGCACCTACCAGGGCGGCGATGCCCATGCCGTCTACCGGCGCGCCCGCCCGGTAGAGCTCCTGGAGCAGGGTGGTGGTGGCCACGGCCGACCGGCCCAGCCCCCCGACCTCCGTCGGCCAGCCGGCGGCCAGGTAGCCCCGCTCGCACAGCTTCCGGTGCAGGCCCCAGTCGTGCATGGTGCCCGTGCTCAGGGCGTGCTGGACGATGTCCGGGGTCAGGTGCTCGGCGAGGAAGGCTCGGACCTCGTCGCGCAGGGCCAGCGCGTCGGGATCGAGGGCGAAGTCCATGCCCTGCCGTCCGTCGGCGGCCGCGGCGGCCGGCGGCTCTGGCGGCGACCCTTCGCCCAGCCAGCGGCGCCGGGCGATGGTCTGCAGCTCGGCGCGCGGGTCGCCGGCGAGCAACCGCCAGCCCTTGGCCCGACGAGCGAACAGCTGGATGTCGTACTCGAGCATGAAGCCGTAGCCGCCGTGGAAGTGGAGGCTCGCGCCGGTGGCGTCCTCGGCTGCCTGCCCCCCGAACCAGAAGGCCTGGGCCGCCAGCGCGCTGGCCGACGGTTCGGCGACGTCGGCCGCCCAGGCCCCCTCGTAGGCGAGCAGCCGGGCGCCGTCGGTCGCGGTGTGCAGGTCGGCCAGGCGGTGCTGGATGGCCTGGAACGACCCGATGGGCACGCCGAACTGGTGGCGGTCCTTCACGTACTGGACGCCGAGGTCGAGCGCGGCCCGGGCGAGACCGGCCAGCGCTGTCGCGGTCAGCACGCGCCACTCGTCCCTGGCGACGGCATGGGCGGCCCGGGCGGCGTCGCCGGTCGCCAGGACGGTCCGGGAGCCGTCGGCCGACGCGAGATCGACGTCGGCGACGGCGCCGTCGTGGGTGGTCGGCCGACGCGTGGGCGGTGCAGCCGGCACCAGCGCCACCAGTTCGTCGCCGTCCAGCCCGACCACGACCTCGGCCGCGGCGCCACCGGGCACCATGCGGAGCACGTGGTCGACCGCCGGGCGGAGGGCGAGCGCCGCAGCTGCGCCGCTGGTCACCTGAGCCAGCAGCCGGTCGGCAGCGCCGTCCGACGATCGCCGGACCACACCACCGGCCAGCAGGCGGCCCACCACCATCGTCTCCAGGAGCGGTGCGCTGCCCAGGTGGGCGCCGTGCTGCTCGGCCACGACCGCCAGATCGGTGAGGCCGGCCCCGCCCCCGCCGTGCGCCTCGGGGACCCCCATCGCGGGGAGCCCCATCTGGGTCAGGGCGTGCCACAGCCTCTCGTCGAAACCCGTCGATTCGGCGCCGCGCACCCGCTCGGGCGAGGACTCCTTGCCGTACAGCCGGACCACCGCGTCACGCAGGGCGGTCTGTTCAGGGGAGAGCGAGAGGTCCATGGTCGGCAGTAGCCCCATCCGGAGAATCTGACGGTGTGTCAGATATTCTGGCATCCTCGTCCGCACGGCGGCATCTCGACCGCGGGCCGCACGACGACCGGGAGGAAGGGGCAGGACGTGAGTGGAGCGCCGTTGGCCGGAGTGCGCATCGTGGAGTGCTCGTTGCTCGGCCCTGCCGCGATCACCACCCACCTCGCCGACCTCGGCGCCCAGGTGATCAAGATCGAGCCGCCGTCGGGGGACTACATCCGGGAGATGACCTGGCCGATCGTCGACGGCGTGTCGCTGATGCACCTCCACGTCAACCGGGGGAAGCAGTCGGTCGCCCTCGACCTGCGCTCGGACCGTGGCCAGCAGGTCTTCAGGGATCTCGTCAGCCGCTCCGACGCGGTGGTCGAAGCCATGCGGCCCGGTGGGCTGGAGCGGCGCGGCCTCGGCTTCGACGCCCTGCGCCAGCTCAACCCGCGGCTGGTGTTCGTCACCATCTCGGGCTTCGGCATGACCGGCCCCTACAAGGACATGCCGAGCCACGGGGTGGCCTACGACACCTGGGCGGGGCTGGTGAACCCGGAGGTCGACGAGGACGGGTTCTGTGCCATCCCCGAGCATCCGTCGGTCGGCATCCACGCCGGGCCGCTGTTCGGCGCCCTCGGCATCCTCGCCGGGATCATCCGGGCCCGGGAGTCCGGCGAAGGGTGCCGCATGGAGGTCGCTCAGGCCGACGCAGCCGCGGCGATGGACTGGCTGCGCAGCGAGACCTGGAAGGCGTACGAGCGACCCGAGACCGAGGTGACCGGCAACAAGGCGGATGGCTACGAGCGCCGTGCGCCAGGCACGGCCGGCATGCGCCACGGCGTGCGGTACCAGATCTACGAATCGAAGGACGGGCACGTGCTGTTCCAGGCCTCGGAGCAGGAGTTCTGGCGCAACTTCTGCGCCGGCGTCGGGCGCGAGGACCTCTTCGAGCAGTTCCCCGGCTCGCGCGTCGCCGACCACGCCCCCGGCAACCGCGAGCTCCAGTCCGAGCTGCGCACCATCTTCGCGACCCGCACCAGCGAGGAGTGGATCGCGTTCGGGAAGGCCCGGAACACGCCGATCGCCCCGGTGAACACGCCGCGGACCCTGGCCGACGACCCCCAGTTCCAGGACCGGATGCCGTGGCTGCCCCGTGAGGCGCTCGGCGCCGAGCAGCTCCCGCTGCCCATCAAGCTGCTGGAGGAGACGCTGCCGCCGCCGACGCAGGCCCCGACGGTCGGCGAGCACACCGACACCGTGCTGCGCGAAACCCTCGGTTACGACGACGCCACCATCGGCCAGCTGCGGGCGTCCGGCGCCTTCGGCTGACCGGGACGGAGGCGTCCCCACGGACGTTCCGCGGTCGGCGGGGCCGTTCCCACTACTCTCCGTGGCATGCGACGACGGCGCCGCAACCGCACCGCGGTGCTGGCGACCGGGGTCGGGCTGGCGGTCACCGCCCTGGCGATCGCGCAGTTCGTCGCTCTGCTGCGCTTCCCGGGCACCAGGCTCGGCACCCGGACCCATGGCGTGGCGGGGGTCGCGGCGGCGCTGGCCAGCAACGCCCCACCCGCCCCGGAGCGCACCGTCGAGGCTTACGCCGGCTACGGGACCTGGGTGGACGTCCACGACTTCGTGCCGCCGTCGGGGGACTCGGCGCCCCCGCCGTTCACGGCGGCCGCCGTCGACGACATGGCCCGGCTCGGCGTCCGGACGCTGTACCTCCAGGCGGCCCGGCCCGACGCCGCCGGCGGGGGGTTGCTCGCCGACCGCACGCGGGTGGCCCAGATCCTCGTACGAGCCCACGAGGCCGGCCTCCGCGTGGTGGGCTGGTACCTGCCCACGTTCGTCGACGTCGACCGCGACCTCGCCCACCTGCGCGCCATCGCGGACTTCGAGGTCCTCGGGCACCGCTTCGACGGCGTCGCCGTCGACATCGAGGTCACCGACGCGGTGGCCGACGCGGCCGAGCGCTCGCACGAGCTGGTGGAGCTGTCGGAGCGGCTGCGGGCCGGCCTCGGCCAGGACGCCCTCGGCGCGATCGTGCTGCCGCCCGTCCTGCTCGAGGTGGTCAACCCCGACCACTGGCCGGAGTTCCCGTGGCGCGAGCTCTCCCAGCTCTACGACGTCTGGCTGCCGATGGGGTACTGGACCGAACGCAGGCCGGAGTCGGGCTACCGAGACAGCACGGTGTACACGGAGGAGAACATCCGCCGCCTGCGCGACGACCTGGGCGACGCCGACGCTGTGGTCCATGCGGTGGGTGGCATCGGCGACGGGATCACCGCGAGACCAGCCACGGACTTCGCGCGAGCGGCGATCGCCATGGATGCCATCGGCGCCTCCATCTACGACTGGGACACCCTGGACCGGCGCCTCAACGTTGCGCTGGCGTCGCGCATCAACTCGCGGCCCCCTCACTGACCGACCCCCTCGCGCGTGGCCCGGGCGGGGTGAGCGCAGCGTGACCAGTCCAGCCCGTTGGCCCTGATGACGGTGTTCACGTCCTCCAGGACCGGTGGCGGCAGGACGGCCGCTGCCGAGCGGCCGAGCCAGGGGAGGCTTGCGACCTCGTCGAGCACCGCCCGGGCGAACATGCCGTCGTCCATCCACCCGGCCAGCCGCCGGCACGCCTGGGCCACGCCGAGGGCCACGACCTCGGGCTCCCGGCGGAGCCGCGGCCAGCTCCACCGCTCGGCCAGTGCCAGCGTGGCCTCGGCCAGCCCGTGCGGGTCGCCGAGCCAGCCCGAGTTGGCGCTGCTCCCCAGCAGCCACGGGTGGCACACCGCCGGATGCAGTGCCGCGACGGCCTCCCAGCTGTCGTAGCGATCAGGTCGCTCCTGGAACAGTGCGGCCTCGACCACCTCGTCGAGCCAGAGCCGCAGCCACAGCTCGGCCGTGCTGAACGGCGGTGGTGGCGTCGGCAGCCCCAGCGCACGGCGACAGGCATCGCCGACGACGCCCTCGGGCGGCTCGTCGTAGTGGACGATGGCCGCGACCTCGCGGTCGTCACCCTCCGGCGGATCGTGGCCGCGGCCGGGGACGCCGTCGACCGGGCCCGCCCCACGGCCCGACGAGTGGTAGCGCAGCACCCCGGCCCCCTGGTTCGACCGGTCGACCAGGGCCGTGATGGTCACCGCGCGGGGCTCGGACCCGGGTGGCGGGTCGAGGAGGAGCGCGGAGCCCACGCAATGGACGCCGATGCCGAGCCAGTCGTGGGGGGCCGTGAAGCCGAGCAGAGTGTCGAGCGGGTGCTCGCCGTCGAGGGACAGGTACCCGACCTTCGGGGGACAGCCCGTGACCCGGAGCAAGGTGGTCGGCTCGTGGCCGTCGAGCGTCGCGCTGACCTCGGCGGCCATCTGGTGAAGCGGCAGACGCGGGGGCCGACCTGACGGCAGGTGGAGCGGGCGGGGACGCGGCACAGCGGGCCTCCTCGGGCAGAGCGGACGGAGACGACCGCTTCCCGGCCTGGAGCCAACGGCGCCGGAGGAGGATCACGAACCCTGCCGACACCCTAGGCAGGGGGTGTGACAGTTTCGGCGGATCCGGCGTCTGTGGCCACGAAGTGGCCGCTGACCTGGG
>Ga0075428_100002795_pt1 | contig 18990 bp, 20 predicted proteins | sample RhiMetdeltSRZDD2_FD_75291 | JGI IMG/M metagenome (GOLD analysis project Ga0075428, IMG submission 75291) | Populus rhizosphere microbial communities from Tennessee, USA - Rhizosphere MetaG P. deltoides SRZDD2 | ecosystem: Host-associated > Plants > Roots > Rhizosphere > Soil | place: USA... | reverse complement strand
CCCGCCCGCGTGCGCTTCCGCCTCAAGAAGCCCTGGCCGGACTTCATGACCTTCTACGGCACCCCCGCCACCGGCGCGGCCTGGATCGTGCCCAAGAAGTACGTGGAGCAGGTCGGCGACGAGGGATTCAAGAAGCATCCGGTCGGCGCCGGGCCCTACAAGTTCGTGGCGTTCCGTCCCGGTATCGAACTGACGCTGGAGGCTCACACGGGCTACTGGCGCAAGATGCCCGCCGTCAAGACGCTGGCGCTGCGCGTGATCCCCGACGAGGCCACGCGCCTGGCCGCCCTCAAGCGCGGCGAGGTGGACATGGCCTACAGCATCACCGGCCCGTTGGCGGAAGAGCTCAAGCGGACGCCCGGCCTGACGCTCAAGCCGACCTACATGCCGTTCACCTCGTGGCTGGTGCCGGTGGACCAGTGGGACCCCAAGTCGCCGTGGCATGATCGCCGCGTGCGACTGGCCGCCAACCTGGCCATCGACCGCGACGGCATCAACCAGGCGTCCTATCTCGGGCTGGCCAAGGTGGCGAACAGTATCATTCCCAGTCAGATGGACTACTTCTGGCAGCCGCCGGCGCCGCGCTATGATCCCGCGCAGGCCAAGAAGCTCCTGGCCGAGGCCGGTTACGCCAACGGATTCGACGCCGGCGAGCTGGGCGGCGACATGATCTATGGCTCGGCGATCGGCGAGCCCTCCGTGAACTATCTGAACGCCGTCGGCATCCGGACCCGGCTCCGGCTCATGGAGCGTGCGGCCTATTACAATGACTACGGCGAGAAGAAGCTGCGCGGCGTCCTCTACACCGGCAGCGCGGCGTTCGGCAACTCGGCCACCCGGCTGGAGACTTATGTGGTGGGCGGCGGACGGTACGTGTACGGCAGCGCTCCCGACATCGACGGGCTGTTCGCCGAGCAGGTGAACGAGTCCAATCCTCGGGTGCGCCAGCAGGTGCTGCACCGGATCCAGCAGATGATGGTCGAGCGGGTGATGTTCATCCCGGTCATGGAGACGGCGTTCCTCAACGGAGTGGGCCCCGCGGTCGACAATCACGGCCTCAACGTGATCCCGGGCTTCGCCTACTCGGCGCCCTACGAGGACCTGAGGCTCAAGAGGAAGCAGTAGGAGGCGTCGATGAGACGATTCGTCTTGCGTCGACTCGGCTACGCCCTGATCTCGCTGTTCCTGCTGTCGGTCACCATCTTTGTGCTCGTGCGGGTGACCGGCGACCCCACCGTGCTCCTGGTCGAGCCGGGGGCCAGCCGCGCCGACATGGACGCCCTGCGCGCCGAGCTCGGTTTGGACCGGTCGCTGCCGGTGCAGTACGTGAGCTTCGTGCGGGACGTGCTGCGCGGAGACTTCGGCCGCTCCTTCTACTACCGCACGCCGGTGCTCGAGCTGTACGCCTCGCGGCTGCCGAACTCCCTGCTGCTGGCGCTGACCGCCATGGCCTTCTCGCTCCTCCTGGGGATCCCGACCGGCATCCTGGCCGCGGTGCGGGTGGGCGGCTGGTGGGACAGCGCCGGTAAGGTCTTCTCCCTGCTGGGTCTCTCCATGCCGTCGTTCTGGACGGGGCTGCTCATGATCCTGTTCTTCTCGGTCTATCTGGGCTGGCTCCCGTCCTCCGGGGCGGGGTCCATCCTGCACGTGCTCATGCCGGCCTTTGCGCTCGGCTGGTACTTCGCCGCCGCCCACATGCGGTTGACGCGCTCCTCGATGCTCGAGGTGCTCGGCTCCGAGTACGTGAAGCTGGCGCGGCTCAAGGGCCTGCCGGAGGCGCTGGTCATCGGCAAGCACGCCTTCAAGAACGCGCTGATCCCGGTCCTCACCCTGGCCGGGATCAATCTCGTGCTGATGATCAACGTGGCGGTCGTGGTCGAGACCGTCTTTGCCTGGCCCGGCGTCGGCCGGCTGCTCTACGAGGGGATCGCCTTCCGCGACTTCCCGGTGGTGCAGGCCTCGGTCGTGCTGGGCGGCTCCATGATCGTGGTCGTCAACGTCGTCGTGGACATTCTCTACGCCGTCATCGACCCGAGGATCAGATATGAGCGTTAATGCCCCCGCGCGCAGCCGTACCGCCGGCGTCACCCTGGCCTGGAGATGGGCCTACTACCACTCCGAGGGACTGCCGGTCATTCCCATCCTCATTCTCCTGATCCTGGGCTTCCTGGCCGTCTTCGCCGAGTTCGTGGCGCCGCACAACCCGGAGGTCGGCACGCTGTCCCTGCGCTTCCGGCCCCCGGCGTGGATCGCCGGAGGCTCCAGCGAGTACCTGCTCGGCACCGACCACATCGGTCGCGACGTCCTGTCGCGGCTGATCTTCGGCGCACGGGTCTCGATGCTCGTCGGCTTCCTGGCCGTGCTCTTCGCCGGCTTCGTCGGCACGGTGCTCGGCATCCTGGCCGGCTACATCGGCAGCTGGGTCGATCAGGTGATCATGCGATTGACCGACGCGTGGCTGGCGCTGCCCGCCCTGATGTTCGCCATCTTCCTGGCCGCCATCGTGGGACCCAGCGAGTTCAACATCGTCATCATCCTGGGCCTCGTCTACTGGACGCGCTACGCGCGGGTCATTCGCGGCGAGGTGCTCTCGCTGAAGGAGCGCGACTTCGTCCGGCTGGCCATCGTGGCCGGCTGCTCGAAGTGGACGATCATGCGGCGCCACATCCTGCCGAACGTGCTGAACACCGCGATCGTCCTGGCCACGCTGATGCTCGGCGTCGTCATCGTCACCGAAGCCGCGCTGTCGTTCCTGGGCGTCGGTGTGCCGCCGCCCAAGCCGGCCTGGGGGCTGATGCTGGCCGACGGCAAGAAGGGGCTGATGGCCGGCTACTGGTGGCTCACGGTATTTCCCGGTGTCTGTATCGTGCTGATGGTCCTGGCCGCCAACCTGCTCGGTGACTGGCTCCGCGTGAAGCTGGACCCGCAGCTCCGGCAACTATGAGCGATCGTCCGCTCCTGGAGCTCGACAAGCTTTCGACGCATTACGTGACTGGTCGGGGGACCCGGACGGTGAAGGCCGTCGATGAGGTCTCGCTGACCCTCAGGGCGGGTGAGACGCTGGGGATCGTCGGCGAGTCCGGCTCGGGCAAGACGACCCTGGCGCTCTCGATCCTGCGTCTGCTGCCCACCGCGGCGCACATCGTGAGCGGCTCGATGCACTTCGAGGGCGAGGATCTGCTGGCCAAGTCACCGGTCGAGATGCGGCGGATGCGCGGCAAGCGCATCGCCATGATCCTGCAGGACCCCATGGCGTCGCTGAACCCGCTGTTCACGGTCGGCGACCAGGTGGCCGAGCCGGTTCGCGTCCACGAGCACACCTCGCGACGGAGCGCGCGCGAGCGAGCGGGAGCGCTGCTGCGGTCGGTGAAGATCCCGGCGGTGACCCAGCGGCTGCGCGAGTACCCGCACCAGATGTCGGGGGGCATGCGGCAGCGCATCGTGGGCGCCATCGCGATCTCCTGCGAGCCGGGGCTACTCATCGCCGACGAGCCGACCACCAGCCTGGACGTCACCATCCAGGCCCAGTACCTGAAGCTGCTGCGCGAGATCCAGCGCGAGCGCGGCCTGGCCCTGATCTTCATCACCCACAACCTGGGGATCGTGGCGCACATGTGCGACAGCGTCGCCGTGATGTACGCGGGACGGGTCGTCGAATCTGGACCGGTGCGGCGCATCTTCAACGCGCCCGCGCATCCCTACACACGCGCGCTGGTGGAATCGATCCCGCGTCTCGGCGAGGGGCCCGAGCGGCTCACCGCCATCGATGGCCACCCGCCCGACCTGATCTCGTTGCCCGCCGGATGCGCCTTCCATCCCCGCTGTCCGCAGGTGATCGACCGGTGCCGGATCGAGGCGCCTGACACGGTGGAAGTGGAGCCTGACCATCGGGCGCGATGCTGGGTGATGGCGGCTGGTCCCCGGAGTCGCGCATGATCCTGTTCGAGGCCGACGGTCTCACCAAGCACTTCCCGCTGCGCAAAGGGCTCTTCGGCCGCTCCAACGGCGCGGTGCGGGCGGTGGACGGAGTGTCGTTCACGATCGAAGCGGGCCGCACGCTGGGCGTGGTCGGCGAATCCGGCTGCGGCAAGTCCACGACGGCCAAGCTCGTCCTGAAACTGGAGGAGCCCACCGGGGGCACGATCCGCTTCATGGGCAAGAAGCTCCACGACCTCGACGCCGCCGGCCTGCGCGAGTATCGCAAGTCGGTCCAGGCGGTATTCCAGGACCCCTTCGCCTCGCTCAATCCGCGCATGCGCGTGAGCGATATCGTGGCCGAGCCCCTGATCACCAACGAGACGCTGACGAAGGGCGAGGCGCGCCAGCGCGTGGCGCGGCTGCTGGAGCTGGTCGGCCTCCCCGACCGGGCCGCGGATCTCTTCCCGCACGAGTTCTCCGGCGGGCAGCGCCAGCGGATCGCCATCGCGCGCGCGCTGGCGCTCTCACCCAAGCTGGTCGTGCTGGACGAGCCGGTGTCCGCGCTCGACGTGTCAATCCGCGCCCAGATCCTCAACCTGCTGCGCGACCTGCAGCGCGATCTCGGCCTGGCCTATCTCTTCATCGCCCACGACCTGGCCGCGGTGGCCCACATGAGCCACAGCATCGTCGTCATGTATCTCGGCAAGGTCGTCGAGTTCGGGCCGGCCAAGACCGTGGCCACCGATCCCAAGCATCCCTACACGCAGGCGCTCTTCGCGGCCGCGCTGCCGTCGCACCCCGACGAGACGCGTGAGGAGATCATCCTGACCGGCGAGGTGCCGAGCCCGATCAATCCGCCGGCCGGCTGTCGCTTCCATCCGCGCTGCATCCACGTGATGCCGCGCTGCTCGGAGGTGGTACCGGAGCTACAGACCGCTCACGGACGCGAGGTGTCCTGCCACCTGTACGACGCCGTCCGCTGAAGGCGGGAGGCCCGACCCGGGAGTCGACTCTGATGGCCAAGACGCGCGGGATGGGACTGCTCATGCTCTGGTGCGACGTCGATCCGGAGCACGAGGAGGAATTCAACCGCTGGTACGACGGCGAGCATATCCAGCGGCTGCTCTCGGTCCCCGGCTTCCTCAACGCCGGTCGCTACGTCGCGCTGAAGGGTGGGCCGAAGTACCTGGCGATGTACGAGCTCGAGGATCATCGCGTTCTGCAGACGTCGGCCTTCCTGGACGAGGTCCGCTACCGGCCCTCGCCGTGGCGCCAGAAGAGCTCCGGCGGTCACGTGGGCCGCAACTACATCCTCAACGCCTACCAGCAGATCTTCCCAGCCCGCGCCACGCCGGTCGAGGCGACCGGCCCGATGCCGCCGTATCTGCAGATGGGGCGCATGGACGTGCCGGCCGCGCTGGAGGAGGAGTTCAACGCCTGGTACAACACGGTCTACATTCCCGACTACCTGACCGTGCCCGGCGTCCTCGGCGCCCGCCGCTTCGTGGTCATCGACGGCCAGCCGAAGTACCTCACGGTCTACGACTTCGCGCGCGCGGAGGTGCCGCAGAGCGAGCCCTGGAACCGCGTGCGCGATCTCAATCCGTGGACGCACAGGATCCGCCCGCAGCTGAAGCTCGATGCCGGCTCGCCCGCCGTGTTCCGACGGATATGGCCGGCGTGAGCGCCCGGCCGATCCGCGCGTGAGCGCCGGTCGAGCCACCCGAGGAGGACGCCGTGGCGAGTGTTGAGGACGCGGTCGTGATCGAGCGCAAGGGCTCGGTGGCGCTGATCTCGTTCAATCGCCCGGAGCGGCTGAACGCCTGGAGCAAGGACATCGGCGCCGGCCTGTTGCTACGGCTGCGCGAGGCCGAGGCCGACGACTCGGTGCGCGGCGTCGTGCTCACCGGTAACGGGCGCGCCTTCTCGGCGGGCGCTGATCTGAAGGACCCCAAGACGCACAGCGTGATCTCGCCGGAAGAGCACCTGCAGGGCCTGCGCGGGCATCCGATCTTCGACACGGTCGAAACCTACCCCAAGCCCATCATCGCCGCGGTCAACGGCCACGCGATCGGCATCGGCTGCTTGGTGCCGCTCTGCTGCGATTTCATCCTGGCCGGCGAGCGGGCTTCATTCTGCCTGCCGCAGGTGAGCCTCGGCATCCTGCCGGCCTACGGCGGCACGCTGCGCCTGGCGCGCTTCGTGGGCCGGGGCAACGCGCTGAACATCGCGCTGACCGGCCGCAAGGTGGGGGCCGAGGAGGCGCTGCGCATGGGGATGGTGGTGGCGGTCCTACCCCAGGACGCGCTCATTCCCGAGGCGATGCGGCAGATGCAGGCGATCGCCGACATGCCGCCGCACGCCGTGCGGCTGGCGCGCGAGTCGCTGCGTCTCGGCTACGAGGGCGGCCTGCCGGCGGCGGCGAGCGCCGACCTGTTCCGCTTCATGGCGCTCGCCCAGACATCGGACCGCGCCGATCGCCACGAAGCCTGGCGCCGCCGCCGCTAACCAGTCCGGCCCCTACTTCATCGTGTTCGGAAGCCAGAGCGCGAGCTGCGGAAAGACCATGAGGAGCGCGATGGTGAGGACGAGGGCGATCATCAGAATGCTGGTCCCCGTGTAGACCTTCATGAGGCTCACGTTGCCGCTGGAGCTGACCACGAACGCGATCATGCCCACCGGAGGGAACACGAGGCCCATCGCCACCATCAGCATCGACATGACCCCGAACCAGACGGGGTCGAAGCCGAGCGAGGTGATGAGCGGGAACGTCAGCTGCAGGGTGAGGAGGAGCAGCGGTAGCTCGTCCATGAACATGCTCACCACGAAGTAGGTAATCACGATGCCGATGATGACGACCCAGCGGTTCAGGTTCATCTCGGTCACCACGGCCACGACCTGCTGGGGGATCTTGCTCATCGCCATGTAGTACCCGAACACGGTGGCGCCGATCAGGATCATGAAGATCAGGGCCGAGGTCTTGACGGTCTCTCGGACCGCGGCGAGGGCGCCGGCCCAGGTGAGACGGCCGAAGGCGAAGCCGATGAGTCCCGCCAGGAAAGCGCCCAGAGCTCCGACCTCCGTCGGAGTGGCCACGCCCGTGTAGAGCAACGCCACCACGAGCACGATGAGCAGCAGGCTCGACCAGATCCGCCCCAGGCTCGCCCAGCGCTCCCGGGCCGGGACGACGTACGTCTCGGGCGCGTGGGCAGGACGCACCCTGACCCAGACGAGGATCGCGGCGGTCAGGAAGATCGCGACGATGATGCCGGGGACCACGCCGGCGATGAGCAGCTTGCCGATGGAGGTCTGGGTGGAGATGCCGTAGATCACCATGCCGACGCTCGGCGGGATCAGGATGTCGAGCGTTGCCCCGATCCCGATCGAGCCCGCCGCCAGCTCATCCGAGTAGCCGTGGCGGCGCATCTCCGGCATGGCGATGCTCGACATCACCGCCGCCGCGGCCAGGCTCGCTCCCGACATGGCGCCGAAGATGCCGCATGCGAAGACGGTGGCGATGGCGAGGCCGCCCTTGACCTGCGAGAGCCAGTTGGCGCCGGCCGTGAAGAGGTCGCGGGCGAGGCCGCCGGAGGCGGAGAAGTAGGCCATCAGGATGAACATGGGGATCGTGGTCAGCACGTACTCGGCGGTGACACCGAACGGCGTTGTCCCGAGGATCCGTAAGATTACGTTCAGATCGCCGCCGAGCAGGTAGATGCCGACGATTCCCGCCGTCGCCAGCGAGAAGGCGATCGGGACGCCCAGGAGCAGTGCCACCACCATGACGAGAAACGGAAGATAGACCATCGGCTAGCCACCGCCGCCGTCGGTGAAAAGGCTGGAGCGCCCCGTCCGCACCGCGCGGAGGTCGAGCAGCATCATGAGGGTGGTGAGGAACAACCCGACGGCGACGACCAGGTGTGCGGGCCACAGGGGCAGATCGAGGGTGACGAAGGTGGTCTTGGTGGTCAGCACGTGGCGCGTCTGCTGGATTGTCGCGAAGACGAGCGCCGCGCAGTAGAGGATGGAAACGACCTGGACGGCGTGGTTGACCGCCAGTCGCGGGGTCCGGCCGAGGCGGTCGACCAGGAAGGTCACGCGGATGTTCGCGCCCTGGCGGTAGGCGTACGGCATGGCCAGGAAGATCACCGCGGCCATCAGGTAGTTGGTGGTGAGCTCGTAGGCGGCGAGAATGGGGCGGTTGAGGAGGTACCGTCCCACCGCGTCCGCCGTCGTGAGCAGCATCATGGCAAAGGTGGCCAGCGCAGCCACCAGGGTCAGCACCCGTTCGCAGCCGTCCAGCCACCTTTGCATGGGCCTAGGGGTCGTACCGCTTGACGGCCTCGCGCAGATCGTTGAGGAGCTGGCGGCCGGGGAGCCCCTTGGCCTCCATGCTCTTCAGCCATTCCTCCTCGATCGGCTTGAGCTTGGCGGCCCAGCGCTGGCGCTCCTCGGGGGGCAGGGTGTAGATGATCCCGCCCGCCTTCTTGATCGCCTCGATGCCGACGAGCTCGTTCTGGTCCCAGACTCGGCCGGTGTACTCGGCGCCAAAGCTCCCGGAGAGATCGTCGATGACCTTGCGCAGGTCAGGCGGGAGGCTGTCGTACTTCTTCTGGTTCATCAGCGTGAACAAGGGGGCGACGTAGAGGCCCGAGGCCACGTGATACTTGAGCACCTCGGCGATCTTGAAGGACGAGATCGCCTCCCACGGGAAAATCGTGCCGTCGACCGTACCCCGCTCCAGTGCGGTGTAGGTGTCGGGGGCGGGAATGCTCACGGGAATGGCGCCGAGCGTCTTCACCATGTTGGTGAGCATGGGCGTCGCCGCGCGGATCTTGAGGCCGTTGAGGTCCTCGAGCACCTTGACCTGCTTCTTGGCCAGGTGGAAGTGGCCGGGTGGGTGCACCCAGAACCAGAGGATCTTCACGTCCTTGAACTCACTCTTGAAGTACTTGTCGAAGACCGACATGACGGCGAGGCTGCCGCCCCGAGAGGTCTTGAACAGCCCCGGCAGCTCGAGCGCCGTGATGAGCTGAAACCGGCCGGGTGTGTACCCGGGGACGGTGAACCCCATGTCGGCGATCCCGTCCTTCACCATGTCGTAGTGGTCCACGGCCTTGCCGAGCGTGCTGCCCGGGTAGATCGTGATCTTGAGCCGGCCGCCGCTCTTGTCCTCGACCATCTTCGCCCACGGAACCATCACGCCCGTGTGATGACCGTGGACGGTGGCGACCCAGCTCGAGAACCTTAGCTCGATCGGCTTGTCCTGGGCCGGGAGGGGAGCGAACGTCACTCCCACGAGGGCCAGCACCAGCGCGGCGACCATCCAGGCTTGTTTCATATCATGTCCTCCAGGCCGCCCGTAGCGGCCGCCATGCGCTTTAGAGCACCTCGAACGCGTTGAGCTGCACCGCCCGTGGCAGTCGGGCCCCCCGGGCGACGGCGATGACCCGATTCAACCAGTCGAGCTCGGCGGCGCTCGTCTCGAAGCGGAGCGCCGTGCGGAAGTAGTACCGTGCGGGATCGACGGGTTCCCCCGCCGCGAGCAGGGCCAGGACCTCGGCTGAGCCATGACGGAGCCCTTGGCTCCTGACCTGGATCAGCGCGCCGGTGGTGGATTCGAGGGTGTAGCGGGCGTCGAGGTCGGCGGCGCCGTCGGCGCGGACGATCTGCCAGTCGGCACCGCCGGGCAGGACGCGCCCGCTCAGCCGCTCGCCCTTGAACGTGCCGCCAGTGATGTTGATGACACGGCGCTCGCCGAGCGGCGTGCGCCCGAGGCTCAGGACCTCGGCCAGCTCCACCTGTGCGTCAAACAACGGCCGGAGTGCGAGGATGACGCTCTCCTGACGGACGGTCGGGGGCGAGGGATCGTATCCCGCGCCCGGGGGGCTGTCCAGGGACGTTCCTAAGTACCTCTCGTTGTTGCTCGACGCATCGGATCGGCGCCACGAGGCCTGGCGCCGGCGGAAGTGACCGAGAGGTCTAGAGGTTACGGATCGCGCCTCGGGCCGCGTCGCCGATCCCGTTGACCGCTTGCGTGACCGCCGTCGATAGCATTCCGGGCGCCCGATGCGCGGCCCCAAGAGCGGCCGCAGCGTCCAGCGGCTCGGCCCCGCCAGTGACGGCCATCTGCCGATCGGTCAGATCCGGCGTCGTCGGGTGCCGGGCCATCGCCACCGCTTTCCGTCCCGTCCTCGCCTTCATCGCGTCCTCCCGATGGATCGAATGGAGGTCGCTTTCGCATACTCCTTGCCACGCGTAAATCCGCAGAATCTCGATATCGGCGTGAAGATTTCGGTCGGGCGGCCGACGGCGATCGGGGTCGGCCCGGGCACAGCGCCCGAAGACCGTCGCCGGGCAGCCGGCGCCCCGGCCGTCTACTTCTTCAGAGCACCTCGAACATTCAGAGCACCTCGAACACGTTGAGCTGCACCGCGCGCGGCAGTCGCGCGCCGCGGGCCACGGCGACAACGCGTTTGAGCCAGTCGAGCTCGACGCTGCCCGTCTCGAAACGGAGCACCGTGCGGAAGTAGTACCGAGAAGGATCGACCGGCTGACCCGCGGCGAGGGCGGCCAGGACCTCGGGCGGCCCGTGGCGCAGCCCCTGGCTGCGGACCTGGATCAGCGCGCCGGTCGCGGATTCGAGCGTGTAATGGGCGTCGAGATCAGCGGCACCGTCAGCGCGGATGATCTGCCAGTCGGCGCCGCCGGGCAGGATGCGCCCACTCAGCCGCTCGCCCGCGAAGGTGCCCCCGGTGATGTTGATGATCCGCCGCGGGATCGTGAGATCTAGCCCTTGCGGGCCGCCGTGCTCAGAGCGTCGCCGATGCTCTTCACTGCGTCGCCGACTGAGCTCGAGAGCGCCTGGAAGGTGTAGGCCTCGCCCTTCGCGCCGCCCTTGGCGCCGCGGCCGCTCCGGTCGGTGAGATCGTGGACCTTCGCGGCCTTCCGCTGCCCGCCAGCCTTCCGGGATCCTTTCTTGGCTGCCATCGCGTCCTCCTCCGTGCGGCTTCGAATGGCGGGGCCTTTCGCATACTTCCTGCCACGCCGAAAAGTGCCCGTATTTCGCGGCCTGTCGCCATTTCAGTCGCCGACGGCCCATCAGGATCCGGGCAACCTGCCGAGAACGCCGGATCCGGCGGGCCGGGCATCACGCCCGGCGCAATGGCCCGGGCCGACTTGCACGGCGTGGCACGGGGGACTTACAATGAGGTCGTTCGTCGCGGCGCGCCCAAGTTCCTCTCGTGATTGCTCGATGCTCCCGTGATTGGCGCTTGTCGCGATGGTGCTGGCGGTCGAGAGTTCTAGAACACCGACAGGGGAGTCGAGTGAACGGACGCGTGCCGCGCTACCACCGCATCGCCGAGTCCCTTCGCGGGCGTATCCGCGACGGCGAGTGGGCGGCGGGCGCGTCTCTGCCCAACCAGCGTCGGCTCGCCCGCGACTTCGGTGTGACGCTCATGACCCTGCGGCAAGCCCTCGAGCTGCTGGAGCGCGATCGCCTGATCACTCGCCGGCACGGGCTCGGCACATTCGTGGCGGCGCCCTCCATCGACTACGAGATCCTGAAATTGCAGCGCTTCGCCGGCGACCTCTCGGCCCAGGGCGAGGCCGTCACCACCCGGGTGCTGGAGGCGCGTCCGGCCACCGCCGACCGCCGTGTGGCCGCCGCGCTTGGCCTGACGCTGCGGGCGCGGGTGGTGGCGCTGGAGCGGCTCCGGCTGGTCGACGGGCGCCCGATGAGCCTGCAGCGCTCGTTCCTGCCTGCCCGCATCGGCGAGGAGGTCCTCACCTCCGATCTCACCGAGACATCGCTGGGCCAGGTGCTCGAGTTCAAGCTGGGCATCGTCGTGACCCACGCTCAGGAGGCGGTGTCGGCGGTGCGCCTGGGGCCGCGCGAGGCCCGCGCGCTCGGCTGTCCGTCCGGCGTGCCGGCCTTCGAGTCCGAGCGCGTGTCGTTCAACGCCGCCGACCAGCCCGTCGTGTTCGATCGCGTCTTCATCCCGGGTGACCGCTTCCGGATCACCCGCGAGCTCCACTACGATCCCCAGTCCGAGTCACCACTCCGAGGAGCGACTACCGCATGAAGATCCTGGTCACCATCAAGCAGGTTCCCGACACCGCCACCCAGGTGAAGATCGGGGGCGACGGCAAGCAGATCGACACCGCCGGCATCACGTGGATCGTCTCGCCCTACGACGAGTTCGCCGTGGAGGAGGCGCTGCGGATCAAGGAGAAGCGCGGCCAGGGCGAGGTGGTCGCCGTGTCGCTCGGTCCCGATCGCGTGAAAGAGGCGCTGCGCTCGGCGCTGGCCATGGGGTGCGATCGCGCCATTCACGTCAACGATCCGGCCCTCGCCGGCGCCGACACACTGACGACGGCGCGGGTGCTGGCCGCGGTGGTGAAGCAGGAGGCGCCCGGCCTCGTGCTCTGCGGCCGCCAGGCCATCGACGACGACATGGGCGCGGTCGGCGCGCAGATGGCCGAGGTGCTGGGCTGGCCGTGCGCGTCCTGGATCATGGAAGAGACGATCGACGGCGACGGCAAGACGGTGAAGGTCGGCCGTCAGGTGGAAGGCGGGCTCGAGATCTTCGAGCTGCCGCTGCCCGCGGTGCTCTCGGCGCAGAAGGGCATCAACGAGCCGCGCTACCCGACGCTGAAGGGGATCATGGGCGCCAAGAAGAAGGAGATCAAGGATCTCAAGGCGGCCGATCTCGGCGTGACCGCCGTGACGCCGGAGCTCAGCATCTCCGCCCTCGAGGCGCTGCCCGCGCGCCCGCCCGGCCGGATCATTCCCGGCGAAGTGAAGGATTCGGTGAAGGAACTCGTCCGCGCCCTGCGCGAGGACGCCAAGGCGATTTAGGGCAACCCAGGAGGGGGAAGGGGAACCCTTCTAGGGTTCCCCTTCAATAAAAGGGAGACGATCCATGGCCGGGGCGTTTTGGTGTGTCGTGGAAGACGATCGCAAGGGGCAGCCGAAGAAGGTGATGGCTGAGGTGCTGGGCGAGGCCGCGCGCCTCGGCGGCTCGGTCGAAGCGCTGTGGCTGACGGACAAGGCCACCGACGACGGGCTCAAGCAGCTCGGCGCGTGGGGCGCCAAGAAGGTGTGGCTGATCGAGAACGCCGGCCTGGCGCCCTACCGCGGCGAGGTGTGGGTGCCGCCGGTGGCCGAGCTGGTGGCCAAGGAGAATCCCAAGGCGATCCTGGCGCCGGTCACGAGCCGCCAGCGTGAGTTCATGGCGCGCCTGGCCGCCAAATTGGGCGTGGGGCTCTCGGCCGATTCGGTCGCGCTGGCGATGAACGGCGACGCGCTGGTCGCCACGCGGCCGATCTATGCGGGCAAGCTGCTGTCCAAGGTCACGTGGGCCAAGCAGCCGTGGATGGCCACGCTGCGGCCGAACGTGTTCAAGCCGGCCGAGGCGCAGGCCGGCGCTAGCGCCGGGGTCGAGCGGGTGTCGGCGACGATCCCCGGGGCCCAGATGAAGTTTGTCGAGCGCCGCGAGGAAGCCTCGACAGGACTGCCGGAGCTGACCGAAGCCGAGATCGTGCTGTCCGGCGGCCGCGGCATGAAGGGCCCGGAGAACTATGTGATCCTCGAGGAGCTGGGTGGGATCATCGGCGCCGCGGTCGGCGCCTCGCGCGCCGCGGTGGACGCCGGCTGGCGCCCGCATCGCTTCCAGATCGGCCAGACGGGACGGACCATCTCGCCCAAGCTCTACATGGGCTTCGGCGTGTCGGGCGCCATCCAGCACCTGGCCGGCATGCGGACGTCGAAGATCATCGTCGCCGTCAACAAGGATCCCGAGGCGCCGATCTTCAAGATCGCAGACTACGGCATCGTGGGCGACCTCTTCGAGGTGGTGCCCGAGCTGACGAAAGAATTCAAGAAGCTCCTGGAAAAATAGATGCGGTTCGATCTCACCGACGAGCAGGCGGCGATCCAGGCGATGGCGCGGGAGTTCGCCGAGAGCGAGATCCGTCCGATCGCCGTGGAGATCGACCGCGACGCACGCTTCCCCCACGAGACCGTCAAGCGGATGGGCGAGCTCGGGCTGATGGGCATCGCGGTGCCCGAGCGGTGGGGCGGGGCGGGCAGCGACATGGTCGCCTACGTGGTGGCCCTGGAGGAGATCGCGCGCGTGTGCGCGTCGCACGCGGTGGTGATGTCGGTCAACAACTCGCTGTACGGCAGCCCGGTGCTGGCCTTCGGGACCGACGCGCAGCGCGAGCGCTTCCTCAAGCCGGTGGCCTCCGGCCAGGCCCACGGCTGCTTCGCGCTCACCGAGCCCCAGGCCGGCTCCGACGCGCGCAACCAGGCCACGCTGGCCCGGCGCGACGGCGAGCACTACGTCATCACCGGCCGCAAGATGTTCATCACCAACGGGCGCGAGGCGTTGTTCGCGCTCGTGTTTGCTCAGACCGACGTCGCCGCAGAGAAGAGAGGCATCACGGCTTTCATCGTCGAGAAGGGCACGCCCGGCTTCTCCGTGAGCAAGACGGAGGACAAGCTCGGGATCCGCGCCTCCGACACGGCCGAGCTGGTGTTCGACGAGTGCCGGGTGCCGGTCTCGCACCGTCTCGGCGCCGAGGGCCAGGGCTTCAAGATCGCGCTGGCCACGCTGGACGGCGGCCGCATCGGCATCGCCGCTCAGGCCGTCGGCATCGCGGCCGGCGCCTACGTGCGCTCGGTGGCGTACGCGCGCGAGCGCAAGGCGTTCGGGGTGGCCATCGGCCAGCACCAGATGGTGCAGTGGATGCTGGCCGACATGGCGACCACGGTGGACGGCGCCCGCCTCCTGACGCTCAAGGCCGCCGCTCTGAAGGACGCCGGGCGTCCGTACACGAAGGCGGCGGCGATGGCCAAGCTGTTCGCGGCCGAGATCGCCATGAAGGTGACCACCGACGCGGTGCAGGTACACGGCGGCTACGGCTACATCCGCGAGACGGAGATCGAGCGGTACTTCCGCGACGCCAAGATCACGCAGATCTACGAGGGCACCTCGCAGATCCAGAAGCTGGTGATCGCGCGCGAGGTGCTCGGCGCATGATCACCAGCGTGTCCGCCTTCGCCGACTACTTCGAGGGCGTGCGCCAGCGTACCCGAGGCTTCGTCGGCACGGTGCCGGCCGATCGCATCGACTGGATGCCGCGCGCCGGTGAGTACACCTGCGGCGACATCGTGCGCCACCTGGCGGCCTGCGAGCTGATGTTCGTGGGCGCCGTGGTGGACGGGGCCTGGCGCTACCCCGGCCACGATCGAGAGGTCGCGCCCACGCTGCCGCTGGCACTCGCCCACCTCGATGTCGGCCACGCGCAGGCGACCGCGCAGCTCCGGACGCTCGCCGACGGCGCGCTCCACGAGACGCGCCCGCCGCTGGAGCCGGGCGCACGACCGGTGCGGGCCTGGCGGCTGCTGCTGGCGATGACGGAGCACGAGGTGCACCACCGCAGCCAGCTGGCTTCGTACTTGACCTGGATGGGCGTGGAGCCGCCCGACATCTTCGGCCTCGGCGTGGAGGACGTGGAGTGACTGACTGCCCACGCGGCGGGGAGGGAACGATGAGTCGCGAGTCCGAGCGGCCGGTGCGGTTCGAGTCGCTGTCCGGCATCCCCGTCGAGCCGCTCTACACGCCGGAGAGCCTCGGCGCCGACTGGTCGTACGCCGACAAGCTCGGCCAGCCCGGCGAGTATCCGTTCACGCGCGGCGTGTACCCCACGATGTATCGCGGGCGGCTCTGGACCATGCGCATGTTCGCCGGCTTCGGACGGCCGGAAGACACCAACGAGCGTTTCAAGTACCTGCTGGCCCAGGGCCAGACCGGACTCTCGACGGCGTTCGACATGCCGGCGCTGATGGGCTACGACGCCGACCATCCGCGCGCCCGAGGTGAAGTGGGCAAGGAAGGCGTGTCGATCTCGACGCTGGACGATTTCGAGCGGCTGTTCGCCGACATCCCGCTGGGCGACGTCACGACGTCGATGACCATCAACTGCACGGCGTCGGTGGCGCTGGCCATGTATCTGGCCATCGCGGACAAGCAGGGGGTGGCGTGGGACCGCCTCGGCGGCACCATGCAGAACGACATGCTGAAGGAGTTCATTGCCCAGAAGGAATGGATCTGTCCGCCCGAGCCGGCCGTGCGGATCGTGACCGACATGATCGAGTTCACCTCGAAGCACGTGCCGCGCTTCAATCCGGTCTCGATCTCCGGCTATCACATCCGCGAGGCCGGCTCGACCGCGGTGCAGGAGCTGGCCTTCACGCTGGCCGACGGTCTCGGCTACGTGGAGGCGGCGCTGGCCCGCGGCCTGGACGTCGATAGCTTCGCGCCGCGCCTGTCGTTCTTCTTCGACATCCACAACGACTTCTTCGAGGAGATCGGCAAGCTGCGGGCGGCCCGGCGGATCTGGGCCCGCTTCATGAAGGAGCGCTATCACGCGAAGAAGCCGGAGTCGATGCGGCTGCGCACGCATACGCAGACCGCCGGCGTGTCGGCCACCGCCCAGCAGCCCTTGAACAACGTGGCGCGGGTGGCGCTGCAGGCGCTGGCCGCGGTGCTGGGCGGGGCTCAGTCGCTGCACACCAATTCCTACGACGAGACGTGGGCGCTGCCCACCGAGGAAGCGGTGACGGTGGCGCTGCGCACGCAGCAGCTCATCGCCGAGGAGACCGGCGTGCCGCTGACCATCGACCCGCTGGGCGGCTCCTACTATCTGGAGAAGATGACCGACCAGATGGAGGCGGGCGCGCTGGAGTACATCGCCCGGATCGACGCCATGGGCGGCATGGTGCGGGCCATCGACGAGGGCTATCCGCAGAAGGAGATCGCCGACGCCGCCTACCGTTACCAGCTCATGGACGACCGCGGCGAGAAGGTCACCGTGGGCGTGAACAAGTACGTCATGAAGGAAGGGCAGCCGATCAACTACCTGCGCATCGACGAATCGGTCGAGCTCGAGCAGATCGAGCGGGTGGGGCGCTTCAAGGCCTCGCGCGACCTGGCCAAGGTGGAGCGCCGGCTCAAGCAGCTGGCCGAGGCGTGCGATCAGAGCACCAACGTCATGCCGGTGCTGGTCGACGCCGTCAAGGACTACGTCAGCCTGGGCGAGATCGCCGATGTCTATCGCCGGGTATTTGGCCTCTATCGGGAGCCGATCATCTTCTGAGTGCGAGTGATTCTGGTCGCGAGTGGCGAGACAGGGACCTACGCTACGAAACGGGCGAAGGGGAGAGTCATGAGTGAGCCGATCCGGATCGTGAAGACGACGCACAAGAAGGACAAGCCCAAGGACAAGGACCTGGCGTTCGGCAACGTCTTCACGGACCACATGTTCGTGGCGAACTTCGAGGAAGAGAAAGGCTGGTACGACCCGCGCGTCGAGCCCTACGGTCCGTTCCCGCTCGACCCGGCCACCGCGGTGCTGCACTACGGGCAGTCCCTGTTCGAGGGGCTCAAGGCCTTCCGCGGCCACGACGGGAAGATCCGGCTGTTCCGGCCGCAGAAGCACGTGGAGCGGCTCAACCGGACGGCCCAGCGGATGACCATCCCGGCCATCGATCCCGATCTGATCTTGAAGTCGTGGACGACGCTGGTCGACGTGGACCGCGACTGGGCGCCCTCGTCGGTGGGCACCTCGCTCTACATCCGCCCCACCGTCATCGCCAGTGAGCCGTTCCTGGGCGTGCGTCCGGCCAAGCAGTATCTCTACTACGTGATCATCTCGCCGGTCGGTCCCTACTACCCGGGCGGGCTCGCGCCCACCCAGATCAAGGTGATCGACAACTACGTGCGGGCGGTGGCGGGGGGGCTGGGCGAGGCCAAGACCTCGGCCAACTACGCGGCCAGTCTCTACGCGGCGGAGGAGGCCAAGCACGAGGGGTTCACCCAGGTGCTGTGGCTGGACGGTGTGCAGCACAAGTACATCGAGGAAGTCGGCACCTCCAACATCATGATCATGATCCGCGACGAGGTGATCACGCCTCCGCTCGCCGGCACCATCCTGGCCGGCGTCACGCGCGACAGCGTGCTGACGTTGCTGCGCAGCTGGGGGGTGCGGGTGTCCGAGCGGCCGATCACCATCGACGAGCTGGTGGCGGCGGCCGGCGACGGGACGCTGAAGGAAGTGTGGGCGACCGGCACCGCGGCAGTCATCTCCCCGGTCGGCGAGCTGGCCTACAAGGGTCGGCGCTACGGGGTCAACGGGGGCCGCATCGGCGAGCTGGCCCAGAAGCTCTACGACACGATCGTGGGCATCCAATACGGAACGGCGCCCGATCCCCACGGTTGGACTATGCTGGTGTGAGCGAGCTTTCCGAGAGGAGACCGGTTGCATGAGTGCTGACGCGGCGTGCGTCTTCTGCAAGATCCGGGACGGTGAGATTCCCTCGATGCGGGTCTACGAGGACGACCGTACGCTGGCGTTCATGGACATCAATCCGCTCAACGCCGGCCACTGCCTGGTGATCACCAAGACCCACGCGCCGACCATCTGGGAGTCCGACCCCGCGGATCTCCAGGCGGCCATCACAGCCGCGCAGAAGGTGGCCCTGGGCTTGCGCAACGCGGTCAAGCCCGACGGGCTGAACGTGCTGCAGGCCAACGGCCCGGCCGCCTTTCAGTCGGTACCCCACTATCACCTGCACCTCATCCCGCGCTGGAACAACGACGGCAAGGGCTTCGACTGGAAGCTGGTCCCCGGCGACCGCGCCCAGATCCAGGCGGTCGGCGAGCGGCTGCGCGAAGCGCTCGACGCACAGACGTGAGCGCCGAGCGCACGGTCCGCATCGTCGTCGCCAAGCCCGGGCTCGACGGCCACGATCGCGGGGCCAAGATCGTGGCGCGCGCGCTACGTGACGCCGGCTTCGAGGTCATCTACACCGGGCTGCACCAGACACCCGAGCAGGTGGTGGCCACCGCGGTGCAGGAGGACGCCGACGCCATCGGGCTCAGCGTGCTGTCCGGCGCCCACAACTATCTCTTCAAGCGCGTGCTGGAGCTGCTGCACGACAAGGGCGCCGACGACATCGCCGTGTTCGGCGGTGGCATCATCCCGCCCGAGGACATCACCGCG
>Ga0075428_100002794_pt1 | contig 18990 bp, 14 predicted proteins | sample RhiMetdeltSRZDD2_FD_75291 | JGI IMG/M metagenome (GOLD analysis project Ga0075428, IMG submission 75291) | Populus rhizosphere microbial communities from Tennessee, USA - Rhizosphere MetaG P. deltoides SRZDD2 | ecosystem: Host-associated > Plants > Roots > Rhizosphere > Soil | place: USA... | reverse complement strand
GAGGAAGCCGCGGGGGCCAGTTTCATCTCCATTGCGCCGCGCACGGTGACTGAACGCGAGTTGGCGCGGATTTGGCGCGAGCTGCTGCTGGTCGAGGAGATCAGTGTGCACGCCAACTTCTTCGAAATCGGCGGGGATTCGCTCATGGCCGTGCGCGTTGTCGCAGAGATCGAATCGACCTTTGGAAGGCGCTTGCCGATGACCGAGCTCTTCCGCTCTCCCACGCTGGAGCAATTGGCCGCGGTGGTCGATCACGGAGCCACGCGACCGGGGTATTGCGCGCTCGTCTCGTTGCGAGCCGCGGGCACCGGCGCTCCATTCTTCTGCGTCGCCGGCGCGGGCGAGGATGCGGGCGTTTTCGCCGGCTTGGTCGCAACATTGCCGATCGGTCGGCCGATCTACGGTCTGCACGTCCGCGGGCTGGATGCCATCGACCCGGACACGCCGCATCGGTCGATCGAAGGGGTCGGCGCTCAACTCCTCGACGCAATTCGTTCCATCCAACCTCACGGACCGTACTCTCTCAGCGGGCACTGTCTCGGAGGATTGTTCGCTTACGAAGCCGCTCAACAGCTGCGCGCCCAGGACGAGCAGGTCGCGCTCCTCGTTCTGATCGATACGATCGTGAGCGATTCTTTGCCGATCTATGTCGTCGCGCCGCTGCGTGTCCGGCTCGAGGAACATTGGCGCGAGTTGTCGCGCCGCTCTGCCTGGGGAAAGGTGCAGTATGTCGTTCGCAAGCTCGTGGGCCGCGAAGCAGCCATGCGATTGCGGCGTCAGCTTCATCGAGCCTTGGCCCCGATCGAGGAGATGCACAGGCGGTATGTGTTGAAGCCGTACCCGGGTCGCCTCACACTGGTATTCGCGTCCGACTCGTTCCTCCATCGAGATCCAGCCCGCGATCCACGTCGGAGCTGGGAGCGTTTGGCACTGGATGGCGCCGACATCCTCAACGTCGCCGGCGATCACGAGACGCTTCTCCACCCACCATTCGTCGACGATCTAGGCCGGCAGCTCGGTATCCGGCTGCAGTCCGAGCGAACTGCGGGAACAGCAGACGAGACTCAGCGCACGAGCACCGCGGAGCGCTCGACCGTGCGACCGTGTTGTTCGAGCCGTAGCAAGTAGATGCCCGAAGCGACGAGGCGATCTTGATCGTCCCTTCCGTTCCAAGAGAGATTGCGCTCACCGCGACCGGGGTCGGTCTCGAGGAGTGTTCGGACGATCCGGCCGCGCACGTCGTAGACGCGCAGTGTCGCGGTTCCCGGTTCCTCCACTCGGAAGCGCAAGGTGGTCCAAGCGTTGAAAGGGTTGGGCCCGTTGGGGAAGAGCTGCAAGCCACCGGCTGCCCCTGCGGCAGGCGTGCTCCCTGGAAGCGGCGGGGAGCCGGCATCGAACCAGGCGGTGAGCCACATCGATGCGACGGCGAGCGAGGCTTGTCGCAGCCAAAGTTGTGTCTCATCTCCTGTCTCGCGCCAGAGCACCTCGTAGTAGATCTGGTTCCCCGTGTCGCCGCCGGCAGCGCGCCTGGCTCGATGATCGGCGGCGAGGACGAGACGGACACCGGGATAGATTCTCTCGATCCACTCGAACACTGCGTCCACAGGCCGCACGTAGGCCGAGGCGCGCCCCGGTTGGATCGCGAGCTCGCGAAGATAGATCTCGGTGAGCACCGACTCATAGCGTGAGTGAATGCCGCGCTGTCCCGTCAGTTGTCCGTCGTGATTGAGCGTGAGGTGAAACGGCTGATGGCCATCGGCCACGTAATGTCCGACATCGGCCGCGACGGCCACGGCACGCGGCCAGTCGCCAGCCCGGAAATGCTGGGTGAGCTGCGCCAGCATCGACTCGATCGCCCAGGGGAGGATGCCAATCGTGTCGACGCGATCCCGGCCGAATCGCGCCACCATCTCCGGATAGGTTCGTGGCAGCGTCCGCGAGAAGAACTCCTCGTAGTCATCGATGTCGATGTAGTGCCGGATGGCTTCATTGGGATCGCAGCAGCGACGAGCGTCGGCCTCGACGGAGAGGCCCTCGAGACTGTCGGCCCACTGAGCGAAGGCGGCGAACTCGGCGGGGAGGTGCGTCGTCGCCGCACGATTCACCAGCGCGTGGACTTGCGCGCCCCATGCTCCGGCTCCTCGCGGCGCAAGCGCCGCGGCAAAGAGCACGGACACGATGCGCATGGGCCAGCGCATGACTCCCACCTCCGAGCCGAGGATAACATCGACACATGTTTTCTGGCCCGGGTCTAGCTAGGATCTAGTCAGAATGCGGTACGCGATCGTGCCTGCACCTGAAATACCGGCTCCGCGTCGAAGACATGCATGTCTTCCACGACGTGACGGCAGAAAACGTCGAGATGATCGTTCCGAAATCGATCGCTGGGAAGTGGCTGCCGCAACAAGGACCAAAGTCATGAAGAAGGTAGCCCTTACCGAGATCAAGGACCAGCTGTCGAAGTACCTGCGCATCGCCGAGCGTGACGACGTCGTGATCACGGCACTCGACTCGAAGATGTCGAGGAATGACCGGTCAATGCACGACGATCACACGCGTGGTGACGGTGTGTGTCTTGGACGTGGCACGGATGGAGTAGACACCGGAGGATGCCTGCATGCCGTTGCTGCCCCGACCATTCCAAGCGAGGCCCTGTGCTCCGGGGGCGAGAAAGCCGGCGAAGACGTACGCCACATGCCTGCCGCGTGCATCGAAGATATCGACACGCCAGTGACCAGGGACGAGTGTTTCGAGCACAATCTGCACGCCCGAGGGTGAGGGATTCGGCCAGGCTGGGAGTAGACGAGCGCCGAACACGGGCTCTACTCGAGCTGCATCCACTGGATTGTCGTCGCTCGCATAGAGCAAGGCACGCCCGTTGTCATTCGCGCCGTAACCACCCAGAAGCAACGCTCCGCGGCCGTTGCGACGGATGTCACCGAGCGATGCCGCCGAGCTGCCGAGCTGGGCGGACACGACGGGCCCTTGGATCGTGACATCGACGAGAGGATCCATGCCAGCGCCGCCGAAGAAGATGGCGCCGCTGCCCGCATCGGTGCCGCCCGTATCCGCCCCCGGTGCACCAATCGCGCCATCGGCACGGCCATCGCCGTCCCAATCGAAGCCGCTTGTGACGGCGCTCCCGAAGCGCGAGCCCGCACCATTGCCATCGAAGCGCAAATCGATGATCTCATCCAGCTCTGATCCACCACTGAAAAGGTAAGCGCGGCCAGCATCGGTGCTGCCGCTCAGATTGGCCAGCGCAGCGCCGACGAGGATGTCGTCCCTGCCATCGCCGTCGAGGTCGGCATCTGCGGCGAGACTGGTGCCGAACTCGTCGCCCGCGTTTTCGCCCAGGAATACGAGATCGGGAATGGTGTCGAGCGCGGCCGTACCGCGATAGAGGATGACGGCGCCTGCCCAGGTCGCCGCCTGTGAACTGCGTGGGGATCCCACGAGCAACTCCTCGCAGCCGTTGCCGTCGGTGTCGGCGAGACGGGCAAGGCTCTTGCCGAAGCGGTTGTCGCCGGCTCGCGCGTGCACGACTCGCGCGGCTCCAGCCTCGAGGAAGCTCGTCCCACCTCGATAGATATGGATCTCGCCGTTACCCGCACGTGGCGCACCGATGACGAGATCGCCCTCGCCGTCACCATCCAGATCGCAGCCGACGAGGACGGCGGCACCGAACTGACCGCCCGCAACGACGCCATCGATGATGCGATCGGGAACGAAGTCGAACGCGGGACCACCGAAGAAGACATAGACGCGGCCGGCAGCGTCGCCGCTCGCGCCGAGACCGGGGGCACCGGCGACCCAGTCGTCATAGCCATCACCGTTCAGATCCCCGCCGCCGCCGATCGCGGCGCCGCAATTCTCGTTCGGCACGCTTCCCGCCACGACGTGCAATGGAGACACGGCGACTTCTGCTCCACCGGCGAAAAAGGAGACCGAGCCGCCACCAGGAGCGGCGGCATCGCTCACATTCGCGCCGACGAGGAAATCGTCGAAGCCGTCGCCGGTGACATCGCCCGCTGCATGTGCCGCGTAGCCGAACTGGTCGCGCAGATGTTCGCCGGCGTACGTGCGTTGCAAATGGAACGGCACCGCCCCGGCCGTTGAGAGCGGTGCAATCACGAAGTAAACGGTGAGTTGAAACTGCATCGAACGCGGAAATGTGTAGCGGAACAAGACCATCGATTCCTGCTCGAGCGGGACAGCCGGGGCGGCTAGGAAGGCGGGACGCCGCCGGTTTCCCGAACGGCGCCCCACACTTCGTGTCGCGCTAACGATAGAGCCGCTTGACGTCGCTCATGCTGGTGTCGTCTGTCGGTGTGGACCCGGCACTACCGGTGAGCGCCATGCCCACACTCGTACCGAGCTGACGCAGGGTCGTCTCGTCGGTTGTCTTGAACGAGCCGTTGACGAGCGTGAGCGTCGCCACGGCTGTATCCGTCTGTCCACCGGCTGTCGCGCTGACGGTGATTGTCAACACGCCGCGCAGCATGACCGGCGGCACGATGAAGGGAATCTCAGCGCTTCGCTCCAAACCGGCAGCCAATGGCAGCACAAACGGAATTGCGCCGGTGGACATGCTGCCCAGTGCGATCGCGACCGTGAAGTCTGCCTGCACCGGTTCGCTCGACAGGTTCGCGATCGAAGCGAACAACGTCACCTTCTGGCCAGGTGAAGCGGTCTCCGGAGTGAAAGCCAGCTCGACGTCGACTTGTGCCGAGGCCGTGGCCACGCTGAGGACGAAAAGGGAAGTCGCGAGCGTCAGAATCCCTGCGATGCGGCGGCGCATGCTGTGGCCTCCAGTGAAAGTTAAAAGGGCGTGTGGTTGGCGAGGCGCGGTGCCCCTATGTTCCGCTTTCGCGTTGCACCCCGCCAACCCACGTTCTCTCAAGGATGTTTCGGCTTTGGCTGTCATCTCCACCACATCACGGCACAGGCCACGAGCGCCACGCTGCCGGTCGCTGTTGCCCCGAGCAGCATGTGCCACTGCGCGCACTCGGGTGCTTCGTCCAGAGACCGCTCTCGGCGCCCCAGGGAAGCGGACAATGGCGCTGAGCCGTACACCCTCAATCTGGGCGATTCAGGCAGTTGACTGAAGTTGGCAGCGGTAGGTAACGTGGCGGGGCGCTCCCTATCTCTTCGAAGAACAAGTGGTTGCGCCTGCGGACTGGGTCGCGTTCGAAGAGACGTGGGGATAATCCTTACCTCTTGCGCGGCGCCGGCCGGTCCACGGGAGGGTGCGTGGCATCGGAAGAGGCGGGCGGGCGAGCCGAGATCACGGCGAAGCCGCTGGCAGCAGACGTTCGCGCCGAGCTCGAGCGCATCCTGGAGAGCCCGCACTTCGTCGCGGCGGAGCGCAGCCGGCGATTCCTGAGTTTCCTCGTCAACGAGACGCTTGCCGGGCGCACCAACCGCCTGAAGGAATACACGCTCGCCGTCGAGGTCTTCGACCGGCCCGAGTCCTTCGATCCGCGGATCAGCCCGAGCATCCGCGTCGAAACCAGCCGGCTGCGCCGGCGACTCGAGCACTACTACCTCACACTCGGACGCGAGGACCCGGTCCTGATCGAGTTACCGCGGGGTACCTACACGCCGGAATTTCGATTGCAAGCCGATGTCCTGCATTTGCGCGAGGAGTTCGCAGCGCTCCCGCCTGCGGATGTGGCCGATTTGCCGTCCGGTCTCACGGGAGGTCCCACGATCGCGGTGCTGCCGTTCGAGAACTTGGACGATGGCGAGAGCCTCTTCGCCGACGGGGTCACGGTCGAAATCATGACGGCGCTGTCACGCTTCCGCGACTTCCACGTCATCGGCCGGAATACGACGTTCCAGCACAACGCCAAGGATGGGGTGGCGCGCATCGGCCGCCAGCTTGGCGCCGGATACGTGCTGCATGGAAGCGTGCGCCGGGCCAAGAATCGTGTGCGCATCCATGCCGAGCTGTCCAACGGCGTGACCGGCATTGTTCTTTGGGCCGAGCGCTACGAGCGCGACCTCACCGTCGAGTCCGTCTTCGACATCCAGGACGAGATCGCGAGCCATGTGGTGACGACTGTCGCCCAGCCGCACGGGGTCATCGTGCGGCCGGAGCAAGCGGCCGCACGCCGCAAGCCACTCGAGCATCTGGACGCCTACGACGCCCTGTTGCTCTTCTATGATTACACCGCCCGCCAGTCCCCGGTGGGACATGCGCGAGCGCTCGAGGCCATCGAACGTGCCGTGCAGCAGGAGCCCGATTCAGCCACTCTCATCGCCGTTCGCGCCCAGCTCTACCTCGACATGTACCGCTTCGGCTTCAACTTGCAAGGCTCGCGGCAACAGGCGCTCGACGAAGGCACGCGCGGCGCGCATGCCGCGGTGCAAATGGATCCGCAGAATCCCAGGGCCTACCACGCTCTCTTCTTGGCGCAATTCGCGCACGGTGATCTGCGTGCATTCCGGGAAGCAGGCAAGCGCGCCCTGGCGCTCAACCCGAACGACACGGACACCCTTGCCGATTTCGGTCTGCATTTGATCATGAGCGAAGAGGATGAGCTGGGACGATTGTTCATGAAGGTCGCGCTCGCGCTCAACCCCGAGCCACCCGATTGGTACTGGTTCGCGTTCTTTTCGCTGCACTTCGCCCGGGACGAGTTCGAGGACGCCCTCGACATGGCGCTTCGCGCTCAGAACGAGTCCTTCTATTGGATGCACTGCATGCAGGCGGTCGCCTACGCGCAGCTCGGAATGATGGATGAAGCCACAGCCGCGGTGCAGCGGCTGCTCGGGCTTTTCCCCGACTTTCCGGATCAGGCGCGACCTGAGGTCGCGCGTTGGCTCAGCCCTGCGCGAGCCGCTCGCGTGCTGGAGAACCTGCGCCGAGCCGGGCTCGCGGTCGATTGACGCCGGACCCTCGAGGCCACAATTCAATCGACCGCGAAAGTCTTGCATACCGCCTTCACAAAACGTTCTTCGTTCCAAAGAAACCTTGCCCGACGCTCGATGCGGCGATATTCTTTCCGCCGTACCCGACATGTTCGGCACGCGAGGGCACAGTCGCCAAGCGGAGCCGACGCAGCGAGGATCCGGGTACGTATGCATTCATAGGAGACATTTTCGAGACACAGGCGGGAAAAACATCGAGGAGAGGGCTCATGAAACAGCTGCTATTGGTGCTTCTCCTGGTCGCTTTGCCGGCGACGGTCAATGCGCACTCGGTATGCCTGGCGCGTGCCGATGCGGACATGAACTGCTCGGCGGATGCGGTGGGAGAAGTGTTCACCGTCGACGGATACGTGGTGGTTTGGAAGCAGTTCGGGACCCGGGGGCCGGGTGCCATATACGACCCCAGCTCGGGGTGTTGCATCTCCATCTTCGACATCGACTTGGCCCCGGACCTGGCGATCGGGACGCACGTCCAAGTGCAGGGCTGGATGGGTCCCTTCAACGGCCTGGACGAGATCGTCGACAACCCCGCGAACAGCGCGGAGGATCCGATCATCACCGTGCTCGACCCGGGACCGTTCACCTTCCCTTGCACGCATGCTTCTTGCGCGCAGATCGCGGACCACGCCCCGAGCGCAGAGCTCCTGGAGAGCTGCTGCATCCAGCTCTGCGGCTCCTTTACGGCCACGGGGAACTTCGCACCGAACACGAACTACGATTTCGTCGATGGACTTGGGAACACGTGCGTGATCCGCATCGATGGCGATACGGATATCGACGGGACACCAATCCCCACAGGTGCGATGACGGTCGCCGGTGTGCTCGGGCAGTTCGCGCCTGTCGTGGCTTGCACGGGCTACCAGCTCATGCCGCGCTCGCTCACCGACCTCTTCAAAGGGAACTGCACCGTCGCGGTGAAGGAAACGCCCTGGAGCCAGGTCAAGACGCTCTATCGCGAGGACTGACCGGGGTGGATCGATTCACTCGAGAGGCGCGGGTCCGCGAGGTTCCGCGCCTCGTCTTTCCCACGATCCTTGGGATCAGCTGTTGTCGCCGCGCGGGGCCGGCGATCCCTTGATCTTGTCCGACTCGCTCACGCCTGAGACGATTTCGATCTGGATGCCGTCGGAGAGGCCGGTCTGGATCTCGCGGCGCTCGAACTGTTGCGGCGCCACTTCCACCTCGACGAACTTCTTGTCGTCCTCGAATTGCAGCAGGGCCTCGTTGATGGCCAATACTTCGTCGCGCCGATCGAGAACGATGTCGGCGTTGGCGCTGTAGTTGGCGCGGATGAGGATCTCGGTCTGGGGCTTGAGCGCGGCGCGGATTTGGAACTGGATGGCGCCTTCTTGCTCGACTCCCTTCGGGGCGATGTGCTCGAGCGTGGCCTCGAGAGGCTTGCCCTCGACGGCGCCGATGGTGAGCAGGAGCGCCATCCCGACTTGCAGCTTGCCGACCTCCGATTCGTCGACACGGCCTTCGAAGATCATGTCTTCCATGTCGGCCACGGTGGCGATCGTGGTCCCGGCGTTGAACGTGTTGGTCTCGATCACCGAGTGCCCGACCTCGACCGGAACCTCCAGCACAGTGCCCGTGATCGTCGAGCGCACCAGCGTGTTGGAAGCATTGCCGGCGCTGCGCAGGATGCCCTTCTGGATGAGATCGAGGTTGTCGTGTGCAGCCTCCATCTCTGTCTGCGCCGACTGGTACGCCGACTCGAAGGGCTGGAAGGCCGCTTGCGAGATGATACCGTCGGCGTGCAGCGCCTTGTTGCGCTCGTAATCCTTCTGCGCGCTTTCGAAGGCATTCTGCGCGCGCGCCATCCGATTCTGCGCGTTGTTGAGGTTGACCATGTCGGGAACGAGACGGATGCGGGCGATGAGGTCGCCTTCCTTCACGCGTTGCCCCGGCTCGACGGCGATTTCCTCGACGATGCCGGAGACGCGCGGCTTGATCTCGACCTCTTGGCGGGGCACGACGGATCCGGTCGCCACCGCCTTCTTGATGATCGTCGCCTTCTTGGGCGATTCGGTCAGGTAGATGGTGTCCGGCTTCTGCGACTTGGCCCACAGGAAGTACACCGTGCCGCCGAACAAGCTCACGACGACGACTGCGGCCAGGATGGAGAGGATCTTCTTCATGGTTCGCGACCCCTATCTGCTCGATGCCGGGCGTATTGCGTGCGCCGATGAACGTTCATTCGTCGATGCCTGTCTTTCATTCGCTCCGGAGCGCGACCATCGGGCTCACCTGCAGCGCCCGCTGGGCGGGCGCGAGCCCCGCCAGCACACCGGCCGCGACCAGGATGGCGAGTGCCTGCAGCGCCTCGCTCACGCCGACGTCAGGGTTGGTGAACATGCGGCTCGCATTTCCCTGTGGCAGCAGGTTTCCCACCACTTCGATGAGCGCGATGCCAGCTACCATGCCGATGTATCCGGCGACCGCGGTCAGGATCAAGGCTTCGAGGACGATCTGCGACACCACCGCCGCGGGCTTGGCCCCGACGGCGCGGCGAATGCCGATCTCCTTGGTGCGTTCCCGGACGATGATCAGCATGATGTTCGAAACACCGATGGCGCCGGCGGCGAGCGTGCCACTCCCGACCAGCCACACCAAGATGCGAATGCCGGTGAACAAGGCCTGGACCTTGTCGTACTCCTCTTCGAGGTTGAAGTGACCGAACGCACGCAGATCGTCCGGCGCCACCTTGTGGCGTGATTTGAGCAGTGCCAGCGCCTTCTCCTCGGCCCGCGACGCCGGCACTTCCGGCCGCGAGATCACCGCCAGCCAGCCGACCTGCTCGCCGAAGTTGAAGGCGCGCTGGAAAGTGGTGAAGGGCACGAACAAAGTTTGCGCATCGCGATCGGCGTCGTCGCCCGACTGCCCCGATTTGAACACGCCCACGACCTGGAAGTAGACCCCACGGATCACGATGGAGGCGCCGATGGGTTCCTCGCCGCGCTCGAACAGCACTTCGCGCACGCGCGTGCCGATGACCGCAACTTTGCGGCGGTCGTCGATGTCGATTGGGCTCAGGAAGCGTCCGGCTTCGATCTGGAGTGACTGGATGCGCTGGATTTCCGGGTAATCGCCCATGACGCTGAAGGCGCCCGCCTTGCGGCCGCGCGTCACGTTGTTGCCGCCGGCGAAGCCGCCGAGCTGATTGCGCGGCGCGACGACCTCCACCTCCAGGACTTTGTCGCGAATCGCCTGCACGTCGGCGTTGGTGAGCTGAATACGCCGCCCGGCCGGCATGCCGGCATACGGCTTCTGCGTCCGCTGCGTCCAGATGAAGAAGCTGTTGGTCGCGCCGTTGCCGAAGTCCTGCATGATGCCGTTGTGCAGGCCGGACCCCGAGCCCAGCATCACCATGAGGAGAAAGATGCCCCAGAAGATGCCGAATGCCGTGAGCGCCGTGCGCAGCCGGTTGCGCATCAATGCGATCTTGATCTCCTGCCAGTGGTCGAGATCGAAGAGAAAGCCCACCTCGTACTCCTATTCCTCGCGCAGTGCTTCGACCGGCCGCACTGCCGCTGCCCGCCTTGCCGGGAAGAACCCGGCGACGGCGCCGGCCGTGACCAAGAGACCGGTGGCCGCGATGGCGACGCCGAAGTCCACCTCGGGGTTGCGGAAGAAATCAGACCCTTGGATGCCGCGTGCCATGACCTCGAGCAGCGCGACACCGGCCACCAGACCGAAGTACCCGGCGACCGCGGTCACCAGAACCGCTTCCTGCAACACGAGCTGCATCACCGACCAGGGGGTCGCGCCCAGCGCCTTGCGGATGCCGATCTCCTTGGTGCGCTCCTTGACCGCGATCATCATGATGTTGGACACACCGACCACCCCCGCCAGCAAGGTGCCGATACCGATCACCCACACGAAGGTACGGATGCCGCCCATGAGGTTGACGTAGCGCTGGAAAGTCTCGACCGCATTGAAAATGGAAAGGGCGCGCTGGTCCTCGGGGTCGAAGTCGTGGCGTTCGGCAATGCGGTTGCGCAGATCAGTGGCGATGGCCTTGCTTTCGTCCACGTTCGCGTCTCCCACCGTCATCATCATCATGCCCACGCGGTTGGCGCCGTTGAAGGCGCGCTGTGCCGTCGAGATCGGCAGATAGATGGTCTCCATCTCGCCCTCGCTGCCCTCGTCGATGAACACGCCGACGACGCGGAAGGGAATGCCATTGACCTCGATGTACTCGCCGAGCGCCGGCCGCCCCTTGAACAGCTGGGCTTTGACGCGATCGCCGATGACCGCCACCTTGCGGTGTTCGCGCAGGTCGAGCGGGTTGATGAAGCGGCCTTCGCTCACGATGGTGCGCTCGAGGATCTGGTGGTCCGGGTGCACCGAGCGCACGTTGAAGCTCGAGGTCACACCCTTGTAGGCGATGGTGAGATTGCCGCGAATGAAGAAACGCGACGTGATGTGGTCGACGCCGCGGAGGTTGGCCTTGATGTCCTCGTAGTCCTCGTTGGTGAACTGCACGGTGCGGCCAGGTTTCAATCCCCGGTACGGCTGGCTCGTTTGGCCGCTGCGCACCCAGAAGCTGTTGGTGGCATCGTCGCGGAAACCATACTCGACGCCGTGCGTGAGCCCCTGGCCCGAGCCGAGCAAGACGACGAGCATGAGGATGCCCCACGCGACGCTGAATGCGGTGAGAATGGTGCGCAGTTTGTTCTTACGCACCGTGTCGAGGATCTCCTGCCAGGTGTCGACATCGAGCATCGTGTCACCCCTCGGCGCGCGGCGGCGCGGCAGCATGGCGCCAGATCTCGGCCGAAGGCGCTACGAGGACGTCCGCGGCCTCGGCGCGCTCGTCGCTCTCGACGGACCCGTCGCGGAGCCGAATCACGCGGCGTGTCGCGGCGGCGACATCGCGCTCGTGCGTGACGATGAGGATCGTGACGCCGCTGGCGTTGATCTGCTGCAGCACCTCCATCACCTCGCGCGACGTCTGTGAATCCAGCGCGCCGGTCGGCTCGTCGGCCAAAATGACCTTGGGCTGGCCGATCAGCGCGCGTGCGATGGCGACGCGCTGCTGCTGGCCTCCTGACAGCTCGCGAGGCAGGTGCGCGGCCCAATCGCGTAGTCCCACCTTGTCCAGGTACTCGAGCGCTCGACGGTTGCGCTCGCGCCGCGGCACGCCTTGGTAATACAGCGGCATGGCCACGTTCTCGACCGCCGTCTTGAAGGCGATGAGATTGAAGGACTGGAAGATGAAGCCGATGAGCTGGCCCCTGAGGCCGGCGGAGCGGGTCTCCGACAGATTCTTCACCACACGGCCATCGAGAACGTATTCGCCCTCGTCATAGTGGTCGAGGAGCCCCAGGACATTGAGCAAGGTCGACTTGCCCGAGCCCGAGGCGCCCATGATGGCGACCAGCTCTCCGGCGGCGATATCGATGTCGATCCCCTTGAGAACATGGAGCTTACCACCCCCCATGGGGTAGCTCTTGTGCAGCCCCCGCAGTCGGAGCAGAGGGTTTCCGTTCGCCGTTTCCCAGCTCTTCGAAGTGCCGATGGACGCCATGACAGGATTCTACGCGTTCGGACCGTTCGTAGTTACTTGTCGCGGAGAGGATCGCGTCGAACGAGTGGTCAGGACGGATCCGAGGGGGGAACCCAGAGGCCTCGAAGCCAATGCCGAAGGTCACCGAGAGGCCGAGGGCTCCATCACCGCGGAGAGTTCGGCAGATTCACGATTGCGGGGAGGGCTGCAGGAGTTCGCGCAGAATGCGCTCCAGGCACCGGGCGGCGAACCTCTTGTGCATGGCGGTGAGGAGCCAAGGCCACACGAGGCCCCAGAAGCCAGCATGGAGGAAGAGCAGCGATCTGTCGGCCGAGCCCGCGATCTGAGGCCACACGAAGCTGCCCGCCATCAGGATGACGAACAGAACCGCGCCGAGCGTGACGCAGTAGAGCGTCCATCTCCAATAACGTGCACGATAGAAGATTTCAGCGGCCTTCCTCTCGACCACGACCTCGTTCAGCCCGACGGCAATCGCGGTCGAGAGCGCGGTGGCGCGGAACGCGATGCAGTCCGCGCTCAGGGACTCGACTTCGTATTCCGCACGGCGACGACTTCCGGGAGCGATCAGGCCAGTCCGGACGCGCTCGGCGACCCTCGCGGTGAAGTCGCGTGGAATCTGCGGCACCGCGATGTGTCCCTCGAACTGCGGCAAAAAGAATTGCATCCTGACGGGCTCCAGAAAAGTCGGTGCAAGCTCACGAATGCATCATCCAATCCATCCCAGGCGGCTCGGCCTGTGCATGGGAGAGCATGTTCGGCCTGGGATCCAAACCGGCGCGCCGAGGGGCCGGCAAGTGGAAGGAGTCGGGCCGTGGAAGCAGCGATCGTCGCTCTGATTCTGGTCGCCGCCGTCGTCGCGGCCGCGGCCGGCATCCGTGCCGCGCGCCAGCGCGCCCATGCCCAGACACAGCGACTGCTCCAACGCAGCTTCGCTCCATGCGAAACCGAGCCGTTGCAAGACCTGGTGCGGCGACTGCAGAGCTCGGAGCAGCTCGAGGTGCGCCGCGCTTGGAAGCGCAGCGGATCCGGTGGGCCGATCCATTGGGTCGAGGTGGTGCAAGCGCACGGGGACCGGCCCGTCAATGCAAGTGACGAGTTCTTGTGTACGTTACGCCGGCGATCCAGCGAGCCCTTCGTCTTGTACCTGAAGCCGATGCCGATGGGTCGTGGGTTCCGCTCCAGCCTGATCGAAAACCTGCTCACGTTCACCATGCCCAGACATCTGGAGAAGGTGGAACTCGGCAATGGAGCGCTCGCAGAGTTTCTGCTCGCAGCCTTCTGCCCCAAGGGCCTGGTGTTGTCCGAGGTGATCGACGACGCGCTTCTGCAAATCCTGGCGCAGGGAGCACAGCATGGGATCTATGCCATCCGCGCCGAAGGCGAGGACTGCTCCTTCGAGCTGTTCGGTGCGCCTGCGGCCAAGTCCTTGGGCCCCGTGAGCTGGGAGGACACCTGCGCCTTCGTCGAAAAGATCGCGGCATGGACCGCGCCGCGTGCAACTGTCCACACCGCCATGGCCGCACGAGGGTGACGAAGCCGTAACAAGTGAGCGCGCGAGGACGAAAAACTGGCGCAGACCGCGGGGACCATGCGACGTAGCTGGCGACGGAATCCACATGTCGAGCTCGGGCTGGTCTTCGTCCTGCTCGTGCTGTTGCCGAGCTTTCTGCTCGGAAGCTTCAGCCTGCGCGCGGTGGAGAACGAGCGCGCGGCGGCGCAGCAGCGGTCGATGGCGGAGCGCAGCAGCACCGCCGACCTGGCCGGGCGCATCGTGCACCAGGAGATGAAGACTCTGGAAGCGGGATGGAGCACGCTCGTGCCACGACCCGTCGGCTGGGAAGCGAACCTGGGTGCGGTGGTGGCTGCGCTCGACTCGGCGCGCGGCCACGACTTCGTGCGCGCCTGTCACCTCTTGCATGTGTCCGGCCAGCGCTTGTATCCACCAGAGCCGGCGGCGACCGAGCCAACGCCGATTCCGAGTGCCGACGCTTTCGATGCCGGCGATGCACACGAGGTTCGGGAACTCCTGGCCGCGGCGGAAACGGCGGAATTCGAGCTCGACACGCCACAAGCGGCGCTGGTCGCCTATCGCGCTTTGCTCGACGCGGCTCGGACTCCGCGGCTGCAGGCCGTCGCGCACGCCGGCATCGCACGCGCGTACCTGCACCTGCGCCAATGGCAGCAGGCGATCGAAGCCAGCGAGTGGATCTTGCAGCAGCACGCCGACGCCTACGATCTCGACAATCAACCACTGCGTTTGCAAGCGCGCCTGCACATCGCCCGCGCGCGCGAGGAAATGGGACAGGCGCTGCCGGCCGCGACGGCACTGGTGGCATCCTACGAGGACCTCGTGGCGCATTCCGACGAGATCGGGCGGCTGCAGTTCGACGTCCTCGTCGAGCGCATCGAGGAACGTATGGCGCGACTTCTGCCGCGTCCCATGCCGGATGACTGGCGCGCGCTGGAACAGCGCTACGCAGCGGTGGCAGCGCAGAGGAAGCGGCCCATCGGCTCGGATTACTTCGCCAACAAATTGTCGCGCAAGCTGGTGCGCGCCGCGCTCGAAGGCCTCGCCTACACGACGGAGGTGCGTTATCTCTCCGACACGGTCGACGGCGAGCCCTTCCTGCTGGCCTACGTCTACTTGCCCGACGCGAGCGGCACCGCAGTGGCCGCCCTCGCCGGATTCGAGATCGACCTGAGGTCGATGTCCATTGCGATGCTGCCCGGAATCATGCAGCAGTTTCAGACCGACGACGACCTCGTGCTGGCTCTCGTCGATGCCGAGGGCAAGCCGGTCCTGAGCGGCAGCGTGGTGCCGGCGACGAACAGCGTCTCGCACCCGCTGGCCGTGCCGTTCGACTTCTGGTCGGTGGCCGTGGCTCTGGAACCGGACGCCACGGACGTCGGTAGCCTGGAGTTCCGCACCACGGTCTACTTGTATCTGGTTCTGGTGCTGCTGCTCACGATCGGCACGGGGGCCGCGCTCGTCGTCATCGGATTGCGGCGCCAGTCGCGCCTCGCCAACATGAAGACGAGCCTCGTCTCGAGCGTCTCGCACGAGCTGCGCACGCCGCTCACATCCATTCGGTTGTTCAGCGAGCTGCTCGAGGCCGCCGGTGAAGATGCGGGTTTGGAGCAGCGCCGTCAGTATCTGCACACGATCCGGCGCGAGGTCGATCGACTGCAGCGGCTGATCGATCAGGTGCTCGATTTCGCACGCGGCGAGCGTGGCGCCCGCCAATTCCGCTTCGAATTCGAGGAGATCGGCGCTCTGGTGCGGAACGTCGCCGAGGATTTTCGCTCGCAGGCGGAAGGCAAGGGGTTCCACTTCGAGGTCGACATCGAGCCGGACCTGCCTGAAGTGCGCGTCGACGCCGACGCCTTGCGTCAGCTGCTGCTCAACTTGCTCGCCAACGCCATGCAGTATTCGGAGAAGGAGCGAGCCATCACGGTGCGGGCACGGCGCAGCGGACTCGAAGTCGGCATCCAGGTGCAAGATCGCGGCATCGGGATCGATCCAGCCGATCACGAGCGCATCTTCGAAGATTTCTATCGCGGCGACACACGATTGTCGAGCCGGCATGGCGGGCTTGGTCTTGGGCTCGCGCTCGTCCGTCGCATCGCCACCGCACATGGCGGGCGGGTCACCGTCGACAGCCGGCGCGGCCAAGGCGCCGTGTTCACGGTCTGGCTGCCGGTGTCCGAAAATGGGGAAAACGAATCGGCTGTGAAGGAGGCCCGACGTGCTCGCTCGTGAAGCTGCTTCCAAGATTTTGGTGATCGAGGACGATCGCGCCATCGTCGAAGGGTTGCGCGCGGCGTTGATCGCCGAGGGGTTCGAGGTCGAAAGCGCCATGGACGGCCGCAAAGGGCTCGAGTGTGCCAACGCCGGCAAGCCGGATCTCATCGTCCTCGATTTGATGTTGCCGGGCATGAGCGGGCTCGAGATCACTCGCAAGCTGCGCGAGGACGGGCAGAAGGTACCCATTATCCTGCTCACCGCCCGCGGCGGGGAAGACGATCGCGTCCTCGGCCTCGAGCTCGGGGCCGACGACTACATCACCAAGCCATTCAGCGTGCGCGAGCTGATGGCCCGCGTGAAGTCGGTGCTGCGACGGACGCAGACCGGGCGCGCCAATCCCGAGATCTTTCGTTTCGGCGACGTCGCGGTGGATTTCAAGCGGCAGAGTGTGACCAAGAACGGTCACGCTGTCGAAGTGTCGGCACGTGAATTTCGCATCCTTGCCTACTTCATCGCTCATGAGGGCACCATGCTGTCGCGCGAACAGCTGTTGAACGACATCTGGGGCTACAAGGTGTTCCCGACCACACGCACGGTGGACAATCACATCGCCAGGCTGCGCAAGAAAATCGAGGCGACACCGGACACCCCGCGCTACATTCGCACCGCGCGCGGGTCCGGCTACCTCTTCGATGCCTCGGGGAGTGAAGAGGGCGATCCGGATTGAAATCGTCCCCAGCGTGCATGCGATGACGGCGAAGTCGCGCGATTCGACCCAACCATCGCCGCGACTAGCCGCAACGTAGTTGCATTCGCTTGAGCTTGGGCAATTTCACCCAATCATACGCATTGTGATGGAAGCCTGAGTCCAATCCCACTGTACAAATGAGTCCCAGTGAAGTGAAAGGCAAGCGCCGCGATTGCAGCCTGCCATGTGCCTGCGTTGACACTTACAAAGCATAGGGATAGAGTGAATGCTTCACAAATGAGACGAGTACCGCGAGCACGGGCGCATCGACTCCCGCTCCGGTGGTTTCAGACGAACCGAGTGCTGTGCAGTGGCGCTGGCCTTCCCCCCGGAGGTGATTCGTGGCGCTACCTGGCTCCCCTGAGGCCGACGATTCGGCATCAGGCGACTCCGAGTCCGACGCGGCCACTCTGGTGTCACACGCAGGACCCCAGGGTTCAACTCGATCGCATGCCATCGAGGGTGCACTACCCAACGAACCGCATTCCGGCGTCACACGTCTGCTCGTGTATTCGCACGACACATTCGGTCTCGGCAACTTACAACGTTCGCTCAAGATCTGCGAACAGCTTGCTGCAGAGATCCCGCAGATCTCGATTCTCCTCCTCACGGGCAACCTCGAGTGTCACCGGTTCTCCATGCCGCCAAACATGGACTTCGTGAAGCTTCCGAGCGTCCTACGTGAAGCGCGGAACCAGTACGTCGCCCGCTACTTGAACTCACCGTTCAAAGCAGTGCGGAGCATGCGTCGGGACCTGGTGTTTTCCACGATGAAATGGTTCGCACCGGACATCGTGCTCGTCGACAAGGCGCCCATCGGGGTCAAGGGTGAGCTACAGAAGAGCATTCGCTGGCTCAAGAAGAACAGGCGGCAGTCGAAACTGATCCTCTACCTGCGCGACGTTCTGGACGACGCGCCATTCGTACGCCGGATGTGGCAACAGAAACGGTTCCGCGAAGCCATCGAGCGCTACTACGACTCGATCTGGGTGTTTGGCTCACCCATCGTGTGCGACATGGTCAAGGAGTACGAGCTGCCGGAGTCGATCGGGCGCAAGATGAGCTACTGCGGCTACATCATGCCGAACCCAGAGATGCGCGATAGCCACGAGGTGCGCAGCGAACTCGGCATCCGGGCGGGTCGATTCGTCCTGGTCACTGGCGGCGGCGGTGGCGACGCCTACAAGCTCATGAAGAACTATTTGGCTGGTGTCGAGCGGCTACGGAAGTCGATGAATGGCGATCCCGGCGCAGAAATCCACAGCCTTCTGGTTCTTGGACCCGAGATGCCCGTCGCGGAGCGACGACGGCTCCAGGTTCAGGCAGATCCTGGGAAGGTACGCATCGTCGATTTCACCACGGAACTACTGAACTACATGAATTCGGCGGATCTGGTGGTTTCGATGGGCGGCTACAACACGGTCTGCGAGATTCTGTCGTTGCGGAAGCGGGCCATCGTGGTGCCGCGCGAGAGGCCGGTGAACGAGCAACTGCTGCGCACGACACGCATGGAGGCGCTCGGCTTGGTCGACATGATCCGTCCGGAGGATCTCTCGCCCGAGACGATGGCGCTCAAAATCGAGCAGGCGCTGGGGAGCAACGGCCACCTCCGTCCTGCTGCCGAGGTGCTCGACACGGGTGGTCTGAGTCGAGTGAGTCGAGGCGTGTTGGCCGAGGTGCAAGCGTGGGTGCGTTCATGAATGAAGCGGCGATCACGGTCGGCTACATTCCCAAGGCCTTCCCACGCCTTTCCGAGACCTCAGCAATGAAATCGTAGAACTCGAGCGCCTCGGGCTCGACCTGCGCATTTCGGCCGATTGTCGCCGAGCACAGTCGGAAGAGCGCTCGCCATCCGAAAGAAAGTGCCTTTTCGCCCACCACTCTTCGACCGCCTTTGGGGAGCGCATCGATGCGCGCGCGGGAAACTGACGGGCGCTCCCGCCTGGGAGCCCGTTCAGGCCGATCCCCAGCCCAATTGGGTCTTTTTGCATTCCCATTACATTGGTGCGACGCGACCGTGACATGGGC
>Ga0075428_100002793_pt1 | contig 18992 bp, 10 predicted proteins | sample RhiMetdeltSRZDD2_FD_75291 | JGI IMG/M metagenome (GOLD analysis project Ga0075428, IMG submission 75291) | Populus rhizosphere microbial communities from Tennessee, USA - Rhizosphere MetaG P. deltoides SRZDD2 | ecosystem: Host-associated > Plants > Roots > Rhizosphere > Soil | place: USA... | reverse complement strand
CTTCTTCGACACGCCGCTCTTCACGTCGAGCCAATACACCGACTGTGAGTTGTCGAAGTAGGCGATCTTCTGCGAGTCTGGCGACCACACGGGCGCCTGGTAGAAGCCTTCGCCCATGACCTTGATCGCGCGCGGCTCGCCCTTGCCGTCCTGGCCGCCGATGTAGAGCTGATACTCGCCTGACTTGTCCGAGAACCACGCGATGGAGCGACCGTCCGGCGACCAAGCGGGGTAGCGGTCGTGAACGTCTACGCTGTTGGTCAAGTTACGCACGTCGCCCTTCTCGCCCGGGACGGTGACGATTTCGCCGCGGAAACCAAACGCCGCGCGGGCGCCGGTTGGCGATAGCGCCGCATCGCGAATCCAGCGTGCACCGCGCGCGTAGCGTGGCCGGATCTCGCGAAGATCCGACGTCACGCCAATCGAGAGCCGGCGGCTGTTCCCTGACTGTGGGTCGAGCACGTGCAGCACGCCGGCCTGCTCGTACACGATGCGCCCGCCACCAGACGAGGCGGTGAGCACGGGAAAATCGGCGTGACGCGTGACCTGACGGACCTGCTTGCCCTTCGTGTCGTACGCGAACACGTTGAACTCACCGTTGCGATCCGAGCGGAAGAACACGGAGTCGCCAACCCACATCGGATCCACGTCGTTCGATCGCGAGGCTGGCTGCGGCACTTTCTCGATCGCATGCCCCCTCGTGTTGTAGAGCCACAGCCGCGACACCGTGCCGCCACGATACTGTTTCCATTGCTGATGGCGAGGTGCGATCGGGTTGTAGGCGATGCGCTGTCCATCGGGGGAGTACGTCGCCCTGGCTGCGTTCGGAATTGGCAGCGTCTCTTCGATGCCGCCCTGCACGGGAACAGTAAAGAGCTGCGAGTAGCGGCCGGTATACGTGGAGCGCTGCGACGTGAAGAGCACCGACTTCCCGTCCGGCGTGAAGCCTTGGACGACATCCGCCATCGGATGCCAGGTGAGCCGGGTCGGCGAACCGCCCGAGACCGGCACCACGAACACGTCGGTGTTGCCGTCGTATTGCGCGCTGAACGCGATCAGCTTCCCATCCGGCGAGAACGCCGGATTCGTCTCGACGCCATCGTCCGTCGTCAGTCGCCTGACGTTGGTGGGATTGCCGGTACCGTTCAAGTCCGCGACGAACAGATCGCCGGCATAGACGAAGGCGACGTGGTTGGCACTGATCGCCGGCTGCGTCAGTAGCTTGGTGTCGGCCGTGTCCACGCGGGCGTTGACGGCTGGTGTCAGCGCGGCCGCAGCGGCGGTCAGGATGCCCGTCAAAGAGAGCACTCGCAGTGTTTGCATGTGAAAAACCTCGAAAAGTCGGGAGTTCAGTATATAGCCGCTGGCCGCTCACCGCTGTCCGCTCATCGCTGCCCGCTGGCCGGCCGATCGCGGTAAGATCCGCCCCGCATGAAGATGAAATCTGGAGTTCAAGGCCGATGATCACGCCAATCCGAGCTCGTTGCATTGCGGTTCTTGCGTTGGCAGTCACGCTCGTGTTCAGCGGCCGGCCGGCAGCCGTTCAAAGACAAGAGGAGAAGCCCCCAATCCGCATCGGCCTCATCGGCCTCGACACCTCACACGCGCCGGCGTTCACACAGCTCCTCAACGACACCGCGCGGGCAGACCACATTCCGGGCGCGCGCGTCGTGGCGGCATTCAAGGGCGGCAGCCCCGATGTGGAGGCCAGCGCCAATCGCGTCGACAAGTTCACGGCGGAACTGCGCGACACCTGGAAGATTGAACTCGTCGACTCGATCGAGGCGTTGGTGAAGCGCGTGGACGCCGTGATGCTGTTGAGCGTGGACGGCCGCGTGCACCTCGCGCAAGCCAAGCCAGTTCTTGCGGCGCGTAGGCCGCTGTTCGTCGACAAGCCGTTGGCGGCGAGCGTTCGCGACGCGGTCGAGATCGCGCGCCTCGCGCGGGAATCGAAGACGCCTGTCTTCAGCTCGTCATCGCTCAGGTTCAACGACGAGGTCCAGGCGATCAAGCGTGACCCGCGGGTACAGCAAATCACCGGTGCGATTGCGTGGGGACCTGGCACGCTCGAGCCGCATCACCCCGACTTGTTCTGGTACGGCATTCACGCAACCGAGATTCTCTACACCTTCATGGGGCAGGGATGCGAACGTGTCACGCGGACCTTTGCGAGCAGTGGCGATGTCGTGACCTGTCAGTGGCGCGATGGCCGGACAGGCATCGTTCGTACGATCCGCGAAGGCGCGGCACCTTACGGTCAAGTTGTATTCGGTTCGAAGGGCGTCCTGTCTACGATGCCGCCCGATCCCTCAGCCGCGAAACGGTCCAGCTACTTCGGGCTGGTCTCGGCGGTCATCGAGTTCTTCCGCACCGGCATCTCGCCCGTTCCGATCGAAGAGACGGTCGAAATCATGGCGTTCATGGAAGCGGCGGATGTGAGCAAGTCACGCAACGGGGCACCTGTGCCGATCTCGGAAGTTCTCCCCTCCCGCTGAGCCTGAGCCGGTTTCGCGGCGTCCTGGGCCTTCATGGCATGGGATGGTAGATCAACACCGCGGAGTTTGACGGACGAGGTTGTTCGACTGAACGGCTCAGCTCGTCTGTTCTTCTACGACCAAGGTGCGATTGTGACCCGGCCGGACAAGACACATAGTTCCCGCTGTGCGCGCCGATGACAGTAAGTACGTCACGTCGACCGTAATCCATCATTCGTCCTCGCGGCAGAAGGTGGGAGGGTGCTGGCTCTGGGCCGAACGCGCGGCATGGGCCAGTGGGGTGGCCGCTCTGACCTTGTGGGTTGTCGCTGGCGCCTCCGGGATCGCCGGAGCTCGTCGAGAGCTGCAGCGGTTCGAGGCGCTGCAGTCCGGGGGAGCACCGTCCGTTCAGTCTCCCGATCAGCGATTGTGGTCTCCCGAGCGCGTGCGCGCGTGGCATGACACGCTGAAGCGCGACGCTCCAGCGCCGCTGGCCGTGCTCCGCATCCCTCGGGTTGGGTTAGAGGTCGCCGTGCTCGAGGGCACAGACGAGTGGGTCCTCAATCGGGCCGTCGGACATATCGAGGACACGTCGAAACCCGGAACGCAAGGAAACATCGGTATCGCTGGCCACCGTGACGGCTTCTTCCGCGGGCTAAAAGACATTCATGACGGCGACGTCATCGAGATCGAGACGCTCGGTCGCGTTGAAAAGTATCGGGTCGAGCGAACGTGGATCGTCGAGCCCGAAGACGTGTCCGTCCTGGACCCCACTCCTTCGCCGTCGGTAACCCTGGTGACGTGCTACCCGTTCTACTTTGTCGGGTCTGCGCCACAGCGATTCATCGTGCGAGCGGTGCGCACGGAGACAACAGTGAGGCAAGAAGCGCCTGCATGATGCGTGCGTCTGAACGCCACGAAGCAGGCTCACGTTGTGTGACCAGCAACAAGGAGGTGGTTATGGGACGCAGCAGAGTGTGCCGATCGGCGATGCTGAGTGCAGGCATCGCGACCCTCTTCGTCGTGTCCGCGCACGCGCAGACGCAGACGAGGACCACTGAGACCAGGCAGTTCGAGGTGGTGTCTGTGGATGGCAACAAGGTCGTCGTCAAGGGGCAGAAAGGGGCACAGGAAATTACGGTGCCTGACGACTTCCAGCTCACCGTCGACGGGAAGCCAGTGTCGGTGCGTGAGTTGAAACCCGGGATGAAGGGAACCGCGAGGATCACGACAACGACGACGACGACGCCGGTCCACGTCACCGAGATTCGCAACGGCGAGGTCATGCGAGTTGCGGGTAACTCGATCATCGTGCGCGGGCCTAACGGCATTCGTATGTTTTCGGAAGGAGACGTCGAGAAGCGGGGCGTGAAAATCATGAGGGACGGCCGCCCGCTGCCCTTCACCGACATCCGAGCAGGCGACAGGTTGACGGCGACCATCGTCACGGAGGGGCCGCCTCAAGTGATGACCCAGCGTCAGGTCGAGGCAGCGTTGTCATCCGGGGCAGCGGCCCCAGCGACAGCGGCCAGAACACCTGCGGCCCCAGCGACAGCGGCCCCAGGGGCAGCGGCCCCAGCGCCCACTCCAACGACGGGAGCGACGCCCGGGCGGCGGCTCCCGAAAACTGCCAGCCCGCTTCCACTCATCGGTCTTTTCGGCGCCGGTTCGTTGACCGTCGGGTTGCTCCTGACTGCGCTGCGGCGTAGACGGTCCGCTTGATCGACGCGGATCGAGAATGACCCCCAATCGCAAGCACGCTGTGGGTTAGGCGTGCTTGCGATCGCGTGGTCAGTGCGGCTTCGTGAGTAAGAGCTGCGCGGGAGGCGAGATCCATCCAGGGTGAAGAGCAGCACGAACCCGAGCACTATACTTGCGTAGTGACCTTCCTGTGCATCGCCACCTATCGCAAGGGCGACGAGTTCCTGCGCGAATGCCGGCGTCAGGGCTGCCGAGTCCTTCTCCTGACGGAAGAAAAGCTTCGCGACTCGGACTGGCCTCGCGAGGCGATCGACGCCTTCTACTACATCCGGCGCGACATGCCGCTCGCCGATGTGCGGAAGGGAGCGGCACATCTGGGCCGGCACGAACGCATCGATCGAATTGTGGCGCTCGACGACTTCGACGTCGAGCTTGCGGCGATGCTTCGCGAGTACCTCTTCGTGCCCGGCATGGGCGAGACCACCGCGCGCGCATTCCGCGACAAGCTGGCGATGCGGCGCCGGGCGCGCAGCGCTGGCATCCCCTGCCCGACGTTCGTCCACGCGTTGAATCACGCCGAGATCGATGAGTGGACGCGTCAGGTGCCGCCGCCGTGGGTCATGAAGCCACGAGCGCAGGCTGCAGCGCTCGGAATCAAAAAGCTCGAATCCGCTGACGAGTTGTGGCACGCGTTGGAGGTGGCGGGTGACACGCAGGCCGACTACTTGATCGAGCAGTTCGTTCCTGGCGATGTCTATCACGTCGACTCGATCGTCTACGACTCGCAAGTGCGCTTCGCGGTCGCGAGCCGCTACGACACGCCGCCCTTCACGGTTGCGCATGAAGGCGGAATCTTCGTGACGCGTACGCTTCTGGTGGACGATGAGCGCAGCCGCGCGCTGCTCGACATCAACGGCCGCGTGCTTCAATCGTTCGGGCTCGTCCGCGGCGTCTCGCACACCGAGTTCATCCGCGCCGGGAACGGCGCGTGGCACTTCCTCGAAACATCTGCACGGGTCGGCGGTGCCTACATCGTGGATGTGGTCGAAGCCGCAACGGGCGTGAACCTGTGGCGTGAATGGGCTCGCGTGGAGATCGCCGGCGAACGCGGACCGTACGATCCGCCAGCCGCGCGCGAACAGTGTGGCGGCATCGTGTTGTCGCTCGCCCGCCAAGAAGCCCCAGACACGAGCGCCTATACGGATCCCGAGATCCAGATCCGAATCAAGAAGGCGCATCACGCAGGGCTCATCGTCGCGTCGCCGAGCAGCGACCGCGTGACGGAGCTGCTGGCAGATTACACGCGCCGCTTCTATACCGACTTCCACGCGACCGCGCCTGCACCCGAGCGCCCAACCGAATGAACCGTCCGATCCGCCGGGTCCTTCCCAATGTGTGGTCGCCACAACGCAAAGTCACGCGCGATATTGACGTCTTCCTTCCCTCGTCGTATCGCAGCTCACGCCGGCGATTTCCGGTCGTCTACATGCAGGACGGCCAGAACCTTGCCGATCCGCACCGCGCGTTTGCGGGCACGTGGGAGTTGGAGGCGGCGCTCCATACACTCGCCTCACGCGCCATCGAAGTCATCGTCGTCGCGATCCCGAACATGGGTGAGGCGCGCGCCGACGAGTACACGCCGTTCGTCGATGCCAAACTTGGCGGCGGCGATGGCGATGCGTACCTCGCCTACATGGAACGCACCGTCAAGCCGCTCGTCGATCGGCGGTTTCGGACCCGTCCGGAGCGCGAGGCCACCGGCGTGTTCGGCTCGTCGCTCGGTGGTCTCATCAGCCTGTATGCCTTCTTTCGGGCACCGGAAACGTTCGGATTCGTCGGCGCGATGAGTCCATCCGTGTGGTTCGCGAACCGCGCGGTGCTGAACTACATCGAGCGGGATGGAGCACCGCCAGGCCATCTTTATGTCGACACTGGGACGGACGAAGGGACGAATACCCTCCGTGATGCCCGACAACTCGCCAACCTTCTGACCCGCAAGGGTTATGGCAGCGATCGGTTCCGTTTCGTCGAAGAACCGGGCGGTAGGCATTCCGAGGCCGACTGGGCACGCCGGCTCGTCCCAGCGCTCGAATTCCTCCTCCGTCCTATCCCCGACCGTCGGCGCGGCCAGCGCCGATAGCGTCTGGACAGCACCGCCCGCCTGTGACACTCTGGCCGCCTCAGGTCCGTGAGTTAGAACCGCCAACAAGACCGAAATCCTCGTCAACCCGATCGAGGCACACCATGACCGCTCGTACTGTTCTCGCCGCCTTTGTCGTCGTCTACGCGATGCTTTCAGCCGCGCAGGCGCAAACCCCGCCGGTGCTTGCCCAACAGCCAACGTTGAGCGCCACCGAAATTGTGTTCGTGTTCGCCGGCGATCTCTGGAGTGTGCCGCGGGCCGGCGGTGAAGCGCGGCGCCTTACGACGGGCCCTGGCGTCGAGTCGAATCCGATCTTCTCGCCCGACGGGAAGTCGATTGCGTTCACGGGGCAGTACGACGGCAACGTCGACGTCTTCGTGATCCCGTCGCAGGGCGGCGTGCCGAAGCGGTTGACGTATCACCCTGACGGCGACGCCGCGCTCGGATGGACGCGCGACGGCAAGAAGATTCTGTTCTCGTCCACGCGCACGAGCTACTCGCGGTTCCGCGAAATGTTCCTCGTCAACCTTGACGGCGGGCTCGAGGAGAAGCTGCCGCTGCCGATGGGCCACGAGGCGGCCTTCTCGCCAAACGGCGATCGCCTCGCCTACGTGCCGCTCTCACGAGCCTTCACCGCCTGGAAGCGATACCGCGGCGGGCAGGCCACGCCGATCTGGATCGCTTCGATGTCCAACAGCGCGATCGAGAAGGTGCCGCGCGACACCTCCAATGACTACTGCCCGATGTGGTTGGGCGACAAAGTCTATTTCCTGAGCGACCGATCTGAGCCAGTCACACTTTATTCGTACGACACCAAGACCAAGCAAGTTGCGCAGGCCGTTCGCAACACGGGCATGGATTTCAAGTCCGCGTCAGCCGGACCCGGCGGCATCGTCATCGAGCAGTTCGGACAGCTTCAGCTGTTCGACACTGCAAGCGGACGCCTGACGCCAGTCAAAGTCACGATCGCCGGCGACATCGCGGAACTGCGGCCGAAGTACATCAATGTCGCGCGGCGATTGACCAGCGCCCACATTTCACCAACCGGAGTACGCGCGCTCTTCGAAGCACGCGGCGACATCCTGACCGTCCCGGCCGAAAAAGGCGACACGAGAAACCTGACGTCCACTCCGGGTGTGATGGAGCGCGATCCGGCCTGGTCGCCCGACGGCCAGTGGATCGCGTACTTCTCTGACGACAGCGGCGAGTACGAGCTGCGCGTGCGTGATTCGATGGGGCGGAACGAACCCAAAAAAATTCGGCTCGAGCAGAAGCCGACGTTCTACCTGATGCCGATCTGGTCGCCCGACAGCAAAAAGATCGCGTACCTCGATGCGCACCTGAACACGTGGTACGTGGACATCGATGCGCAGAAGCCAATCAAAATCGACAAGGACCGGTATCTCTTCGGTGCGAGTCAGCGCGTCCCGGCGTGGTCGCCCGACAGCAAATGGATCGCGTACTCGAAGCGGCTGCCGAACTACCTGAGCACGATATTCGTCTACTCGCTGGCCGACGCGAAGAGCCGCCAGCTTACTGACGGGCTGAGCGACGCGCGCTACCCGGTCTTCGACAAGGACGGCAAGCACCTGTTCTTCACGGCCAGCACGGATTCCGGGCCTTCGCTCGAGCCAGACATTCGCTCCGCTACGCGCCCGGCGACGCGCAGCATCTACGTTGCGGTACTCTCGAAAACAGATCCCTCACCGTTCGCCCCCGAAAGCGACGAGGAGCGCATCGTCAAGCCCGGCGAAGAGAAGAAGCCGGCACCGACGACCGCGGAGGAGAAGAAGCCGGAAGCAGCCGGCGAGGAACCAGCGAAGCCGACACCGCCAGCCGCTGCCTCGCGCGTCCCTGAGGTCAAGATCGACTTCGACAAGATCAGCCAGCGGATCCTCGCCGTGCCGATGCCAGCGCGAGGCTACATCGGCCTCCAGGTCGCGAAGGCGGGCACGCTGCTGGCGCTCGAAGCGCCGGCACCTGGGTCGGGTGCGACGGGAACGACCGTGCACCGCTACGACCTGCGCCAGCGGCGCGGCGACGTGCTCGTCTCGGGCGTGCGATTCTTCGAGATATCCGCAAACGGCGAGAAGACCCTGACAGCGCAGGGCGATCGCTGGACGATTCAAAATGTACGGCCGCTTCCACCGGCGAGCGGCGCACCTGCCGGCGGCGCACCTGCCGGCAGCGCGCCTCCAACCCCGCCAGCGGGCGGTGGACCAGGCGGTTTCACGCTGCGCACCGACGATATCGAAGTGCGCTCGGATCCGACGCTCGAATGGAAGCAGATGTACAGCGACGCGTGGAGAATCCAGCGTGAGTTTTTCTACGACCCGAATCTTCACGGCCTCGATCTCGATGCCGCCATCAAGCGTTACGAACCCTACCTCGCGTCGGTCCAGTCGCGCCGCGATCTGAACTACGTCTTCGCGGACATGATGGGCGAGATTACCGTCGGCCATCTCGGCGTGGGCGGCGGCGACGTGCCCGACGTGCGCACGATCCCAACAGGGTTGCTCGGCGCCGACTACAAGATCGAGAACGGACGCTATCGCTTCGCCCGCGTCTACGACGGCGAGAACTGGAATCCCGATCTGCGCGCCCCGCTGACGCAGCCGGGCGTGAACGTCCAGGAAGGCGAGTACCTGCTCTCCGTCAACGGCCGCGACGTTCGCGCGACGGACAACGTCTACAGCTTCTTCGAAGCAACTTCCGGCAAGAGCGTCCTGCTTCGAGTTGGTTCGAATCCCGACGAATCCGGCGCGCGCGAAGTCACCGTCGTACCGGTGGCCAGCGAAGCGCGTCTCCGCAACCTTGCGTGGATCGAAGGCAACCGCCGCAAGGTCGACGAAGCCACGGGCGGCAAGGTGGCCTACGTCTACATGCCTGACACGGCGTTCGGAGGCCTGACGAACTTCACGCGCTACTACTACGCACAGGTCGGCAAGGAAGCCGTGATCATCGACGAGCGCTTCAACGGCGGCGGCGCACTCGCGACCGACATCATCGAACATCTCAAGCGGACGATGATGAGCCTGGTGGCAACGAGGGATGGCGAGGACGAAGTGCAGCCGCAGGGCGCGATCTTCGGACCAAAGGTAATGATCATCAATGAGTTCGCTGGTTCAGGCGGCGACGCGATGCCCAACTACTTCCGTCGCGCCAGCGTTGGCAAGCTGATCGGCAAACGGACGTGGGGCGGCCTTGTTGGCCGCGCCGGCGCGCCGCCATTAATGGACGGCGGCTTCGTGACCGCGCCGAGCTCGGCAGTCTGGGGTCCAGCTGGCGAATGGGACGCCGAGAACGTGGGGATTGCGCCCGACATCGAGGTGGAACACGATCCGGCATTGGTCCGGCAAGGCAAGGATCCGCAGCTCGAGCGTGCGATCGCCGAAGTGATGACGGAGCTGAAGAAGAATCCCGTTGCCAAGCCGAAGCGGCCCGCGTATCCCGACTACCACAAGAAAAAGACGACGACGACCACGAATCCGAGCGGGCAGAAATAGTGCTCGCCACAACTCTCGCGAGGATCTGACATGTTTGTTCGCACTCGCCGCTACGCGCTCGTGCTGGCGGCCATCATTGCTACCGCGGCGCCGCTGTCGCTCGGCGCGCGCGCGGACATCACGCCGCCGAAACTGAAGATTGAGTCGCATACGCTCGACAACGGTCTACGCGTCGTGCTTGGGTTGGACAATTCGCGACCAGTCGCGAACGTACAGGTGTGGTATCGCGTGGGATCGAAGGACGAGCGCAAGGGCCGCACCGGATTCGCGCACCTCTTCGAGCACATGATGTTCCGTGGTTCCGCCAACGTCGGACCCGAAGAACACATGCGCCTCATCCGCGAAGGGGGCGGCACGATTAACGCCTACACCAACTTCGACCGGACGGTTTACTGGCAGACGATCCCCTCCAATCACATCGAACGCGTGCTGTGGTTGGAGGCCGACCGCATGGCGTCGCTCGTCGTGAACGAGGAGAACTTCAAGAAAGAACGTGAAGTCGTCAAAGAAGAGCGGCGGCTGCGGTTCGAAAACCCGCCCTACGGCATGCTCGCCGAGTGGGTCCTCGCCGCGACGTTTCAGACGTATCCGTACAAGTATCTTCCGATTGGATCGATGGAGGACCTGAACGCCGCAACCGCGGCGGACGTCAAAGAGTTCTTCGACACGTTCTACGTCCCCAATAACGCAACGCTCGTCGTGGTTGGCGACATCGATCCAAAGGTCACGCTCGAGCAGGTGCAAAAGCACTTCGGCAAGATCCCTCGCAGCAAAGACGTGCCGACGGTGACCGCGACCGAGCCACAGCAGAAAGAGCTGCGCGTGGTCGAGAAGACCGACCCGAAGGCACCACTGCCGGCCGTGGCCAGCGCGTTCAAGCTTCCGTCGCGCGGCCATGCGGACAGCTACGCGCTGCAGGTCGCATTCGACATCCTCTCGACCGGCGAGAGCTCCAGGTTGTATCGAAAACTGGTCTACGAGGAACAATCGGCTGTGGCCGCGCAGGCACAGCTGCTGGTGCTCGAAGGTCCATCCGTCGGATTCCTCTTCGGCGTGGCGAACCAAGGTAAGGACGTCAAGGACGTTGCCAAGAGCATTCGTGCCGTCGTCGATGGCCTTGCCGCGGCACCGCCTTCAGCGGACGAACTGACGAAGGTCAAGAACACGATCGTCTCGCGGCTGGTCATTGGACGACAGACCATGCAGGAGAAGGCGGACGATTTGGGCGAGGCCGCGTCGCTGCTCGGCGATCCCGAGCGCTATAACACCGAACTGCAGAAGTATCAGGCCGTGACGGCTGCCGACGTCCAGCGCGTCGTGAAGGAGTATCTGCCCGAGCCGCGCGAAACGAGGCTCTTCATTCAGCCGCCGGCGGCCGCGCCGGCGAAGAAGTAGGACCGAGTCATGTCGAGACGATCGCTATTCTTCCTGTCGGTGATACTGACCGGCGCCGTCGCTCTGGGGCCCGCGGCAGGACTGGCCGAGGCTCAAGCAAAGACCGGGAAGCAGCAGCCGCCGCCGGTTGGTCCAGAGCGGCCGTTCACGTTTCCAGCACACACCGCCTCGAAGCTCGATAACGGCTTGACCGTGTTCGTGGTCGAGGATCACCGGCAGCCCGTCGTGTCGGCGACGCTGATGCTGCCCGGCGCGGGAGCGGCGGCCCATCCGCGGGCGGAATTCGCCGGTCTGGCCAGCATGACGGCCGGCCTTCTGCGCCAGGGCACGCCGACGCGATCCGCCCAGCAGATCGCGGAAAGCATCGACAGGGTCGGAGGCTCGCTTTCAGCGAATGCCACAGACGACTACACAACGGCGTCGGTCACCGTGTTGACCACGACGCTCGATACCGGCTTCGAGCTGCTCGCCGACATCGTGCAGAAACCAGCGTTCGCTCAGGACGAAATCGAACGCTGGCGCCGGCAAGCGCTGTCGAGCCTCCAGGTCGCGTACCGCGATCCGGAGTATCTCCGTGATGTCGTGGGCGGCCGCATCGCTTATGGCGATCATCCGTATGCCTTCCCCACGGACGGCTTGCCAGATACCGTTCGAGCGCTGTCCCGTGAGGCGGTCGTGACGTTCCACCAGGAGCGATACTCGCCAAACGGCGCCTATCTCGCCATTGCCGGAGACATCACTGCTGCCGCGGGCGCCGATCTCGCGAAGAAATACTTTGGCGCCTGGAAGGGAGCCGCGGTTCACCCACCCACCGCTCCTGCGCCGAAGAACCAGCGCAAAGTTGTCGTCGTCGACCAACCCGATGCCGTGCAGACGCAGTTTGGCATGATCGGTGTCGGCGTGCCGCGGAATCATCCCGACTGGCTGGCCCTGTCGGTTGCCAACCAAGTGCTCGGCGGCAGCTTCAACTCGCGGCTGAACCTGCGCCTGCGCGCCAAGGAGGGACTCACCTACGGCGCGAACTCATCGATCGAGAGCAACCGGCTCGCCGGGATGTGGAACGCCACGAGCTTCACGCGAACGGAAGAAACCGCGAACGCGATGAAAGTGATGCTCGAAGTGATCAGCGATTTCAAAAAGAATCCGGCAACACCCCCGGAGCTGAACGAGGCGACGGCATACCTGTCGGGCGTCTTCGCGATTCAGAGCGAGACAGCCAACGCGGTTGCCGGTCGAGTTCTGACCATGGCATTAAACGGCCTGCCGGCTGACTACTGGCAGACCTATCGCGATCGCGTGAGAAAAACCACGGCCGCAGAAGTGTCAGCAGCCGTGGGGCGCCACGTCCAGCCCGATCAACTCACGATCGTGGCCGTTGGCAACGCCAGCGGCTTCGCGAAAGGCCTGGCGCCTCTCGGCGAGGTGACGATCGTTCCGGCCGCGAAGCTCGACCTGACACAGCCGAATCTGCAGGCGCGGCAGGAATCCGCGGCCGGTCCTGACGCAGCCGCGCGAGGCATGGCCACTATCAAGTCGGCGGCCGAAGCACACGGCGGTGCGGCCAAGATCGCCGACGTCAAGGACGTCACCACGAGCGGCGATCTGACGCTGTCCACGCCCGCCGGGGACATGCAAGGAAAGGCGAAGTCAGTCGTTCTGCAACCGGACAAAACCCGAGGGGTCCTCACGCTGCCGATCGGCGAGCTCACGCAGGTCTTCGACGGTACATCAGGGTCGATTGTGCCGCCAGGAATGGACCCGATGCCATTGCCGGCCGAGATGGTTCCGGAAATGCGCCGCGCCGTGCTCCTCAGCGGAGGATTCGGCGTGCTGCGTGAGGCGCTCAACGGCAACGCCCAAGTCGCAGCGCTCGAACCGAAGACCGTCGAAGGCACTGCGCTCGATCGCGTGTCCTGGAAGAAGGGCGATCTCGACATGGTGTTGGGATTCGATCCGAAGACCCACCTGCTCATGAACGTCACGTACCGCGGGATGACGCAGCAGGGGATGGCGGATTCCGAGATGCGGTTGTCGGATTACAAACCGGCCGCAAACGGCTTGGTCGTGCCAGGGCGCGTTATGACGTTTCAGAACGGCCAGAAACTCGTCGAAGTGACCGTTAGCGATTGGCAGTTCAATACTGGCGTGTCACCCGACATTTTCAAGAAGTAGCGCGTCATTGCGGCAACAGCGCGAACTCGCGCCTGGCCGCGACGAGGATGGGCACGTCCGGATCGGCGTCTTTCCAGTTGGCAAAGACCTCTTGGTACGCCGCTCGGGCCCCAACCGTGTCGCCGGATCTCGCGAGCGCGCGGGCCAGCCAGACGCGCGCGATCTGGGGCAGCGGCGATGGTTCGGCGCCGTAGCGGAGCTCGATAGCGCGCTTGAACGCGGCGGCGGCATCCACCGGACGGCCCAGTGCGATGCAAGCGCGGCCGCGCCAGATCAGGATGCGCGGCTGCGCCCGTTCCATCGTTTCGGCCGGCTCTAGCGCGTCGAGCGCTCCTCGCGCGTCACCTCGCGCGAGCGCCGCGGCAGCCTCGGCCCAAGGAAAGGCCAGACTCTGGTAGCGGAAGGTACCTTTGAACCGCCGCGACAGCTCTGCGTGTAGCGGGGCTGCTTTCGCTTTCTGAAGCCCCTCGAAATACACGATTGGCGCTATCCACGGGGCGCGTTCGCCTGGCGCAAGTTCCACCGCGCGATCTATCCGCCGTAGCGCGGACTCGGTCGCACCCAACAGTATTTCGTCTCCCGCAAACTCGGAAAGAAATCGTGAGGCGACGTTACTCACCCCCGCGCGAGTGGTCTCGAGCTCGATCCGTCGAGCCGTCGCATCTGCCGCCTGCAGTCGCCCGCGCGCGAGATCCGTCAAGGCGTACACGATCTGCGACTGACCCGAGAACGACCCGCTGTTGGCCCGTGCATCCTCCAAGGCGCGAGTCATCGCCGCCTGATCGTTTCGAATATGACCGGCGATCAGGAGACACGCATAGATGGTTCCGCTCCGTGCGGCACTGATGGCCCGCTCGGCGGCCGCTTTGGCCTCGTCGAGCTTGTTCATGTAAACGTTGGACAAACACAGGTTGGCGTGAGCAAAGGGTGACGACGGGTCCCGCCGGATGGCTTCACGGGCGGCCTCCGCTGCGTTTTCAAATCGTCCGGTCTGAATCTCGAGCGATGAAATATTCGTCCACGGAGCAGCGTCGCGAGGATACGTTTCCCTCCACAGTTCCAAGGTCTTCAATTGCCCGGCGACGTCCCCTTCGTTTGCCAGGTAGCGATTGGAGATATAGAACCGCTCGCGCTCGCTGACCCTGTCGCGGCGCTCGTAAGCGGCTCTCGAATATGTCATGCTCTTTTCAATATCACCGATGTTGCTGTAGATGGCCGACAGCCTCGCATGAGCCATCGCGAAGTCGGGGTCGAGATCGACTGCACGCTCGTATGAAGGAATGGCCTGTACTTCCCTCCCTTGCGATCGCGCGAGGTCGCCCTGCGTGAACGCCTCCAGCGCCTCGAGCGACGACGTCGTCGCATCCTGGATTGGCGTATTGAATCTCTGAATTGAAGGGAGCGTCTCGCCGAGCTGCTCACGAATCTCGGATGCGGCGGTGCCGAGCGCCTTCAACACATCCTCGCGGCGGTCCGCCTCGTGCTGCTCCGACGCGAGCGTGTCGCCAGACATCGGATTCGTCGCAGTCAACGTGATGACGTAACGCGACCCGAGCGCCGCAATGGTCCCCACGAGCAGCGCCTTGATGCCACGCCGCGCGCAAATCTCGCGTCCGAGCGCCTCGGTCACATGCTCGTCGGGAGACCGGCCCATGAACCTCAGCGTTTCGCGCATGCGGCTTTGACTCACCACATTCAGGTACGGCGACTGATCGAGATTGATGGCGAGCGCTTGTCCCAGCGTGCCGTCGAAAGCTGAATCGCCGGTCGTGTTCACGAAATCGGCCAGCAGAATCGCGTCCTGCTCGGAAAATGCGGGACGCCGCTGCATATACAAGGTAATCGCCACCGCAGCGGCGACGATGGCGAGGACTACCGCCGTAATCGGCCTCCAGCGGCGGGACGCTGCGGCGAGCACGCCAGGTCCACCTGACGGCAACGGCACGTGTCGGCTGGCCGACATGCGCTGGAAATCGCTCCTCATCTCGGCCGCGGTTTGATACCGCAGTTCGCGGTTCTTCTCGAGCGCTTTGGCAATGATTGCCTCGACTGGAGGCGGCACCTGCGGATTGACGCTGGTCGGCGGCGCGGGCGTTCCGTTCAGAATCGAGTCGTAGATCAGCGCCGGCGTGCGGCCGGAGAACGCCTGGCGTGCGGTGGCCATCTCGTAGAGCACGATGCCAAACGAAAACAAGTCGGTCCGCACGTCCAGCGGGTCGCCACGGGCCTGCTCTGGCGACATGTACGCGACCGTCCCGAGGGTGACGCCCGGTCCGGTCAGCGGAACATCGGGCTCACCGAGAGTGCGGTCCTCCGATCCATCGCGGCTGACGGCATCGTGGCTGAGTTTGGCGAGTCCAAAATCGAGAATCTTGGCGTGACCACGTTTCGTGATGAAGATGTTGGCCGGCTTGATGTCGCGGTGGATGATCCCTTGCGTATGCGCGGCATCAAGCGCGTCGGCAATCTCGATCCCGAGCGAGACGAGTTGGTCGCGTTCGAGCGGTCCCGCGAGCAGACGATCTCGCAGGGTCTGGCCTTCGAGAAGTTCCATCACGAGGAACTGCCGCCCTTCGTGCTCGCCGACGTCGTAAATGGTGCAGATGTCAGGGTGGTTGAGCGCGGATGCGGCGCGCGCCTCGCGCAGCAGCCGATCGGTAGCCGCGCGATCCTTGGAGAGCGCGAGCGGGAGGAACTTCACAGCGACTGACCGCCGCAGGCGGAGATCCTCCGCCCTGTAGACGATCCCCATGCCGCCTCCGCCGATCTCGTCGACGATCCGATAATGCGAAACGGTTGTGCCGATCATCCCCGAACACTCGCGAGTGTCATACTCCGCCGGCTTTTGATATCTCGGCCAACAGCTCTTGCGCCTCGCGCCGATCGTCATCGCTGGTCGCCAGCGTCAGTGCGGCTTGAGCCTGCACGCGTGCCTCGGGGCGCTTGCCCTGGCGGAGTAGCACCGAGGCAGCGCGAAGCCGATGGGATGGCTCCATAGGCTCGAGGGTGATGGCGCGTTGAATCAATCCGATCGAGTCATCGGCACTGAGGAACGCTTTGATCTCACCCAACCACGCGTAGGCGTGGGCATATCGATTGTTCAATTCGACGGCCTTTGTCAAGTGCTTCTCGACTTCAGCCAGCGTGTCACGGCTGGGACGCGGCTGCCACACGAGCGAGGCCAAGCGGTAGTACCCATACGCGTTTGTCGAGCCCAGATCCGCGGCGTTTGCAAATGCGGCTTTCGCCTCGCTGTCCTTATCCTCGATGTCGAAGAGCAAGCCCTCCGCGACGTAACTGTCGGCTGACTTTGAGTCGGCCTTACGTGCTTCGGCAATTGCAGCCCGCGACTCCACCGGTCGGCGCATCGCCGCGTGAAACAACGCCCGGGCCGATGCCGATTCGGCAATCGAGAGCTGCCGCACGGGAAAACGCTCCCGCTCCACACTCACATCGAGGTTGATTCGCCGGAAGCTGAAGATGCTGCGCTGGATGTAGTTGCGGAACGGTCCCTCGAGCGCTTCGACCGGGCCGAGCGTTTCCGCAAACGCTTTTGCGTGGTCCGTGCCGGTACTCACGGCCTTCGCATACGCATTGAGCTGCGGCGCACGCTTACTTTCGTCGCCAAACATGAGGAAATGCACGAATGCCCAGGTCTCCGCATCGAATGTTTCGCGCGGATCGGATTGTGTCGCTTCCGGGGAAGTACGCGTGATGGCAAGAAGCTTTGGAAGCAGGAACAGCGGGCGCTCCCTCAGGATCTGCAGTTCCCAAGGAATGGGTGCACCGAGCAGAATGTGATCATCGCGAACGATGGTATTGCTCAGCACGCCCGTGAAGCCCCGCTGAAACCAGAGCGGCAGGTCGCGGTCGATACTCTGGTCCAGGATCAGCCCGACATACGAGAAGTACGCCGTGATGTACGGGTTGATCGTTCCACGATCGTCCACTTCAACATCAGTGCGAATCGCCAGGTAGTGGCGATCGGCGCCGGTCACCCAGACGCTTGCAGGTCGAACTGAACGTCGCTCCTCCCAATAGCGCGGTGCCAGCCCCCGCATGCTGTTCTCATCTTTCACCGCGATCACCTGGAGCGGCTTGTTGAGGTCAGGCTTCGCCCACGTAAACAGCGCAGTGGTGGCACTGCGGACTTGCTCGAGTTGCCATGCCAACTTGCGGGTGCTGCGCTCGCTCGCGTTCGACACAATCGTGAAGTGCGCGCTCTTCACTTCGATCCATTGATCCGCCGCCACGAGATTGAGCGGCAATGCCGCCCAGCCGGCGACGAGAAGCGCCGCTGCGCCGATCAACGATCGCCGGGCTTGCGTGGCAGTTTTCTTTGCGCACATCTCCTCACTCTCCAGAGTCCAGACCGACACACGATGCTCTTTCCAGCGCCAGCACGATAGCGTCCTCGAGGCTCATCTCGCGGCCGTGCGCCCATGCTAACGCGGCACGTTCGGGCCCGAGCGAGTGTCGGCCGGCGCCGAGGTAGCGTTCTAACAGCGCGTCCCAAAACCGCAGGCGGAGGTCAGCGCCGATACGGTGCCATTCTGCTTCCACGGCACCACTGAGCGTCAGTGCCATTTCAGGCTCACCAAGTCCGGCGAGCGACATCGCCACGCCCTGAATCTCGAAGCCAATCTCGATCCTGTCGCCAATGGCCTCGGCCAGGACAAGACTTTCGCGATAGTTCTTCACCGCCTCGGCGCAGTTCCCTTCAATGAGGGCGCAATCGGCCAGGTAGTGCCAGCCTGAATGTTCGCTGCGACGATCGTCGTGGGCACGCGAGAACGCCAGGATCTCCGCCGAGAACGCCCGCGCTTCCTCAACCCGCGATAACGCCACCAGCGCCTGGGCCAGCGCAACCATCGCCCGGTTGATGAGATGCGGATCGCCAGATGCGCGCTGCAAGCGCAGGCTTTCCTCGAACGTCTCGCGCGCTTCGTCGTCTGCCCCGCCCAGCAGCTGCGCCCAACCGAGGCCTTCGAGCGCCCCGGTGACTTCGCGCGCGCTCCCCAGGTCGCGCCACATCTGTACCGCTTCCTGCATCCACGTCAGCGATTGTTTGAGATCTCCAAGCCAACGCACGATATTGGCGGCTCCCCACAGCGCTCGTGCCCGGGAGGCCCGCGGCGGGCCAGCCGCGGACAAGGCGAGCGCGTCCGTCAAGTGCCGCCACCCCTCGAGCAAGTGCGATCGCGCTTGCCAGAACCACGCAACCGCGCCGGCGAACTCCAGGTAGCGCTCCGCGTCGGTATCGCGAAGCCATTGCAGCGCCACACGAAGGTTGTCGTGCTCCGTTTCGAGCAGCGCCGACGATGACTCTTCATGGGTGACGCCGTCCGCGTAGGCGCGCTCGGCCAGTGCGAGAAACACGGTGGCGTGCCTGTTGCGCGCGGAGTCATGCTCGCCAGCCAGCGACAACCGGGCCGCAGCATATTGCCGCACCGTCTCAAGCAGTCCATAGCGGGCAGCGGCAGCATGTTGCCGATGCACGTTGACGAGGGACTTGTCGCTCAAGCGTTCCAGGAGATCGAGGACCGCGAACTCGTCGGCGGCGTCGGAGAAGAGTCGCGCCGCCGTCTCGAGCGTCCAACC
>Ga0075428_100002792_pt1 | contig 18993 bp, 19 predicted proteins | sample RhiMetdeltSRZDD2_FD_75291 | JGI IMG/M metagenome (GOLD analysis project Ga0075428, IMG submission 75291) | Populus rhizosphere microbial communities from Tennessee, USA - Rhizosphere MetaG P. deltoides SRZDD2 | ecosystem: Host-associated > Plants > Roots > Rhizosphere > Soil | place: USA... | reverse complement strand
TCACGAACCGTTGTGCGCAGTCGTGACGCCGATGATCGCGTCACCCCTCGTCTCGAGCATCTCCACGGAGCACCACCAGCTCGCCCTCGAGCAGATCGAGGTCCACGCCGCGCAGCGCATGCACTTCCACGTCGCCCATGCGATAGACCTTCGTCAGTCCGCGCGCGCGCTGGCGAGCATCACATCGACGCGTGCGATTCACTTGCGCGTCCAGTACGAGATGGCCAGGAGGAAGTCGGCGACGTTGGTCGAGGCGAACAACGGCGCGAGATCAGACGGCGCGACGATTCCGACGAGGTCGTCGTCTTCGTCCAGGACCGGCAGCCTTCGCACCTGCTGCTCTTCCATCAGATCAACCGCCGTCTGCACGTCGTCGTGGTCATGAACGCAAGATACGGGGCTGGTCATGATCGCGCTGACCGGCAAGTCCGAAGCGATCCTGCCTGCGGCGACGCCGCGGCAGATGATGTCCCGATCGGTGATCACACCGATGACTTTCCTTCGCTCGCAAACGGGAATGACCCCGCAGTCGCGCTCCCGCATCAACTTCGCGACGCTCTCGACGCTGTCGTCCGGCCTGCAATAGGCCGGGTATCGGGTCATCACATCGTTGATCAACATATGCAGTACCTCACAGTCGTCAACGTAAAGAGTGCACCCGCGTTGTGCGTTGCCATCGATCACACGGAAGTGTGCTCCGTGACCTCGCGCGTGCGGCGATCGGAGACCATGTTGCGGGCATGAGAGTGCGAGACGCCATGACTCCCGACCCAGCCACCTGCGACCCGACGACGACGCTCCGTCTCGTGGCCACGGTGATGCTCGACCACGACTGTGCGGCCGTGCCCATCGTGAGCTCGTGCGAAGTCCTCGGCATCGTCACGGATCGCGACATCGCGTGCCGCGCGGTCGCGCGCGGCTGGAACGCCGCCGAGCTGCCCGCGTCGGCGGTGATGACGGCGCCGCTCGTGGCTGTCCATCCCGATGAGGATTTCGACGAAGCCGTGCAGGTGATGAAGGAGAACCACGTGCATCACCTGCCGGTCATCGATGACGAAGGACGTCTCCTCGGGATCGTTGCGCAGTCGGACCTCGGTCGGCGGATGTCGAATCGCGAGCTGGGTCAGCTCGCGCGCGAGACGTCGATTCGGGGAATGCACTGCGGCGAGTCGAAGCTCGTGCGTCTCGACTGAGGAGGATTCCATGCGATCTCTCAAGGTGATCGGAGCATGCGGCGCCGCCGGTGCAAGCGCGCTGGCGTACCTCGCGTATCGAAAAGATCTCGAAGCAGCAAGAAAACGGATAAGAACCGATCGGCAGTTCATCGACTCGCCGCATGGGTCGATCGAATTCGCCGAGGCGGGAGACGGACCGGCGGTCCTGTTCGTTCATGGAGCGGGCGGCGGCTTCGATCAAGGACTCGGCCTCGGCGCCGCGTTTCTCGGCGACGGCTACCGCATCATCGCGCCGTCGCGCTTCGGCTACCTCGGCACAGCGCTTCCCGCCGATGCATCGCCTCGAGCGCAGGCCGATGCGCACCTGCGGTTGCTCGATGCGCTGCAGCTCGAGAGCGTCGCGGTCATCGGTCTCTCCGCTGGTGGACCGTCGGCCATGCAGCTCGCTCTGCAGCATCCCGAGCGCTGCACCGCGCTCGTGCTCATCGTGCCGATGGCGTGGGCGCCGGAGCGCATGGCCAGGGGCGATGCGCGCCTGTCTCCAATGTTCCTGCCCGTTTTGAATGCGGTGGCGTCGTCCGATTTTCTCTTCTGGACGGCGATGAAGATGGCCCGGCCTACGCTGGTAAAAACTCTGCTTGGTACACCGGTACCGATGTACCGCAACGCGACGAGCGAAGAGCGCCGCGGTGTCGATCAGGTCCTGCGCACCATTCTCCCGATCAGCAAACGCAGCGCCGGAATCTGGAACGACGGCAACGTCGCATCGACCCTCACGCGCTGCCCGCTCGAAGACATGCGCGTCCCAACGCTGGTGATCAGCGCGGCCGACGATCTGTACGACACATACGAAAGCGGTCTCCACACCGCGGAGCAGATTCGCGACGCGAGGTTCATCGGCTTCTCGACCGGCGGTCATCTGCTGCTCGGCCACGAAGTGGAAGTGCGATCGGAGATCACGACATTCGTGCAAGAGCATCTCGGCGCGAGAAGCGCGCCGAGCGAGTCTTTCATGTCAGCTCGCAGCAGCTGACGCATGTTCTTCCGGCTATTTCTCCGCACCCTTGGGCAACGACCACTTGCCGGTCGCTTTGTCGAGCTTGTGGCAGTGCGTGCATTCGCCGTCGAACTGCTTCACGAATTCGCTCGCGTCGCCCTTTGCGAGGTGAATGCGGTGCATCAGCGGCGCGAGAGGCGGAATGGTTTTCGACGTTGCTGCATGACACTTCATGCATGACGCCGGAATGTCTTTCGTCGCCACCGGCGGGTGCTTCTTCTTCAGCGTCGGCGCTTTCAGCAAGACGCTGATGCGATGTTCCTTGACGTGGCAATCGACGCATCCGGCGGGGAACGTGTCTTTCGCGGTGATCCCGGGAATCGCGCGCGGCGGTGCCGCCAGCGCGATCGGGACGACGAGCAAGAGCGCGAGTGCAATGAGTCGGTGCTTCATGTGTCCATGATCGTGGCAACGTGTCGCGGTGGCCGCAGCGCCCATCACGTGCACGCGTGCGCCGCCCCGTCGCGCGAGTGCTTCGAAAGCCGGCTACGTAGCGCTGACATCACAACGTCATACGACGCGCGACACATCGTGAGCTGACGGCGATCACGGCGCGATGCGCCCCCGTTCTCGTTTAATCCGCCCATTACGAGCAAACCGCCTAACAAAGGGCAAATCGCTCAAACCGAAAAAACGTTTCTCAGCCGCAGCGACGTTGCGAAGCTGTTCGGGGTTTCGGTCTCGACCGTCACGCGATGGGCGCGGGAGCGGTTGCTCAAAGTCGTGCGCACGCCGGGCGGGCATTATCGATTTCCGCTGCGCGAGACCATGGAGGCCGTCGCGAGACTGAGCGACGGCGGCGAGGGCGACGCATGACGATTCCGATCCGCCTGCCGCAGCTCGCCGACTGGAAGGCGCAGGTCAAGTGTCAGGCCGGCTGTCCCGTTGCCACCGACGCCGGGCGCTACGTGCAGCTCATCGCCGAACGACGCGACGAAGACGCGTACCTCGTCGCGCGCGCGCCGAATCCGTTCGCCTCGGTGTGCGGGCGCGTTTGCGCCGCGCCCTGCGAAGACGCCTGCCGCCGCGGCTCCATCGATGCACCGGTCTCCATCCGCGCGCTCAAACGCTACGTCACCGAACAATTCGGCGCGGAATCGATCCGTCCCGACACGCAGGATCAACTTCGACGACATCTGATCAGCGAAGGGAATCGCTACGCCGGTCATCTGCCGATCGAAACGACCGTTGCGCGACAGAAGAAAAAAGTTGCCGTGATCGGCGCCGGACCCGCGGGTCTGTCCGCGGCGCACGATCTTGCGCTCCTGGGCTACGACGTCGCAGTCATCGAAGCATCGGGCGAAGCGGGCGGCATGATGCGATTCGGCATCCCGGAGTATCGCCTGCCTCGCGGCATCATCCGCGCGGAGATCGGCAAGATCGCGCAGCTCGGCGTCGACATCCGCCTCGAGACGCCGCTCAGCGAAAAGTACGGCCTTGCGGAGTTGCGCAAGGAGGGATTCGAGGCCTTCTTCCTTTCCGTCGGCGTGAGCAAAGGCCGCGACCTGCAGGTGCCGGGCGTGGAGCTCGACGGCGTGATCAAGGCCGTCGATTACCTGCTCAATGTCAATCGCGGCTATCGCATGAACCTCGGCCGCCGCGTCGTGGTCATCGGCGGCGGATTCGTGGCTTTCGATGCCGCGCGCCTCGCGCGGCGTATGAGCCGGGACGAAGAGCTCGATGCGCTCGAAGAAGCCGCAGGCGCCGGCGACGCGCGGATGAAGGAAGCGCTCGATTCCGCGCGCGCCGCGCTGCGAGGCGGAGCGGCCGACGTCACGATCGTTTCGCTCGAGAGCTTCGACGAGATGCCGGTCCTGCGCACCATGCAGGGGCATGAGGAATTTGAAGAGGCGAAGAAAGAAGGAATCGCGTTTCTCCCGCGCTGCGGCCCGAAGCGATTCCTCGGCAACGGACGGCTCGAGCTCGTCGAGCTTCGCTCCGTCCTCTCCGTGTTCGATGAGAGCGGTCGCTTCGCGCCGCGCTACGACGATGACGACGTGTTCACCCTCCCGGCCGACGCGTGCGTCCTGGCGATCGGGCAGCGCGCGGATCTGACATTCATCCGCGCCGCGGATGGAATCGAGCTCACGCCCGGAGGAACGATCAAAGTCGATCGCCAGACGCTGGCCACGTCGGCGAAAGGCATCTACGCCGGCGGCGACGTCGCCTTCGGCCCGCGCAATCTCATCGAGGCCGTCGCCAATGGCAAGCGCGCCGCGCGCTCGATCCACGAGTACTTCGCGGCGGAGAAGGCGCGCATCGAGACGACGATCGACGTCGAGCACATCCCCACGCGTGACTATCGCATGATCGCCGGCTTCGAGCTCGCCGACCGGCTTGCACCGCCGACGCTCGATCTCGGCCGCCGCACCGGCGTGGCCGAAGTGGAGACGGGCTACGGAACGAGCGAAGCGTTGCGTCAGGCGGCGCGATGTCTCGTGTGCCACGTCCAGACCATCTACGACCCCGAGAAATGCATTCTCTGCAATCGCTGCGTGGACGTCTGTCCCGAGTACTGCCTGGCCATCGTCCCGTTCGAAGACCTCGATCTCTCCGATGCGGAGAAGCAAGCGATGTCCGAGCGCGCGCAGGCGAGCGGAATGCCACTCGCCGCAATGATCAAGGACGACGAACGGTGCATCCGCTGCGGACTCTGCGCAATCCGTTGTCCGACCGACGCCATGACGATGGAGAAGTTCTCGATCGTCGAGCGCTTCGCCGGAGGAATGAGGAATGGTGGATAAGAACCGTCGCGACTTTCTGATCAAGACCGGCATCGGCGCGGGCGCCGTCGCTCTCGCAGCACAGGGAGCGGCATCGCTGCGTTCGCTGGTGCCGAACGTGTCGTATGACGCGCCGACGACCGTGAAGCTCGGCGTGCCGAACGATTTCCCGGAAGGCATGCGCTTCCTTCCCGATCAACGGTTGTTCGTGTTTCGCGAAGGCGCGGTGTTTCATGCGGTCTCCGCCGTCTGCACGCACCTCGGCTGCACTGTGCGCGCGGAAGCGTTGCCTGCCGCGGAGACGAAGATCGTCGAAGGACATCCGCTGCGGCTCACGCATCAGTTTCTCTGTCCGTGCCACGGCTCGAAGTATTCGGGCGACGGCGGCAATGTCTCCGGTCCGGCGCCGAAACCTCTGGCCTGGTACCACCTCTCGCTTTCAGCCGACGACGGAGAGCTCGTCGTCGATCTCGCGCGCGAAGTGGGGCGCGAGTTCCGCCTGACCCTCGCGTAAGGAGTGCCTGCGATGACCACAGCACCGACTCACGAAGACGTTCCGATCCAGGCCGCTCCGGGAGTGCATCGCAAACGGTTCTGGAGTGTTAGGCCGGCATCGGACCGCGAGTCCGGCGATGCGATCGCTTCGAACTTCCTCCTGCACTGGTTCCCGGCGAAAAGCTACAAACCGTCGCTGGCGTGGAGCTACTCGTTCTGGCTCGGGACGATCTCCGCGGCGCTCCTGCTGCTGCTCGTCGTTTCCGGTCTGCCGCTGCTCGTGCTCTACGTTCCCTCGGTCGAGCGCGCGTACGGAAGCGTGAAGGACATCGAGTACGTCGTCACGTTCGGATCGTGGATCCGCTCGGTGCATCGACTCTCCGCGCATCTCATGGTGGCGGTCGTGTTCCTTCATCTCGCGCGCGTGTTCCTCACGGGCGCGTACAAGAACGGCTTCGGTCGCGGACAGAAACGCGAGTGGAACTGGGTGATCGGCGTCGGCCTCTTCCTGGCCACGCTGCTTCTTTCGTTCACCGGCTATCTGCTGCCGTGGGACCAGCTCGCGTACTGGGCGATCACGGTCGGAACGAACATCGCTTCTTCGATTCCGTTCATCGGTCCGAGCGTGCGCGAGATGCTGCTCGGCGGCCGGACCATCGATCAACCGACGCTGATCCGCTTCTACGTTCTGCACGTCATCTTTCTGCCGGCCGGCGTCGGCGCGCTGTTCGGCTATCACATGTGGCGCGTTCGCAAGGACGGCGGACTGGCGGCTGCCGATCGCGCGGCGACGCTTCGCGAAAAAGCGCCGTCGTCACCGGTTCCGACGAAGACCTACACGCTCCTCGGCGTTGCGCGCGGAACGCAGCCGTGGGTGCGCATCAGCTCGACGGAGACCAAGGACCTGACCGTGAGCTCGGTCCCCGATCTGTTGCGCCGCATGCTCATCGTCATCCTCGGCACGATGGCGGTGGTGAGCATCCTCGCGGTGTTCATCGCGTCGCCGCTCGAGGAACCGGCCAATCCGCTCGTCACTCCGAATCCGGCGAAAGCACCGTGGTACTTCCTCTGGTTGCAGGAGATCGTCACCGACACGACGATTCGCCTCGGCTCGTTCACCATCAACGGCGCATTCCTCGGTGGCGTGGTCCTGCCGGGAGTTTTGATCACGCTGCTCACCATCTGGCCGTGGCTCGACCGAAGTCCGCGCGAGGCCGCGGGAGTCTGGTTCGCGAAAACGCGATGGCGTCAGAACGTGGTCTTTCTGATCCTCGTGCTGTTCGTCGTCGCCTTCACATACGTCGGTCTGGTCATGCGCGGGCCGTACTGGCACTTCTACTGGCCATGGGAGACGTGGCCCGATCTGCCGACGAGGATCTGAGATGGAAAAGCGAACGAACTCGCCGTATCCGCACATCGACCGGCCCGTGCTGGCCGTCATCGGCGTCGTGCTCGTGGCCTCCACGATTCTGTTCGGCTGGAGCGACTGGCGCAAAGACTGGCGTTACCACCAGCGCGAGTTCCGCGGCATGGTCGCGGACAAGTTCGGAGCCGGCAAAGCGGAGACTCTTCCGAAAGGAATGCAGCAGACGTGGGCGCCCGAACTGCGGCGCGCGGATCGCTGCATCACCTGTCATCAGGCGACGAACTGGAAGGGATTCGAAAGCGCGGAGCATCCTTACCGCTCGCACCCTGCGGCCATTCTGAAAGCGCATCCGGTCGAAAAATTCGGCTGCACGGTTTGCCATGGCGGACAGGGCTACGCAGTCGAGTTCGAAGAAGCGCACGGTCCGGTGAAGTTCTGGGAAGAGCCGGTGCTCGGCGAATTCCTCGGCCAGTCATATTCGCTCGTCCAGAACAAGAAAGCGTTGATGGAGATCAACTGCGATCTCTGTCATCGCTTCGATCGCGAGACCGCGGGCGCGCCGGAGATCAATCTGGCCAAGAAGGTCGTGCGCGAAAAAGGATGCCGCGCCTGTCACGTCATCAACGGCCGCGGCGGAACGATCGGACCCGATCTCACCTTCGTCGGAGACAAAGCGCCGGAGCAATACGAATACGGGCGATTGTCCGGGCAGCGAAGCACGTTCGCCTGGCACTCGGCGCATTTCAAAGATCCGCGCGCGCTCGTTCCTGAAACGGTGATGCCGAACTTCCACCTCACGACGCGCGAGACGCAGGCGCTGTCGATGCTGATGATGTCGTGGCGGAAGGTGACGCTGCCCGCGGACTATCGTCCCGACGTTCTGCGCACCGATCCGCAGACCGCCGACGAGGTCGAAGCGGAAGCGAAGATGCGCACCGGACCGGGCGCGTGGTTCGTGAAGACCGGCTGCTTCGTCTGCCACTCCATCTCCGCGTTCGAAGTGAAGAGTCCCGCGCAGATCGGACCCGATTTGTCGACGGCCGTCGAAGACGTGCAGAGCCGCTTCGGCAAGACCCTCGACGATTTTCTCGCGCATCCCGAAGGAACGATGTCCGTCGTGCTCACGCGGCAGATCGTTCTCACCCCGCAGGAAAAACAAATCGCCGTGCAGAAGCTTCGCGAAGCCTACGCGGAACACCAGAAGCAGAAAGCGCAAAGCGAAACCGAAACGGACAAAGGAGTATCGCCATGAATCACAGAAAGAACGTTCTCATCGCCGCGGCTCTGCTGGTATCGATCGCCGTGATCGGGATCGTGGCCGGGCGCTGCGCGCCTTCGGCGCCGAAAGGGCGGCGCGGCGGCGTGGGCGTCTCCGATCTCGCCGTCGCATCGCAGGCCGTGTACGTCCCGCCCGGCGATCTCGACACTTATTACCTGTTCGCGTCGGGCGGGCACTCCGGACAGATCTACATCTACGGAATCCCGTCCATGCGTCACCTCGGCACCATTCCGGTGTTCACGCCTTACCCCGCCACCGGATACGGATTCGACGACGACTCGAAGGCCATGCTCGGCAACATGAGTTGGGGTGATGTCCATCATCCAGCGCTCTCCGAAACGAACGGCGACTACGACGGCCGCTGGCTCTTCGTCAACGAGATGGGCGGCCGCATCGCGCGCATCGATCTGCGCGACTTCAAGGTCAAACAGATCTTCGGACCGATGGCCAACGTCAGCGGCAATCATGCGTCCGCGTTCGTGACGCCGAATAGCGACTACGTCTTCGGCGCGTCGCGCTTCTCCATTCCTGTGGCCAAAGGAACGGTCGCACCGATCGAGCAGTACGCCACGGTCTACAAGGGAATCATCAGCGCGGTGAAGATCGACAAGGCCACCGGCACGATGTCGCAGGGATTCCAGATCCTTATGCCTCCCTTCGACTTCGATCTCGCCGACGCCGGCAAGCAGGCCTCGGATGGATGGGTGTTCTTCTCGAGCTACAACACCGAGCGCGCCACCGGAAAACTCGAGACCACGGCATCGCAGCGCGACCGCGACTACATCGCCGCCGTGAACTGGAAGGCCGCCGAGGCCGCGCTGGCGAAAGGAGCGGGCGACGTCATCGGCGGCGTGAAAGTCCTCGATCCGAAGAAAGTGCCGGGCATCGTCTATCTCATGCCCTGCGGCAAATCACCCCACGGTGTCGACGTCTCGCCTGACGGCAAGTACATCATCGGCTCGGGAAAACTGCAGGGCGTCACGACGGCATTCAACTTCGAGAAGCTGCAGACCGCCATCAACGCGAAGAACTTCACCGGCGACGAAGACGGGATTCCGGTCGTGAAGTACGAAGCGATCAAGGACGCCGAAGTCCCAGTCGGCCTCGGCCCGCTGCACACGCAGTTCGGACCCGACGGCTACGCGTACACCTCGCTCTTCGTCGACAGCGCGATCGCGAAGTGGAAGCTCGGCACATGGCAAGTCGTGGACAAGATCCCGATGTCGTACTCGATCGGCCATCTCACTGCGGCCGAGGGAGACACCGTGAGTCCCGACGGCAAGTATCTCGTCGGTCTGAACAAACTCTCCCACGGACGGCATCTGTCGGTCGGACCGTCGCAGCCCGAGTCCTCGCAGCTCGTCGACATTTCCGAAGAGAAGATGAAGCTGCTCATGGACGCATTCACCGAGCCGGAGCCGCACTACGCGCAGATCATCAAGGCCGACAAGATCAAGCCGATCGAGGTCTATCCGAAAGAAGAGAACAAACATCCGCTGGCGATCTGGGACGTGAAGGACGCCGGCATCACCCGGCAGGGCGGCAAGGCGCTGGTGAAAGTGGTGCTCGTGCGCTCGACCATCACGCCCACGGTCATCGAAGTGAATCAGGGCGAGACCGTCACCATCGCGCTCACCAACATCGAGCAGACGACGGACGAGCTGCACGGATTCGGACTGCTCGACTACAACTTCAACATCGTGGTCGATCCGGGCGAGACCAAGACCGTGACGTTCGTGGCCAGCAAGCCGGGCGTCTTCCCCTACTACTGCACGAACTTCTGCTCCGCGCTGCATCAGGAGATGCAGGGCTATCTCATCGTCAAACCGAAAGCCTGAGGAGCGTCATGTCCACGATTCCGGCGATGTTCGAACGCACCACGCGCTATCTGGAGCTGCCGCTCAACACGCGGTCCCGCGTGCTGCTGTTCATCGCCGCGCTTTTGCTCGGCACCACCTTTCTCTTTCCACTGTGGAACATGACCATGTTCGCGCCGCAGTACCCGAACGGACTGCGGCTGGACATCTATGGATTCAAGTTCGTCGGCGGAAACAACGGTCAGGACGCGAAAGAGATCAATCTTCTCAATCACTACATCGGCATGCGCGAGCTGACGGCCGAGAATTTCACCGAGTTCAAATGGATCCCGTTCGTGATCGGCGCGATGGCGCTGCTCTGCCTTCGCGCCGCGTTCATCGGCAAGAACTCGTATCTCGTCGACGTCACGGTGTTGTACGGGTACTTCGCCGTCTTCTCCCTCTGGTCGTTCGGGCACAAGCTCTACACCTACGGTCACGAGCTCTCACCGACGGCGGCGGTGAAGGTGCAGCCGTTTATGCCTCCGATGTTCGGGTATCAGAAGATCGCGAACTTCGAGATCTACTCCTATCCGGCCGCGGCGTCGTACGCGATGGCCGCGGCCATGCTGATTCTTCTTGTCGCGCTTGGCTGGAACATTCGCGAGGTGCGCCGGCTCAGTCTCACCGAGCTTCGGGACCTGACATGAGATCGGCGCTGCTCCTGGCGGTGCTGCTCACTGCGCTGCAAGATCGCATCGATCGCGCGCCCGCGGGAGCGACCGTCGAGATCGCGCCGGGCACATACGCCGGCGATGTCGTCATCGACCGGCCGCTGCACCTCATCGGTCGCGGCCGGCCGCGGTTGATCGGCTCGGGCAAGGGCACGGTGATCTGCATTCGCGCGCCGCATGTGACGATCGAAGGTGTCGACATCGACGGACGTGGTGGCGGCGATCTCGCCGACGATCCCTCGGGTATTCACATCGCGGCGAGCAACGTCACGGTGCGCAACTGCCGCATCGAGCGAACGCTGTTCGGTGTCTATCTGCGCGAAGCGAACGGCGCGATCGTCGACGGGTGCATGATCCGCGGCATTCGCGGCAAGGACTCGGGCGAGAAGGGCTCGGGGATTCACGTCTGGAACACCACGGGCTTCACGATCACGAACAACAGCATCCTCGACGTGCGCGACGGTTTGTACATCCAGTCTTCGTCGAACGGACACATCGCGCGCAATGAAGCGCGAGAGTTGCGCTACGGCCTGCACTACATGTTCTCGGACGACAACACGTTCGAGGACAACACCTTTCGCGACGGTGCGGCCGGCGCGGCGCTCATGTACTCGCGCCGCATCACCTTCCGCCGCAACCGCTTCGTGCACAACCGCGGCTTCGCATCCGTGGGATTGCTCCTCAAATCGTGCGACGACACGCTGGCCGAGGACAATTTGATTGCGGACAACGCGCGCGGAATTTTCGTCGAGGGATCGTCGCGAAATGTCTTTCGGCGGAACATCGTCGCGAGCTCGGACGTCGCGCTCGTGCTGTACGACTCGATCGAGAAAAACCGATTCACGGAAAACTCCTTCGTCTCGAACATGACACCGCTGCTGTTCGTCGGCAGACGAACGGACACGATCGTCGATGGCAACTACTGGTCCGACAACGACGAGCCGGACCTCGACGGCGACGGCCGCGCGGATCGGGCCTATCGTCTTTCCACGGTCTTCGATCACGTTCGCGGAAATCTCAGCGCAGCCGATCTCTTCTCCAACACGCTGGCGGCGAAGACGCTCGGCACGGCTGAACGTTTGTTCCCCGTGCTCGAAGACGTAGCGGTGGCGGATTCATCGCCGTTGTTCCGTCCGCCGCATCTGCCGCGCGTGCCTCGCGCGGATGCCGGCGAATCTGGCGCGAACACGTTCGGCATCGCGTCGTCATCATTCGCTCTCGCCTTCGGCGCGTTGGTTCTCACGCTGGGCAGGAGATCGAGATGATCCGCTATGAGCGCTTCACGAAGCGCTTCGAGAACGTCACGGCCGTCGACTCGTTGTCGCTCGACATCGGCCGCGGCGAGATCGTCGCGCTCCTCGGCCCCAACGGTTCGGGGAAGACGACGACGCTGAAAGCGGCGGCGGGTCTGCTTGCGCCGACGGAAGGATCGGTGACGATCAACGACCGGCTTGCGTCCGATCCCGCCGCACGTCGCGCGATCTCGTATCTCCCGCAGCGCGTCTCCTTTCCCGACTCGCTCACCGGACGCGAAGTCGTGGAGTTCTATCGCCGCCTGCGCGGCGTCGGCTCCGCGCGCACGGAGGAAGTGCTCAGATTCGCATCGCTCAACGGCGCGTCGAAGCGTTCCGTCGGAACGTACTCGGGCGGAATGACCCAGCGCCTCGGGCTCGCCGTCGCTGCGCTCTCGCAGTCGGATGTTTTATTGCTCGACGAGCCGACGGCGGCGCTCGATCCGGATGGACTCTGTGCGTTTTACGGATTGGCGGTGCAGATCCGCAACGAACGTCGCACCGTCGTGTTCACGTCGCATCATCTGGGCGACGTCGAGCGCCTCGCCGACCGCTTCGGCATTCTCGTCGGAGGGAAACTGGTCGCGCTCATGACCGCGGCCGATCTCGCAGAACGACTCGGACGGCGCGCGGTGATGGAGATCGTCACCGATCGCGAGACGCTTCGCGTCGAAGCGCCTCCCGAGCGGCGCATGTCGATCCTCGAGGAAATCCGTCGAACGGGCGTGGAGATCCGTTCGGTCACGACAGAGGAAGTGCGCCTCGAGTCGCTCTATCGGGAGCTCGTGTCATGAGAAACGCATTGGCCTTCGTCGTCATGCTCTTCGTCGCGTGCGCCGCCGGGCCGCCGGAACCCGCGGAGCTGGCATTCGATTCAGAGAGCTGTGCGTTCTGTCGCATGGTGATTTCCGACAAGCGCTTCCCCGGTCAGATCGTCAGTCCGGGCCGCGATCCGCTTTTCTTCGACGATCTCGATTGCATGGCGAAACATCTCGTTGCCCATCCGTTGCCGAACGACGCCGTCGTCTTCGTCACGGACTACAAGACGTCGACGTGGGTCCGCGCGCGCGACGCGAGCTTCTTCCGCTGCGAGAACATGGCTTCGCCGATGAGCTCGGGCGTCATCGCCACGGCGAAAGAAGGAACGCCGACCTTCTGTCCCGCGGTCGAAGCGAGGACATTGTTCGGAAAGGAACTGCCATGACGCACGCGCTTCTTCTGTGCGCGCGCCAGGAACTGACGCTGGCGATCCGCTCGCGATGGACGCAGATCTTCGCCGTCGTCTTCGCCGTGCTCGCGACCGCGGTGGCATGGTCGGGCTACATCCTCTCGGGAGGCAACGGCGTGCAGGACTTCGCGCGCACGTCCGTTTCGCTCCTGCAGCTCGTGACGCTGCTCGTGCCGCTGGCCGCGCTGATCGTCGGCGTGATGTCGTTCACCGCGGAGCGCGGCGCGGCCGAGCTTCTTTATTCGCAGCCGGTCTCGCGCGCGACGATTCTCGCCGGGCAGATGCTCGGCGTCTTCGTCGCGCTCACAGGCGCGCAACTGATCGGCTTCGGTACGGCGGGGATCGTGATCTTTTCCAGTGGCGGGAGCTGGGGCATTGGCGCATATTTCATCCTCGTCGCCGCATCGGCATTGCTGACGGCGATCTTCGTCGCTGCCGCGGCAACCGCCGGCGCCGGCGCGGTCGGACGCGGACGCCTCCGCGCCATCGCCATCGCGCTGGTCGTGTGGTTCGTATCGGTCGTTCTCTACGACGTCGCCGCGTTAGGCATCGCATCGCTGCTCCCGTCCGGCCACGCGTCGCGCCTGCTCATCCTCTCGGTGCTGATGAACCCCGTCGACGCGATCCGCACCGGCGCGCTCCTCGGCACCAGCGGCACGACCGCCTTCGGCTCCGCCTCGCTCGCCTTTCTGCGATTTACGAAGGGCACCGGAGGTGCGGCGTTCGCGCTCTCGGCGTCGATCGGCTTGTGGACAATCGGCGCATCGCTGGTGGCCGCGAGGCGGTTGAAGAATCGCGATCTTTGAGTGCTCACGAGAACCAAGTGGCTGGACGGTCGAGATCGTTCGTCCGTGATCGGTCGGACTTCGAAACTGTGGAGGACGCGGGACTCGTACTCTTGGGCGAGACGCGGCCTTACAATGCCCTTATGAGCTCGGTCGTCGACATCGGAAGTCTGATCGCTCGCGACCCATCCATTCGCGGAGGTCGTCCCTTCGTAGCCGGAACGGGTACGACGGTTCAACGCATCGTCACGTGGTACAAGCTGGGCCTCACATCTGAAGAGATCGCAGACCGTATCGGTCATCTCACACTCGCCCAGATTCACGCCGCAATCGCGTACTACCACGCGAACCGGGACGAGATCGAGCAGGCGATCGCCGCGGACGACGAGCGTGCTGCTGAATTGGAAGCCGAGGTCCTTCCGCGCCAGCAGTACGTGTGGAGCTCCTAAGCAGGTGATGAGGCGGCCACTTCAACAACTGTGAATTGACACGCTGTCGCGCATCACACGCCGCTGTGATGCCACGCACGACCCTCCATGCGCAGCTCGCTTACGTTCGTGTCATGCCAGTCAGTGTTGCCGCAGTTGGTGTGAGACTCATTGCACCCGGTGGTCCACTCGAGCTTCAGGATCTGAGTGTTCTCGAGCCGCAGGCGGAAGAGGTCATCGTCGAAGTCGCGGGCTGCGGTCTGTGCCACACGGACGTCGGGTTCGCGTTCGGCGGCGTGGCCACGCGCCATCCGCTTCCGCTCGTTCTCGGCCATGAGATCGCCGGCCGCGTGATTGCCGCGGGCGAGCGCGCCGCGTCGTGGATCGGAAAGAGCGTGATCGTCCCCGCGGTCATTCCGTGCGGAGCGTGCGATGCATGCGACGCAGGCCGGCCGACCATCTGTCGCAAACAGTTCATGCCCGGCAACGACGGCGACGGCGGATTCGCATCGCACGTGCGCGTTCCCGCGCGCGGACTCTGTCCCGTTCCCGACGCGTTGCCCGCCGGCGTGACGCTGGAGATGCTCTCCGTCGTCGCCGATGCGGTGAGCACGCCGTATGAAGCGATTCAGCGTGCGCAGGTGCGCGCGGGCGATCTGGCGATCTTCGTCGGCGCGGGCGGCGTCGGCGGATTCGGCATTCAGATCGCCGCCTCCCTCGGTGCGACCGCCGTCGCGATCGACGTCGACCAGTCGCGCCTCGAGCTCGTCTCGCGACACGGCGCATCGCTGACCATGAAATCGCGCGACAAAGATGCGCTGCGCGCGCTCCGCATTCCGACGCATCGCTGGAAGATTTTCGAAACCAGCGGCACGCCCGCGGGACAGGAGACCGCGTTCTCGCTGCTCGATTCCGGCGCCTATCTCGCCGTGGTCGGCTTCACGCCGAAGAAAATCGAGCTGCGCCTGTCGAACGTCATGGCCTTCGACGCCACCGTGCGCGGCAACTGGGGCTGCGCGCCGGACAACTATCCGAAGGCGCTCGATCTGGTGCTGCAGAAAAAAATCGAGCTCGCGCCTTTCGTCGAAATGCACCCGCTCTCGGAGTTGCCGGAGCTGTTCGCGGCAGCGCGAGAGCATCGTTTGCGATTGCGTCCCATCGTCATGCCATGAGGTGCCGCGTGAACAATCACGATCTCGTCGACTCGTTCGCTCCCCGCTCCATCCTCGTTTCGAATCATCCCGTGCTCGATCACGACGAACTCCCCGTCGACGACCTGCACAGCGTCTGGATCACGCTCGACAACCCGCGCGAGCTGAACAGCTACACCGTCGAGATGATCAAGGAAGTCATCCTGGCGTTACGCGCGGCGAGCAACGATCGCGCGGCGGTGGCGGTCGTTCTCACCGGTGCCGGCACGACCGCTTTCTGCACCGGCGGCAACACGCGCGAATACGCGGAGCTCTACGCCGGCCGCCCGAACGAGTACCGCCAGTACATGCGGCTCTTCAATGACATGGTCACGTCGATCCTGCAGTGCGACAAGCCGGTGATCTGCCGCGTGAACGGAATGCGCGTCGGCGGCGGACAGGAGATCGGCATGGCCTGCGACTTCTCGATCGCCAGCGATCTGGCGATCTTCAGCCAGGCCGGTCCGAAGCACGGCTCGGTGCCGGACGGCGGAAGTACCGATTTTCTCCCGCTCTTCACCGGCATCGAGCGGGCGACGATGAGCGTGACGCTGTGTCAGCCGTGGAGCGCGCATCGCTTCTACTGGCTCGGCGGTCTCACGCAGATCGTTCCTGTGCTGCGCGTCGATGGGCAGTGGCGCGCCAATCCGCTCGTCGTCACCGATCGCGTGCTCGACGAGTACGGCCGCATCGTCATCGGCGAACCGAAGAACGGCGCGGAGCGCGACGCCGCGAAGGCCGTCATCGCCGAGGGAACGATCGACCTCACGTTGCTCGACGCCGCCGTCAACGACCTCACCACGAAGCTCCTCTACACGATGCCCGACTGCCTCACCAAGACCATCGAGAGCATGCGCAAGCACAAGCTCGAACATTGGGACCGCAACCGCGAAAGCAATCGCGCCTGGCTGTCGCTGAACATGATGACCGAGGCCAACGCGGGATTCCGCGCGTTCCACCACGGCACGAAGCAGCAGCGCGAAGTCGACTTCGTCCTGCTGCGCCAACGTCTCGCACAAGGCGCGGCGTGGAACGACGAATTGATCGAAGAGATCGCGCCGTGGACGACCACGACGGTGGGAGCAGGACGATGAAAGCGCGGCTGACACTCGAGCGCGACGGCAGCGTCGCGTACGTTCATCTCACCGCGCCGAAGGCGAATGTCCTCGATCGCACGATGGTGACCGAGCTCGATGCGATCTTCGCCTCTCTCGAAACGAAGCGTGATCTTCGCGCGATCGTGATTCTTCCCGACGGCCCGCACTTCAGCTTCGGCGCGAGCGTCGAGGAGCATCTCCCCGGGGAAATCGAAGCCGCGCTGGCGCGCCTCGGCAATCTGCTGCGCCGCGTCGCCGCCGCTCCCGCTCCGACCATCGCCGCGATCCGCGGCCAATGCCTCGGCGGCGGATTCGAGCTCGCCCTCGCGTGCGATTTCCTCATCGCCGAAGAAAACGCGCAGCTCGCGTTGCCGGAGATCCGGCTCGGCGTCTTTCCTCCCGCCGGCTCGGCGCTGCTTCCGCTGCGCGTGGGTCTCGCGCGCGCGACGGACATGATTCTCACAGGCGCGAGCGTCAGCAGCGAGGACGCCTGCGATCAGGGACTGGTCGCGTGCGTTGCACCACCGGGAGAGCTCGAGGCGACCGTGGCGAGTTTCATCGACAAGTTCTTCATGGCGCGATCGCCGTCCGCGCTTCGTCACGCGACGCGCGCCGTTAGGCGGCTCGTGAGGCAAGCATTGAATGATGCGCTGCCGGAGCTCGATCACATCTATCTCGACGAATTGATGCGCGAGCCTGACGCGGTCGACGGCATTCGCGCGTTCCTCGAGCAACGCACGAAAGCCACCGTATGACGCGCACGCTCCAACAGCTCGTCGAGACCGCACGCGCGTTGTACGACGACATCGATCTCGAATGCGTGCGCCGCTGGAAAGATGCGGCGCCGGGGCGGAAGGCGGTCGGGCACATGCCGATCTACGTGCCGCGCGAGCTCATTCACGCCGCGGGCATGCTGCCGGTCGGTGTGGTGGGCGGCGGCGATCGGCTGGAGATCATTCGCGGCGACGCGCTTTTCCAGAGCTACATCTGCCGCATTCCGCGCAGCACGATCGAGCTCGCGGTGTCGGGGCGTCTCGACGTGCTCGACGGGATGCTCTTCCCGTCGATCTGCGACGTCATTCGCAATCTCTCGGGCATGTGGCAGCTGCTCTTCCCCGGCCGCTACGTCCGCTACATCGACGTGCCCCAGAACTTCGACTCGGCCGTCGGCGGAGCGTTCTGGCGGCTCGAGCTCGAGCGGTTGCGCGCGGATTTCGCGGCGCTGGCCGGCCGCGAGATCACGGACGACGATCTGCGCGCGAGCATCGCGGTCTACAACGAAAACCGCGCCGCCATTCGCGAGCTGTATCGCGAGCGCAGCCACAGGCCGTGGATCTTTCCGCTCTCCGAGGCGTTTCTGTTCCTGCGCGCAGGCAACGTGCTGCCGCCCGAGGAGCACACGACGCTACTGCGCGAATACCTGCGCGCGGCGCCGCTGGACGTGAGCCGGCGCGAGCAGGATCACAGCCGCGTGATTCTCGCGGGCATGTTCTGCGAGCAGCCGCCGCACGGACTGCTTCTCACGCTCGAGCGCGCCGGCTGCGACGTCGTCGATGACGACATCCTCATCGGTCTGCGCTGGATCACGCGCGACGTCGATGTCGAACGCGATCCACTCGACGCGCTCGTCGATGCCTATCTGCACGCCAGCGCGTCGTCGGCATCGCGCTACGCACCGGACGGCGATCGCGCGCGCTGGCTTCTCGATTCGTACGCGAACAACAAGGCCGAGGGCGTCGTGTTCTGCGCGCCGAGCTTCTGCGATCCGGCGCTGCTCGATCAGCCCATGCTCGTCGTCGGTCTCGATCGGCAGGGCGTTCCGCACACGGAGTTCAAGTATTCCGAGGACACCGGGCAGTTCGCCGTCATCCGCGAGCAGGCCGGCACGTTCTCCGACTCGATCCGCCTCTGGAGCGCGACATGAGCGTGCAACGCGAGACCAGCATGACGCTGCAGAAGCAGCTCCTCTCCGATCACTACGACGCGCTCGCGCGCGCGCCGGAAGAGGGGAAGAAGGTCGTCTACACGTTCGTGCCCGGCAACCTGAACGAGCTCGTTCGCTCGTTCGATCTCCTGCCGCTGTTGCCGGAAATCAACGCGTTGCAGTCGGGGATGCGCAAGCTCTCCGGCGGCTACATCACCGAGGCCGAGAAACACGGCCACAGCGAAGACGTCTGCACGTACGTGAAGTGCGACATCGGTATGTCGCTGCGCGGCAACATCGGACCGACCGGCAAGCCGCTGCCGAAGCCGGATCTCCTGCTGCTCTCGTACACCGGCTGCTTCACGTTCATGAAGTGGTTCGAGCTGCTGCGCGAGCAGTACGACTGTCCGGTGGCCATGCTGCA
>Ga0075428_100002776_pt1 | contig 19068 bp, 14 predicted proteins | sample RhiMetdeltSRZDD2_FD_75291 | JGI IMG/M metagenome (GOLD analysis project Ga0075428, IMG submission 75291) | Populus rhizosphere microbial communities from Tennessee, USA - Rhizosphere MetaG P. deltoides SRZDD2 | ecosystem: Host-associated > Plants > Roots > Rhizosphere > Soil | place: USA... | reverse complement strand
AGAAGGGTCACTTCACCAGAAGCCGAACCCGCCACGCCAGACCTCGTAGGGCCCCATTCTAGTACCCCGCCCGATTTTCCGCTTGTATCAATAGAGGGTGAGTGTCGTGGAATGCGGCGATGACGCCGCCATGGCAGAATACGGGCCTTCTCGTCAACTGTTTTCCGTGAGCAGTCCTGACCGCTGGCGGCTGGCCGAACGGCTCTATCACGAGGCGCTCGCGCGCGATGAATTCCAGCGCGCGGCGTTTCTGCGCGAGGCGTGTGTCGGCGACGACGCCCTGCGACGTGACGTTGAATCGCTACTTGCCTACGCCGGTCAGGCGAGCCATTTTCTCGCGACGCCGGCAATCGAGGCGATCGGACCGGCCGACCTTGACCCCCTGGGAGGGCCGGCGCGTCCACTGATTGGGGTCCGTTTGGGCCCGTATGAGATTGGATCCATCATCGGGATCGGCGGGATGGGCGAGGTCTATCGCGCCCGCGATACGAGGCTCGGACGCGACGTTGCGATCAAGATTCTGCCGGACGCGTTTCTCGCCGACACCGACCGGCGCGCGCGGTTCGAGCGTGAGGCGAGGCTGCTTGCGTCGCTGAATCACCCGCACATCGGTGCCATCTACGGTTTCGAAGATCGCAATGGCATTCATGCGCTCGTGCTCGAGCTGATTGAAGGCGAAACGCTTGCGGAGCGTCTGACGCGGACTGCCAAGAGCGATGGGAACTTGGCCTCCTCCGGTGCGATGCCCATTGACGAGGCCTTGAAGATCGCGCGTCAGATCGCTGAAGCGCTCGAGGCGGCGCACGAGAAAGCGATCGTGCATCGCGATTTGAAGCCGGCCAACATTGCGATCACGCGCCACGGCGTCGTGAAAGTGCTCGACTTCGGCCTCGCGAAGGTGGGCGTCGACGAAGCGGCTTCTGACTTGACGCGCTCGCCGACCATGACCGTGATGGGGACGGGCAAAGGCGTCATCCTCGGAAGCGCCGAATCGATGAGCCCCGAGCAGGCGCGCGGCCGGGTCGTCGACAAGCGAACCGACATCTGGGCCTTCGGCTGCGTGCTCTACGAAATGCTGTCAGGCCGCAAAGCGTTCGTCGGAGAAACGATCTCGGACACGATTGCCGCCATCCTTGGACGAGAGCCCGACTGGTCGGCGCTGCCCGCAGCGACCCCGCCGGCGCTTCGACGTCTACTCGCACGCTGCCTCGAGAAGGATCTCACCCGCCGCCTGCACGACATTGCGGATGCACGCCTGGACATCGAAGAAGCGCTGCGGGAGCCGCAACCGGACATCCGCGCCAATGCGAGGCTGCGCGAGCGGCCAGCGTGGACAACGCCGCGAACGATAGTTCCGCTCGCGGTCACGGGGGCGGTATTCGTCGCGGCGGGCGCGATCGCGGTGACGCGATGGTGGTCGATCTCGGCGGCGCCGCCCGCCTCGTCCCCCGCGCGCGTGATGATTACGCTGCCGGCCGCCCAGACCATCGAAAAGGGAAGGTTTCCGCCCGTCGCGCTGTCTCCGGACGGCAAACTGCTCGTGTACGTCGCGGCAACGGCCGGGGGCCCGACGAACCTGTATCTGCGTCCGCTCGACGACCTCACGGCGCGCCCGATTCCAGAGACCGCGGGAGCCAGCACGCCGTTTTTCTCTCCAGACGGCCGCTGGGTCGGCTTTTACGCAGACGGCATGCTCAAGAAGCTGTCGGTGGCAGGTGGCGTGCCGCTCACCATTTGCGACGCGCCGCCGGTCTGGAGCGCGACATGGGGTGCACACGACACCATCGTGTTCGCCACCACGTTCGCAGCGTCCGGGCTGTGGCGTGTGTCAGCCAACGGCGGCGACCCCGTTCAGATCACGACACCGAAGCCCGACGAAGCGCAGCACGGATACCCGCAACTGCTTCCCGGAGGAACGCAGGTTCTGTTCAGCATTTTCCAGAAGAACGTGTGGCACGCCGCGGTCGTGGCGATCAGCGGCGGCGAGCCGCGGCTGCTTGGTAACGGACGGATCGTTGGGGAAGGGGCCCAGTACATCTCGACTGGATATCTCGTGTACGCGCAATCAGGCGGACTGGTGGCCACCCCATTCGATCCTGGCGGTGATCTGAATCAGCCTCCGGTACCCCTCCTCGAGCGCCTTCAGACCTCGCGGTTCGGCGGCGCGTACTTCGCCGTCGCTTCCACTACTGGAACGCTCGTGTACGTGCCGGCGGGAACAACTGTGACCGATCGCACGCTCCTCCGGATCGACCGCGACGGACGCGCCTCATCCCTCATCGAAGCGCGCGCCGGGTACGAGTATCCGACGCTTTCCCCCCGACGGGCGACGGGCAGCTGTGACGATCGAGTCCGAGATGGGGAGCGACATCTGGATCATCGACATGGCCCGCGCGACACGGACCCGATTTACTGCAGGCGGCGTCGGCGCCTATCCGGTCTGGGCCCCCGATGGCTCGAAGCTCGCCTTTCAGTCGACCGCGCCAGGGCCGTTCAACCTGTTCTGGAAGTTGATCAACGGAAACGAGGACGCACAGCCGTTGCTGAACGCGTCCGATGCCGTAGCAGCACGCTCGTGGCCGGGCACCGGTGCCGCGCTTCTGCCCGGTACGCTTCCCACCCTGTCAGGAGCGGGCCCGCAATACCCGATGTCATGGTCGCCCGATGGCTCCGCCGTCGCGTTCCACGAACGGAAGCCTGACGGCCGACGCGACATCTGGGTCGTGTCGCCGGGTGGCGAGCCCGTCCCATTCCTGCTCACACCGTTCGACGAGCGGTCGCCGCGGTTTTCCCCCGATGGCAGATGGCTCGCGTACGTGTCAGACGAATCCGGGCGTGACGATGTCTACGTCCAGCCATATCCGGGACCGGGGCCCAAATGGATCGTCTCGACCGACGGCGGGATCGACCCCGTGTGGTCGAAAGACGGGCGAGAACTGTTCTATCGCCGCGGCGACGAGCTGATGGCAGTGTCGGTTACGGCCGCGCGCGAGTTTTCGGCGAGCCGTCCGACGCGGTTGTTCGAAACGCGGTTCGACGTTGATGATAACGGCCCCAACTACGACGTGTCGCCTGTCGCGAATGTTGTTGACATGTCCTCGGCAGCACGTTCGCTGATGACCAGGCACGGTAAATCGAGAGCCTTCATTGTGCGCCCGGGTGTCGTTGGATCGTCAGGCAAATGCCGCGAGCTCTATCCAGCGAACGCAATTAGTTCGCGAACGCGGCTTCGAGAACGATCGCCAGCCGCTGCCCGGCAAGCGCGATCTGCTTTTCGATCACCGGCATCGACTCGGCTTCGTACGACGCGTCCACCCTTTCCTGCAGCTGCTTCATCCGGTCGCCGATCTTCTTGTTGCCCGTGCACGAAAGTAACGGCTTTGTGAGAATCGGTTCTTCGGTCACCATGTTCGACAGCTTTCCGTAGCCGATTTGCTTTGCCGCCGCATTCGCCGCTTCGGCCCACGCCCGCACCGTTGCCGTCGTCGGCGCCTTCGCCTTCACGCTCTTCGGCAGAAGGCCATCGTCCATGATCCGCTGTGCGAAGTCCGAGTTGGTCGAGAGCTTCTGCGCTTGCATGAAGCGCACGATCGTCTCGGTGTCCCAGATGTGATGGAGGTTCGGCGAATACGTCGCGCCGCCGTCCTTCGTTTCCGGCTGCTTGCCGAAGTAGGTTGCCGGCACACAGTTGCCGCCTCGATCGCCGTTCGTGATTGAGTGGAGCGGCTGGTGAACGTCGCCGACGAAGTGGATCAGAAACCTCAAGGCGTTGGCCTTTTCGGTCTTGTCCGACGATGTTTTGAGCCTGTTGAACTGGTTCACGATGGCGTCGATGACGCAGTTGCTGGCGGTGCAGAACTTCGTAAAACCTGCTTGTTTGGCGTCAACCGACAGAGGGTAGTCGATGAAGTGCCACTCGGCGGTTTCCTTCATCACCCCCCGGACATCGTCGGCCCACGTCGCGCCGTCAACGAACGGATCGGCGTCCTTGGGAAAGCAGAACCGCTTCAGCGCGGGGTCGATGGGCGACGCGACGAGAACCGCTCTAACAGCCTGTCGCGTCTTGGCGTCGACCAGACGCTTCGCGAGTATGGCAACGGTGCGGTGGCCCTGGCATCCCCACCCAAATGCCGGAGTGTTGCCGCACGTCGTCATGAGGACGGCGGCGAAGAAGAGCGCGCGTGTCATGCTCGACATCCACTTGCTATAACGTCCGAGCGATGGCGTTTGAACGTTACGTTCCTAACGACGCTTAATTCCCCTAATCAACGTGTATCCCTCACCCTTCGATTCCTGCATTGTGCGAACCTCCCGAAGGACCCCGGTCCCTTCCATCGGCGGCGCGAAGCGCAATAGTTCCAGGCGTCGCGCCCGTATTCTAATGGTAGGTCCTGATGCTTGTAATGTAGATGGTCTGACCGAAACGTCCATTTCTCCTTCGGGCGTGTGCCACATCATCCGTGATCGGCATTCAGCGCTGCGAGCCAGAGCTCGCGAGGCGGCTGAACGATCGACAGGTCGGTGTCGTGATCACGAAGGGTCGCGTGAGTGCGGGCGACGATTTGGGGGTCCGTGTAGACCTCGTTCGGTGGACCGATCATACCCATTACTCTCCACAATCCGCGGAATGCCGTTGGATCGAACAGCGCTGCCGTACGCAATTGCGTAAAGGTGACCCTGTCCGAACCGATCGACGGCGCGGCTGGAGCCGGCGCGTCGAAGATAGTATGGCGAAGCATCGCCAGCCGCGCCGAGTCGATAACAGCCTGATCCTGATAGAACGGCAGGACATGCTCGGCGACCAGTTCGTCCATCGCGAGCGCCTGTGCCATCCAGTCATCACCATACTGGTCGATGACGTTGACGAGGTCCGCCGCGCCGGATAACGCGAGCGCCAGCCCGCGGCCGAGCGTCGGATTGGTCGTGCAGACGGAGTCGCCAATTGCCGTCAGGCCTGTCGCGACCGGAACGCCGTCAAGAACGAGGCGGCGAATCGTGTTGTGCACCCCGCCCATCGGATACACCTCGGTGATAGGGTCCAGCACGTCGAGCCACTTCGCGAAAATGGGGATGGTGCAGAGGACCGCACTGAAGACTTCGGGATACCTGAGCGTCTTGAAGCGGTGATCCATGGCGAGCGGTGCGACCGCCAGCTGCATCGTATTGTTGTCTGCGCCCCAGATGCCGACCATGAACTCGTCGAGCGCCGCGACGATCCGCGTCGTGAGGGGTGCGGGAAGTGCGGCCCCCTCACGCAGCCGGTAATGACGACTGAAATACGCCACGCCGCATTCGGCCCATGAACTCGCGCTGGTGCGCGCACCGCTGGCTTTCAACCACTGGTCAATCGGCGAGCGACGTCCGGCAGCGTCGATCACCAAGTCCGCCGACAGGTCGCCTTCCTTGGTGCGTACGCCGGTGACGTGAGGCGGTTCGCCCGAAATGGTAACCAGGCCCGTGACCGTCACACGGTCTCGCAACGAGACACGGGGTTGCCTGATCACCGCACGCCGCAGCACCCAGTCGAACGTGGAACGGCGCGTCATCAACATCGTCAGTTGCTCGTCACCAGGTCGGGGCGTGGTGTCGGTGAGCGTAGGCGGCATCTGCGTCGCGACAGGTGCCTGGAGCACGCCGGCGTCGAGTAGCTGTTCGTATACATCCGGCAGATGTTCGATGAGAAGCTGGCGACAGCGGGCCATGACGATGTGAGGCTGGACGATGTGTGGTGCGCTGGAGCGGAACGCTGACGCGGCGGCGGAATCGACGTCGGGTGCGAGTCTCAGCTGGTCTTTGTCGAGGACGACAACGTCATGTCCGGCTCGTGCCAGTAGCAGCGTGGCAAAACAACCTGCGGCGCTGGCGCCAATGACGACTACCTTCACAGGGTCATACCGACAAACGGCCGTCAATTAATCGTGCGAGGCAACCGTCGTGGAGACATCATTTTGGAGACTTCAGGGGAGCTCCAATCCAGGTGGGCCAGGAATCGTTCGCGTGTGATGAAACGTGTACTCACCGAGAAGCCGCTCGTCTCCTTTTTCATCCACTCCGAGGAGCCGTGCAACCATCGTCGCCGAGGGTGACGCCTTTGCCCACGTAATGGATTGCTGGCAGATCACGCTACCCGCATCGGCTCGAATAGGGATGTCAGCCATTCGTTGATGCTCCACACCCTGCTGATCGCACCAACTGAGATCGACTCGCGACGCAGTTGTCAGGTCCAGGGTAAGCCGCGCGACCAGCAGATCATCGTCAGCCGCTACGGTGCACTGCACTGCTCCCCCTGGCGCGGGCGCGTATTCTCGCACCTGGAGGCCTGTCTCTGCTGCGCGCTTGACGAAGTGATCGCTAATCACCACCTGCAGCGCTCCCGAACGCGCGAGCGCGCGGAGACCCTCGGCGAGGGCGATGACCTCGCGAAGTCGATCACCGCAGTCGTCGCACGTCATGAGATGCTGCTCGACGGCTTCTTCGGCCGCCGAAGGCAGGGCCGCCAGCCAGTAGTCCATGAGGACGACCGCTTCGATGGGCTTCGAACAATCGACGTGGCCACGATCGTACGAAGAAGTCACGTCGCCCCCATGCAGACCCGCAGTTGCCGAAGGGCGCGATGCCGGATCACGCGAACATTCGCCTCCGAGATTCCGAGAAAGCGGCCCGTTTCCATGGCCGTCTGGTCGTCGTAGAAGGTCATCACGATAACCGAGCGTTCGCGCTCGTCGAGGGCCTGAACGCAGCGAGCCAGTTGACGGTCACCGAGCTGCGGCATCGGAGGCGAATCGGGGACCAGATCGCCGCCGAACATCTTCAGCAGCTCCTCCTGACGCCGCGAGCTACGTCTCAGCTCGAGCACCGTCAGACGGCACGTGCCCAACACGAAGTGGACGAGTTTGTCCGATTCCTGCAGCCGTGCCGTCCGAAGCGCTTCAAGGACCTTCATGAGCACCTGCTGCACGAGGTCGTCCGCGGCCGAGGGCGATCGCAAGTGGCGCAAGCCATAAAGTCGGATTCGCGGGCCCATGCGTCGGCACATTTCGGCTTCTGCGTCGCGGTCGCCGTCAGCGATGCGCGGCGCCAGGTCGGCGTCGCTCAGCCCGACATCCATTGCGCTTCATTCTAAGAGCGCTCCTCGAAATGATTCGAGCCTTATGCCGTTGCTCCTGGATCCGATGGGAGTGTGCCGCCGCCTAGACAGAGGTGCTCGTCCGCTTCGGCAGCGGTCCGTGAACATCAATCTGGTACTTTGCCGCAACGTGTGGAAGTGGTTCGTGTCCCGGCTGGCTCATTTCCACGACGAACTGCTCGAAGCCTCCCGGGGCGCAGAGCAGCAGCATGCGGACAGGAGCGTCGCCCTCGACCTTGAAACCATGAGGGATGTTGCGCGGCCCGAAAACAAATGTGCCCGGTCCGGCCACCGCCCACTTGCCGTCGCACACGAACGCCACTTGGCCTTCGAGGACATAAAACCCTTCGTCCTCGAGACGATGCGTGTGGTACGGCGAGGCGAACCCCGGCCGCATCGTCAGGTGCTCGATCAACCCGAACGCCCCGTTGGTCGTCTGCGCGGTCGCTCTGACGACGGTTGGCAAACCCAGAAAGATGATGGGCGGTTCGGCCGGCGTGCTGAAGTATGGCTGCAGGTCTTGTGTGATCATCGGTTTCTCCTCATCGACGGGGGACTTTCCGCGAGCCCGTTTATCGAGCTACAACCACAATGTGTGATGACGGAGCCCTTGCGTTACAGCTCCGCTTCGATCCAGCTGTCAGGTGGGGTGTCAGGCCCGATTTTCCGCAGCCGAAGGTGTTAAACTTCCGCCCCACGCTTATGACTTCAGGTGCTTTACGCCACGTCGGCATGCTCTCGGCCGCCGTTCTGATTTCGCTGCCGGCGTACGGATCGGCGCAGTCACGCGAGTCGCAAGTGACGGCGGTTCTCGAGTCTTTCTATGGGGCGATGAAGACAGGCGACAAAGCCGCGGCGATGCGCGCCATCGCGCCCGACGCCGTCTTCGTCGAGTCGGGGACGCTCGAAACACGTTCTCAGTACGAAGCGAACCACCTGCCGGCGGACATCGAGTTCGAGCGCCAGGTCGCCGGCAGACGAAGTCCATGGCGCGTGGTGTTCCACGGCGATGCGGCATGGGTGATCGCCACGACGGAGTACCAAGGTACGTTCGACAACAGCCCGGTAAACTTCGTGAGCGCCCAGCTGGCAGTTCTGACGAGCGACTCAGGAAACTGGCTCATTCGCTCGATCCATTGGTCGTCGCGCCGCCGCTAGGGGGACGAGGGACGTCTTTCGCGCGCGTCAACAACGGGCGCGCACGCCGACAACCATGGCCGCATCCCAGAGCGCGAACGCGTCTCAATCGTGGCGTGCATCTCGAACTCCTCATCCCCAACTCGCTTGGAGCTTAATCAGCGGGCCGGAATCTTCTGTCGACTGACGCGAGGAATCCGCGGAAATTTGCTCACAGTGGTTCTTAGTTCTCGTTCTCAAGGTTGTTCAGGTCGTAGTGTTCTTCAACGACGATGCCTCCATACTGGCCGTCGCTGTCCTCATCGTCGCGACCGTGGGGCCTCTCCGGAAGCGCGGTCATCATGTTGTCGTTCATCCAGTTGGCACGTCGACCGATAGTGGAATGAGGTGTAGATCCGTGCGACGTTCACGTCCTCGATAATCTGGTTCAGGCTCGTGTAGTGCCGCGTCACGCCGGGGAGGCTGATGCGATCAGTTGTGTTATTCCCGGCGGTCAGAGCGATGTTAGCGAGAATCGCGTGTCGCGCCTATCGGGTTGGCTTTGATCAGCTCCACGGCGAAATCGACGCCGACGTCAGCGCACGCGACCAGAAAGGATTCGAGCGGCGCGGGAATGCCGCGAGGCGGATCGGCACGACTTCCTGACTATCCGGCCCGTCGCGCAGGTGGTATAACGTCGCGGGCGCTGCGCCGCCTGAGGATCCCTAAATGCCAAAACCACGCGGCCAGGAACACGGCGTTCGCGCCGGCGGCTGGACCGATACCGAGCTCTGGGCGCTGCTGAAGAAACGGCGGGACGCGGCCTCGTCGACGCGGCGGTTCCTCGAGAACTGCCTCGACGACGTCGAGCGCGTGCTCGCCAAGGGCGGGACGTCGCCCGCTGACTTCACGCTGCACGACGAGGACCACTCGTTCAGAGTGGCCCAGCGGATGATGCCGATCATGTCGGCGAAGCTGCCGCCGCACTTGTCCTCGCCCGAGCTCGGGCTGCTGCTGCTCTCCGCGTACCTGCACGACATCGGCATGACGCCGAGCCGCGGCAAGGTCCGGGCGTACCACACCTTTCTCCTGACCGGTTCGGCGGCCTCGTTGAGCGATGCCGCTCGCCGCGAGCTGCAGCAATGGCTGGACGAAGAAGGGCGGGAGGTCGAGCCGCCGATCGCGAAGGGCGCGCCCACGGAAGACGATCTCCGGCTCGCCGATGAACTGGTCGCGTACTTCGCGCGCCACAAGCACAACGACTGGAGCAAGGAGTACATCGAGGAGAATCTCGCCGGACGGACGTGGGACGGCTACGAGACGTGGATGGAAGATCTCGTCGACCTCTGCCAGAGCCATCACTGGGGATACAGCCGACTGGCCGACGACTCGTTCAACCCGAAGGTCCTGCCATCCGGCGACGTCGTCCACTTGCGATACCTCGCCTGCGTCCTCCGGATCGCGGACATCCTCGAGAACGATCCGGAGCGCACGCCGGCCCTCATCTACCGGCACCGGCAGATCGCGGCGCGCAGCCAGATCTACTGGCAGAAGGACCACGGCATCCGCACCGAGATCGGGAAGAACCGTTCGATCACGGTGCGCGCCACGCCGAAACAGGCGGTCTTCCATCGCGCCATCGTCCAGACGGCGGCCGCGATCGAGACCGAGTTGCGGCTGTGCGATCGCCTCAACGCGGAGCTTCCGTTCGACCACCTTCCCAAGCACGACCCGCTGCCGCACACGTGGGATCTGAAGGAGTCGGTGTTCACGGACATCCAGCCCTACAAGGATTCCTACGAGTACATCGAAGGCGCGTTCCGGCCCGACACGCAGCGGGTTCTTCAGATGCTCGCCGGCATCGAGCTGTATGGAAATCCGCTCGCCGCCGTACGCGAGCTGCTGCAGAACGCCTTCGACGCGGTTCGCGAGTCCGTCGCGCGAGAACGGCTTGCGCTTCCCGACGCCAGCCAGCCCGCCGATCCGAAATGGGCGATCGAGCTCGGCAACCGCCACGAGGTGAGCCTCACGTTCGAGGTCGACGACCACGGACGCGGATGGCTCGTCTGCCGCGACGACGGGATCGGCATGACGAAGGAGATCATCGAGAACTATCTGCTCGTGAGCGGCAGTTCGCGCCGATCCGACGTCGTCTCGCTCGAACGGTTATGCGAGCAGAAGGGCTTCTCGTCAGAGCGGACGGGACGCTTCGGGATCGGCGTCCTGAGCTATTTCATGATCGCCGATCAGGTTCGCATCAGGACGCGCCGGAGCCAGATCGCCGGCGACGCCGATCGACAGGCGTGGATCTTCACCTCGAACGGCGTGGGCGACTTCGGGGAGCTTTCCCGGTTGCAGGCAGGCGCGGCCGGGACTGAAGTCGCGCTCCGGCTGAAGAGGGATCTCGCGACGCAGCTTTACGCGCCGGTCGACGTTCGATATCACATCTCCCAATATGTCGCCGCCGAGATCACGTGGACTCCATGTCGATTGTCCGTTGACCTGAGTTACCTGGAGCCAACGCACCGCGGCGCCGGCTGGGGACGGCGGGTGGCGCTCGACATACCCGAAGAGGCCGCGTCGCAGACCGACGTCGTTCGCGAAGAGGGTGTGCTCCCCAGTTCGCTCGGGCGATTCCGGACGTCTCTGCACTACTTCCAGCTGCAGGGTGGACCGTCCCTCGGGTTCTGCCGCGAGCGCGTCGACGACGGCACGCTCCGCATCCTGAATGTGGATTCTCACGGCTTTCGCGTGCCGTCCTCGAAAGCGCTGTTCAGCTACAAAGGGATGCGGCTGGGGGACGAAAAACTGGTGGCCGCGGACCGGATAACGCTTCCCGCCAACTGCACGATTCAGATCGACTGGACGACGGAACGCGCCGGCGACATCTCCGTCGATCGCACGAAGTTCCGGCTGAGCGCGTCCGCGCGGTCGGCGTTGGCGTCACTGTGCGAACGCCTGAGCTCGAGCTGGAAGCGTATTCTGGGCGACGCGGCGGCAACGAAGTACGAGCTCCTGAACATCGTGGTGGGGCGCATCTACGAGGCAGCACCGGCCTCGTTCAACTGGACCAAGTTCCTGCCGGATGGGACGTCATGCTGGTGTCCGGTCGAATGGCCGGCGATCCTGCTGGACGACGATCAGTTGACCGCAACGCTCGTCGGTCAGACGACGACCGCGCAGTTGTTCGACATCATCAGAGAAGACATCATCGATGATGCTCTCGAGCAGGTGGTCATGCCGTTGGTCAGGCTCGAATGGGAAGGACAGGCGCTCGCGCTGCTTCGGCCGGTCAAAGGAGCCGGACGTGAAGGCTTCTGGAACCTGCACGCGTTCCCTCCCGACAGGCTTCTGGTCGCACGGACGCCGCTCCAGGGTGTGTCCGTGATCCCGCTGTGGTTGAAGCCGCCGGTAAGGAATGCGCTCCCGTTCGCTCCCTGCGACTTTCCGGCATCCTGGACGAAGTTCGTGACCGTGCGCCGCGACGACACGACGTTCGTGAATCGCGGCCATCCGCTGTCCATGTGGCCAACCCGCTTCGTCTCTGATTCCGGCTCCGCGGACATCTTGATCGGCATCATGCGCGGCGCCGATATCACGTCCTTTGGCGTCAGCCAGTGGAACGGACTCGATCCGGAGACTCGGCGCGCGACGCTGATGAAGCTGTGGCAGTCGGCGGCGCCGGACGTCGAACCGTCCGACGTCGCCGTCCTGCTGTACTACGGTGACAACAAGTCGGCCGTGATCGAGCTGGTTGCGGAGACGGGCGAGGCCAGGAGAGTCGAAGGCGATCTGACGCGTGCTCTCCCCGATTCCGGCGCGTCGTGGCTGCATATCCCGTCGCTCGATGTGTCGATGATACGGGAAAAAGCCAGAGCCCTGGCGGGCGGCGCAGGGTAGCGAGTGCTACCCGAGCGCCGTTCGTCGGGATGCATATTGCGACTTGGCCCGCTCTCGACCGAACCCGCCCTCAGTGCCGCCATGACGCGATGAAGAAGTAGATGTTCGTCGGCGCGTCCGGAAGGGCCAAGCCGGCGGCCTGCAGCTCGCGAACCTTCGCGAGTCCAAATTACAAGGCGTGGCTAGAGCGATTCACAGCGAAGGCGTGTCCGCAGTGGACTTGTGGGCTGCAAGATGCGGGGTGTTGCACACTCAGACCCCAGACTCCGACCTGAGCGCCGAGGGTGAAGCGCGACGTATTCGGTATCGGTTGCAGAGCAGACGCAGCCTGATTCAATCTCCAGGGAAGGGCAAATCGTACACGCTGAACCCGCTGGGCCTTGCCGAGAAGGTTGAGAAAGGCATCGCCGCATGGCTATCCGATATGGAACGTGACGCCGCGAAGCATGCAGATTTTTGTGACCGTGCCGCACGCGTATTTGACCCGTCCGCTTTCGTTCGATGGCCCTTGGAGCGGCGACTGTCCCCGAACCTCTGCAAGAGGAACGATTGCGCTTGCACTTTCTCGTGCAGACGCGATGTCGCCCCGTACAACGCGATCACGATCGCCGGCAACACCATGCGGTAGCCGAAATACCGCTCGACGACCGATGCCGCCGCACCTCATTGCCGCCGGCGTACGCGGGAGCGTGCTTTGCTATATGCGGCTACTTCGTGCCCTTCGTCGTCGCAACGGGGGCCACTACGAGAACCTTCATCGTATTCGGCGTGATGACCGCGCGGCCATTCGGGCCGGGCGTGGTCGTCGCCGCCGGGATGTAGACGCGATGGCTCACCGGATCGACCGTCATCGTCTTTCCGGACGGCTGTGTCTTCAGCGTCTGCACGATCGTGAACTTCCCGGGCGAGTCCTCGTGCGCGATCGTCAGCGTGCCGGCGCGGCTCGCCGCGAACACGTAGCCGGTCGCTGCGTCGAACCCGTTGCCGTCTACTTCTTCGCCTATCGGGAAGCTCGTTACGACCTTTCCGGTTCTGCTATCCACGACGGCCATATGCCCGTCACAGGCGCTCAGGATGAGATGGTTCTTGTTGTCGAACGCCATCGCGGTTGGTCCTTCACAGTCGGTGATCGGCCAGGTCGCGACCACGCTGTGTGTGATGGTGTCCATCACACCGATGACCCCCTTATCCTCGATATTCACGTACATTCGATTCGCCGCTGGATCTTCGACCGCCTCCTCGAGTTCTCCAGTCAGGGGAATCGTCGCGATGACTTTGCCGTCCTGCGCGCCGAAGACTGTCACCGACTTGCCCGTGTGATTGAACGCCCATACTTCTTTGCGTGATGGCGAGTAGCGGATGCTGTCGGGATTGGCGCCGGTCGGTACGCGGGCGATCGGTTGCAGCGTCCTGAGGTCGATGATGGTCGATGTATTCGCGCGCCCGTCGCTCGTGAAGCCTCTGCCGAGATCCGCGGCGATCGCGATCCCGTGGACGCCGGGAAGATTCGCGATCTCGCCAACGACCTTTCCCGTCTGCGTATCGGCGACGACGATCTTCGTGGCATGCGACACGTACAATCGGTGGGCGGCCGGATCTACGCTGACGTAGTCGAAGCCCCCATCGCCGCCGATCTGAATGTCGCCGACGTGTTGATAGACGTCCGCCGCCTCCAGCGTCACCGCCAACCCGACGCACGACAGAATCATGATGAACTTCCGCATTGATTACCTACCTTCCTGAACCTGTTGACGCCGTTTGAACGCCGAGTACAGTCCGGGAACCGCGAGAAGGGTTACGAGCGAGCGAGCAACCGCTGCTCGGCGACAATCTGTCCGAAGTAGGCGCGCCGGACGTCGTTGCGCACCTGCACGATCGTGGCGGCCAGCTCCGCCCTCGCCCTGGCGGATCGTCGCTTCCGCGACGTCGATGCGTCGACCCGCTTGCCGCCGAGTTCAAGCGGCACGGCGATGCCGCATGCTTCCTTCGGCGTTTCCTTTTCGTGCTCGAACGATCCTTCGGGATTCAGCCGCTGTCGGGCGACGGCAAGGTTGGCGAGATTGATCGGCCCGCGCAGGCGGGCGGCCGCAATGGTGGCGTTGGCAGAGAGCGCGCGATCCATCGCGGCGTGGAGTGTAAGGGAACCCAGCTGCGCCGCGGCACTGCTGGCGAGCAGCAGCACGACGAAGGTTGTCAGTGAGAGAATCGCGAGTCTCAAAAGACAACGAGCATGCGTAATCAAACATGAACGCACGATAACAGCCAACTTGTTGCCGGAACATCCTAGTCAAACCCGACCGCTACTGTGATCAGCACGCGTGCGTATGCTCCTCGTCGAGGACGAGCCTCATGCGGCCCAGGTGCCCGCCAAAGGTCTGCGTGAACAGTCCCATGCGGTCGACGTGGCAGGTGGCGAGGCCGCGATCTTCCAGGCTGGCACGTGCGACTACGACGCGGTGATTCTCGACCTGCTGCTCAAACGCCGCGCCTCGGTAGAGTCGCTCATCGAGGGGCTCGACTGCGTTCCGCTGGTCTCTTGGCGACGCCCACAGCGCATCTGCCCAATCGGCATTACAACGCCGATCGCCAATGTGGAAGATCCTTTTGCGAGATCCTTGTGGTTACTGTCGATGTTGCAAAAGGATGTTCCTCGTCGACGATCGGCCATTGCCAGACTGTTGCCTCAATAGGAACCCTGCATGTCGATTTCAGAAGACGACCTTCAGCGCCAATTGAGTCAATCGGCCTCCTGGGGACGAGATTAGCCGGGTGATGTGGCCGGCGCTTCCAGAAAAGGCGTTGAACCCAGGAAGATAAAAATGGGCCTGGTTGAGGAGATTAAAAACCTCCACCCGTAATTGCACATTTACCCGGTCGCTCTTTTTGAAGACCTTGTCCGCCGAAAAATCCACATTGTAATATCCGGGCCCCGTGAGCGTGTTTCTTCCCAGGTTGCCATAGGTCCCTGGCGCCGGCCTCGAAAAGGCACAAGGATCATAGTACAGGTCCGGAGTTCCCAACTTTTGTCCAGCGGCTACACCCTGGCAACCTGCTGTAACTCCCGACGTGGGATTGCTGCTGAAGCCCGGGTTCAAGTTGGGACGGTCAGGCGACCACCTGTCCCCGTTTGCGGAACGGTTGGATCCCACGCGCACGCTAAAGGGTTCCCCTGTGCGGAATGTGCCAATTCCATTAAGCGTCCAGCCTTCCAAAATCATCCCCACGGCTTTCTGTTGGAAGCGGAATGGAAAGGGATAGGTGCTCGTGAGGACAAGATTGTGTCTCGCGTCGAAGGAGGAACGCCCCCAGTCGCCGCCCGGGTTCAGGAAATCGAGCACCGTGTTTGCTTCCTGGCGTGTTTCGCCGCCAGCGATGGTTGATTTTGTATCCATGGATTTGGAAAGGGTGTAAAACGCCTGATACTGCAGTCCGCTGGACGTCCTGCGCCTCAGTGTGAGCTGTAACGCGTTGTAGTGGGCGTTTGCGTCGAATCGGAACACCGTAAGGGAGGCGAACTGGGGATTGATGCGATTGCTTTGGTTGAAGGCGGCGGGGAAAACCCCGGGGCTGATAGCAACTGGAGGGTTCCATTCCCCCGATCTTTGCAAATGGTGGGATTCCGAGCCGATATAGGCCACTTCGATCATCGTGTCCTTCATGGGCTCCTGCTGCCATGTCACGTTATATTGGATCTTGGTAGGCTCCTTGACCGTGGCAGGAAAAGCACCGAACTGGGGCGGTGGAGATGGACCTGCAGTCAAATTCGTATCGATGGGGAAGACCGGGTTCGTCAGGTCGCTGAGTGTGGTCCAGAACGGAGGGGTGCCGGAAGCAAATCCCGCATACGCTTGAGGAAGTATGTGGTCATGGAATATGCCGAATCCCGACCGCAAGACCGTGGTTCCGCTTCCGTTGAGTCCCCAAGCAAGGCCGATTCGAGGCTGGAAGTCTTTTTTCGTCACGGCGAAGAAATGGTCTTTCGAAACCGTTGGCGCGGGATCCGTCAGGTTTAACAGATTGGCCATCTTTCCATTGGCGTCCTTGGGATCGGTGATGGCTTCCCACCGTAAACCCATATTGACTGTGAGACGCGGGGTCACTTTGAAGTCGTCTTGCACATAGGCCCCAAACATGGTTTGCCGGAGACGCCGGTAGGCGTTCGAGCCCGGCGCTGGCGCGTCGAAACGAATGGGGGTGTTGGCAAGAAACCCTGGAATATCAAGAAAGGTGTAGTTGCCCCTGCTGTTGGAAGAAGTGATCTCGTCGTCGCGAATCTGCCGGATGTCCCCGCCCATCTTGACGCTATGTCTTCCCTGAACATACGTAAGATCATCACCCTCCTGGAACAGGTTGTACCAGTACACTCGGGGTGCGCCGTTATCCACTCCTAAGAAATTCAGCGGGCTGGTGGAAAGCCCCTGTGAGCCAAAAGAGATAGTCCCGAAGTGTTCGCCAGGGACAAAGGACAATGCCGAAGCCCGCGGGTCGCTTATAACATCATCGAAGTTTTGGTAGGTTCGATTGTAGGCGACCCGGAACGAATTCACTAAATTAGACCGGAGTACGTTGGTTCCCTGGAACGTGGAATATTGTCTGCGGGCAACATCGTGCTCATCAGCAATGGAGCTGCCTTGAAAGTTCGGGATGACGTTCTTATCTTGATCAAAGCTGTATCTGCCGAAGATTCTCATTGTGCCGCTGATCTGATGATCGATCCGGCTCATAAAGTAATTCTCGGTGGTTACCTGGAGGGGTGCAGCAATGAAAAATGCCGTGCCGTCTCCGAGGTCCCGAGTGTTCGGAGCCTGGAAGAGGTCCAGGTAGGGCTTGATGACAGGGCTCACTGGCACGGTGCAGGTGAGGGCGCCCGGCAGACAGTACCTTTCCGAGGGCGTGCCCTTCACGATGCTCGCCGGAAGGATCCCTTGCTTGGTTGCGGCAGTCGGCACTTCGGCCGATATGTTTGTTCCATTGTTTTGGCGCAACGTTTCGTAGGTGCCGAAGAAGAACGTTCTATCTTTTTTGATAGGTCCCCCCAAGGCGCCCCCAAATTGGTTGCGTCTATACGGCGCGACGGAGCCGGTCCCACCGTGGCTGACCTTATCAAAGTAACCCAACGAATCGAGCGCATTGTTCCGAAGAAACTCAAAGAGGGTGCCGTGCAGGGCGTTGGTGCCAGACTTCGTGACGGCCGAGATCACGCCGCCGGAGGATCGCCCATATTCCGCGGAAGACACGGCGGTGTTGATCTTGAATTCCTGGATCCCGTCCACGCCGAGGTTGGTTCCGGCCGATCCTCCAGGGGTGCCGTTCGCATGATCGTTGATGTCGGTTCCATCCAGCATGAAGCTGTTCGCATAGGCGCGGCTTCCGGTCACGCTGAATCGCGTTCCCGTGCCAAAGTCAAACGCAGCGCTTGCCTGCCCCGCACCCACGGTCACGACGCCCGGTTGCAGGAGAGCGAGCTGGTCATAACTCCTGCCGTTCAGCGGGAGGTCCCGAATGGTTCTTGCGTCCACCAGAGAGCTCATGGCGGAAGTGGTCGCTTCCACCAGCGGGGCTTCCGCGTTGATGGTGACCGCGTCGGAAAGCTGTCCCACCTTGAGAGTCAGGCTAACCACGACCTCGCGGCCCACCGTGAGCGTGATTCCGCGTCTGATCTCGGTCTGAAAGCCCGTGAGCTCGCCTTCGACTTCATAATTTCCCAGCGTCAAATTGGGAGCGGTGTAACGGCCCCGGTCGTCGGTCGTGACGCTTCGGGCCATTCCCGTATCCAGGTTTCTGACTGTGACCGTCACTCCAGGGGTGACGGCTCCCGACGAATCTTGGACCACTCCGGAAATGGTTCCCGTGGTCACCTGAGCAGAAACCAGATGGCCGCCAAGAATCACACTTATGAGTACTACAAGCGAATATCGAGACATGTTCCTCTCCTCTCCTAAGAACAAGCGGCTTTCGCAGCTGTCGAATCTAGAGAAGTTGCTACTTCGGAGAAAACTGGCGGGACCTCTCCCGCTTTGCCTCGCCTATCAAAGAGTTTTTTCTTTTTTGCCTCCTGGCGTTAGCCGACATTTCCGACTTAACGTCGCATCGCGGCACCTTACCGCCATGCTGCGCTTGAACCGAAATTCTCAGAGATCGCGGCCGGTCTGCGGCGCGTTGTCGTCGATGTACAGCAGGAATCGGCCGTCGGGCGACCAGTCCAGAGGGGATCTTGAGATGCGGCGATTCGAGCAAGGCCGTGCTGCGGCCGCCGTCACAGTTTCAAACGTATTCCCCGAGCTTTCGTGGGTGGCTTGAACGGTGACGCCGGGCAGCACAGCGCTCGTCGTATAGGTGATGATGCCGGTCAGAACCGCTTCTCGCGCAAAAACGAATGCGGGCAGAAAAAGTATCGCGCAGAGAAGGAGCAGTGGCCTCACGATGATGAACCTCATGGAGACCTCCTCCCGAGTTGGTCGAGATGACTACGGTGAGATGTGCACGACGACTCCAGTTGCTCGTACTGACATGTAATGTTAGTGGCGCATGAGCTGAGTTGGGCGCATCCTAGTCCCGCGTTCATGAACAAGCGATGAACGCTCGTACATGAAAAGGCCGGTGGAAGCCCGACCTGCCCCCCGAATCCGCTACACGGATAGTGGGAGTCCGTCCGATTTTTGAGCTGTTCCCCTGCCGGAACAGCCGCCGAGAAGCCCTTCTCGTCTCGAGCCAGGTCGCTGCGTTACGATGCCCGCGTGCCCGACACCTGGCCCCCGCCTGGCCGATCTGGAGTCGTCTCCTACCAGCTGAACGACCCTTTTGAGTACCGCCTATTACGAATACCGGCGTCGCGCCTGGCCGACGCACGACTGCAGTTCGACGGCGGTTCGTGGAGGTCGCACTCACGTGCCGGTGGCAACCGCACGCGTGCCGCCCGCGCGCTG
>Ga0075428_100002773_pt1 | contig 19084 bp, 18 predicted proteins | sample RhiMetdeltSRZDD2_FD_75291 | JGI IMG/M metagenome (GOLD analysis project Ga0075428, IMG submission 75291) | Populus rhizosphere microbial communities from Tennessee, USA - Rhizosphere MetaG P. deltoides SRZDD2 | ecosystem: Host-associated > Plants > Roots > Rhizosphere > Soil | place: USA... | reverse complement strand
TTCACTATGTGCAGTGTTGGAATCATGAATTTCGTGGCCGTGAAGGGATGGGCAATCCACCGGACAGCGATCCACCTCCCGGGCTTGACTGGGATTTCTGGCTTGGGCCGGCGCCAAAAGTTCCCTTCAATCCAAATCGCTTCGGAGGCTCATTTCGTTGGTTTTTTGACTATGGCGGCGGCAAGCTGGCCGATTGGGGCAGTCACTTGATCGATGTGGTTCACTGGGCGATGAACGTCCAGTCTCCCTTGAGCGCTTCCTCCAGTGGCGGGAAGTACTACCTCACTGACAATCGCGACACGCCTGACACTCAAGAAGTCACATACGAATATCCCGGGTTCCTGCTGCATTACTCTGTGCTCCATCACAATACGTACGGACACAACGGAAATCCTGGCGCCAAGCCGTATGGCAGTTACGGGATTCTTTTTCATGGCGCCGAAGGCACTCTATTTATCGATCGAGCCGGCTACCAGGTCACTCCACAATCGGAAGCGCACACCGAACCCGATGCTCCAAAGCGCGATGTGGTCGATGATCTCACTGGAACGAGTGTTTACTACACCAGCAAGCTCACACCGTCATGGGGCACGACTTCGGTTCAGCATCCGCCTCACGTGCGCAATTTCCTGGACTGCGTGAAAACACGGCAGCGGCCAAATGCCGATATCGAGGTGGGTCATTCGACGACAACGGCATGTCATCTCGGGAACATCTCGTTGCGAGTTGGAGAAAAAGTTCTTTGGGACGCCAGCGCGGAAAAGATCACTAATCATGCGAAAGCAAATGCGCTGGTGACTCGGCAGTACCGCGCCCCATGGAAACTCGAGTCTTAACCGTGCCTCGAAGCGAGGAAACTGATCGCCTCTTGACAGAAACTGTTGCGAAACACAAAGATCAATATGTTGGATTGGGAACTCCCTTCAAAGGTTCAAACGTGACAACTAACAAACTGGATGTCAGCAGGAATGCTGAGGAGAAGACACAACGCGCCATTGCAGGCGTGCCGCCACATCTTGTGGGATCCATCGAACGCGCTGTTGTTCTACCCGACAAGTTGTCGGAAGTCTTCCGGGACTTGATTCTCAACGGCGACTGGAAGCCCGGCGCGCAGCTCGTTGAAACGGCAGTGGCGAGGCAGTTCCGCGTCGCCCAGCCAACGGTCAGAGAAGCCTTGAAACAGTTGGAGGCTGAGGGGCTCATCCTACGCCGTCCCTATCGAGGCTGTGAGATTGTCAGTCTCACGCGCGAGGAGGTCGATCAAATCTTCAGGTTGCGGATCGAATGGGAAGCCTTGGCCGCCGAGTTGGCTGTAGAGAATCTGCCGAACTGGGAACCGGACCAGATCAACACTGCCGTGCAGAATATGATACAGGCTGCCAAGAAACATGACGTCAATGCGTTTTACAAACACGATCTTGAGTTCCACAAGACCTTTTGGAGCTATACGGGAAACCCCTATCTGGCCAGAGCCCTTTCCCAGATCACGGTCCCGCTATTTGCCTTCTGGACCTTGCGCGTGATTCACGACACGGGAGTGGACATCCAGGAACAAGCGAGAGCCCACAAGATGATTGTTGAAGCCGTACTCTCCGGGGATAAGAAAGAGGCCCGCAAAGTTACCTATCAGTCCATGCAGGATTTCTGGCGTGATGGCGCCCGAGTTGCGTCGCGGTAGGACCGGTTTTCGGCAGCCTGTCACGACTCTTGCTTCGCCCACATGCCAGCTAAAGGAGAAATCGATTGAACCTGTTTCTTGGACTTCTAGTCTCTGCCGTGGTCGCGAATGGTGCATCGTTCGTAATAGGTGCGCTGCGCGTCACGCCTGATCGCTGGGACAAAGAAGCAAACTTCCGAAAGCTGGAATATCACGCCAGAGAGGCTGTAGCCAAGGGAGCACAACTCGTTGTCACGCCGGAAAGCTTTCTGGATGGATACGTTGGCAACGATGCCGACCTCGACCGCAAGAAGTACCTGAACGTCGGAGAACGCATCGATGGACCGCTCTTGGAGCAGGTGGGCCGGTTGGCAGCCGAGCTCAAGATCTACCTGCTGGTCGGGTTTCCTGAGCGGCGCCGCGATCTTATGTACAACTCAGTTGTCATCTTTGGGCCGGACGGCGCTGTGGTCATTCACTATTCGAAGACTCACTGCGGCACCGAGCGCTTCAACACCGAAGGCACGGAATTCCCGGTGGTCGATACGCCGTTGGGGCGCTGGGGAACTCTCATCTGTCTGGACCGCCAGTACCCTGAGACGTCCCGAATTCTGGCGATCAAAGGCGCGCAACTGATTCTGGTGCCTTCTTATGGGTCGCACGGCGAAATGAACGACATCATGATGCGTACCCGCGCCTATGAGAACGGCGTGTACGTTGTGTTTGTTCACCCGAAGCGCTGTCTTGTCATCGATCCCAAAGGCAACATCATCGCGAAGGATGGCGGTGTCGGAGATCAGGTGATCACCGCGCGGATCCAACTGGATGACCGCGTGGGACGCGGCCTGATTCAGTCGCGGCGACCTGAGATCTACGGCGAGATCCTGCAGAGGAAGAAACAGACTCGCTCCACAACCCTTCCTGCCAAGAACAACTGAACCCCTGTATCCAGCTCTGGTGAGGCAGGCCGCTCGTCCTTATCCCCTCTCCGTGAATTGCATCCACATCTATGAGGCGTCCGAGGCTTATGCTTAGAGCGTCACTCCTCTCTTCGGTCGCACCGCCGCCACCAGCGCTGCCGAAATCAGAAAGCAGGAGGCTAGAAAGAACACCACATCTCGGTGGGAATAGCCCTTCGTCAGCAGATAGCCCACGATTGACGGCCCAAGAAACGAGCCCACGCTGTTTACCATGTTGATCAGGCCCACTGAGGCCGCCGCAGCCGATTCACCAAGAATTAGACTTGGGATTACCCAGAAGGAGACCCCCCAAGAAAAAGCAGCGGCGCCCGTGAGACAAAGCAGGGTCAGCACCAATGGGAATGGAAGCCCTGGAATCGCGCTCAGCACAAAGAACACCGCGGCCAGTATGAGTGGAACGATCGTATGTATTTTCCGCCTCCCGGTGCGGTCGGAGGATCGCGCCGCCATCGGGATTGTAAACATGGCAAGCGCGAAGGGTAGAGCCGAGCAAATCGTCGATATCGTGACTGAGAGCCCCGAGGCATTGCGAATCGTTGTGGGCAGCCACAGTAAGTAGGCAAACATGGAGAGGTTGGCAAAGGCACAGGCCAGCGCCAAAAAGAGAACGTTTCGTTGTCGGAGACCTTGCATAACCGTGAGGTGCCCCACACGGCGAAGAGCCTGCTTTTCGTTATCCAGGCGGGACGCAATCCAATCTCGCTCGTCCGGTTCAAGCCACTGGGCCTGCCGAGGATGATCCGTCAGGAACAAGATGATGATCACTCCAAAAACAACCGCAGGCAGACCTTCCAGAATGAACATCCATCGCCATCCGGTGAGATTGAACCAGTCAACCTGTAGAATGAGGGCCGAGATAGGGGCGCCAATCACAAGAGATGCGGGCGCAGCCATGGTGAAGCCAGCCATCGCCTTGGCTCTGTCTTCCTTGGCAAACCAGTGAGAGAGGTACACCACAACGCCCGGGAAAAAGCCGCCCTCTGCAATACCCAGCAAAGACCGCGTGATGTAGAACTGGTTGGCGGTGTGAACAAAGCCAACGAAGACCGTGCATAGACCCCAAGTGATCATGATGCGGGCCAGCCAGATCCTGGCGCTCCATCGTTCAACGATCAAAGCGCCGGGGATCTCTAAAAGGATGTATCCCGCGTAGAAAATGCCGGCTCCCAATCCAAAGACTGCCTCTGAAAAACCCAGGTCAGCAGACATCGGCAACTTTGCAAAGGCGACGTTGGCGCGATCGAGATAAGCAATGATGTAAAGGACAAACAGGAAGGGAACGATCCGACGGAAAATCTTCCGGCGCGTTCGATCAGCAAGTTCAACGTTTGTTGACTGATATGAAACCGCCTGGGTTTCCATAGTTGGCGACGAGCTCGGTCTTGGGAGATGTCCGAATTAAGAAGAAACCATCATAGAGAAGAACTGGTAGCAGTACGAGTCCCATCTCAACAAGGCTGGTTTCTGTCGCGCGGCACAAAAGGCTCCCCTCCTTGGACAAGGAGGGGAAGCCGTGGCCACGGGCCACGGCGGGGGTGGTTCGAAACGGTTGCAGCAAAGTCAATCCGTAGAAGGATAGCAGCAACGCGCACCATCCCCGTGGCGCTGCGCGACCGCCGTCGCTACGCACCACATCCCCTCCTCAACCGAGGAGGGGAGCTTTTCTGCAATCTTCCAGCTTAGGATCGACGATAGGAGACAGCGGTAGTGCCGATCACTCTACGCTGGTTACCTGATACAGGGGTGGAAGGCCTTGAGCCACACGCTCCAAGTTAGCGACTACGGCTTGTGCTCGACGATAAGAGGTCCCGAATGTGACGCCAGCGACATGAGGAGTAGCCACAACATTGGGCAGCCGCAACAACGGGTGATCGGGATCTACGGGCTCATGAGGGAAGACATCGAGCCCAGCTCCTCGAATCCGACCGGCCTGCAACGCCTCGACCAGAGCTGACTCGTCAATGATCTCGCCACGAGCGACGTTGATAATCACGGCGCTTGGCTTCATAACCGAAAGAGCCGTGCCATCCAGCAGATGACGTGTGGCCCTCGTCAAGGGCACATGAACCGACAGATAGTCGGATTCCGTGAGCAGCCGAGGCAGTTCTTCTGACGTGCCACAAAAGACAAGCCCATAGGTTTCTTGGACGGATGGCGGGATGGGGACCACGTCGATGGCCATGATCCGCATGCCCATGGTGTTTGCACGCAGCGCGAGTTCGCGGCCACTGGCCCCGAATCCGAGAAGTCCAAGAGTCTTGCCGTAGAGTTCTTCATTCATCGGCTCGCACAAAACCTGGTTACGAACGCTGCGCTGGCTGTCGTAGAACTTCTTGGCAAACAGCAGCATCAAGAAAACGGCATGTTCCGCCAAAGCGATTGAACTGAACTGTCCCGGAGTGTTCGCCAATGGGATGCCTCTCTTTAGGATGTATGCGACATCCGTATGGTCGAGACCTGTTCCCAAAACTTGCCACAGCTTTACTCCAACCTCGCAGGCGCCATCGATCAGTTCACGGGTCCCATGATTTCCACCTTGATCGATCACCACGTCGAGCCCTTCAAACTGCGGTGCTACTGGTCGGCTGCGATCGAAAAGTGGGATGAGCCAACGATCCGCCGCCACTTCGAGCACGTCGTCATACCAAGGGTGCAACAGATTGCTAGTGCCAAGAAATAGGACCTTCACTATGCGTTTTTCCTCCAACGGAATTCTAGCGCCCGAAACTGCAGTTTCTGGTATCCCTCACTTGTAGCCATCCGCCCCGGGCGTACTTCGCTTGAAGGCTGACAATCCGGCACGAGCTGCTTCAGCCATCAGCATGTAGTCGGTGCTGTAACTGATCATCCGAAATCCCTGCGCCTGCCGTTTCCCGAGTTGTTCGGGAGTCATGGCGTGGATTCCGATCGCAACATTTGACTTCCTTCCAACGGTCAACATCCGCTCGATGATTGCGTCGACTTCTGGATGCGGTTGTTTCATCGGATCGAGATCGAGTGAGAGGCACAAATCAAACGGTCCGAGAAACAACACGTCTACGCCCGGCACCGCTGCAATCGCATCGAGGTTTTCCACGGCTTCTTTGGTCTCGACAATCAAAGCAACCAACAAGTTCTCGTTCGCGCCGTAAAAATAGTCCTTGCTGTCGAACATATAGTTCGCCGCCCGGAGAGGACCAAACCCGCGCGTCCCTTCCGGAGGGTAGCGCGTGGCGCGAACGATGGCTTGCGCATCTGCTGCAGTGCGAATCAAGGGAACCACAATACCCATCGCTCCAATATCCAAGGCGCGTTGGATGTATACCCAGTCCGACGAAGGCAATCGCACCAACGGGACCGTTTCAGTACCCTTGACTGCCATGAGCATATGTTCCACCTGGCCGATATCCAGAGCGCTATGCTCTGTCTCGATGACCAGCCAATCGAATCCCGCATGGGAGAGAAGCTCGGCAACATTCGGACTTCCGAGTCCCATGAAACATCCAAGTGTAGGGTCTCCCGCCCTCAGCTTTTCTCTAACCCAGTTTTTCTTCATGTTCGATCCAAAGCTCCAAAGTTCCTATCAAATAGACAACCTTCAATTCAGCCAATCTCATTCACCAGTTCCAACCGCGGGAACGTAGTTTCTGCCGCGAAACTCGGCACCAAGGTTCCCCTCCTTGGATAAGGAGGGGAAGCCGCGGCCATAGACCGCGGCGGGGGTGGTTCGAACAACTGGGGAAGAACCACACCAGCAGCGGGATTCCAGCAAGTCACCACCCCCGTGGCGCTGCGCGCCACATCCCTCCTCACATGAGGAGGGGAGTTTTCATGCAATCTTCCAGTTTCGCCAAAGAAACTAGCTACAGTCCGGGCTACCGCCTTTCTTGACACATTTGTTCCATCACTGTTCTGACATTTTCTTTTTCCGCCTCAAGGCCCTGTTTCATCATTTCAATCAATACAGACTCGAACAACTGTTCGCTGGCCCCTTCAGCGAAGGCAACTTCGCGGACCCTTCGCCGGTAGTGGCGAAGCTCCAGAATCGTTTTCTCTGCCTGCCAGGTCCTCGGTTCAGAAAGGGGCTGGTAGCGCGTGTCCAGCGACAGACGTATTCGATCGGAGGTGTTTGGAAGAGCCCGGTGGATCATCAGGCTGTGGAACACCAACATGTCTCCGGGTCGATAGTCTGCCGTCAACCAGGTCTGACCAATGCTCTCCAGGGGCACTCCTCGTTGTTTCCTTCCTCTAAAGATATACGAGTAAGCGATTTCATGCTCCACGTGCTCAAGTAGCCCTCGATGATGACTGCGGGCCGCCACGGCCAGTCCTCCAACTTTACGTTCGATGGGCATCAGCGGAATCCATACCGTCCGAAAGCGTGCCGTCTGTCGAATGAAGAAGTGATCCTGATGGGAGGGAGTCAGATGCCTCTCATCGTTGGGGAGCGCGAAACGGATGTCAACATTCCGGTACATGAACACCGGCTCTGCGAAGATCCCTTCGACGAAGCGCCGTGTCGAATCCAGATCGAGCAGCTCCTGATACCCGTCGAGCGCATACAAAGCGTCATCGTCGATCTGATCGAGCCCCGCGCCCGTCCAGATTGCTTCCGATTCATCCGCCTTGGCGACTCCCTGTTGCTGCAAAACGCGCACAAACTCCTGCTTGGCTCTAAGAACAGCGGGCTCGTTCAGGACGTTTCTGAAAAATAAGTAGCCTTCCTCCAGGTAGAGCGCGGACAATTTGTCAAAGTCATTCAGTAGATGATTCGCTGTTTGCAGTTTGCCAATCGGAATCTCGCTCACCCTCATCCTCGCGTCCGTTTGCGACAGGCCCTTTTGCATCTTGTCGTTCAATCTGCCCCGTATGAAATCAGATTATCGAAGGCTTCGCCATTGTCTTTCGCACACTCTGGAATGCAGACGTTCAACTTCCAACAAGAACGCTTGCCCTGAACCGGGTTTCCTGGCAAGCAACAGATCCAAGACCCGTGCAACAGACGCAAATGGGGCCACCTGCAGGCAGAGGTGGAGCGTGATAGACTGCCGCCTTCATTCCAAGTCGACTTGAGAAGGTTGTGACGGTTCCTCGTCGCAGGGTTCACAGATAAAAGTCACTTGGGAAAAGGGGACTCCATGAAATTGGGTCTGTTCATGATGCCAGTGCACCCACCGGAAAAACCTCGGACGCAATGCTTTGACGAGGACATTGAGCTGATTGTCCGGGCGGAAGAGCTCGGTTTCACTGAAGCTTGGATCGGCCAGCACCACAGCGTGGCTTGGGAACCGATTCCTTCCAACGACGTTTTCATCGCCAATGTGTTCCCCAGAACTCGAACCATTCGCCTGGGTCCTGGAGTTACGATCATTCCGCAGCACCACCCGGCGAATGTCGCAGTGCGTCTGGCGCTTCTTGACCACCTGTCTCACGGACGGTTGAACTGCGGCTTTGGTCAAGGCGGAGTGCCCACCGATCATGAGTTATTTGGACTGCCGGACGCCAAGACTCAGGGACTGATGACCTTGGAAGGAATCGACATGGTTCTTAAGCTTTGGCAAGCCGAAGCCCCATTTGAATTCAAAGGTGAGTTCTGGAACCTCAAGATTGCCAATGCGAATGCAGAGTTGGGAATCGGTGAAATGTTGAAGCCGTATCAAAAGCCACATCCTCCGATCGCGATGAGTGTGATCAAGAGCAACTCAATGGCGGCACACCTCGCAGGACAACGGGGCTACATCCCCATAAGCTCCAGCTTGGTGCCTGCTCCCACGGTAACGGAACATTGGAAAATCTATAGTTCCGCTGCACAAGAGGCCGGGCGAGCGACTCCCCATCGCTCGAATTGGCGCGTGGCACGCAGCATCTACGTGGGCGAATCTAACGCAGAGGCTCGTCAACACGCGGTGAACGGGACCTTCGGTCGGTCCTTTAAATACATTCGGTCGATCATCGAATCTCTCAATACGCTGCACATCCTCAAACACAACCCACAGGTTGCAGATAACGACGTGACCCTGGACTACCTGTTGAAGCACCTTTGTATCGTCGGCGATCCCGACAGCTGCATCCGACAACTGCAGGATTTGTGGGAACAGACAGGAGGGTTCGGGACTTTGCTGATGACGACACACGACTGGGATGACAAAGCAAAGTGGGTGCGGTCTATGGAGCTGCTCGCCAACAAGGTACTGCCCGCTTTGCCGACTACGTACGATTGCTAAACAGGAGGAAATGCTCCGCGTATGACCAGGCAAACGGCTCCCCTCCTCAGTCGAGGAGGGGATGCCATGGCTAACTGGCCACGAGCGGGGTGGTCCGTCGGGAATCCAACCACCCCGCACTGGCTTCCGCCAGCGCCGCCCCTCCTTATCCAAGGAGGGGAGTCATTTCTTGACGACCTTCACTTTAGGATGTTCGCCTCAACGGCTCGTTCTCTCGCGAATGTGCTCTTCCATGCGTGTTAGCATTTCAGATGCACCCCTTAACATGAGCGAAAAGTCTCCGCCCATCTGAATCCACTGAACCCCTTTCTTTACCCATTTCCCGCCGATCTCAGCGTCATCGCTGCCGCCCATGCCCACCAGCACTTGAGTCTGGCGAGCCTTTTGAACGACGCCTTCGACAACTCGATCGATGTCCGGGTGGTCCCACTGCCCGGTGTAGCCCATGGAAGCCGAAAGATCCGCGCGGCCAATCGCTATACCAGACAGGCCAGGTACCGCCAGGATGCCATCCAGATTCTCAACGGCGTCTCGATGTTCGATCTGGACCATTACCAGGATGTCTTCATTCGCCTTGCGAAAGAAATCAACGTCCAGAGAACGTCCATAGTTCGAAGCCCGGCGCGGACCAATTCCGCGAATTCCCTGCGGCGGATACCGGCACGCTTGAACAGCCAAGGTCGCTTCCTGAACCGTTCGAACCATTGGAACAATGATGCCCGCCGCTCCAATGTCCAATACGGTCTTGATCAGGACGGGGTCGTTGGTGCAAACCCTCACCAGCGGTACCGTTCGGCTGGCCTTGGTTGCAATGATGTGCGCCTGCACAGCCTCCAACGAAAGAGCATTGTGCTCCATGTCAATCCAGACAAAATCGAGCAGGTCACAGAGGGCTTCGGTGGCGGTTGCATCCGTGAACGTAATACCCACTCCAATGCAAACGCCGCCGTTTCTCATCTTCTCAACAAACTTCTTTGTGCTTTCCACAAGGCATCTCCTCTTGCTTCGAAATCCCCAGACGACTTTCCTAGAGCCATTTGTACTGCGACACTCTTTTACGGCGATCGATCAGTTACGAAGTCACAGAGGTGTCAGACCAAGCAACTCCCGCCGACGCGGCACAGTCGCGGATCTGTTCCCAGGTCTGCGGGTCTATGGGTATGCCCGAGGCGGTGCGATCCTGAAGGACCCGAAAGTCCAATTCTCCTGGAAGAGTGATCTCTCGGTGTTTCTCGTCCGGCGGACATGATTTGACGTAATCCCTCAGCTCTTGGGTGAGCCCGGCAAATGTCGTGGGCGGCAGGAAGGCTGCCACGTTGATGACGATGAGGCAGAGACCGTTACCGGGCAGCGGCTGAACCGAACTCGTTCCTGCGATCAGTCCGCCCAACGTTTCCACCAGCAGGCCAAGAGCGAAGCCCCGATAACCCAGGTCACCTCCAAATGGCAGAATCGCACCGCGCGGTGGACCATAGAAAGCAGCAGCGTCGGTGCTGGGATTACCCGCTGCATCCACGATCCATCCGGACGGCAAAGGCTTCCCTTGATTTAGATGTAACCTAAGTTTTCCCTCCGGAGTCTGCGCCGTCGAAAAGTCGCCCAGGATCGGAGGCTCGGCCCCGCACGGAAACGCAAAAGACATTGGGTTGGTGGAGAGACGCCCTTCCCGTCCTCCCCACGGAGCGACGAAGTGGCCATCTCCTGGCGGAGAGTTGCAGAACCCCAAGGCAATGAAGCCCTGCTCTGCGGCCGACTGAGTGTAGGCTCCCAGTCGACCCGCGTGACCGCAGCGTTGTGTGACAACCATGGAAATTTGATGCGTCTGCGCTTTCTCGATGGCACATTGGAGTGCGCGGTAGCCGCCAACTTGGCCGAAGTTCCAGCCGCAGTCCACAATCGCGGTTGTGTTGGTCTGATTCTTCAAAGTGACCGGAGCGCCAGGAACAATTCTGCCTTTCTTCACATCCCCCAGGTACTGGCAGATTCGAATGACTCCATGCGAGTCGTACCCCATCAGGTTTGCCTGAATTAGATGCTCGGAAATCAGGGCGGCCTCATTGGTTGGGGAGCCAGAGGCAACGAAAACCCTTTCGGTAAATCTCTTCAGCCGGCTCGCATCAACTCGCACTGTTTCAGACATCATCGAATAACCCATCCTGTTTCCTGCAGCGGTTGAGCAGTAAGAAATCAATCGACCAGTTTTCTGGCTTGACCAAAGCAGACGTAAGCCAAAAACCCCACCGTAGCTACTAACGCAGCCAGCCAGAAAGCCGCCGTCCAGCCGGAGACTTTCACGACATACCCGGTGACAACCGGCACCAGAATTCCTGAAAAATTGGCGACGCAATTTTGGAAACCAACGACTGTGCCTGCGTAACGGGGCGTCATGTCCAACGACCCGCTGGCGATCACAGGATAAGCCCCGCTCGCCAGCCCGGCAGCGAGGCAGAGCAGGACAACGATCATCACCGGATGCGTTGCCAGCGGAATCAGCAGCAGAGCGCCCGCAGCCATGATCAGGGGAATGAGAAATAGCTTGCGAACGAGGGTGCGATCATAGCGTTGTGAGTACCGGTCGTTCATTGCCGCAAAAAAATTGCCGCAGACGACGATTGAAAGAAAAGGCAGAGAGGAGCCAATAGCCATGTTCGAGAGTGAAAAGTGGCGCTCTGCCAAAAGGTACGTCGGCAGCCAGGATAGGAGGAGATAGGTAATCCAATTGAACGAGAAATGAAGAATTGTGACAGCGTAGACTGCCGGTAGAGCCAGAATCTTTCTCCACGGAACGCGGGACACTTTTTGCAGCTCAGGCCGGCCGTCCTCGATGTGCGCCAGCTCCGCCTTGGAGATACCACGCGAGACGGCAGGATTGTCTGTGATCCCAAAGATCCAAAAGGGAAGCCAAAGAGCACCAAAGCATGCAAACGAGTAGAACACGGCCTGCCATCCCCAAAAATTCAGGACCGCAGACGCTAAAGGAAATGCCACGATCCCCCCGGCACTTCCTCCACTCCAGCTGAAAACCCCGGCGCGCGAGTATTCATGGCGTGGAAACCAGCGCACCAGAATACTGTTGATGCAAGGGATGACGCCGCTCTGGCCCAAACCCACGAGAATTCGCACAATCACCAGTCCTATCAGCGATTGGGGTATCGGGGAGAACGCAGTGAAAAGCGACCACCAGGCGACCGAAACGGCTAAGACCCATTTTGGACTGTATCGGTCTGCGATTGCACCGACGGGCACCATCAGGAGTGAATAACCGATAAAGAACCCGGAAAGTACCCAACCCATCTGGACCGTATCCCACGCCCTCTCCTTCATGAGTGTTGGAGCCGCCACCGCAATGTTGATGCGATCAGCCAGGCCGATCACCATCGCCAGGAACGAGAGAAGAACTACATCGATCCGTTTCGGCCAAGGGAGACGCCGGGCAAAACCGCCGCTGACGACCTGCTCCTGGTGAATGTGCAGAACGTGCATATCGAGAAACTATCAACCCGGCAACTTGCAATCCGACGAAATGCAAGTCTGGAGAATCAGCATGCCTAGGGGCACGCTGCCTTGAACGCCGCTGAATACCAAATCGGGAACACTGCCTCGAATCTACGGAAGTTCACGAACGCTAGTTCAGCGACAACACCTTGTCAAGCCCAACGTCTCTCGAGAAAATTCTTGACAGATCATCGTGCGGAAAACGATTGTCACACTTTCCTTCGAAACCACAACCTGAGGAATTGAAATGAAAAAGCTCGCATTCGCCCTGCTTGTCGCCACGGTCCTGGGAACTTGGCTGACTTCTCAGATCGTGTGTGCACAAACGGCTCGGGTTTCGTCGAGAACGAAACTCACGAGCAAAGACATCGAAGAGATGATGACAACACTCTCCAATTGGGGTCGCTGGGGGAAGGAGGATCAGATGGGGACACTCAACCTGATCACTCCGACGAAGAGGAAACAGGCGGCAGCGCTGGTAAAGGAAGGGAACTCGATCTCGCTCGCCAGGGAGTTGACCGAGAGCCAGCCGGGTGGGGCGAAGCCATTTGGACACAAGATGACGTCGACCGGCTTCACAGCTGGCGCGATAAGTGCCGCGGACGCCTATTCCTTCGACTATCACGGCTATCTTCTCACTCACCTCGACGCGCTTTGCCACCTGTTTCACAAGGATCGGTTATACAACAACGTCTCTCAGCAGGAGGTTACCGAAAAAGGGGCCGGGCGGCTTTCCATTACAAACATGAAAAACGGATTGTTTACCCGCGGCGTGCTGATGGATATACCCCGGCTTCTGAATACCAAGTATCTGGAAGGGAGCCATGCCATTTATCCGGAAGATCTGGAGGCCTGGGAGAAGAAGGCAGGGCTCAAAGTCGAGAGTGGAGATGCCATCTTGATCCGGACGGGAAGCTGGGCCAGACGCCAGGCTGAGAGTGAAGAGGCAATTGAAAAGAATTTCGCAGGGCTGCACGCCTCCTGCCTGCCCTGGCTAAGGAAGCGTGACGTGGCCATTGTTGGCAGCGATTTGGCAACAGATGTCTTTCCCTCAGGCATTGAGGGATTCATCCTTCCGGTACACTGGGTTGTCATCAACGCCATGGGAACGCCGATTCTGGACAATTGCGATTTTGAAAGTCTCAGTGAGGCCGCCAATACTCGAAAGCGTTGGTCGTTTTTGCTGACGGCGGCTCCCCTTCCCGTTCAGGGAGGAACTGGATCTCCGATCAATCCCATCGCGACTTTCTGAATTATCTCCGTCGCAGGACCCTAAGCCTGCACGGCCACTTTTCTATGATGGTCCGATTCACGAACATCCTTTCGAATCGACTCATCTTCACCATTTCAGTTCAGCGTGGCGTCGAGGACCGTCTGGTCTCGAACGCATTTCTTGATTGGAGATCTCGAAGGTCTCGTTTCACCACGGAGCCGGGCTTTGTTTCAGGGCGATGATAGCCTCAACAATCCCTCTGGCCTTCAGCAGCGTTTTGTTACCATAGGTACAGTCTTCCCACACTTTTAGGTCTGACGCTCTCTCGCCCTCTGGGTTCATATTTTCTTGAAGTTGATGTCGCTATTTGTGGGGCATTCGCTGTTGACTTCCCGCGATACTCAGACCTTCAACCCCCTGTGAGGTGGATCACCATGCAAACTCGATCCAGACGTAAGTTCTTGCAAGATGGTTCCGTTGCTGCTGCTTCTGGAGTGTTGGCTTCTCAACTCGGCCGAGTCGGAAGGGCCGCAACTGGCGAGCGCATTCGAGTGGGAATCATTGGCCGCACGGGCAAAGGGGATTATGGACACGGCGTCGATGTCGCTTTCACAAAACTGTCGAATGTTGACATTGTCGCGCTTGCCGACGAACACTCGGAAGGGCGCGCAGCGGCTCAGAAACGGACGAACCCCATGAGAGTCTATGCGGATTTTCGAGAAATGTTCGCGAAGGAAAAACTCGATGTGGTTGCCATTTGTCCGAGATGGATCGACCAGCATCACGAGATGATTGTTGGGGCAGCTCAAGCGGGTTGTCACATTTACATGGAGAAGCCCTTCTGTCGAACTCTTGCCGAATGCGACAGCGCGATCCAAGAGCTGGGGAAGCGGAATCTGAAGCTGGGAATCGCGCACATCAGCCAGTATTCGCCTGTTCTCGAAATCGTCAAGTCGCTGATCGAGAATGGCGAAATCGGCGAGGTCCTGGAACTCCGGGCGCGAGGTAAGGAAGACCAGCGCGGTGGAGGCGAGGACCTATGGGTACTGGGTTCCCACGTTTTTGGGTTGATGCGTTCCTTGGCCGGAGCAAATGCAACCTCGTGCGCGGCAGTCGTCACCCATCAAGGTCACCGGGTAACGAAATCGGAGGTCGTGACCGGGGCCGAGGGAATCGGGCCCCTCGCCGGCGACAACGTGCAGGCACGATACTCATTTCCCAGCGGTGCTTATGGCCACTTCGCATCGCGCCGAGGCATGGCTGGCAGTCCCTGGCGGTTCGCGATTCAAGTGTTTGGTGCGAAGGGCATCATCGAAATGGAGAGCGGTTATCTTGCGAAAGCTTACATCCTGCGTGACAGCAGCTGGTCTCCGGGACGATCTGGCAAGACTTGGGAGGCGATCACCTCGGCTGGCGTAGGGAAGCCCGAGCCACGCACAGACGGCACCTACGAAGGAGGACATATTGCTGCGATCAAAGACTTGATTGACAGCGTCAAGCACAATCGACCGACGAAGTGCTCTGCTGAAGATTGCCGCAGCATCATCGAGATGATCGCGGCTGTATTCGAGTCGCATCGTGTTGGTGGTCCGATTGAGTTACCAATGGCAACTCGCGTAAATCCGCTGACGTTGATGACCTAGGTGTGCCCTAAAACCCGCTGGGGAAGCGCTGAAGCTTGGGGTGTGTAGCAGCGTGGGAGAGCCAACCGCCGAGGATTACTCCTTATGCGAAAAACCTATTTTGCCTTCTCGATCTTGTTGATTGCCGTGATGTCTGCGTTGGCGTTCTCGCAAACCGCCACACGTCCAAATGTATTGCTGATCTTGTCTGACGACCACAGCGCAGCGCACGTCGGTGCGTATGGCAACATAGACGTCAAAACACCCAACCTCGACGCCTTTGCCAAAGAGGGGATGCTTTTCAAGCGCGCCTACGTTGCCGCGCCACAATGTGTGCCTTCGCGCGCGGCGCTCATGACGGGACGTTCGCCCATCGCGGTTCAAATGACACGCTTTTCTGCGCCTCTGAGCGAAGAATACAAGACGTGGCTGGAGCTGTTGCGTGCCAGCGGCTATTTTGCGGGCGTGGCCGGCCGTTTGTATCATCTGGATGGTTCGGCCAATCAGCCGCCCGAAACAAAGGTAGTCTTTGACCGGTACAACTTGCGAACTTTTGAACGACGGCTTGATTTTGTAAGAACGGCTGCCGGACAGACGCACATTTCTGCAATCACGCAGTACCGCGAATTTCTCGAGCTTGTGCCCAGAGGCAAGCCATTCGCATTGCAACTGTGTTTCAGTGATCCGCATCGCGCATATGACAAGAACGCCATTGCCGAACCACACGATCCAAACAAAATCAAACTGCCTGCGCACTATCCGGACACGCCCGGTGTGCGAGCCGATTTTGCGAACTACTATGACGAGATTTCGCGCTTTGACGGCAACTTCAGGCAGGTGCTGGACGAGCTGCAAAAGCGCGGGCTGGCAGACAACACCCTTGTGGTGTTTATGGGTGACAACGGCGCAGCCCAATTCCGCGGCAAAGGCACGTTGTACGAATACGGGTTGAATGTGCCGATGTTAGTCCGCTGGCCTGGCAAGATCAAGGCAGGCAGCGCAACGACCGAACTGATTTCAGGAGAAGACCTGGCGCCGACTTTTCTGGAAGTCTGTGGACAAAAACCACTGAAGGAAATGACGGGTCGCAGCTTTCTTAAGTTGTTGCGCGGCGAGGCCCACACAGGCCGGGACTACGTGTTTGCTGAACGCGGCGCTCATGGCTCAGGATTGCCCACTGGCACAACTCCGTTTGATCTAGGGCGTGTGATTATCGGCAAGCGTTACAAATTGATCTATACAGCCCTCTGGCAACTGCCCTATCAGCCCGTGGATTTTGCCGCGCAGCCGTTCTGGAAAGAGCTGCAGCAAATGCACGTGGACGGGAAGCTTTCACCACTGGTGTCGCGGTTGTACTTTTCACCGACGCGTCCCATGTTTGAATTGTTCGATCTCGAGACCGATCCGAATGAATTCAACAACCTGATCGGCAGCAAAGAGCAGGAAAACCTTGAGCGCGAGCTCAAAGCAAGGTTGCAGGAATGGATGATTCTGGAGCGCGATTTTGTGCCACTGCCGGTACCCCCGAGTCAATAGTGACCGAGGATTGCGAACTGGAATGATTCTCAAGGGGCATGCATCTGCCTGCGGAGCCACGGAATCGGACCTGATGGCCGGGCAATCGGAGCAGTTCATTGGGGACTACACCGGTGAGGAACAACGTTTGACGCGCGCAGCGACGCCGCGACCGGAGGGGCCGGGAAGACGGTACATCGCACTTTGCAGTGCTACGTCTCGTTACCTGTAGGTATGGCATCAGCCAGCGATTGTAATCATGCGGGAGAATCGAATAGGAGCGCTTGATCTCAGCGGAAGTCTCAACTGATGGGCACAGAGAGGTTCCGGAAGGACTTCATCTCATACAGACTGCGATCCGCGGCCACGAGCAAGGCGTCCAAGGTCTCGGCACTGTGGGGATATACAGCCACGCCGAGGCTCACCCTGATCAATGGCGTTTCTTTGTCACGCGCCAAACGGTCCGTAATACGCCGGCCTAACTGCTCGGCTGCAGCTTCATCAGTCTCGGGAAGTATCACCACGAATTCGTCCCCCCCAAAGCGCGCAGGGGTGTCGATGGCACGACACGAAAACCGCAGGACCTCCACGACGCGGCCTAACGCTCGATTGCCAACCAGGTGTCCATACCGGTCATTGATACTCTTGAAATCGTCGAGATCGAGAAACAGCAAGGCAAAGGGTCGGGCAGTCCGCTGAGAACGTTCGATTTCGGCCTGGAGCCGATCAATCAGTTGACGATAGTTGGCAATCCCTGTCAGCGGATCGATCGTCGATAGATGATGCAGTTGTACCGCCGCGTACTCTCTTTCGGATACGACGGCAGCAAGCATCAGTGTCGTCACCGAGGCTACCGTCATGTAGACTTGTAACAAGAGTAGCGATTCATTCGGGGTGTCTCGCACAAAAGGCCCAAAGCCTCGCAGGGTCCCACAGATGGCGCTTGCCGATAGCAGCAGAACGGCCGTTGTGGCTTCGCGGTGACGGAAGCGGAGCGCGGCCCAGAGAAGAAATGGCATGCAAAGAAATTCCAATGGATAGCCCTTGCTGTTGGCGGGAAAGAACCCACCGAATATTGCCTGGCTGACAAGCGATAAACCTCCAAGCAGAAGGGCAGTCTCAAGACCTGTCCCATGCCGCCCTATCACGGCTCGTCGCTCGCTCCAGGCTAACAGAACCGGGGCGACCACCAGATTGCCCGCCATATCTCCCAACCACCACGTCAGCCAGATCGATCCGAAGTCCATCCACCGTGCGAAACCACCCAAAGACAGGCTCATCACTCCACACGTGGCGCTGAGGGCTGTGCTGACCACGGCTGCCAGCACGGTGAACCTGAAGAAGCTCTCGGGGTGATTCAGGGTGTCGCGACCCCTGGCAAAACGATTGACGAGATACGAGCCGAGCAGACCTTCCAAGGTGTTGCCAACTCCGATGGCAATGGAGGTTGCTACTGTGCCCGCCGTGGTCACATTGACCAGGAAGGCGCCCACCAGGATGGCTGGCCAGATGCGATAGCCAAGAATGAGGAAAGCGGCCAAGGCAATTCCACTCGGCGGCCACACGGTTGTGGCGCTGGGGTGAGCAAAAGCCAGGCTGAGTCCCAGCTTGCCGGCAACGTAGTAGATTGCGGCCAGGACAGTGAATGAGAGAAGCAGGTTAACTCGGCGTGACTGGATCATGACGCAACAGTTCGGCTCCTCTCACCGATGTTGACTGATAGCGTTGAGAAGTCATTCGTGGCGACGCTCAACCGGCAGCTCCTCAGACTCTGCTTGTGATGGGCACTTCCAATTGCTTCACGAAATTCCATTTTAGAGTCTGCATCCCAAGAATCCATAATCGGTGGGTACGGCTTTCAATGACTTGGATCAACCGATTATTGCTTTCACCCGATCCGCAGCCTGAGAACCCTCTATTGCGATCTGTCCAGGGCCGCGATTCGATCCACCATAGCAGGTCGCCAAGGAGAATGACGATAGGCCGTAGGAGGGGTTCTCGAATCAGACCCCTGGTTCCAGTTTGATTCAATTCCTATACGAAAGTAGTACAACCTGAGCCCGCTAGATAGAGCCGACAGATTCAAAACACTCGACTTCACCCTGACCTTGCGGGCCTGTTGCCGTCTCTCGGCTGACATTCCTTGCACTTGACGCCATCTCTCTTTGGCAGTCGTCGGCAAGGGATGCTGCAAACCCTACGAAACAGGACCTTTCGCTTTGGCCATTGTCTTGCCACGCGAATCTCAGAGGTGGTCAAATGAATCGGAGAACTGGGATGCTGAAGACAATGAAAAATCGCTTGGCTATCATCACCGCTCTGGCCCTCTTCACCTGCTCCAACACATTTGCACAGTCGGCACCGACGAAAGAGGAATCCCACAAGTATCGAACCATTCT
>Ga0075428_100002771_pt1 | contig 19087 bp, 15 predicted proteins | sample RhiMetdeltSRZDD2_FD_75291 | JGI IMG/M metagenome (GOLD analysis project Ga0075428, IMG submission 75291) | Populus rhizosphere microbial communities from Tennessee, USA - Rhizosphere MetaG P. deltoides SRZDD2 | ecosystem: Host-associated > Plants > Roots > Rhizosphere > Soil | place: USA... | reverse complement strand
TCCGGTCCGAGGAAGCGCTTCTCGATCGCCTCGAGCACCTGCGCGGGCTGGATCGAGCGGATGCAGACCGGTTCGGAGCAGAGGCTGACCTTCTGGTTGTAGTTGGTGAGGCAGGGGCTGCAGTAGAGGCCGCGCCAGAACACGAGGTCGTGGGCGTTCCAGGGCCCGTACTGCTGCGGGCTCGTCGGGCCGAAGAGGGCCGCCACCGGCGTGCCGACGGCCGACGCGAGGTGCATCACCGAGGTGTCGTTGCTGACGACGAGGTCGCAGCGCTCGAGCAGGGCGACGAGCGCGCCGAAGCCGAGGCCGTCGCAGGCGTCGATCGCCGCCTCGCGCATCGCCGCCCGCGCCTCGCGCACGAGGCCGCGCTCCTCCTCGCCCTGGCCGGTGAAGACGATCGCAGCGCCGTGGCGGCGCGCGAGCGCGTCGGCGAGCGCCGCGAAGCTCGCGACCGGCCAGCGCTTGAGCGGCACGCCGGTCGAGCTCGGCGCGCAGCCGACGTGGAGCGCCACGAGCGGGAAGCGCTCCGGCCCGACGCCGTGGCGGGCGAGCAGCTCGGCCGCGGCGGCGCGCTCTACCGGCTCCACCGCGAAGCTCGGCGCGCGCAGCGCGAGCTCGATCCCGAGCGGACGCAGCAGGCGCAGGAAGATCTGGCGCATGTGCTCGCCGTCTCCGTAGGCGACGCGCGAGGTGTAGAGCCAGTCGCGGTGCTGCCCATCGGTGACGAAGCCGATGCGCCGCGGCGCACCGGAGAGCCAGGCGACGATCGCCGGCAGCTTCGCGAACTGCTCGAAGTCGATCGCGAGATCGTAGCGGCGGCGCCGCAGGCGCCGGAACGCCGACCAGGCGCTGCGCGCGAGCGCCGTCCAGGAGCCGACCTCGAGCGCGAGCACGCCCTCGACGACGCCCGAGCGCTCGAGCAAGGCCCGGTTGCCGTCGAAGGTGAGGAAGTCGACCTCGACGCCCGGCGCGCCGCGGCGCAGCGCGTCGAGCACGGGGACGATCATCGCGACGTTGCCGAGGCCCCAGAGCTTGATCGCGAGCACGCGCCGCGGCGGCGGCAGCGGCTCCGCCCCCGGCGGCGTGGGCCGGCCGCGCGGCGGCTGCGGCGGGCCGCCGAGGCGCGCGCGCAGCCGGGACACCAGGTAGAGGAGCGCGCAGACCGCGAGCCCGACGCGCGCGTCGAGCCAGCGGCCGAGGGTCATGTCGATGGAGCGCGCCACGCGGGGAGTCTGCGATTCTACCATGCGGCGCGCGAGCGCCTCGCGCGCGCGGCCGCCCGCCGGGTGCCGGGCTATGCTCGCGCGCCACCCATGACGGCGGGCCGCCGCGACGAGGCCGAGGGCTCGGGTGCGGCGCGCGCGCGCGGCGCCGGGCGCGGGCTGGCCCTCGCCGCGGCGGTGCTCGCCTGCGCCCTCGCTTCGGCCTTCCACCCCTACCGCGGCAGCGACCTGCGCCGCGAGGCCCCGGCCGTCGCGCGCGAGGGCGCGGATCCGGGCGGGCACCCGGGCGGCTGGATCGCCGGGCTCGATCAGCGCTTCGTCACCTGGCTCGCGGCGCGCAACGCGTGGACGCTGCTCCACCGCCCGGCCGCGCTCTTCGACGCCGAGCCCTGCTTCCCCGAGCGCAGCACGCTCGCGTTCGGCGAGCCCGGCATTGCCCTCGGCGTCGTCGCGATCCCGGGCTGGATCGCCTCGCGCGACCCGATCGCGACCTGGAACGCGACGCTCCCGACCTTCGCCGTCGTCTGGGCGCTGGCGCTCTTCCTGCTCGTGCGCGACTGGACCGGCAGCACGGCGGCAGCGCTCGTCGCCGCACTGCTCTTCGCCTTCCACCCGGTGCGCCGCGACGAGGTGCTGCACCCCTACGCGTGGGACGACGGCTGGGCCGCGCTCGCGCTCTTCTTCGCCGTGCGTCTCTGCGAGCGCGGGCGCTGGCGCGACGCGCTCGGGCTCGCGCTCTCGGGCGCACTGCAGCTCGGCAGCAGCCTCTACGCGACGCTCGGCGCGGCCTGCCTCGCGCTGCCGCTCGCCGGGTGGCTCGCGGCGCTGCACGGCCGCCGGCCGCCGCAGTGGGGGCGCTGGCTCGCCGCCGGCGCGGTCTGGGTTGCGGCCGCCGCCGCGATCTTCGGGCCCTACCTCGCGCGGCGCGCCGAGGGCGGTCTCGCTCCGCGCACGTCGCAGTACCTGCTCGAGTGGAGCTCCGTGCTCCCCAGCGGGAGCTACTGGCCGGGGCCGCTCCTGCTCGCGCTCGCGGCGCTCGGCCTCGCCCTGCGCGGGAGCCGCTTCGCACGCGGCTGGCGCGACCCGCGCTGGGCGCTCGCGACGGGCGCCCTGCTCGCGCTCGTCGTGTCGGCGGGCGGGGAGCCGCTGCTGCCGGGCCTCCCCCAGGCGCTCGCGCGCATCGTCCCGGGGCTCGACGCGATCCGAGGCCTGTCGCGGCTCTACTCCGCCGTGCTGCTCGCGCTCTGCATCCTCGCAGGCCTCGGCGCCGCGGCGCTCGTGCGCGCCCTGCCCGCACGGCTGCGCGCGGCGGCCGCCGTCCTGCTCGTGCTGGCCGCGTACATCGACACGCTGCGGCCCGCGAGCCTCGGCCTCGCGCCTCGCGTCGCCTACACGATGGCCGAGATCGCGCCGCCGCCCGCCGCGCTCGAGCTCTTCGAGCGCCTCGCGGCGCAGGGCGACCACGGCCCGATCGCCGAGGTGCCGCTCCACCGCCGGACGCACCGGCGCAACAACGAGGCGATCCTGCTCAGCGCCTACCATCACCGCCGCACGTCGGCCTGCCGCAACTCCTACCTCCCGCAGGGCCTCGCCGCGCTCGAGACGACGCTCGCCGCCGTGCCCGCGCCGGCGGCGCTCGATCGGCTGCGCGCGCTGGGCTTCCGCACCGTCGTCGTCCATCACGCGCCCGGGAGCCCGGTCGGCGAGGCGCTGCGCCGGCGCTTCGCGGCGCGCGCCGCCGCGCCCGGCTCGGGCCTGCGCCTGCTCGCCGGGAACGCCTCGTACTCCGCCTGGTCGATCGCGCCCGGATTGTAGGCGGCCGGCCCTTGCTGGTAGGCTTTCGCGCGTGAGCATCGACGCGGAGAGCCTCGAGCGCCTCGTCCCCGACGAGCTCGCGCCGGGCGACGTCACGGGCGGGGAGGCCTTGCGCATCTCGCTCGAACGCTACGAGTTCGCGGCGCGCCACGCGCGCGCGGGGCGGCTCCTCGACGCCGCCTGCGGCGTCGGCTACGGGACGCGGCTGCTCGCCGACCGCGGCGCCGGCCGCATCGAGGCTCTCGGCATCGACCTCTCTCCCGACGCGATCGCCTACGCGCAGGCGCGCTACGCGGGCCCGCACGCGCGCTTCGTCGCGGCCGACGCGATGGCCTTCGACGACCCTGCGCGCTTCGACACGATCGTCTCGATCGAGACGATCGAGCACCTGCCGCGGCCCGAGGCGTTCGTCGCGCACCTCGCCGGCCTGCTGCGCCCGGGCGGCATGCTCGTCGCCTCGGTGCCGACGACGCCCTCGGTCGACGCGAATCCGCACCACCTGCACGACTTCAGCGCGCGCTCGTTCCGGCGCCTGCTCGCGCCCTACGGCCTCGCCGAGTGCGCGGCGCTCGAGCAGGCGCAGCCGTGGCGGCCCGCCGCGGTGCTCGCGCGCAGCGAGGCGCGCCTGCGCGGCGTGCGGCGCAACCTCCCGGCCTGGTACGCCGCGCATCCGGGCTCGCTCGCCCGGCGCATCGCCTCGACGCTGCGCCACGGCTTCTGCAACCGCTACCTCACCGTCGCCTGGCAGGCCCCGGCGTGAGCGGCCGCGTGCTCGTGATTCCCGCCTACGAGGAGGAGGCGCGACTCGGCGCCGTCCTCGAGGGCGTCGCGCGCGCGGGCCTCGACTGCGAGGTCGTGGTGGTCGACGACGGCTCGCGCGACGCGACCTCGGCGGTCGCCGCGCGCGCCGGCGCGTGCGTGCTGCGCCACCCCTTCAACCTCGGCTACGGCGCCGCGCTGCAGACCGGCTACAAGTACGCGCTGCTGCGCGGCGCGCGCACCGTCGCGCAGATGGACGCCGACGGCCAGCACGACCCGGCCGAGCTCGCGGCGCTCGTCCTCGCCGTCGAGCGCGGCGAGGCCGACCTCGTCGTCGGCTCGCGATTCCTCGGGCGCGGCGCCTACCGGATGGGCGCCCTGCGCACGCTCGGGAGGCGCCTCTTCCAGGGCATCGCGCGCCTCGCCGGGCTCGCGATCAGCGACCCGACCTCGGGCTTCCAGGCGATGAACCGCCGCGTGCTCGAGATCTACGCGCGCGACTTCTTTCCCACCGACTACCCCGACGTCGACGTGCTGCTCGCGGCGCAGCGCAACGGGCTGCGCGTCGAGGAGCGGCCGGTGCGCATGCACGAGGGCTCGCGCGCCTCGACGCTGCACGGGGGCCTGCGCTCCGTCTACTACGTCTACAAGATGCTGCTCTCCACCTGGACGGCCGCGCGCCGCCGGGCGGAGGCGCCCGCCGCGGAGGCCCGCCGACCGTGAACCCGACCCTCACTCCGGAGCAGCTGCGCGCGATCTTCCTCGCGGCCTCGGACCCCGGCGCGGCCCGCGCCCTCGCGCTCGCGAGCAGCCTCTCGCTCGCCGCGGCGGTGCTCTGGCTGGTGCGGCGGCGCAGCCTGCGCGAGGAGTACACGCCGATCTGGATGGGCGTCGCCGCGGCGCTCCTGCTGGTGAGCCTGCGCCTCGACTGGATCCACGCGCTCACGCGCGCGACTGGCGCCTGGACCTCGAGCTCGATGATCTTCTTCCTCGGCGAGGTCTTCCTGGTCGCGATCTGCCTGAACTACGCCGTACGGCTCTCGCGCGCGAACGTGCAGATCAAGAACCTCGCGCAGGAGCAGGCGCTGCTGCGCGCGCGCCTCGACCGCGTCGAGACCGCGGCGCACGGACCCCCGCTCGATGCCTGAGACGCGCTTCCTCTTCAGCGTCGACCTCGAGGACGTCCGCACGATGATCCCGGACGGCGCGCGCTACACCGAGCGCGTCCCCGCGCAGGTCGCGCGCTATGCGGAGCTGCTCGCGCGCCACGACGCGCGCTGCACCTTCTTCACCGTTGGAGACGTCGCGCGCCGCTACCCCTCGCTCGTTCGCGACCTCGCCGCCGCCGGCCACGAGATCGCCTGCCACGGCAGCGACCACGTGCCGCTCGACCGCCTCGACCGCGCCACCTTCCGCGCCGACCTCGAGCGCAACCTCGCCGACCTCGCCGCGGCGGGCGCAGGGCGCGTCACCGGCTTTCGCGCGCCGGTGCACTCGCTCGTCCCGCGCACGGCCTGGGCCTGGGAGGTGCTCGCCGAGCTCGGCCTGCGCTATTCGAGCTCGGTGCTGCCGGCGCGGCACCCGCTCTACGGCTGGCCCGGCTTCGCGCGCACCGCGACGCGCACCGAGGCGGGCGTCTGGGAGCTGCCGCTCACGCTCGCGGGCCTGCCCGGCCTCGACGTCCCCTTCGCGGGCGGCGTCTACCTGCGCGTGCTGCCCTTCGCGCTGGTGCGCGCGTGCTTCGACCGGGAGCGCGGGCAGGGGCGCGCCGTCGTCGGCTACGCGCATCCCTTCGACATCGACACCGGGCAGGAGCGCTTCGTCCACCCCGAGCTGGGCGGGCGGCGACTCTACCACCGGCTCATGTACTGGAACCGCGGCGGCATGCTGGGGCGCATCGAGCGCCTGATCGAGCGCGGGGCAGGCGTCGTCCGCTACGGCGACTACGTCGCGGGCCTCGCCGGAGGGGAGCGGAGCCGCGCCGCATGATCGAGATCGCGCCGAGCGATCTCTCGCCGGCGGGGCTCGCCGGGCTCGCCGCGCTGCTGCGGCGGCGCTTCCCGCGCGCGCTGCAGATCACGCCGGCGTACCTCGCCTGGACCTACCTCCAGAACCCCGAAGGTGCGGCCCTCGCCTTCGACGCGCACGAGGGCGGGCGCGTCGTCGCGCACTTCGCGGCGACGCCGCTGCGCGCGCGCCTGGCCGGTGCGGTCGAGCGCGGACTCCTGACGCAGCACGCCGCGACCGAGCCGGGCTTCGAGGGCCGGGGCCTCTTCCAGGATCTGGTGCGGCGCACGCTCGCGGAGGGCGCCGCGGCGGGCTTCGGCCACGCGCTCGCGTTCGCCAACGCGCGGAGCCGCTTCGCGTTCGTCGAGCGGCTCGGCTTCCGCGACCTGTGCACGCTCGACGTGCGCGTGGGCGTAGGATCGTCGCCCGAGCCGATCGGGGCCTCGCCGGCCTCGTGGGAGCGCGTCTGGGACGCGCCCGGCCTCGCGTGGCGGCTCGCGCGGCCCGACCTCCCGTACCGCGCGCGCGTGCGCGGTGCGGCGGCGCGCATCTTCTGCGCGAGCGGCTACCCGGGGATCGACGCCGAGGTCGCGCGGGTCGCGCCCGCCCTGCTGCCGCCGGAGGTCCCGATGGCGCCGCGCTGCGCCCCGCTGCGCGTCTGGCTCGGCCTCGACCCCGACCGGTCGTGGCGCGGCCGCGCCTACCTGCCGCTGCCGCGACGGCTGCGCCCGGCGCCGCTCCACTTCGCATTCCGCGACCTGCGAGGCGCGGGGCGCGCGCCGGAGCCGGCGGCGCTCCGCGTGCAGGCGCTCGACTTCGACGCCTACTGACGCCGGGGCGCCTAGAGCGCGGCGAGCACGGACTCGGCGCTGCTGACCTTGAACTCCGCCGGCTTCTCGACGAAGAGCTGCTTCACGACGCCGTCCTGCACGACCATCGCATAGCGCTGCGAGCGCGTGCCCATCCCGAAGCCCGAGCCGTCGAAGGCGAGGCCCACCGCCTCGGAGAAGGCCGCGTTGCCGTCGGCGACGAGCATCACCTTGTCGCCCGCGCTCTGCGCCTTCGCCCAGGCGCCCATCACGAAGGCGTCGTTCACGGAGAGGCAGACGATGCGATCGACGCCCTTCTTGCGGATCGCCTCGGCCTGCTCGACGAAGCCCGGCAGGTGCTTCGCGGAGCAGGTCGGCGTGAAGGCGCCGGGCACCGCGAAGAGCACCACGCGCTTGCCGCCGAAGAGCTCGCGGGTCGAGATGTCCTTGATCCCGTCGGCGGTCATGGTCTTGAGCGTCACGTCGGGGATCTTCTCCCCCACCTGGATCGCCATCGCTACTCCTCCTCGTCGTTTGCATCGCGCGCGGAGCCCCGACGGCACCGCGGGCTCGTAGCATAGGGACTCCGCCCGCCTCCGGCATTGGGACTCCGCTCGCCTTCGGCCCGCTGTGCGCCTTCGCCTGCCTTGCGCGGGGCTACGAGCCGGACGGCTTCCGGGCCCGGTCGGCGAGATCGGGTCCGACCTTCGAGACGGGGGTGCCTGGCTGGTCGACCCGCCTCGGAGCCAGGCGTACCCTGCGCGCGTGGCGCGGCCCGGCGCTGGGTGGCTCTGGTCGCTCGCAGCACTCGGCGTCGCTGCCGGGGGGGTTGCGCTCGGCTGGCGGCGCGTGTGGCTGCTCTCGCCCGACGCGGTGAACTACGCCGGCGCGGCCCACGCGTTCGCCGAGGGGCGCGGCCTCGTCGCGCCGGTGCAGTACTCGTACTTCCTGGCGGGCGCGACGCCGCCGCTGCCGGCGATCCACGTCTTCGCGCCGGTCTTCCCGCTGCTCCTCGCCGCACCCTTCGCTCTCGGCGCCGACCTGCCGCAGGCCTTCGCGGCGCACGTCGTCTTCGCGAGCCTCGTCGGCGCGGCGGCGCTCGCCGTCGGGCGGCGCTGCCTCGCGCCCGCCTCGGCGCTCGCCTTTGCGCTCGCCGTCGCCTGGTCGCCGGCGTGGGTCGCGGCCTCGCGCCAGCTCCTCACCGAGGCGAGCGCGGGCGGCGTCCTGCTGGCCTTCCTCGGCGTCGCGGGCCGGTGCCTGCTCGGCGCGCGCGAGTCGCCGGTTCCCGCGCGCGAGTCGCCGGTTCCCGCGCGCGAGTCGCCGGCGACCGTCGCGGCGCGCAGCGTCGCGCGCGCCCTCGCGCTCGGCGCACTCGCGTGGATCGGGTGGCTCACGCGGCCGAACCTCGCCCTGCTGCTGCCGGCGGCGCTGCTCGCGGCGACGCTCGAGCTCTCGCCGCGCCGCGCGCTGCGCTCGCGGCCGCTCTGGGCCTGTGCGCTCGCCTTCACCGCGCTCGTGCTCGCGACCGAGCTCGCGGTGCGCGCCGCCACCGGGCGAGCGCCCTACGCGCACTACGCGATCCTCTCGCAGCTCTTCGAGCCGCGCGAGGCGCGGCTCTTCCGCGCCGAGTACCCCGGCGCGCTCGCCTTCTTCCGCGCGCATGCGGCGGAGGTCGCGGCGCTCTGGCTCGCCGCGGCGCGGAGCCTCGCGCGCGCCCTCTGCCTCGGCCCGGACTACCACTACGTCGGCTGGCTCGCGCTCCCGGGGCTCGTCCACGCCTGCGCGGGCGGCGGCCGGGGCCGCTTCGAGCGCCGCCTCGCGGCCTTCGCCGCCCTGGGCTTCCTGGTCTCCGCGGTCGCGACCGGGAGCAGCTTCGCGCCGCGCCGCTACCCCCTGCCGGCGGCGGTCTGCCTCTGGCTCGTCGCGCTCGCGGCGGTCGAGGACGCGGGGCGCTGGCTCGCGCGGCGCGCGCGCGACCCCGGCGCCGCGTGGGCGCGCGCCCTCCCCGGCGCCCTCCCGCTCGGCTGCGCGCTCGCCGCGATCGCCGCCGCGAGCGTGGCGCTCGGGCCCGGGCGCTTCGCCGGGGCGAGCGCGCTCGGCCGGCGCGGCAGCGTGCACGCCGGCGGCAGCTTCGGCCGCTCGGCGCGCGCCTTCTGCGCCGAGGTGCCGCGCGATGCGATCGTCGCGGCGATCGACCCGTGGACCTTCCACCTGTGGTGCGGCAACGCCTCGCTCTGGGTGCCGACCGACCTCGACGGCGAAACCTGGGTCGCGCGTTACCTCGACGCGCTCCGCCCCACCTACCTGGTGCTCGACGCGACGCCGCCGTTCGCGGCGCTGCGCGCATCGCCGCGGCTCGAGCGCATCGCGGAGTCGGGGCCGCACGCGCTCTACCGGGTGCGCGGTGCAGCGGCGGACTCGCCGCGCTGGGACGCCCCGCCGCCGCTCGCACGCCGGTGAACGGCGGGAGGGCTCCTCTGCGAGGCAACGCCGCGACGCTCTCCGGGAGATTCTCCTCCGGAGCGTGCGGACGCCGTCACCGATGCGTCACCGATTCCGCGTACTCAACCCTGCGGGGGGCGAGAACCCCCCGCCCACATCACGAGGAGTTCCATCCGATGAGATCTCTTGCATTCCGCAGCGGGCCGCGGCTCGTCGCGGGCTCGTTCCTCGCGGCAGGCCTCGCCCTGGTCGGCACGGCCGCCGCGGATCCGACCCCGGACGCCGCGGCCGACCGCCCGGTCGTCGAGAAGGTGCTCGACATCCTGCTCCAGCAGAAGAGCATCGATCAGGCCCAGTACCAGGAGCTGCTCGAGCAGGCGCGCCACGAGCAGTCGGCGGCGGCGGAGCAGATCGCGCAGGCGGCGAAGGCCGACGCGACCGCGCCGGTCTCCTCGGGCCCGGGCTGGAACTTCAAGTGGGACAACGGCTTCCATCTCGAGCGCGAGGACGGCGCCGCCAAGCTCAAGTTCGGCGGCCGCACCCAGCTCGACGCCGCCGTGATCCCCGAGAGCAACGGTCTGAGCGAGGACCTGCGCGCCCTCGGCGGCAACGGCCAGGGCGACGGCATCGAGTTCCGCCGCGCTCGGATCTTCTTCGAGGGCACCGTCTACGAGCGGCTCTTCTTCAAGTCGCAGTTCGACTTCGCGACCGGCAACGTGACCTTCAAGGACGTCTACATGGGGTTGAAGGGCCTGGGCCCCGTCGGCTCGGTCCAGGTCGGCCAGTTCAAGGAGCCCTTCTTCCTCGACGAGCAGACGAGCGACGACTACATCACCTTCATGGAGCGCGCGTCGACCAACGTCTTCTTCCCGGACCGCCAGCCCGGCGTGATGGCCTTCAACACGCTGCTCGACAAGCGCATGCAGTGGCAGGTGGGGACCTTCCGCGTCGCCAACGACGTCGGCACGGCCTTCTCCACCTTCAGCAGCACCGACTGGGACGTCGCCGCGCGCGTGACGGGTACCCCGATCTACCAGGACGAAGGCGCGACGCTCGTGCACCTCGGCCTCGACTACATCCACCGCTTCGTCGGCGACGACATCCGCTATCGCCAGCGGCCGGAGGCGCACCTCGCCGACCGCTTCGTCGACACGCTCGACATCCCGGCCTCGGGCATCGAGAATTTCGACGTCGAGTTCGCGTCGGTGCTCGGCCCGCTCGCGTTCCAGTCCGAGTACACCAACGCGATCGTGAACGCCGACCAGAACCAGAGCAATCTCTACTTCTGGGGTGCCTACGGCCAGGTCAGCTACTTCCTGACCGGCGAGCACAAGGTCTACGAGCCCGACTACGGCCGCTTCGGCCGCGTGAAGCCGCTCGCGAACTTCAACCCCGCCAAGGGCGGCTGGGGCGCCTGGGAGCTCGCGACGCGCTTCTCCTACCTCGACGTCGATGACAGCGGAGTGCGCGGCGGCAACCTCTGGGCCGTGACCGCGGGCGCCAACTGGTACCTGTTCCCGAACGCGCGGATCATGCTCAACTACATCCACGCCAACCTCTCGAACCGCGAGGCCACGATCGCCGCGATCCCGACCAACGTGACCGGGACCGGCGACATCGTGCAGACGCGGTTCCAGATCGACTTCTAGGGCCCTCTCGCCGGGGGCGGGGTGACGCACCCCGCCCCCGGCCCGCCGCGGCCGAGCTCCGCCCACCCGTCCAGGTTCAACAATGATCCCCCAGGGGGATCACGATTTGTGGGATCGATGCCCGCCGTTTGGGGCATCTGCTCACCTCTGCAGCTGGTCTTGCCGATCCAGACTGCGGATTCTCCGACCCGGATCCGGTTGAGGGTCGGAAATCGGGGCTGGAAACCCCGTTTTTTCCTGTGGGGATCGCGCTAGACTGCCTCCGTCCCGGCGCCGAGACGGAGCTCGCGCGGGCCCAGGAGCGGCATGCAGGCAAAGAGGCTTCCGACCGGCGGCGAGCTGCTCGTGCGCTGCCTCGAGCGCGAGGGCGTCGAGTACATCTTCGGGCTCTCGGGCGGCGCGGCGATGCCGATCTTCGACGCGCTCGTCGACTCGAAGATCCAGCTGATCCTCGTCCGCCACGAGCAGGGCGCGACGCACATGGCCGACGGCTACGCGCGCGCGACGGGGCGCCCGGGCGTCGTGCTCGTCACCTCCGGGCCCGGCGCGACCAACACGGTGACCGGCCTGCTCACCGCGCTGATGGACTCGGCGCCGCTCGTCGTGATCTGCGGCCAGACGATCACTCCGATGCTCGGGAAAGACGCCTTCCAGGAGGCCGACGTCACCGGCATCACCTACCCGGTGGTGAAGCATTCCTACCTCGTGAAGGACGCGCGCGAGCTCCCGCGCGTGATCCGCGAGGCCTTCTACCTCGCGACCTCGGGGCGCCCGGGCCCCGTGCTGATCGACGTTCCGAAGGACATCGGGCAGAACCCCTGCGCGGCCGAGCCGGCCGACGTCGAGCTCGACCTGCCCGGCTACTCGGTCCCGGGCCGCGGCGACCCCACGCGCATCGCCGAGGCCGCGCGCTACCTCTCGGAGGCGCGCCGCCCGCTGCTCTACGTGGGTCACGGCGCCGTGATCTCGGGCGCCGGCAAGGCGATCACGACGCTCGCCGAGAAGCTCCGCGCTCCGGTCGTGAACACGCTGCTCGGCAAGGGCGCCGTCGACGAGACGCACCCGCTGCACCTCGGGATGATGGGCATGCACGGCACCGCCTACGCCAACAAGGCGGTGGTCGACTGCGACCTCATCATGGCGATCGGCGCGCGCTGGGACGATCGCGTGACCGGGCGGCTCTCGGACTTCTGCACCCGCGCGATCAAGATCCACGTCGACATCGACCCCGCCGAGTTCGGCAAGATCGTGCAGCCGCACGTCGCGATCCTCGGCGACGCCCGGCTCGTGATCGAGGACCTCGTCGAGCAGGTCGAGCTGGGCGACACCGCCGAGTGGCTCGCGCTCTGCGCGCGCTGGCGCCGCCAGTACCCGCTCAAGTATCCGAAGCAGGGAGGCCTGCGCGCCCAGCACGTGCTCGCGCGCCTCGACGCGCTCACCCAGGGCGACGCCATCCTCACCACCGACGTCGGCCAGCACCAGATGTGGGCGGCGCAGTTCTGCCGCACGCGGCGCAACCGCCACTGGCTCTCGAGCGGCGGCGCCGGCACGATGGGCTTCGGCTTCCCCGCCGCGATCGGCGCCCAGTTCGCCCACCCCGACCGCGAGGTGTGGGCGATCGTCGGCGACGGCGGCTTCCAGATGACGATGAACGAGCTCGCGACCGCGCAGCTCCACCGGCTGCCGGTGAAGGTGCTGATCGTGAACAACAACTACCTCGGCATGATCCGCCAGTGGCAGGAGATGTTCTACGACAACCGCCTCTCCGGCGCGGACCTCGAGGGCAACCCCGACTTCGTGAAGCTCGCCCAGGCCTACGGCGCCAAGGGCCTGCGCATCCGCCGCCCGGCCGACGTCGACCGCATCCTGCGCGAGGCGCGCGCCTGGCGCGGCGGGCCCTGCGTGGTGGTCGCGGAGGTGGTGAAGGAGGACAACGTCTTCCCGATGATCCCCGCCGGGGCCTCGATCGCGGAGATGCTGATCGAGAAGCCGCGCCACCGGCTCGCGAAGCCCGAGGGGAGCACGTGATGAGCGCCGCCCCGGCGCCGGCCGTGGAGGCCGCGCCCCCGCCGATCCACACCATCTCGCTCTTCGTGAACAACAAGCCCGGCGTGCTCGTGCGCGTAGCGCTCACCTTCTCGCGCCGCGGCTTCAACATCGAGAGCCTCGTGGTGAGTCCGGCCGCCGAGGGCCGCTTCTCGCGCATGACGATGACCTGCCGCGGCGCCGCGGCCGACCTCGACCAGGTCGTGCGCCAGCTCGCGAAGCTCGTCGACGTCGTGCACGCGATCGACCACACCGGCGACCAGTCCTACGAGGTCGAGATCGCGCTCGTCAAGGTCGAGTGCCCGCTCGACGGCCGGACGCAGATCCTCCAGATCGCGGAGCACTACCACGCGCGCGTGGTCGACTACGGCTCCGAGGCCCTGATCCTCCAGCTCCACGGCTCGAGCGAGAAGCTCGACGCCTGCCTCGAGCTGCTGCGCCCCTTCGGGATCAGCGAGCTCGTGCGCTCGGGCAAGCTGCTGATGGCCCGCGGCCGACGCGTCACCTAGCCTGATTTGACTCCGCTCGCCTGCGGCTCGCTGCGCGCCTTCGCTTGCCCTGCGCGGGGCTACGAGCGGGACGCCGGATCGGCCCGGTCGGTCGGCGGGGGCCCGACCTCCGGGCGGGGGGCGGCGTTCCTTGCGCCTCGGGGAGCGGAAGACGGCGCGCTGGCGCGCCACCCCGGGAGCGCACGCCGACCGGGACGTCAGCGGCGGCGCGCAGCGCCGTCCGCTGCACGTCCCACCCCGAGCCCGCTCCCACCCCGTCGCGCGCCGCCCCGTCCTCCTCCCGCTCGCTACTCGCGATCCCGCTCGTAGGATTCCCATTCCCGGCGCACGGCGAGGAGCTCGGGCGGGGCGGCGTCCCACGAGGGCAGGCGCTCGATGCGCGCGCTCCACGCGCTCGTCTCGAGCTCCCACCAGCTCGTGCCGAGCGAGCGCGAGCGCGGGATGGTGCGGCGCGGCGCGCCGCCGGCGGCCGGCGCGCGTGCGCCGAGCTCGGCGAAGAGCTCGTAGAGCCCGCCCGCCTCGGCCTGCCACAGCGCGAGGCTCGGCTCCGTGGACTCGGCCTGCAGCGTGACGGCGCGCTCCGAGCCGTCGTCGCTGTCGCGCCGGAAGTAGCCGACCTCGAGCTCGTAGAGGCCCGGCAGCACCTCGATGCAGCGCGGAAAGTGCCAGGGCTCGTGGCGACCCGGGATCCACTCGCCCTCCGGACGGCGCAGGCGCTCGACGCTCGTCGCGCGGTCGCGGCCGCAGAGCACGGCGACCTGCGCCGTCGGCAGCATCGGGCCGGAGTAGGTGCGGAACCACTTCTGCTCGGGCTCGACCGGCGGACCGAGCGGGACGAAGGAGCCGACGGCGAGGTTCGCGCCCGCGAGCAGCAGCGAGCCCGGGCCAGTGAAGATCACCCAGCCTCCGCGCTCCTCGGTGTCGAAGCCCCGGCGCACGATGCGCTCGGAGCGGCGCAGCGCCGTCGCTCCCTGACAGCCGACGAGCAGCGCCGCCAGCGCGAGACAGACGGCGGGTGCGCGCGGCGGGGACACGGCCGTGCATTTGTAACCGCCCGTCCCTCTTTGTAAAGTGAGGCGCGCGTCCGCGCTGGGAGCCGATGCCCGCCGCCAGGCGGCGCGTCCGCGCTGGGAGCCGATGCCCGCCGCCCGCACCCTCGCCGCAGCCCTGGCGCTCTCCCTGGCAGGGGGCTGCGCGGCGCGCGCGCCGGCTCCGGCGGAGCCGGCCGCGACCCCTCCCGGCGCGACGCTGCTCGACCAGACCGCCCCGGCCGCCGCGCGCGCGGGCGAGGAGGGCGAGGCCGGCGCTCCCGACGCGCCGGCGCAGGCCGCCGGACGGCCGGGGAAGCTCTTGATCTACAGCGCGATCACGGGGCACGTCGCGCTCGACGAGGCCGACGCCGCGCAGGACCCGACGCTCTCGCCCGCGCAGCGCGAGGTCGCGCGCGCCGCGGAGATCGAGAACGAGATCGCGGGCGAGCTCGAGCGGCAGGAGCAGATCGAGTCCACGGAGCAGGCGCCGACGGCGCCCGCCCCCGCGCCGCCGCCGACGCCCGAGGATCCCGCCCGCCTCGCCGCTGCGGCGGCGCCCGTGGATCGCGAGCTCCCGAAGGAGCTCTTCGCCGAGACGACGGTGACGATCGCCAAGGGCGAGTGGGGCAACGCGAACGAGCTCGAGGTGCTGCGCCGGGCCCTCGACGCCGACCGCAACGGCTCGCCCGAGGAGATCCGCTACGTCGACCCTCGCACCGGGATGCTGCTGCGCGTCGAGCAGGACCAGGACTTCGACGGCGCGATGGACACCTGGAAGACCTACTCGGCCGGCGCGCTCTCGGTGCTGGTGCGCGACGAGAGCGGCGACGGGCGCGCCGACCTCTGGGAGCGCTACCAGGACGGCCGCCTCGTGCAGCTCGCCGCCGACGGCGACCGCGACGGCGTGCGCGACCTCTTCCTCCGCTACCAGGGCGCCGACCTCGTCGAGCGCCTCGAGGACGCGAACGACGACGGCGCGATCGACCGCATCGTGAGCTACCAGGGGCGACACCGCGTCAAGAGCGACGAGGACCAGAACCACAACGGCAAGCTCGACACCTGGACCACCTTCGCGGTCGTCGACGGGGTCGAGGTCGTGACGCGCATCGCCCGCGACTCGCGCGACGAGGGCCGACCCGACGTCTTCGAGACCTACGAGACGCACAACGGCGAGACCCGCCTCGTGCGCCGCGAGGAGGACCCGAATCGCGACGGCAAGGTCGACGTGGTCTCGGTCTACGACGAGCGGGGCCGCCTCGTCCAGCGCGCGATCTCGGACGACGCGCTGGCGCCGCTCTGAGCCGCCGCGCGTGAGCCCCGCGCGCCGCCGCGCGGCGGCCCTCGCCGCGATCGTCGCCGCCGCGCTCGGGCTGCGCCTCGCGGTGCTCGGCGAGCTCTGGCACGGCCCCTTCTCGCCGCGCTTCTTCCTGCCGATCGACGGCCGCGAGTACCACGCCTGGGCCGTCGGGTGGCTCGCCGGCACCTGGCCGCCTCCCGAGCCGTTCGAGCGGCCGCCGCTCTACCCGGTCTTCCTCGGCGCGCTCTACGCGGCGTTCGGCGCCGAGCCCCTCGCGGCGCTCGTCGCGCAGGCGTTGCTCGGGGCGGCCGTCTGCGCGCTCGCGTACGCGATCGCGCGGGAGCTCACCGACGACGCGACCACCGCGCTCGTCGCGGCGGCCCTCTGCGCGCTCTCGGGAACGCTGGTCTACTTCGACGCGCAGCTGCTCTCGGCGAGCCTCGACGTCTTCCTGACGGCGCTCTCGCTCTGGCTGCTGCTGCGCGCCGCGCGGCGCGGGGGCCTTCCGGCGTGGGTCGGCGCCGGCGCGGCGCTCGGCCTCGCGATCGCGAACCGGGGGGCGCTGCTCTTCTGGGTCCCGCTCGCGCTGCTCTGGATCGCCCTCGCGCGCGCGGGGGACGGCGCGCTCGGCCGCGCCGGGCGCGCGCGCCGGCTCGCCGCTGCCGCGGCGCTGGTCGCGCCGGTGCTCGCGATCCTGGCGCCGATCGCCCTGCACAACGCGCGCTGGGACGAGGGCTCCGAGCGGCCGGCCGACGCGCGCGAGCTGGCGGCGCGGATCGCCTCGGGGCGCTTCGTGCTGCTCGCGACCAACTCCGGGATCAACTTCCGGCTCGGCAACGAGGCCTCGCTGCGCGACGTGAACCGCATCGACCACCCCGACCACATGGAGGTCTACGAGCGCCTGCGCACCGAGCCCGCGCGCAACGGGGTCGCCTCCTACCACGGCGCGGACGCGTGGCTCCTGCGCGGGACCCTGCGCTGGATCGCCGCGCATCCCGGCGCCTGGCTCGGCGTGCTCGCCGCGAAGACCGGCGAGCTGCTGCGCGGCGCGGAGGTTCCGCGCAACGCGAACCTCTACGCCGACCGCGAGAACTCGCGGGTGCTCGCGGCGCTGCTCTGGAGCCGCGGCGTCGCCGTGCCGGCGGGCGTGCTGATCCCCCTCGGCCTGGTCGGGATCGCGCTCGCCTGCCGCGACGCGAGGCGCCACGCGCTCGCGCTCGGCGCGCTCGCGCTGCAGGCGCTCTTCGTGCTGGCCTTCTTCGTCACCGACCGCTACCGGCTCCCGATGCTCCCGCTGCTCGCAGTCTACGCCGCGATCGCGCTGGTCGAGATCGCGCGGCGCCTGCGCGGCGGGGGCCTGCGCGCCGCCGCCGCACCGGCGGGCGCGGCGGCGCTGCTGCTCGCGCTCTGCAACCTCGGCAACCCCGCGATGAGCGCGGAGCGCGGCTACCTCGAGTACAACGACCTCGCCGTGTCGCTCGCCGAGCAGGGCGACCCCGCCGGCGCCGAGGCCGCGTGGCTGCGCGCGCTCGCGCACCACCCGCGCCACGTCGACTCGCTGGTCGGGCTCTGCAAGGTGCGCCTCGACCTGAGCCGCTCGGCCGACGCGCTCGCGCCCTGCCGCGAGGCGGTCGCGCTCGCGCCCGGATCGGCGGCCGCCCACCAGGAGCTCGGCCTCGCGCTCGAGGCGCAGGGCCGGCGCGCGGAGGCGCGGGGCGAGCTGCTCCGCGCGCTCTCGATCGCGCCGAACGCCGCGACCGCGCGCCGCGCGCTGCTCCGCCTCGACGCCGCCGACGCCGGCCCACCCGCGCCGGTTCCCTAGCACGCACGCGTCGCTGCGCGGCGCACCTGCGCGCCGCCTGCCGCTCCGCATTCGCGGCGCCGCGTCACCGAGCCCGCCCCGACCGGCACCCACCAGCAGCCGGGAGGTGGGATCCATGCTGGAATCGAACGAGGCCCGCGACCGCGACGACGAGCGCGACGAGGATCGCGACGACGACTCCGCCCTGCCCCTGTCCTGCGAGCCCTCCGCGGGCGGTCCCTGCATCTGGGCGATCGGCGGCGGCAAGGGTGGCGTCGGCAAGTCGATCGTGACCTCGAGCTTCGCCGTCGCCCTCGCCGGGCGCGGCCGGCGCGTCGTGCTCGTCGACGCGGACCTCGGCGGCGCCAACCTCGACACGGTCTTCGGCATCACCAAGGCGCCGCGCACGCTCTCGGAGTTCCTCGCCGGCGAGGTCCCGCGCCTCGCCGACGTGCTCTGCCCGACCTCGGTCCCGAACCTGCGCCTCGTGAGCGGCAGCAACGCCCTGCTCAGCATGGCGAACCCGCGCCACAGCCAGAAGGAGAAGTTCCTCCGCCATCTGCGCCTGCTGCCCGTCGACCACGTGCTCCTCGACCTCGGCGCGGGCACGAACTACAACGTCCTCGACTTCTTCCTCGCGGCCCACCGGCGCATCGTCGTCGTCGTTCCCGAGCCGACCTCGATCGAGAACGCCTACCACTTCCTGAAGGCGGCCTTCTTCCGCTCGCTGCGCGCGGTGGCGCGCAACACCGCGGTCCAGGCGGCGCTCGCGCGCGTGCTCGACGAGCGCATCAAGCGCCGCGTGCGCTCGCCCCTCGACCTGATCGCGGGCGTGATGGACATCGACCGCGAGGCCGGGCAGCTCCTGCGCAGCCACGCCACCGGGTTCGCGCCGCAGCTGATCGTGAACCAGGTGCGCAGCGACGAGCAGCGCGCGCTGGCCGACAAGATCGTCCACGTCTGCCGCGAGCACATGGGCACCCGCATCGAGAAGCTCGGCACGCTCGACCACGACCAGCACGTCGCGGACGCCATCCACCACCGCAAGCCCGTGCTCCAGCTGCACCCGGCCTGCCCCTTCTCGCGCGGCGTGCGCGGCATCGTCGACCAGATCCTGCGCGGCGCTCCGGTCGAGCCGGCGCCCGTCGAGGCGCCGTCGCTCCCGACGCTCGACGTCTCGCGCCCCGGGGCCTACCTGCGCGCCTGCCGCGAGGCGCTCGGCCTCGAGCTCTCGCAGCTGATGGAGCGCACGCAGATCCGCAGCCTCGAGGCGCTCGAGGAGGAGCGCTTCGAGGGGCTCCCGCCGGGGCCCTACGTGCGGAACTTCGTGGTCGCCTACGCGCGCGAGCTCGGCATCAAGGAGGCGGAGCTCCTCGCCGCGAGCTACGCCAAGCGTTTCCGCCGCGGCCTCGAGAACGCGCACGCCTGATGTGACTCCGCTCGGCTTCGCCTCGCTGCGCGCGCTCACGCGCTTGCCTCCCGAGCCGCGAGTCGACGCCACTCTGAGGGTCGTGGACGGTCGAGGTCTCGAAGAGATCGGGACCGAGCCGATCGAGCCCACGCAATAGGCGAATCGGAGAGGGCCTCCTGCGCCGGATCGATGGCTCCGGCTTTACCGGGCTCGTTCCGTCCCCTGCTCCGCATCTCCTCCCGGTCTCGACCAATGGCTCGGGCGGCAAGCGCCGCGCCAGCGGCGCGC